>SMVA01036569.1_pt1 | contig 17180 bp, 14 predicted proteins | sample 2456451 | NCBI WGS metagenome assembly SMVA01 (sample SAMN11095933, study PRJNA526329) | marine sediment metagenome | biome: Marine sediment; feature: Surficial sediment; material: Deep marine sediment; isolation source: Hadal surficial sediment | place: Pacific Ocean | collected 2014-05 | depth...
AGCGACCGCCCCGCACACTCGCGGAAACGGGCGCCGAAGAAGCCGGAGTGTTCGAGCGAGGCGCGCAGCAACTCATGCAGGTTGGCCGAATTCACCAGGGTCAGAAGCGCGGCCGGTTCGATCGACTCTGCAGCTTGGATGACGATCGCGTTGTTGTCGGCATGCAGTTCCAGCGCGCTTGCGAACTGTGCGTGCCAGGCGGCCTCCAGAGCAAGCGCCCAGGGCCGGTTCAGACGGCCGCCCCAGAACGTGTGCAACACCAGTTGCGAGATTGCGTTGGGTCCGCGGTAGCCGCCCGGACCAGCGTTGATGTGTTCGATGAGAAGATGGTGGCGGTGCGGCAACGCGGTACCGGTCGCTGCGCGCTGGTCCACGAGGTAGGCGGTGAGTTCTTCCGCCGCTGTGGCTTCAAAGCCGCGGATCGATTCCAGATCCTGTTGCAGTTCAGCGTCGGCGCCTACGTCGAGCTGCGCTTCCGCCTGTTCCAGATAGCGTGCGATTTTCTCGGAGAAGTGAAAACTGCGGTTAAGCGTTTCCGAACGCCAGAACGGTGGTAGCCGCGCACCTGACTGTGCGGCTACCACCATCACATCGTTGTGGGTGATGCGCTGAATCTGCCAGTTCTGTGTGCCCAGCGTAAAAGTCTGGCCGATGCGGGCTTCCCAGACGAACTCTTCGTCGAGTTCGCCGATCACCGCGCCCGAATCCGCGTGGCGCAGTTTGTAGTAGCCCCGGTCCGGTATGGTGCCGCCGGAGTTGTACAGTGAGAAGAGCGCACTTTTGTTTGCTTTCAGCGTTTGTGCAACTCGATCGAACGCCAGCTGTGGTTTCAGCTCCCTGACTCTCGATCCCGAGTAGCGGCCCGTCAGCATTTCGATCACCAGATCGAAATGCTGACGCGGCAGGTTCCGATACGGTGTGCTGCGCGTAATGAGTCGCCACAGTGCCTCGACTTCCCAGGTTTCGTTGGCGCAACAGGAAATAATTATCTGTGCGAGCACATCGAGCGCATTCGTCATGGGTGTCAGCGGTTCGATGTCTCGTTCGTCTACGGCCTTAGACAGCACGGCGGCTTCGAGAAAATCCTGCGCGTGCGTCGGGTAGAGCGTGCCCACGCTTGTTTCACCGACCTGATGACCCGCTCTGCCAACTCTCTGCAGCGTTGAGGCAATGGAAGGCGGTGATTGAACCAGGACCACTTCATCGAGATGGCCGATGTCGATGCCCAGTTCCAGCGAATTTGTCGCGACGATTGCCTGCAGTTCGCCGGCCTTCAGGCGACTTTCAACTTCTGTGCGGATATCCCTGGCCAGTGAGCCATGGTGCGCATAGGCAATCGGCGCGATCCGGTCATCGTTGATCTGAAGAGTGATCTTCTCCGCGAGCCTGCGAGAGTTCGTGAAGAACAACGTCGCCCGGTTGCCAGCTATGATGTCGCGAAAGCTGTCTGCCAGCGGTAGCCAGATTTTATTGCCGTTCTGGGCAGCGTGGCGCGCGGCTTCCGGAAAGCGGACTCTGAAATCGATGACCTTGTCCTGCGGCGCATCCACGATTGCTACTTCTCTGGGTCGGCCCTGCGCCGTGAAGCCCCCGATGTACGCAGCGACCGCAGACAGCGGATTCACAGTGGCCGACAACGCGATGCGTTGAAACTCACCGGCCAGATCGACCAGTCGCTCCAGCGAGGTCATGAGCTGCACACCGCGTCGGTTGTCGACGATCGAATGAATCTCATCGAGTATCACCGTCTTTACTTCGGTCAACGCTTGGCGGCCTTTGTGCGTTGTCAGCAACAGCGAAAGACTCTCTGGTGTGGTGATCAGAATCTCGGGCGGTCGCCGCAACATGCGCTGGCGCTCGCTTTGAGAGGTGTCGCCGGAGCGAGTCTGGACGTTGATATGGGGGTAGTCGGTTAGGTCTCTCAGGGCGCTTAAGGGATTGAGCAGATTGCGCTGAATATCATTGTTGAGTGCTTTGAGTGGTGAGATGTATACAACGCTCGTGTGACCGGTCGACCAGGCGCCGGTGGCAAACTGGTTGAGCGACCACAGAAATGCCGTCAGCGTTTTGCCGCTGCCGGTGGGCGCTGTGATGAGGACGTGCGAGCCGTCTGCAATCAGCGGCCAACTCTGACTCTGGACAGGCGTGGGGCCTGAGAACTCCCGGCTGAACCAGTCCTGCACGCTTGGATGAAAACCCATTGAACTCACGAACCCGCGCCACTGATCCGCATCAGAATCTCCTGATACGATGACGCCACCGGCCGCCAGTCCTGAGTGTAGACCGTGGCGCGCGTCAAGCCGCGCCCATGTGCGGCTACGGGACTGTCCTGATCGTGCAGCAGCCATTCGTCGTAGCGGAAGTCCTGATGGAACCACATGCAATGATCCAGACTCGCGGTTTCCAGCGTGTCCCAGCTTGTCAGCCAGCCACCCGGGAAAAGTGCGTTGTCCATGATGGTGTCATCAACGTAGTACGCAAGCACCGCCTGACGCATCTGTTGTGCGGTCACCGCGGCCGTTGCCAGGGTTGGCTGGGCTCCGCGCGTGCGGAACCAGACATGGTGGCCGGCTTGGTGGTAGTCGTCATTCCAGATATCTTCGATGAAGCGGTTGTCGAATGGTGAGTCGGCGTTTGCCCAGCTGGCCTGGGTGTTGGTATCGAGCTGCCGTATGCCTTCCGCCCTGGGTATCGCTTCATCGGGACCCGCCAGCGCCCTGGCTGGCTGCGGGTCTGCGGGCACGCAGTCGGCCAGCACCACGTCCATCAGGAACAGCTCCCTGCCGTTTTGCCGGGCGCTGACTGTGCGCAGGCTCAGCGGGGCGAGCGTGGGATCGGGGTTGCGGACCCGGTATTCGATGGGCGTATCAAGCGTGCCCGGACGCAAGAATACGGCGTGCAGCGAGCGCGCCGCGCACGGCTGGTCCCAGCACGCAGCCAGCAGCCCCTGGCCGAGAAACTGGCCACCGTAGACCCGATAGCGATCCTCGAGCGGATGGCTGCCCAGAAATAAGCCGGCTGCGGAGCGCGTCACCGTCAGCAGATCGCACAGGTCCTGTAAGTTGCCGTGAATCATCGTCACAATATGCTTGTGTGAGACGCGATTCTCGCACTTCAGCCGCGGTTTTTGGGAGCAAATGGATGGCAACGACAATCACTACTGACACTTGCGCGTCAGCTGGCGCAGTTCGGCCCCCGTCACATGACTGAATTGAGCAACTACCTTGAAGGCGGCCAACGGATATTCGTGGCCGGCAGCGTCAACGAACCCACGACGCTGCTGGATGAACTGGGCCAGCAGCCGCTGCCGGCTGACCTCGAGTTCGTGCAGTTTCCGCTGGGCGGCTTCAACCGGACGGATTTTACCGCGCTCAACGAGACCACTCGCTTCACGACCTTTTTCATGACCTCGCATCTTCTGGATGCGGATCCTGCCAGGCTCAACTTCCTGCCCAAGCAGATGCGCCAGGTGTTCGACTACCTCTCACAGGACATCGATGTCGCCATGCTGCAGGCGGCATACGACGCCCAGGGTACGCTGCGCATCGGTCCGAACGTGGACTACGCTGGCGCCGTTCTCGGTTGTGCAAAAGTGCTCATGGTGGAGGTCAATCGCAGCTTTGTCGCGCCGCCGGGATGCCCCGAACTCGACGCCGCGAAGATCGACTACCTCGTGGAATCACGCCGTCCACTGTTCGAGATGCAACCCCCTGTGATCGATGCGACCGCGCGGCAGATCGGCCACCACGTGGCTGCCCTGATTACCGACGGCGATTGTATTCAGACGGGCATCGGCGCCATCCCGGCAGCGATTCTTGCAGCGTTAAAGGAACACAACGACCTGGGTCTGCACGGCGGGTTGCTCGACGACGGTGGCATGGCGCTCATCGACGCAGGCAATATCACGGGGAAGAACAAGCCCATCGACCGGGAGCGGCACGTAACCGGTATGGCGCTTGGCACCCACCGGCTCATCGAGTGGCTCGCCGACACACCGGCCGTCGTCTTCAAAGGTGCGGACTACACCCATGAAGTCGCCGTCATCCGGCAGATTCCGCAGTTCGTCTCGATCAATTCCGCGCTGGAGATAGATCTTTACGGCCAACTCAACGCCGAGTACGCGAACGGCCGGCAGCTTTCGGGTACCGGTGGCTCGGTGGACTTCATGCGCGCTGCCAGGGCGTCTTCCGGCGGGCGTTCCATCATTGCCCTGCCGGCAACCGCTCGGGGTGGCACAGTTTCCAGAATTGTGCCGCGCACGACCATGGTGACTGCATTGCGGACCGATATCGACACGGTGGTGACGGAATACGGGGTTGCCCGGATTGCAGATCTAGGTGTGCGGGCCAGGGCCCAGGCCCTGCTCGAGATTGCGGCCCCCGAGTTCCGCGAGACCTTGCGGAGGCAACTCCCGTCATAGTGTCTGTGTGGCACGGGTCACAAATCGACACCTCGAAACTTCGCTCTGCTGAATCGTTACCTAAAATGTCCCGCATACGAAAAGGAATTCTTGGGACATGGACTACGTTGGCATCGACCCCGCAGTGGGCCTTGAATGTTCGCACTGCAATCACATCTCGCGGCTGCCCTACAGCGAGTTGCTGAGGCTGGTGGCGCATTCCCGGCAAGCCGAGTGTGACAGCTGCCGGCGTCTCATGCTGCATGACTCGACGACGGTGCTGGTCGTGCAGAAAATCATCAGGAACAGAATGGCCCAGGCGAACGAGCTCAAGCACCGGCGTAGCCATCGACTCGAGAGCGTTAACTAGTTTCTGTACGCCGTTCGATGGCAACTGCAACGCTTATCGACTCTAGATTTGGAAAAAGTTCGGGACAGGCACTACCCGGGGGGATCCGGCAGTCCAAGACTGACCAGGATGAAGGCGTATTCTTCGGCGACTTCCTGTAGCGCATCAAAGCGGCCCGATTGTCCCCGGTGACCGGCATCCATGTTGGTCTTCAGCAACAACCAGTTCTGATCGGTTTTCAGCGTGCGCAGTTTGGCGACGTACTTAGCCGGTTCCCAGTAAGTCACCCGCGGGTCGTTGAGACCTGCGGTCACCAGCATTGCCGGATAGCTTCCGGCTTTGAGTCCGTCATAGGGGGAATAGGAACGGATGTGCTCGAACACGCTCTTATCTTCAATCGGGTTGCCCCATTCCGGCCACTCGATTGGTGTGAGTGGTAGATCGGCATCCAGCATCGTATTGAGCACATCGACAAATGGCACGTGGGCGACCACTGCTCCGAACAGTTCCGGCGCCTGGTTCACGGCGGCGCCCATGAGTTCACCGCCTGCGGAACCACCGGATATGGCAATGTGCCCCGATGCCGTGAAACCCTGTTCGATGAGGTGCCGTGCGACGTCGATGAAGTCGTTGAACGTGTTTTCGCGTGCTGCGAGCTTGCCGTCTTCATACCAGTGATAGCCGAGATCGTCACCACCGCGAATATGGGCGATTGCAATGACGAATCCGCGGTCCAGCAGCGACAGACGGCTCGGTGAAAACCCCGGCGGGATCGCAATTCCGTAGGCGCCATACCCGTAGAGATACAACGGCGCGGTGCCATCAAGCTGCAAGCCTTTGCGGTAGACGACGCTGACGGGGATCCATGCGCCATCCCGGGCCGGCGCGGAGATGCGCAGAGTCTCATAGTCGTCGGCCTCGTAGCCCGTCGGAATTTCCTGGACCTTTCTGCGCTTGAGATCGCGCGTCGCCAGATCGTAGTCGTAGACGGTGGTGGGCGTGACCATGGATTGGTAGATGAGTCGCACCGTGCCGGTGTCGTATTCGGCGTTGGCGCCGAAATCCAGGCTGTAGGCCTGCTCACTCAATTCAAGGTAGTGGGAGTCGCGTTCCGGTTCTGCAGGCATTACCCGCAATTGGTCCAGTCCGGCGATTCTTTCGCTCACGAGGATCCAATGGCGCAAGCACAGGTGGCCGGTGAGATAGTGATCGTCGCTGCCGGCGATGACGGTTTTCCAGTGTTCGGGCGTCGGCTGGCTCTGCGGCGTTCGGATCAGGCGGAAATTCTTGTGTTCGTCATTACTGCGAATGTAGAACTCGCCCTCCCGGTGATCGACGTCGTATTCGTGGCCGGTACGTCTGGGGCAGATGAGCTGCGGGGTTGCCTTCGGCGCGTTTGCCGGCAGAAAACGCACTTCGGAAGTCACGTGATCACCCGTCGTCAGCAGTATGAACGTATCCGACTGAGTCTGGTCGAGACCGACGAAAAAGGCCTCGTCGGCTTCTTCGTAGACGACCTCGTCGTCGTTGATTGGGCTACCCAGACGATGGCGCAGCACCTGGTAAGGTCGCCAGTTGTCGTTGAGACGGAGGTAGAAAAGGTGTTCGTTGTCGCTGGCCCAGACCGGGCTGTCCATGGTGAGTTCGATCGGATCATCCAGTGAGATGCCATTGGCGAGGTCGGTTATGGACAGCGTGAATCGTTCGCTGCCATTGGTGTCCGCACTCCAGGCGAGGTAGCGCCCGTCCGGCGAGACGGCCATGCCACCCAGGGAAAAATAGTCGTGGCCAGCGGCCAGCGCCGGTTCATCGAGAATGACCGTCCAGTTGGTCGGATCGGCCACACTTGCCCGCAACCACAGGCGGTACTGCGCACCTTCATCAAAGCGCCAGCGATACCAGTAGCCGTCTTTGCGGTAGGGCACGGACTCATCCAGCGCGGGTTGGCGCCCCTTAATTTCGTCGAAAAGACTGCCGATGAGTGGTTGGTGCGGCGCCATCGCGTGTTCGAAATAGGCGTTTTCCGCCTCGAGGTAGTCGAGCACTTGCGCATCGTTCACCTGCGGATAGGCGGAATCCCGCAGCCAGTGATAGGGGTCTTCGAGTTCGATACCGTGGTGGCTCGAGCGATGTGGGATTCGCGCGGCGATGGGCGGCTGCATGAGTCGTTAAATGGCTCCGGCTTGCATGCCACAAAGGGTAAGCAATGAAGCGCACAACGCAAAGGGCTAAGATCGTACCGGGATGCTGTGGCTGAGGGGAGTCGAGCGATGGAACACCGGCGGCTGGGAAATTCCGGACTGTTCGTTTCAGCGCTCGGTATTGGTTGCAACAATTTCGGCGGCCGCGTTGATCAAACCGGCACCCGGCGGGTGGTCGACAACGCTAGTGCGGCTGAAGGCTGGCGGTTGACCGACGCGGAGATGGTGGAAGTCGCTGAGTTGTTGCGCCCACAGCAGGGCTGAGGAGGGTTCCGAGTCAAAGCCATGTGCGGACGTTTCAACGTAACAAGCGATCCGTTGTCGCAACTGCTGATGGAGCTGGTCGGCATGCCGCATCCGGGGCCGGACAATTTCAATGCAGCGCCCACCGAGATGATCACGGTGCTGCGCCTTTCTGCAACCGGTGAGTCCGAACTAGTGTCGCTGCGCTGGTGGTTGACGCCCTACTGGACGCGGGCGCCTGCGGCAAAATACAGTATGTTCAACGCCAGATCGGAGACCGCTCATAAAAGTCCCGCCTTTCGCGAACCCTTCAAAAAACGTCACTGTGTCGTGCCGGTCAGCGGCTTTTATGAATGGACACGGCAGCGCGGCCAGAAGCTGCCCTACTACATCACCGCGCAGGAAGAGCCGGGGCTTCTGCTGGCGGGGTTGTGGGATCGCTGGACCAACCGGGAGACGGGAGAAGTCATCGAGAGCTTCGCTGTGTTGACGGCAGCGGCGAGTCGATCCATGGAGTTCGTGCACAATCGTCAGCCGGTAATGCTGTCTCTGGCCCAGGCGCACGACTGGCTGGACAGCGGCAATCCGGATCACTCGGAGTTGCTCGCGCCGCACATTCCGCTCATCCTGGTGGCGATCCCGGTCTCCACTCATGTCAACAATGCGCGCCACAAGGATACGCGTTGCGTCGAACCGATCGGCACGCCGGTCGTGCTGCCGGCTGACACCGGGGTGGCGAGCTAGATGTTGCTGCAACCGGGCCATTGGCTGGGTCGCGGCAGTATTCTGGTCGAGGGGCACAGCCTCGGCACGACGGCTGAGTGCGACGTCCGGATCGAGCGGGATGAAGGCGGCTTAACCCTGCGTGCTGAGTTGAGGGCGCAGGATGCGCCACCGCGTGAGTATGTGGTTCGCGTGGTGAGTAACGACATCGGCACCTACACGTTGCATGTGCAGACCGGCGCGGAGGTGTTGCACGGTACGGCCAAGCTCGACAGCGCACCGAACCTCGGCTTGCTGTGGCACGACAGTGGCGGCGTTTACGCGACCTTCACGCTCTTTTCGATTTCCGCCGGTTGCGGCCTGCGCGGTTTCCTGCGCGATGGCACGACCGTTTTCACCTGGGAGATTGCCTTCTCGCTCAAACAGGACGTGGTGCAAAGTGACAATGTGATTTCGCTGCGGTCGCGTCCGCGACGTCGTTAATCGTTGGCTACTTTTTAACCGGTTGGCGACGCCGGTAGTCGTTTGCGGCGGTCCGATTTCAGCGCAGGTAAGGCGCGATCAGCAGCTCGGCTTGGGCCGCGAGTCGCCGCAGCGTGGCGTCCTCTGCGATCGTGGTATCCGCAATGAAACGGCCAAAAGCATGCTGACTGAGCGCGAACAGGGTGTCCGCCAACAGCGCGCTGGATACGGTTTCGTCCAGCTCACCGGCCTGCTGTGCTGCCTCGAGTAGCGCCTGCAGCAAGCGGTGAGCGGCTTCATCGACCGCGTGATAGATGTTGTCGGCTGCCGGTGAATGCTGAAAAATTTCGATCGAAACGATTTGCCACAAGCTGCGGTCGCCCGCGGCGAAGGCACCCATCCGGGCACGGTTGACTGCGTCCAGCGTCGCGAGCAGGTTATGCTCGTAACGTTCGATAATGTTGCCGATGCTGGCACCCAACCGTTCGACGTTACCGATCAGGATTGCCTGTAATATCTGCGCTTTGGTGGGAAAATAGTTATAGAGCGTCTGGTAACTGATGTTGGCCGTTGTCGCAATATCGCGCATGGTTGCGGCGGGATAGCCGCGCGCGTCGATGAGCTGACGGGCGGCGTTGAGTATGTCCTGCCGGGCCTGGCGTTTCTTGCGTTCTCTGATGGACACGGAATTTTTGACAAAGTCAATAATTAGAGCGAATATATATTGCCCGATTCGAGAGAGGTGTCAATGACGCAGTTAGTGACGGTTCCGGTCGCCGGGGAAGCGGCATGCAGTGGGTGCCTTAAGCGGTTGCGGCTCGGCGTAATGAGCGCCCTCCTGGCGCTGCCGCTGGTAACGAGCGCCGCAGCAGGTGCAGGTACGGCTCCGGCCGAAGCAGAGGTCACCGCCTACAGCCTCATCGCCGCTGCAATCGATCTGACCCGGGGTGCGACGTCTCATTCGGAGATGACCATGCTCGTGCATCGGCCGACCTGGGAGCGCACAACCAAGATGGTGGCCTGGACCCGTGGCCGCGAGGATGCGCTGATCCGCTTCACCGCACCGGCTAAAGACGCTGGTAACGCAACGTTGAAGCAGGGCAATAAGATGTGGACCTATTCGCCGAAGCTCAGGCGGACCATTCGCCTGCCGTTCAGCCTGATGTCGCAAAGTTGGGGAGGTTCCGATTTTTCCTACAACGATCTTTCCCGTACCGACAATCTGCTGCGTCACTATGACCTGGAAATCATCAAGGTCGAAGACAAACCACCGCACACGTTCTACACGATTGAAGCCGTCCCGCACGACGATGCGCCGATCGTCTGGGGTAAAGAAGAGTGGGTGCTGCGCGAAGATTCGGTGCTCATCTCGCAGACCTTTTATGATCAGGCGTTTGTTCCCCTCAAACGCCTGGAGGCGTTGGAGATTGGCGAGCTCGGCGGCCGGGTGTTCGCTACCCGGATGCGTATCACCAGACTGGATGAGCCGGATAAGTACACCGAGTTCAGCTACGATTCGATGACCTTCGATGTGGAGCTCGAAGATCGGACTTTCACCGTCTTCACGCTGCAATCCGGTGCGGAACCATGAGTGAAACCCTCGCCGAGCTACCCGCACGAGCCGCCTCATGGGGCGGCTTTCGGTCTGCTCAAATCGGCTGGCGAAATTTATGGCGCAACAAGCGCCGAACCTGGTTGACCAGTGGCGGAATAGCGTTCGCAATATTGTTAGTCATGTTCAGCATGGCCATGCAGCATGGTCAGTACTCGGTCATGATGGAAAATGCGACGACCCTTATCAGCGGCCACATACAGGTTCAGGCGACCCAGTACGTAGACAGCGAGCGATTCGAACACACCATCGAAGAAGCAAGCGTCCTGCGCAGGCAATTGCTTGCGCTGCCGGACGTCGTTGCCGTTGCGCCACGCGTCGAGGCATTTGCACTGGTCTCCTCGGTCGAGCGCAGTTTCGGCGCCCGTATCCTCGGCATCGATGTGGCGGCGGAGCGCGCGACGGTCCGATTGCTCGATATGATTGACGAAGGTCACGCACCGGTTGGTCCCGAAGACGCCGTTATCGGCGAGAAACTTGCCCGCAACCTCGATGTGAAAGTGGGGGACGAACTGGTCATCCTCGGTGCCGAAAAACATGGCGGAGTCGCGGCACTGGTCGTCAACGTCGTCGGTATTCTTTCCTCCGGGATGGCCGACCTCGACCGCTCGTTGCTGCTTGTGCCGATTGCCGCCGTGCAGAATGCATTCGGCCTGGGGGATGAGATTCACACGTTTGCGATACGCATCGCCGCCCTCGAGGACAGCGAGGCGATCACCGCGCGACTGGCTTCGCGGGTACCGGCAGATATCACGGTACGCAACTGGAACGAGGTCCTGCCCGGGCTCGAACAGGCCATAGAAGTCGACCGACTGGGCGGCCTGATCATGTACGGAATGATCATCCTCCTCGTGACCTTCAGCGTCGTGAACACTTTCATCATGCTGGTGTTTGAGCGCACACGGGAATTCGGCATGTTGCTGGCCATCGGCATGCGACCGGGCGGCATTGTCCGGATGGTCCTGTGGGAAGCGTTCTTCGTGTGGCTGGTGGGTGCTGCCCTCGGTGCCAGCATTGCTATTGCGATCATTGTCGGACTTGCAGATGTGGGTCTGTACATGGGTGAAGCCATGGAGGAAATGGCGGCCCAGTACTACATGCCGCCCAGGTTGTACCCTGCGCTCACCACCGAAGCGCTACTGGTTTCACCGTTGATCCTGTTACTGGGTACACAGCTTGCGGCACTGATACCGGCCCTGCGTATCCGTCGTCTGCGTCCCGTGGAGGCTCTGCGCAGTGAATAGCCCGGGAGCATCCAATGGCTGAAATCGTCGCCGATGCAGCCCCGGCCAGCGCCCAGTTTAGCGCCACGCAAAGTGTGGCCACGATCGCCTGGCGCAATCTGTGGCGCAACCGCCGGCGAACCTGGCTGACAGCCAGTGGTATTGCGTTTGCGGTCTGGATGCTCGTCTTCGGCATGTCCATGCAAGTGGGCACCTTCGAGATCATGATCGACAACATAGCAAAGCTCGGACTCGGTCATATCCAGATTCAGCACCCGGAATACCACAACAATCCCAGATTCGAATACACGATTCGCGGTGCCGACGAGCTCGAATCGATGCTCGCCGCAATACCCACCGTTGCGGTCGTTTCACCGCGGACCATGGGATTTGCGCTCGCTTCGAGTACTGATCGCAGTTTCGGCACCCAGGTCATCGGGGTGGATTTCACCCAGGAGGCAAGCTGGTCGACGCTGCCGGACATGCAACGGACCGGCCGCTACCTTGCGGGGCCGGGAGAAGCTTTTATCGGCTCGGTGCTGGCGCGCAATCTGGGTCTCGATATCGGCGCCGAGTTGGTGCTGCTGGGGACCGCCAAGGAAGGCGGCATCGCCGCCGCGGTCGCCGAAGTGGTTGGCACATTCACAACTGGCCAGGCGGCATTGGATCGCGCGGTGGTATACATCCCGATCGACGATTTTCGTGCCGGCTGGGAACTGGCGGCAGATGAAGTGCACGCGCTCGTCGTCCTGGCGGATTCGGTGGCTGACAGCGAAACCGTCGCCCGCGACCTGCAAAACGCCCGCGGCGTGCAAGGAGCCCGCGGCGTGCCAGGAGCCCGCGGCTTTCTAAACGAAGGCTGGATCGCACTGAGTTGGCGTGACCTCATGCCGGAAGCCGAGCAGACCATTGATCTCAAATACATTGGCATGCAGTTTTTCTTTGCAATGCTCGTGATCATCGTTACGTTCAGCGTCGTGAACACTTTCATGATGACGATTTTTGAACGCACGCCCGAGTTCGGCATGTTGATGGCCATCGGCATGCGGCCAGCTTCAATCATGCTGCAGCTGCTGCTTGAAGCCTTCTGGCTGGGGGCGTTGGGTGTGCTGCTCGGGCTGGCCCTCAGCGGCGGGTTGGTTGCGATACTGGCGAGCACCGGCATGCCGCTGCCCGCTGATGCCGCCGAGATGCTCAAGCAATACAACCTGCCCGATCGGATGTATCCCAAGTTCAGCACGGACGCGGCATGGACTGCCACGGTCGTCATGTTGTTGGGAACCCAGATAGCCGCAATCGTCCCGGCGCTGCGAATCCGTCACATGCGACCCGTGACAGCCCTTCGCGCCAGAGAGTAGTAGCGTGTTGAAAAACACGCTACTGGTCTCGCGATTGACGTCGCGAGCATTTATCGAGCACATAAGTGCTTGATAAATGGGGGAGCCCCGAGGTCAGGAATGGCCGAAGGCGGAAAAAAACGCGCACAGCGCGCTTTTTCAACAGGCTGGTAGTGGGCGCTTAAGGGAACAGGAGAAAGACATTGCCTTTGAAATTGTTGCTGCAGTTGAGTCAACGCAATCTGTTCCGCCACCGGCGGCGCAACATCATGTTGCTGCTGGCGATCTGTGTTGCCGTTTCAGGTGTGACCGTGATGAACAGCCTCATCCGAGGATTTCAATACGACATGCGGGAGGCGGCCGTCGCCAATCTCACCGGGCATGTGAAGATACTTGCGCCGGGTTACCTCGACGATCCCAACATCGACAAGAGCTTTACCCTGGCGCAGGACTGGCAACCGGACCTGCCACCCGATCTACTCGAAGGTTGGGCTGCGCGGATCCGGATTCCGGCTGTCATCATGAGCGAACGGGAAACTCGCGGTATTCAATTCGTCGGCATCGATCCTGCGCAGGAACATATCTCGTTCATCGGCAACGTGGCTTACACCGGAGAGCGACTCGCCTCGGCTGAAGATCGACGGATCGTCATCGGCAAAGAGTTGGCGCGCCAGCTCCAGACCGCCGTGGGTCGCAGGCTGGTGTTGATCACTCAGGGCGCGGATGGCCTCAATCGGGAGGCGGGCTTTCGGATTGCCGGTACGTACGATGCGGAGGGTACCGGTCTTGAAAAGCAGTTTGTCTTTACCGGCCTCACCGCCCTGCAGGCCATGGTGGATGCAGACGTGGTCACGGAGGTGTCGATCAAGCTTGCCAGTTATCCGGAGGATTTCAGTGTCAAGCAGGGGTTCGTCGAATTCTTCAGCGGCCTGGACGTGCTCGATTGGCAGGAACTGGAACCACAGGCTGCGGCAATGTTCGTCTTTGCCGATGCCGCCGTCTTCATCTGGTTTCTGATCATGATGGGGGCGCTGATATTCGGGCTGGTCAACACGCTGGTGACTGCGGTGATGGAGCGTGTACAGGAAATCGGGATGTTGCGGGCACTCGGCATGCGGCCGGGAGCCGTGATCGCACAGGTCGTGCTGGAGTCGACGCTGATCATGACAGCGGGTATCGCGATCGGGCTGCTGCTGGGCTGGGGGTTTTACCTGTTGCTGCAGGATGGAATCGACCTGTCGCAGTGGTCCGAAGGCGTGGAACTGGCCGGCATGCGCAGTCTGCTGGTACCGCGGTTGCTGGTCGAAGATCTGATTATGGTGGCGGGCTTAAGCCTGGTATTCGGAATCCTGGCAGCGCTCTATCCCGCCTGGCGCGCGGTTAAAATCAAACCATTGGAGGCTCTGAGAAGATGAGCGACGTAGTAGTTCGATGCAGCGGTGTGACACGAACCTATCAGGACAACGCTGTGCCGGTAGTAGCCCTGCAGGGCATTGATTTCGTGGTGGAGCGCGGCGAGTTCGTGAGCCTCGCGGGACCTTCGGGATCCGGTAAGACGACGCTGCTCAATCTCATCGGCGGCCTGGACAGACCCGATAGTGGCACCGTGGAAGTCGACGGAGTGATGCTCAATGACCTCAGTGAAAGCGCGCTTTCGGATTTGCGGCTGCACAAAATGGGCTTCGTTTTTCAGTCCTACAACCTGATTCCAGTGCTGTCTGCGCAGGAGAACGTCGAATTCATCATGCAGTTACAGGGTGTTGCGGCTGAAGAACGCCGCGCTCGCGCCTCGGCGCTGCTCAAAGATCTGGGACTGGCGAGTATGGCCGGGCGCAGGCCGGGCGAGCTATCCGGCGGGCAACAGCAGCGCGCCGCCGTTGCCAGGGCTATCGTTACCGAGCCCGTGTTGCTGCTGGCGGACGAACCCAGCGCCAATCTCGATTCCGCCACAACCCGGGAGTTACTCGAGTTGCTGCGCTCGCTCAATGAGCGCCGGGGCGTCACGATTATCACCGCGACCCATGATCCGATGGTCATGGGCTATGCCAAGCGGCAAATCAATTTGCGCGACGGCGCGATTGTCGAGGACAAGACCAGCCAGGCAGCTTGACGTGAAAAAGCTCGTCGCCCGGGCGCTGCCGGTACTGTTGGCTCTGGCAGCGAGTGCGCCTGTGGCGGCGCTCGAGTTCGCGGCGCGCGTGAAGGCGTTTACCAGGGCTGCCGTGCTGCCAGGCCACGATGTCCAGCGCCAGCTCGATGGCACGCCGGCGTATGACTACACGGCCGATCTGCGGCTGATGTTCCGCCAGGACACGGGTCCGATCACCTGGATTATCGACCACTCAACCACGCTGAACGGCGGTGATTCGTTTGCGTTCAATTCAGCGCCGGGCATCACGCTCGATCAGTCGCCAGGAGACGATGATCAGCGGCTGATGGACCTTACCTGGGAGATCGATGCAGGCAGCCGCCATCGAGCGGTACACCGGTTTGACCGACTCGCAGCGCAATACCGGCAGGGGAGTTGGGGTGTCACGATAGGCCGGCAGGCGATCAGCTGGGGCAACGGACTGGTGTTTCAGCCGATGGATCTCTTCAGCCCCTTTGCCCCGACAACGGTCGATCGCGATTACAAGGCGGGTGATGATCTGCTGCTCATCGAAAAACTCTTGGCCGACGGCAGCGATCTGCAGCTGCTCGCGGTTTTCCGGCGCGATGCCGAGCAGGACGTTACCGGCCAGTCTGACAGCCTGGGTTTGAAGTGGCACGGCTATGCGGGCAACTCGGAATTCGAACTGATCGCCGGCAAGCACTACCGCGATCAGGTCTACGGCTTCACGGCTCGCCTGCCGCTGCACGGCGCACTGCTGCGCTGGGACGTCGTGGCAAACCGACTGGCGGAAGATTCCGACTGGAAGGTATCCACCGTCATGAACCTCGATTACAGCTTTGCTCTCGCTGAGAAAACCGTCTACGTGTTTTTCGAATATTTTCACAACAGCTTCGGTGTCAGCGAGCTGCCCGACAGCCCTGTGGCGCTACCGCAACCGTTGCTGGACCGGCTGGGCCGCGGCGAGGTATTCAATCTGATGCGAGACTACATCGCCGGAGGCGGGACGATTCAGTGGCATCCGTTGTGGACTCAGAGCCTGACCGTTATCGCCAATCTGCAGGATTCCAGCAGTCTGCTGCAAACACAGATGACCTATGAACCGGGGGACCATTCGCGCTTCGAATTTGGCGTGGTCTTGCCGTTTGGCCGTGCGGGTGACGAGTTCGGTGGTATCCCGTTGGCCGGGGATGGCATCACCACGGGCGGTGCCAGCCAGGGGTATCTACGCTGGGTTTACTATTTCTGACTCGTCGTCGAGGTTGGTTTCGGTGCTCACGGCAGCGTCGGCCGACAGGCCGAGCAGATCGTGCATGGCCACCCGGTCGGGTCCCGGTTGCAATCGCTTCGCCGAGTTGCGCCGGCGGCCCTTGAGCATATAGCGCAGCACCGTTCGGCGTATCTTTGGATCGTTCAGAAAGGCGCCGGGCTTTTCCAGCAGATGAAAGGTTTTCATCGCCCCACGCAGCACGTGAAGCTGCTCGCGTGATGCAGCGCCCAGGGCATCGCCAAATGCGAGGCGAAACCACTTTTTCAGGCTGTCGGGCTTGTCGAGGGTGCGACCTTGGAGTATCGCAGCCGAGCGTGCGATACCGTTTCTATCCTCGCGCAGGCTGGCCGTGAAGATCGGTCGTAGCTCCTTCTCGGTGCGCTCATCGAAGTGCTGCGCGCGACGCAGAGGATCAGCCGATTCCGCGATGACGTCCGCCAGGATGTGGGCGTGCAGAATGCCGGTGCTGCAGCCACGGCCATAGAGCGGATTGGTGCGCAGTGCTGCGTCCCCTACGGCAAAAAAATTGCGTGCCAGCGGTTTGTCAGCATTCACATAGTGGCGCCAGACGGATTGAATGTCGGCAATGCCGAATGGCTCGGTGGTGGGCGAACTCCGGTTGTCGGCGAGCCAGGGTTCGAGTCCGGGGATGCTCAGACAGATCCGATCGAAGGAATCGCCTTCCCGCACTGCGTGCCTCAGGCTGCGTTCGGCAACGGGCAGGCACAGGATGATCGCGAAATTGCCGTTGTCGCCGGGAAACACGCCGAACTTCAGGTAGCCCAGATCACCCGCTCCCGCGCGCTCGCCGCGCGGTGGTTCCACGCAACCGGGCTGCAGTTGATAATGGCGGGTGTAGTAGACGATTTCTGCATCGTCTTTTTCTTCGCGCACCGTGCGGCCGAGTGCTGAGAACCAACCGGGAAATTTCGACAACCGGCCGCTGGCGTCGACCACGATGTCCGCGAGACATTCGCTCGTCTTGCCTGCTTGCTCGATGGTAATTCCGGTCACGCGGAGATCACCCGTTGCATCGACCCGCGTGCGCATGCCGCTGACCCGGGTATCGTTGAAGATGCTGACATTGGCCAGTGCGCCGACGTAGCGCCGGATCACCGTCTCCATCGTTGCCCGCCGGCACATGAGCACCCAGAGTTTTGCATCAATCGGCTCTTGCTCGTAGCCAGCCTTGAGTTCGGCTGACAACATTTCCGCAAAATCCATACGGCGGGCGCCCGCCTCGTAGAAAGC
>SMVA01251752.1_pt1 | contig 17180 bp, 11 predicted proteins | sample 2456451 | NCBI WGS metagenome assembly SMVA01 (sample SAMN11095933, study PRJNA526329) | marine sediment metagenome | biome: Marine sediment; feature: Surficial sediment; material: Deep marine sediment; isolation source: Hadal surficial sediment | place: Pacific Ocean | collected 2014-05 | depth...
CAACATTCGGTGGCCGGGTCGATCGCCGGTATCGTCCCCGGCTCCCTCATCGAGGTCAGCGGCCTTTTGACCCATCGGCGCGGCGTCGAGGAGGTCTTCGTCGAGACCTTGCGCGTGAGGGGGACAACGACACCCCCGGTTCCGCGCGATGTTCTCATCGCCGACCTCCTCTCGGAGCGTCATGTGCACGAATTGGTGCGCGTTACCGGCACCCTCAGCATCGCCAACTTGGTTCCCGGCGAGCCGCTCGGCGCCACGGTTGCCGACCGCTCCGGGACCATCCCGGTGCGCATTGTGAGCCGCCTCCGCGACCATGCCGATCTCGCCGCGGAATGGGCGTTCGCCGGAGATGTGGAGATTGTCGGCATTGCCGGCCAGGCGGATCTCGAGGCGCCGTTCGAGGGCGACTACCGGCTGGCGCCGCGCGAAGCCTCCGACTTTGTTTTTGTGCCTACGGTGCCCTACGGCCCCATCGGCTTGGGTGTCCTGCTGGTGGTGCTGGTGGCCGCGGTGCTGACACTAGCGATCATGCGGCGTCGCTCAGAGCGCCGCGCCGACGCCATGGCGAGCCTCGCCGCCGATCTCGAGGCGTCGCGTGAAGCGCTGTCCCGCGACCTCGCGAAACGCCAACGTCTCGAGCGGCAGTTGCTGCAGGCGCAGAAGATGGAGGCGCTGGGGAGGATGGCGGGGGGCATCGCCCATGATCTCAACAACATGCTGACCACCGTCATGGGCACCGCCGAGATGCTGCTCGAGCGTACGTCGGACGAGCCCACCACGGAGGGGCTCACCTGGATCCGCGAGGCGGCCGAGCGCTCGTCGCACCTGAGCCGCCGGTTGCTGACCATTAGTCGCCAGAAGATGAGCAAACCGCAGCTCGTCGACCTCGTCGCAGAGATGCGGGAGCTAACGCCGACCCTCGCTGGCATGGTGGGCGCGGAGGTCGAGCTCATCACGCGCCATGGGGAACTGCCAGTGTGGATCGAGATCGACCCCGCTCAGCTCAAGCAGATGTTCTTGAACCTGGTGGTCAACGCCGACGAGGCCATGCCGGAGGGCGGTCGACTGGTCATCGAAACGGACCGCGTTGTCGTCGACGCCGGCGCGGACCAGTACCAGGCGGTGTTGCGGGTCACGGACTCCGGCGTCGGCATCGAGGCGGACGTAATCGACCACGTATTCGAGCCCTTCTTTTCGACCAAGCAAGATGGTTCCGGCCTGGGGCTGTCGATCGTTTATGGCATTGCCGCTCGCGCCGGTGGCAGCGTACAGGTGCACACCGCGCGGGGGGAGGGCACTTCGTTCGACGTCCGGTTGCCGGCGGTGTCGCCGCCCGAACCGGCGGATGAGCGGACGGCGAGGCAGGAGGTCTCGTTGCAGGGCACCGGCACCATCCTGTTGGCCGAGGACGATCCCAGCGTGCGTAGCCTGGCGTCTCAGGCTCTCGAGCGCGCCGGGTATTCGGTGATCGAGGCTGGCGACGGAGAAGAAGCGCTGCGCATCTTCTGCGAGTCTCCCCAGGAATTCGACCTGTTGTTGACCGACGTCGTCATGCCGCAGCTGGGGGGCGCTGAGCTGGCCGAGCAGGTGGCGGCGGCACGGCCCGACATGCCGGTGGTGTTCATGTCCGGATACGTCGACGGCAGCGACGCCAGCGACTACATTGCCAATCGCAACGTCGTCTTCTTGCAGAAGCCCTGGCAAGTGAAGCAGTTGCTGGCCGCGGTCGGCCGAGTGCTCGCTTCGTAGCCCGACCCGTTGAGATATCCGGGCTAGCAGGTTCAGGACGCCGCCCGCAGGGGGCAGGCGAGCAGCCCGTGGCCATCTAATTGTGTCATGGTGTGCGACGATGACGACCCTTCCTTTGTATCCAGCGCAGAGCCTCGAAGCGATCCTCGACGCGGTACGCCACACGTGGGGCTACGACCAGCTGCGCCCGTTGCAGGAAGAGGCCATTCGCGCCGGTCTCGATCACCGTGACTCTCTGGTCGTACTCCCTACGGGCGGCGGCAAGTCGTTGTGTTACCAGGTGCCGCCCCTGCTTACGGGACGTACCGACATCGTCATTTCGCCGTTGATCTCGCTCATGAAAGACCAGGTCGACGGGCTGCGCGCCAACGGCTACCCGGCCGTCGCTTTGCACAGCGCGCAGGAGGCCGATGAGCGCGCCGCAGCAGAGCGCTTTATCGCCTCCGGCGAGTGCCGCCTGGCGTTCGTCTCCCCCGAACGCCTGGTTACTCCCTGGTTCCTGCAAACGGTAGAGAGTCTCGGAATCAACACTTTTGCCGTCGACGAAGCCCATTGCATCAGCCACTGGGGCCACGATTTTCGCCCCGAGTATCGCCAGCTTGCGGTACTCAAACAGCAGATACCCGGCGCCACCATGCACGCCTATACGGCGACGGCCACCGAGCGGGTCCGCGCCGACATCATCGGCCAACTCGGGCTCTCGGATCCGGCGATTCTGGTGGGTTGTTTCGACCGCCCGAATTTGATCTATCGGCTGGTGCCGCGCCTCGACTTGCGCGCCCAGGTGCGCGATGTGTTGAGCCGGCACCCGCGCCAGGCGGTAATCATTTACTGCATCAGTCGAAAAGACACCGAGAAGCTCGCCGACTTCCTGGTTGCGGAGGGGCATGAGGCAGCCTGCTATCACGCCGGGCTCGAGCGCCAGGAACGCCGCGCCACCCAGGAGGCGTTCGCCGCCGACAAGATCGACGTCGTCGTGGCAACGGTGGCGTTCGGCATGGGCATCGACCGTTCCGACGTGCGCTGCGTGTTGCACGCCGCCATGCCCAAGTCCGTTGAGCACTACCAGCAGGAGACCGGGCGCGCCGGGCGCGACGGTCTCGCCGCCGAGTGCGTGCTGCTGCACTCGCCGGCGGATGCTCTCAAGTGGCGTTCGCTGCTGCAGCGTGGCGCCGCTGACAGCAGCGGAAACGGCGATGGTTTGGCGGCGTCGCTGGGGCTTCTCGACGAGATTCGCCGCTTCTGCGCCCCCGGTCGCTGCCGGCACAAGGCGCTGTCGGAGTACTTTGGCCAAGCCTACGAACCTCCCGCGGATGCCGGCGCAAGCGCCTTCGAGTCCAGTGAGACCGCTGCAACCGCTGACCGGGTCTCGGGCGCCGTCGGCTGCGGCGCCTGCGACGTGTGCCTGGGGGAGACCGAAGGCCTGGTCGACGGCACCCGCGATGCGCAGATGATCCTCTCGTGCGTGGCGCGGGTGCAGCAGCGCTTCGGCATGGGGCACGTTGTCGACGTCTTACGCGGTGCCGATACCGATCGCGTGCGCTCCTTGGGGCACGATCGGCTCAGCACATGGGGCCTGATGAAGGGCCGCAATCGCCGGGAAGTCATGAATCTGGCCTTCCAGCTGCTGGACCAGGGACTACTGGAGCGCTCGGAGGGCGAATACCCGGTTCTGCACCTCAACGACGCCGCGCTGGAGGTGATGCGCGGCGCGCGCGAGGTGCAACTGGTGCCCATCAAGGTCAAGCGGGCGCGCACCACGGCGCGCGAGGCGGCGTCGTGGGAAGGAGTCGATCGCGACCTTTTCGAGCGCCTGCGGGAGCTGCGCACCGAGCTGGCGCGCCAGCGCGACGTGCCCCCCTACGTGATCTTCAGCGACGCCAGCTTGCAGGACATGGCGCGCCGGCGGCCCTCGACGTCCGACGAGTTTCTCGAGGTCCATGGCGTCGGGGACAAGAAGCTTGCCGATCTCGGGGAGGCCTTCTTGGCGTGTCTCGCGGCCCACAACGAGCTCGCAGCGGGCCACATCGACCTCGAAACGGGCCACATCAACCTCGAAACGGGCCACATCAACCTCGAAACGGGCCACATCGCCCCCGAAACGGAGAAATAGCGCTGTTTTGGGGCCGGAATGCGACGGCTTGGCGCATCTACACTTGCCAACATTTCGCCATCGGAAGTATTCTAGACAACTCTATCCCCATCGACTTGAGGAGTTATCCGCGTCGCCGGTGCTCCCGGCAGTGAGGTGAGGTTTTGATGAAGTTTACGTTGCCGCTGGCAATCACGGTGATCGTCTGTCTCGCGCTCGCCGTCGACCCCGGCTTGGCGGCGAATCCGCAGGTGTCGTCGCAGGGCGTCGTCTTCACCGCGCCCCGGTCGCCGGTTGGCATCGCGCCGATTTCGTACCAGGAGCAGAACATGACCATCGGTCGGTACTGCTTCCGTTGCCACAACGACACCAGCCTGACCGGTGGAATGTCGCTGGAGTCTTTCGACGTCGAGCGCGCCTACGACAATGCCGAGCTCGCCGAGAAGATGATCCGCAAGCTGCGCGTCGGCATGATGCCGCCGCGCCAGGCGCAGCAGCCGGATGAGGCCACCGTGGCAGCGTTGGTCACCGCCCTCGAGACGACGCTTGATGAGGCCGCGGCGGCCCATCCCAACCCCGGTCGCCGTACGTTTCAGCGGCTCAACCAGGCCGAATACGTCGCCTCCGTGCAGGATCTGTTGGGCATCGCCATCAAGGTCGACACCTTCTTGCCGCCCGACACCATCAGCGCCAGCTTCGATAACATCGCCGACGTGCAAATGCCCTCGGCGACGCTCATGGAAGGCTACCTGCGTGCTGCCGGGCACGTCAGTCGCACCGCTGTTGGCGACCCCAACGCCGGCCCCGACTCTTCTACCTACAACGTGCCGCGTACCGCGTCACAGAAAGGGCGCGCCCAAGGCGCTCCCTTCGGCACCCGCGGCGGCATCGGCGTGGTGCACAACTTCCCCGCCGACGGCAAGTACGAGTTCCAGCTGTTGTTGCACGGTGAGCCCGCCGGCTTGCTGTTTGGGCGGCCCATTCGCAACGAGCGGATCGAGGTCTCGATCGACGGCGCCCGGGTCGCAGTCATCGCCATCGACCGCTGGATGACGGAGTCGGACCCCGACGGCCTCCTGTTGACCACCGATCTGATCGATGTGCGCGCCGGTGCGCGTCGCGTCGCCGCGGCGTTCGTGCTGCAGAACGAGGGCCCCGAAGACGACCTCATCACGCCGGTCGACCATACCCTCGCCGACACCCAGATCGGCGTCGGGTACGGGGTCACCACGCTGATGCACCTGCGTGATTTCAGCATCGTCGGGCCGTTCGACGTCACCGGTGTTTCGGACAACCCGACGCGGCGCCGCATCTTCACCTGCCGCCCGACGTCCCCGGCAGAGGAAGTGCCGTGCGCCGAGAGCATCATTGCTCGCCTGGCCATGCGCGCCTACCGCCGCCCACTTACCGAGGGTGACGTCGCCGGCCTGATGGCCTTCTACAACCAGGGCGCCGCCTTTGGCGGTTTCGAGGGCGGTATCCGCACGGCGCTGCAGGCGATTCTGATGAGCCCGCACTTCATCTTCCGCATGGAAACAATGCCGGCCGGCGTGGAGCCCGCCGAAGTCTACGAGATCGCCGACCTGGCCCTCGCCTCGCGGCTGTCTTTCTTCATCTGGGGGGCGCCGCCCGACGAGGAGCTTGTCGAGCTCGCCAGCCGCGGCGAGCTCTCCGACGACGAGGTGTTCGAGGCGCAGGTGTACCGCATGTTGGAGGATCCACGCTCCGCGGCGCTTGCCACCCGTTTTGCGGCCCAGTGGCTGCGCCTGCAGGACCTCGACAAGGTCGACCCCGACGCGTTGTCTTTCCCGTACTTCGACCAGATTCTCTCCGACGCGATGTATCGGGAAACCGAACTGCTCTTCGAGTACCTGGTGCGCGAGGATCGCAGTGTGCTGGAGTTGCTCAGCGCCGACTACACCTTCGTCAACGAGCGCCTGGCACGGCACTACGGGTTCTCCGGTGTCGCCGGGCCGGAATTCCGCAAGGTGTCCTACCCCGACGATCGTCGCCGCGGTGTCCTCGGCCACGGCAGCATCCTGACGATGACCTCGCATGGCAATCGCACCTCGCCGGTGAAGCGTGGCCTGTGGGTGCTCGAAGTGCTGCTTGGCAGCCCGCCGCCGCCGCCGCCGCCCAACATTCCCGACCTCGACGAAACCGGCGATTCGTCGGATGGGCGCTTCAAGTCGGTCGCCCAGCAGATGGCCGAGCACCGCGCTAATCCGTCCTGTAGCTCGTGTCACAACGTCATGGACCCGGTCGGGTTGGCGCTCGACAACTTCGATGTCACCGGCGCCTGGCGCATCAAGGATCGCGGCGTGCCCATCAACGCCGCGGGTGAGCTCTTTGACGGCACGCCGCTGAGTGGCCCCGCCGACCTGCGCGACGCGCTGCTGGCGCGCTCGGACGTGGTGATTACCCATTTTACGGAGAACTTGATGGCGTACGCGCTGGGCCGCCGCGCCGAGTACTACGACATGCCGACGATCCGCCGGATCGTCCGCGACGCAGAACGTAACGATTTTCGTATGTCATCTTTTATCCTCGGCGTCGCCAAGAGCCCGGCGTTTCGTATGGCGCGGGCCGAGGCGACCGAAGAGATCGACGCAAGGCAGTAGTTCAAACAAGACTTCAACAAGAGCGGAACCGGAGGGTCAGCGGATGTTCATTACCAACAAGACCATTTCTCGTCGCACTATCTTGCGGGGCATGGGCGTGGCAGTCGGCGTCCCCCTCCTCGACGCTATGGTGCCCGCCGGCGGGGTGCTCGCCGCGACGTCTACGGGGCAGGCCTCCAGCCGCACGCGCCTGGTCTGCATCGAGAATGTGCACGGCGCCGCGGGTTGTAACGAGTGGGGTGCTTCGCAGTACCTCTGGGCGCCCGAAAAGGTGGGCCGCGATTTCGACCTGAGCGGTAGCAGCCTGAGCCCACTGGAGCCGTTTCGCGACCACCTGACGATCGTCAGCAACACCGACTCGAGGATGGCGGAAGCGTTCATTCCCGAGGAGATCGGCGGCGACCATTTCCGCTCGAGCGCGGTGTTTCTGACCCAGGCTCGCCCCAAGATGACGCAGGGTTCCGACGTGCGCGTCGGCACCTCGATGGACCAGCACTACGTGCAGCGCTTCGGGCAGGATACGCCGATCCCGTCGCTGCAGCTCTCCATCGAGCCGGTCGACCAGGCCGGCGGCTGTGCCTACGGCTACGCCTGCGTCTACACCGACACCATCAGCTGGGCCGGACCCGAAATGCCGTTGCCGATGGTGCGCGACCCACGCGCCGTGTTCGAGCAGTTGTTCGGCGCCGGCGGCACCCCGGAGCAGCGCGCCAGGCGCCGCCGGACCGATCGCAGCATCCTCGATTGGGTGCTGGAAGAGATGACCGGGCTACGGCGCAATTTGGGCCCCTCCGACCAGCAGCGCCTCGATCAGTACGTCACCAACATCCGCGACATCGAGCAGCGCATCCAGCGCATCGAGGAGCGCAATCGTAGCGGCGAAGTACGTGAGCTGCCCACCGCTCCGGCGGGCGTGCCGGACTCCTTCGACGAGCATGTCAAGATCATGTTCGACTTGCAGGTGCTCGCTTTCGAGGCCGACCTCACCCGGGTGTTCTCGTTCAAGTTCGGACGTGATGCTTCGGGCAGGGTGTACCCGGAGAGCGGCGTCGACAACGGCTTCCACGGCTCCTCGCACCACGGTGGCCGTCCCGAACGCGTGACGCAATTCTCCGAGATCAATCGCTACCATGTGTCGTTGCTGCCGTACTTCATGGAGAAGCTGCAGAACAGCATGGAGGGCGACACCAATCTGCTGGAGAACACGCTCATCGTCTACGGTTCGCCGATGGCCGACAGTAACCTGCACAACCACCGTCGCTGCCCGCTGATCCTGCTGGGCGGTGCCGGCGGCACCATGAAGGGTGGCGTGCACATCAAGGCCGACGACGGCACGCCGATGGCGAACGTCATGCTCAGTCTGCTGCACAGGCTCGGCTTGGAGGATATGCAGAGCTTCGGCAACAGCAGCGCCGAGTTCTCTTTCGACGTACCGCACACCGAAGCCGTTTAGCCCGGGAGGTCAACGATGCGTAACCGCTTGCACGTCGGCGCGCTCGGCGCCCTGTCCCTCATTCTGGTGCTGGTTGTCAGCACGCCGGGATCCCCGCTCACCGCGCTGCCGGAGTCGCCGGTCGCCGACGCCGCCATGGGTTCCGACACCGAGACGGTACGTTCGTTGCTGCGCGCCGGTGAGGACGTCAACGCAGCGCAGGGCGACGGCATGACAGCGCTGCACTGGACGGCGCTCAACGGCGACGTTGCTACCATGCAGTTGCTGCTGTATGCCGGCGCCAACCTGGAGCCGACGACGCGCCTGGGTGCTTACACGCCGCTGCACCTGGCCAGCCGCGAGGGCCGCAGCGAGACGGTCGTCATGCTTCTCGACGCCCGCAGCGACGCCAGCCGGCCGACCGACACCGGGGTGACCGCTCTGCACCTCGCGGCGCAGGCAGGAAGCCCCGAGGCGGTCGTCGCTTTGCTCGAGCACGGTGCCGACGTCAACGTCCGGGACGCCAACTCCCAGCGAACGCCGCTGATGTTCGCCACCGCCGGCAGCCGCCTCGAAGCGATGAAGACGCTGATCGAGGCCGGCGCCGACCTGTCGGCGGAAACCGAGCTCATCGACTACCCGGAGCGCTATCGCTTCGATACCGAGGAGCAGCGCACGCGCCGACGCGTCGCCGATGCGGCCAAACCGCCGCCGCCGGGTGGGGGGCGTGGAGCCGCTGAACGCGTGGCCGGCGCAAGGCAGCCGTCTGCCGCTGCCGCCGGAGCCCCGACACAGGGCAACCAGGGGCCGCCTGATCCGGACGACCCGCCGGCGCGCGGTAGCCGGGCGCAGGCAACTCCGCCTGATCCGGACGATCCTCCGGTGCGCGGCGGAGCAGGGGCGCAGACGACCCCGCCCGATCCTGACGATCCGCCCGCCCGCGGCGGTCGAGCCGCAGGCCAGACGCCACCCGACCCCGATGACCCGCCGGGACGCAGTGTGGGCGGCGCCACGCGCACCGCTGGGCTCGATCCCGGTGCGGAACCGAGCGGTGCCACGGCGGCGCTCGACCCCAGTGTGCCGCGTTCGCTTTCGAACATCGACCAGATTGGCGTGCAGGGCGGCTTCACCGCGCTGCACTACGCCGCACGTGACGGGCGCTACGATGCTGCCATGCTTCTGCTCGAGGCCGGGGCCGAACTGGATCATCGCACGGGTGGCGATGAGTCGAGCCCCATGCTGGTTGCCGTCATCAACGGCAACTTCGACCTGGCGATGACGCTGCTCGAGCGTGGTGCCGACCCCAACCTGCTGAGTGAGGACGGCGCCGGTGCGCTGTTCGCCACGCTCAACAACGAGTGGCACCTGCGTACCTGGTACCCGCAGCCGACCGCGGCGGAGCAGCAGGAAACGTCGTACCTCGAGCTCATGCGGGCGCTGCTGGAGGCGGGCGCCGATCCCGACCAGCGGACCAACTCGCACATCTGGTATGCCTCCTACAACGCCGGCCGTATGGGGGTGGACTTCAGCGGCGCGACCGCCTTCTGGCGCGCCGCCTACGCTATCGACGTGGCGGCGATGAAGCTACTGATCGAGTACGGCGCCGACCCCAATATTCCCACCATGAAGCTGGCGTCGAATCGCAATCGCCGTGGTTTCGGTAGCCGACCTAGAACAACCTCGGACGACGAAGACGACCCCTCCGGCCGGCCGGCGGTCGAGCCCGGCGGTCCGCACGTGCACCCGTTGCACGCCGCCACCGGGGTGGGATTCGGTACCTCGCGCGTCGGCCAGCAGCACCGCCACGTGCCCAACGGCTGGCTGCCGGCGGTCGAGTACCTCGTCGGTGAGCTCGGTGTCGACGTCAACGTGATTGACGCCGATGGCTACTCGCCGGTGCACAACGCCGCAGGGCGCGGCGACAACCCGGTCATCGAGTATCTTGTCGAGCACGGTGCCGACGTTACCTTCGTCAGCCGCCGCGGTCAGACCACCGTCGATATGGCGAACGGTCCGCAGCAGCGCGTGCAGCCGTTCCCCGAAACGATGGCACTGTTGGAGAGCCTCGGCGCCGTCAACAACGACAACTGCATTTCCTGCGACTGATCCGAGGGCGGGCAAAGGCGAGCTGCTTCGGTCTTTGCCCGCTTTCGTGCGTTTGCAAATGCGGGCTGAAGTCAGCTACCAGCGAACGGCGCTTCCGAAGCCGAAAAAGAAGTCGTCGTCGAGTCCGTTGAGGCCGTAGCCGACCCGAGCGTCGAGCTGGAAGTCGCGCTCGACCAAGAAGGTAATGCCTCCGTTGAGGTAGTTTTCGCGGGGGCCGTCCTGGACCAGCGTGTAGGCACCGAAATACTCGCCGTAGGCGCCCCAGCGGTCGGCCAAAGCGACGCCCAGAGTCAGGGTGGCCCCGGCCTGATGAAAGCGCTCGTCGGCAATCACGTCGTTTCCGTATGCGTAGAAGACGTTGGTGCCCAGGGCCAACCGCTCGCTCAGATCCCACGACACGGCGAGCCGCATTTCGGGTTGCAGCTTGTCCTGGCTCACCAGCGACGACCCGGTCGGCAACGACGTGGATGCCAGCACCGCGATTTGGGGGTTCCCGAGCCCCGTTTTACCGCCACTGTCGACGAGTCTCAGCTTCAGGCCGATACTAGAGTCCAGCAGGCCCCGTGCGGTCGCGTTTGGCGCTCGTACCCACTGGTACGAGTTGACGCCGAAACGCAGCTCCAACATGTCCGCTACACCGACGCGCAGCAGAATCTCGCCGAGGTCATGGATGCTGACGCCTTCGACCGCAGCGAAGGTGTACCCCGACTCGAGTTGAAAGACCCCGGGGGCGATGGTGATGCCGCTCTCGGTGGCGTCGGGCCGGTCGGTCACCATGGGCGGCGATCCGGCCTCTTGGGCCGCCGCTTCGAACGGCAAGATGAAGCAGCCGAGTACCAGGAGGGCGGTGGTTGCCAACGCTGCTTTCGTAGTGCACCGCCCGGCGACCGAATACAGCGGACGATCATGCTGGCGGGCCGGTCTCATACCAAGAAAGTGCTTGTTCATGGCCTTTGTTCCTGTAGGTAGAAACTGAGTTTTGGAGATATAGCCTTATTGTATTTAGAGTAGTCAAAATTCAGAGTCAAGACCAGTGCTAGCGGAGATCTCTCAATGGGTCGCTGGCGCAACCGTGATCCGTTGAGGAGAGGGCTGACTTCGCCGCTGACCCTACCTACGGATTGGCGCCGAGTGATCCCGGTTGCGAGAGGGAAAGCTCACCCTCGAAGCCGTTTGATCTCCTCCAGTACTTCGATGTCGGCGGCGTCCTGGAGCCGTCCGGTGCGCTTCGACGCGATGAGGTCGTCGATGGAGGCGGTGGGGATCTCCACACCCTCGAGCGCGAACGTCGTGGCGCGCGAGATCGCCTCCGGATAGTGCACCGACCAGGCCACCGTCATGAGGTCTACTCGGGGCGAGTCACCGATGATGGTGACCGGCTTGGCGACGACGGTGGCGGCGAGCCACTCCTTGGCGAACCCGAACCCGCTCCGCGACAACGCCGCTAGGACGCGCTTGGCGTTCTCTTCGGTGGCGTCGATCAAGATGTCGATATCGCGGGTAGCGCGCGTCGTGCCCCAGAGCTGCATGGCCGTTGCTCCTACGAGCACGTACCGTGCGCCTTCCTCGTTGAGTAGCGCGCAGACCTCGGCAAGCCGGGTACGGTACGTCGTCTTCACCAGCGCACGGCCTCACGCCGTTGCCACTCGAGGTAGTCCTCGTAGCGATCGAATGTCAGCAGCCGGTCCGGCGCCGGCGGGCGGTGGCGCGCCTCATCGACGAGCAGCGTACGCTCCGCCGCGCACACCCTCTCCTCCGGAGTGAGCCGCAGGTCGGCCTCGAGCTGCGCGGTGCGAGAAGGACCGAGCCCCACGACATACTCCGCCGCCGCCTCCTGCACGCTGCCCACCTGCGGCGCCAGATACTGCCGCAGCGCATCCACCAATACCCAGCTTCGCGACCGGTCCAACGTGGTCGCCTTTCGATCGGCCTCGGCAATGAGCTCTTCGGGGATGGTGATCGAAATTCTGGACAGGGCCATGATATGAGAGAGTAATATTTCCTCATACTCCGAGCAACCGTCACTCCCTACCGGTGAAAGGCGGAGCAATCCCGCCCGCCCGTTTCCGGGGGGCCCGGCGAGTATCAATGGCGCGCCCGGCAGGATTCGAACCTGCGACCCGCGGATTAGAAGTCCGCTGCTCTGTCCCCTGAGCTACGGGCGCGCCCTTTGTTTATGGGCAGCTAGGCGATCTCTCGAAGTCCGGCTGTGCCCAGATTGTGCCCATAGTGTAGCGGGAATTGCGGCATCGGCCGCGGTCGCTCAGATCACTTCCCTCCCCTTGAGACTCGCGCCGGATCATCGGATTATCCGCTTCCTCGACGTGAAGTCATCGCTGGAGCGGAGAGTCGATCCGGCCCGGAGACGGATCATCCCTCAAAGGCGCTGTAGAGAGGATTGTTCAACATGATTGGTCCCAGGGCGGAGAATGGCACCGCGGCGATCCTGTGGGTCCTCCTCGGTCTGTTCTGCTTCCGGGTTGCCGCGCAGTTGATCCAGGCTCTCGCCCCGGTCTCGTTGCTGTCTTCCTTCGAGGCCTGGCACAGCGGCGCCTTACCCTATCCATTGCTGGTAGCGACGCAGTTGGTGATTATCACTATGTATGCCTGGATTGCCTGGGGAATCCAGGCGGGCAGGACGCAGCCCGATCGGCGTCTGGGTCGCTGGCTGCTCGGGTTCGGGGGTGTCTACTTCGCCTTCATGCTCGTGCGCTTGGCGTTGGGCGCCACGGTAGCGCAGCAGACCTGGTTCGATGCCCCGATCCCCAGCGTTTTCCATTTGGTGTTGGCGGGGTTCCTGCTAGTCGCCGGTAACTTCCACTTTGCGAGCCCACTGCCGGGACCCGCGGGGTCAACCGGGCAGAGCGCTGAAACACGTGATCCGTAGGATAGGAAACCCCCGGTATTCCAGCGTTTGCTGTGTGGTCGAGACGTCCAAGCGGGCAAGAATCAGCTCAAGTTGACAGTACCCGCCTCGTCAAGTTGACACCGCCGAATCCGAAGAAGAGGATCAGCGTAGCTGAGGAGGCCCCGTTGTTGGCACAGGCTCAAACGCGGAGGGACGACAAGAAGACCAGCGCGTTCGACCGCTCATTGCCGTACCTTGCCTACCCCGTAGTGATGATTGGCGGCGTCGCGTTGCATCTTCTTCTGTTGGAGTCGGGGCTCCCCCTCCTGGCGAGCACCTATGTCCCGGTCTTCCTCGGGATGGCGACGGTCACCTGGCTGGAGTTGCGCATTCCGCACGAGCGAGCGTGGAAGGCGGCGCCTAAGGACGTGAAGAGCGATCTCCTTTTCATGCTCGTGGTCCAGGGACTGCTGCCGAAGGCGCTCTCGTTTCTCGTCGCGGTCTCCTTGATTGCCTGGATGCAGACGGGTTCGCCGTGGATCACGACTTTGTGGCCGCGAGAGCTTCCGATCGGCATACAACTGGTGATCATGATCCTGACCGCCGACTTTCTGCGGTACTGGTTTCACGTGCTCTCGCACCATCATCCATTCTTCTGGAGATTCCACGCCGTCCACCACTCTCCGGAGAAGTTGTACTGGCTCAACGTCGGCCGCTTCCATCCGGTCGAAAAGGCGCTGCAGTTCCTCCTCGACGCCCTACCCTTCATCGTTCTCGGGGTCACGGAGAACGTCTTGGCCCTGTACTTCGTTTTCTACGCGTTGAACGGATTCTTTCAACACTCGAACGTCGAGCTGCGGATGGGATTTCTCAACTGGGTGATCAGCAGCGCAGAGTTGCACCGCTGGCACCATTCGCGCGTGGTCGCGGAATCGAACTCCAACTTCGGCAATAACATCATCGTCTGGGACATCTTGTTCGGGTCCCGCTTCTTCCCGGCGGACCGGGAGGTTGCTGAGCTCGGTCTCGAGCAGCGCGGGTATCCGCAGGACTTCATGTCGCAGATGGCAACGCCGTTTCGCGCGGACCCCGACACCACGGCCGCCGACGACCCGAAACCGGACTGACAGCCGGCGTGCGCCTACACGACGCGACCATCTACGGCCTGCGGATACCCTTCGTCGAGAGCTTCGCGCACAGCACCAAGTCACGGCGCGCGAGCGACGCCGTGGTCGTTCGGCTGACGACCGACGAGGGCGTGTCGGGCTACGGCGAAGGAATCGCCCGACCTTATGTGACCGGAGAATCCGTTGATTCGGTGGTTGGCCGGGTTCGCGACGTGATCTGGCCGGCGATTCGCGGTGCCGACATGATGGACGACGATGGCGTAGGTTCGCTCGCGGTCGCTGGCAAACTGCTCCCGTCGTCGGACCCGGACGCCAAGGAACGAGCCGCCGGGATCATTTACCATGGCGCCGCCCGCTGCGCGGTCGAGCTCGCTTTGCTCGACCTCCTGACGAGGATCCGTGGGGAGTCGATTGCCACGTGCATGCCGCCACGTACTCAGAAGCTCCGCTACAGCGGCGTCATCGGCATGGTATCTCCCGGTTCCGCGGCCGCGCAGGCCGCCAAGATGAGCGCTGCGGGACTCGCTGAGTTCAAGGTCAAGGTTGGCGACGACGCCGGCATCGACAGGCTCGCCGCAGTTCGCGACGCTGTCGGCAGCGATGCGAGTATTCGGGTCGATGCCAACGGCGTATGGGGCCTTGAACAGGCAGTGGGCGAGATTGCCGCGATGTCCGCCTTCGCAATCGACATGTGCGAAGAACCGCTGGGACGGCACGGCTTCACCGATCTGACCAAACTCGCCGGCCGGGTTCAGGTACCGCTCCTCCTGGACGAGTCGCTGGTCACCGAGTCCGACGCCAGAGCCCTCGTGGCGATGGACTCTCCGCGGCTGCGCTTCAACCTGCGGGTAAGCAAGTGTGGTGGGCTCGGTCCGTGTTTGGCTCTGGCCGCGATAGCGCGGGCCCATGACCTCGGCTTCGTGATCGGTTGCCAGGTCGGCGAAACCTCACTCCTGTCGGCTGCCGGGCGTCACCTGGCCGCCGCCCTCGATGATCACCTCCACCTCGAGGGCTCCTTCGGAACCTTTCTTCTTTCCGAGGACATCGCCGCATCCGAGGTGCAATTCGGCGCCGGTGGCCTCGCGCCCCTCCTCGACGGACCCGGCTTGGGGGTCTCCATCGTGGAGGAACGGCTGGAGAGCCTCGCCACTTTCCAGGAGACCTTGTCCTGAGCCGACTCATACGGTTCGGGCTCGGCTGGAGGGGGCGTCTGCAGCAAAGGGCTTTCGATCGCGCCGCTCAAGACCCCGAAGCCGCGCAGCGCGCCTACCTGCTCGGCCTTGTCAAACGGCATCAGGACACCGCCTTTGGGCGGGAGCACGGGTTCCGCGGGATTCGTCAGGCCGCAGACTACGCCCGGCACGTCCCGATAAGGGACTACGAAGGCCACCGGCCTTGGATCGAGCGTCTCAAACGCGGCGATCGGGGTGTACTGACGGCGGACGAACCGTTGATGTTCGCCACCACGTCGGGAACGACCGCGGAGCCCAAAATCATCCCCGTAACCGCGGAATGGTTGCGTGAGCTGCAGCGGCTTACGACCTTGTGGCTCTATCGAGCGCAGGCCGACTATCCGTCGCTGTTCTCCGCGAAGTCGGTAACTGTCGTCAGCCCGGCGGTGGAGGGCAGAACAGCGGCAGGGACACCCGTGGGGGCGGTGTCCGGGTTGACGTATCAGAGGACTCCTTGGATGGTCCGACGCTCCTATGCGCTTCCGTACGACGTTTCGGAGATCAATGCCTACGACGACCGTTACTTCATAGCGACACGCCTGGCGTTCGCGGCCGACGTCTCAATGCTCGCGGCGCCGAACCCCAGCACGCTGCTGCGCTTGGTCGACGAGGGTCGGGAGCATGGCGAACGCATCGTCCGCGCGGTCCACGACGGTAGCCTCGGCGTGTCGCCTCCCACCGCGGAAGATCCAGAGCAACGTTCGCTCTACCAGAGGCTGGAGCGGCCGATTCGCCCCGACCCGCGCCGGGCCCGGCTCATGGATGAATGCCTGGAACGGCACGGCGCACTGCTACCCCGAGATCTGTGGCCTCGGCTGCCCATGATCGGCTGCTGGCTCGGCGGCGCCGCCGGCGTTCAGGCCGGGCGGTTGCTCGAGCCCTACGGCCCTCTGCCGCTCCGCGACGTCGGGTTTCGCGCCACCGAAAACACGGTGACCGTTCCGTTCGAGGACGGTGACGCGGCGGGCCCGCTCGCCGTCGGAACGGGGTTCTACGAGTTCGTCCCGGAGGAGGACATCGATGCCGAGCAACCGCCGGTTCGGCTTGCCCACGAGCTGGAGGACGGCAAACGCTACTACATCCTGATGACGACCAGCAGCGGTTTGTATCGCTATGACATCAACGACATCGTCGAGGTGCGCGGATTCTACCAGCGCGCCCCGAGGCTCGCTTTCGTTCGCAAGGGGCGTGACATGGTCAGCCTCACCGGCGAGAAGCTGCACTCGAGTCAAGTCGGGCAGGCCGCCGAGCTGGCCGGGCGTGAGTTGGGGTTGGTCGATCTGCAGGTACAGCTGATTCCGGATCACGACAAAGTGCGGTACGACCTCTTGGTCGAGTGCGACGGCGGGATCGGCGGGGCCGAACAGGAGTTCGCCGCCGCGTTCGACCGACATCTTGCCGAGATCAACATCGAGTACGCGCAGAAACGGCGCTCGCGGCGGCTCGGGCCGCCCCGGCCGTGTCCCATGAGGCCCGGTTGGGCGCGGCGGCGCCGCCGCCTGGATGTCGAGGAATCGGGAAAGCGGGACGCGCAGTACAAGTGGCCGACGATTCGGCTGCAATGGGACGATGCAACCCGCGCGGAGATCGCCATCGAGTGTCGGTAAGGGCACTGTCAAGTCGACTATCGGACCGGCACCGTTCGGCGCCGATCGCTCGGAGACTGTGCCCGCGAGGAACCAACCAGCGCCAACTGGAACCAACTGGAACCAAGAGCGGGCTGACCGGCCGCCAACGCAAACCAACGCCAGCCAACGAGCGCCAAGCAGCGCCAACGGGAGCCAACTGCGCCCGCGTGCATTAGAAGTCCGCTGCTCTGTCCCCTGAGCTACGGGCGCGCCCTTTGTTTATGGGCAGTTACGACAGGGCGATTTTCGACGGTGCCCGGATTGTGCCCAAATTGTGCCCGCAGTTTAGCAAGAAGTCTTTACGGCGCGGCGAACCCTGCTGCTGTGAGCACGTTGGAGATGTCG
>SMVA01065408.1_pt1 | contig 17169 bp, 12 predicted proteins | sample 2456451 | NCBI WGS metagenome assembly SMVA01 (sample SAMN11095933, study PRJNA526329) | marine sediment metagenome | biome: Marine sediment; feature: Surficial sediment; material: Deep marine sediment; isolation source: Hadal surficial sediment | place: Pacific Ocean | collected 2014-05 | depth...
GCGAAACCCACGCGCATCAGACGGAACGGGTACCAATCGGTGAAATATCGCTCCTCGATGGAAATAAGCGCCACGGAATCCCCGGTCTGGTAACGCAGCGGATACCCGCGCAAGCCGCTATCCCCACCCAGTTCCAGCAGCTTGTCCAGATCAAGATTGTGACCCCAAGTGCCATCAACGGTGATTTTCAGGAGCCACTTCGCTGATTGCTGACTGTAATATCGCGCATTCAGATTGAATCGAGTGTCCGCTGAATTGCTTTCTTCAACCCGGCCACTAATCATGGTCGAAAGAAGTAGCGCTTTTTTCTCCATTGATCCAAACCCTTGACGCATGCTTGCCGAGTAGATCAATGCATCACGATCCGAGTCGAAATTCTCGCTGGTAAAGCCAAGATTTGCGGCAAGCCGAGTCCCCAGGAAAAAATCCTCGGTTCTGCCAATCTGATCGCGATTGGTGGACGTCTTGAAGTTATCCTCCAGTAACACCAGGCCAACGTATGGGTAAATGAGACGCCGGTTTTCCGGGATCAACACTTCCAGTTCGCCATCGGTCGCTGCGGAAAACTGGTTGTCATCGAAAACGAAGCCCACCGTCCAGCGGCGCACCCAGCCGTCCTGTAGTCCGCTCGAGCGACCTCCATACAGTGTGTAATACTCAGATTGCTGGCGGTACTCAGCAACCGGGGTTCCCAGATCGTAGAACTGGTTTTCAAAATCGGCATTGAGCAGGTCGGTACCAGCGGCCCAGCGCGTATCCAGCGCAAAGAAAGGCCTCGTGACACGCAGTCGCTCAACGCTACCGTCGCTGTTGTCGCTTAATCTGAAGAAGAGACTGGTTCGGCTCTTGAACAGATTCTGATCGAAGAAGGTGAAACTGGTTGATTCCCTGTCAACGGTATCGGACCAGGCCAAACTAATTTCCGAGCCAAAACCCATCAGGTTTTTTTCGGAGACAGCGAATCCCTTCTTGTTCTCGCCACCGGTTCGCGACAAGCTGATGTCTGGAATCAATGTCCACAGATCCCGGGTCCACACGACGATGTCGAGCACACCGTCGTGGTAGCTGGCAACCGATATTTTTGCATCGTAAAGATACTCATTCCGGCGCAAAAGGCGCTCGGATTCATCCAGAATGCGCCGGGAGTATGCATCACCCACGCGAAATAACAGTTGGGACAACAACGTGGATTCGCGCGTCATGATGTGCAGACGATTCGCCAGACGATACAGCGAATTGTTTTCGCCTTTTTGGGACATATCGAACACGTTCATACGGACGAACGTGATCGTTCCAATTACTGCCCCCAACGCCTCCAGTTTACTGTCGTCGGGAACGCCGCTTTTTTGCGTGGCATCGAGGGTCGTTAATGCTTGCTCAGCACGGCTCGTGCCCATAGCCCCGGCAATAAGAAGCATTAGCATGATCAGAGCAGGAGCATAAAACGACAGTCTGTCAGCTAAAGGGCGATCGGTTTTCATATTCGTCATTCTGATCTTGTACACAGGCGGTGGCAATTTTCGAGCTAGAATAAGCGTTCGCTATGGGCGGGAATTAATCGAGGGGAGAAAATAGCTTGAAAAAATGTGGTGCGGGTTTCAGGACAATCTGGCTAAAGCCAGATGATGCCAAGACAGTTCAGATAATCGATCAGCGGAAGCTGCCGCATGAGTTCAGGATTTACGACCTGACATCCTACGAGGACGGAGTCTTCGCTATTCGTGAGATGCTGGTTCGTGGCGCGCCACTCATTGGCGCCACCGCAGCCTGGAGCCTGTATCTTGCCGGTCTTAAGGCGCCGCGGAAACAAAGGCGTGAATACGTGCAGCAGGCCGCCATCGAAATTGGCGAATCACGCCCGACTGCGGTCAATCTCCAATGGGCCATCGGACGTATGCTCGCAGCAATTGACGCTGTTAGCGATGATGACATCGTGTCACGACTACAACGGGAGGCGCAGGCGATCTGCGATGAGGATATTGAGATATCGCGTGCAATCGGTCGCTACGGCTTGTCCATTATTGAAGAGATTGCAGAAAAAAAGAACGGGGGTACGGTAAACATACTGACCCATTGCAATGCGGGAGCACTGGCAACGATCAACTGGGGAACTGCTACCGCTCCAATCTACTTCGCGCACGAAAAAGGAATTGACGTTCATGTCTGGGTCGACGAGACGCGACCAAGAAATCAGGGCTCACAACTGACGGCATGGGAACTTGCCCAAAATGGCGTTCCGCACACGCTCATTGTCGATAATGCCGGTGGCCACCTGATGCAACACGGGATGGTCGACCTGTGTATCGTTGGCACCGATCGCACAACCCGCACAGGCGATGTCGCCAACAAGATCGGCACTTATTTGAAAGCGCTGGCGGCCGCAGACAACAATATTCCGTTTTACGTGGCCCTGCCCTCGACCACCATTGACTGGAGCATCGCAGACGGCCTCAGCGAAATTCCGATCGAAGAACGAGATCGAACGGAAGTTTCGCACGTCTATGGCGAGGTGGACGGCAATCTGTACTCGGTCAACACGGTTGGATCGAAAACGGCCATAAGCAATTTCGCGTTCGATGTAACGCCGGCCCGACTAGTGACCGGCCTGATTACGGAATTCGGAGTTTGCACCGCGAGCGAAAGCGGGCTTGCGTCACTGGTAGCCAACGACAAATCGAAGCGTCAGTAATGATCCGCAGTGGCTCAAACCACGTCGCCACAATCAGCCAGTGAACTCATCTGCGTCCCGAACCCCGGTATCAGCCTAGCCTACTCCTCAGCGGTCGCAACCACGGGTTCGAGGCGAAACCGATAGGTGCGGCACGTGCGTGCGGTCGAGTAAATCTCGTGTGGCTGTAGCGGTTCAAACGAAGAACCCTTGATCGCGCGCAATACCGGGCGGCGGAAAATACGATCTGTGTAGCTCTTTACGCGGATACTGCGAATCCGACCGTCAAGATCGATTTTGAAACATACCACGGCGCTTCCCTCAATGCGGTCGCGACGTGCAATTCTGGGATATCCCGGAAACGCGGTTACTAGCGGCGTGCGGACAGTGGACGAATCCATGACATGGCTCTGGCGAACGCTTGCTTCGTCAGCCGTGGATAAATCGAACGAGAGCATCAGTGCCGCACCCAAGGCAACGCTAAAAAAACCTTTATTATTGCGGCGTGGATTCATCGGCAATCGATCTTTGCCTGTCATCCACCTCGATTTCCGGGGTGACCGGACTGACCGCATCCAGATACATTGCTCGGGCCACTTTCAGGGTATGCGCACCAGGTCGCAGCGCTTCGCCACGGACCAGATCACGCTCGGCCATATCGTATTTGTTTGTTTTGATATAGATGACCGCACGATTATTGTATGCGCGCCAGTTCTTGTCATTCCGAACCAGCAACATATCGCAATAGATCAATGCAGACTTGTATTTGGCGAGCAAAATATACCCGGCGCACAGATTGGACAGGGCGGCCTCATGCTCGCGCTCACCCGATGCAACCTTGAGACCCCTCAACGTGAGAGCAACGCCCCTCTCGGCGTCTCCTTTCAGTAAAGCCTGCGCACCATCAGCAAGCTGCGGGTTTCTTTCCCCGACAACAACCGTGTTGTTTGCATCGCTCCTAAGGGCGCGATTACTTTGCGCTGCCGCAAGCACCGGAACCAGTAGAGCAATAATGAAAACAATACAACCACGCATCAAAAAAGACCTCAATAAGTAGGCTCATTCTAGCAGTTCCGCGCAAGAGCCCCCTGCAAACTGTTATGTATTTCAGACCAGATTCTGCCTGAAAAATTCCATTGTCCGCTCCGGGCTAGGACAGCGCCGCAGCTGCCTGGTCGTAGCGTGGCGTTGTATCGATTTGGAATCCATGGCTAATTGAGCGGTAAATACATTGTTTTTTTGCCGCACTCACATCTCGCCCCCTCGAAATCCTCTGGTGATTCGGGCTCGTTGCCTGCCTGTGTCAGCTGCTGATGTAGTGTTCGAGTTGCTCGATTTCCTCTTGCTGGTCGGAAATTATGGCTTTCACAAGATCGCCTATGGATATCATGCCGCTGATTTCGCCGTTATCGACAACCGGCAGATGGCGAATTCGCATTTCGGTCATGGTATTCATGCAGTTACGGACCGTGTCATCACTGACCACGGTCGCTACCTTGGCTGTCATGATGTCCCGCACTTGCGTGTCGCTCGACGAGCGGCCTTTTAGTATGACTTTGCGTGCGTAATCACGTTCGGTAACGATGCCGGCCAGTGTTCCTCCATCCAGAACCATCAAGGCTCCGATACCCTTCTCGGCCATTTTCATAATAGCGTCCAGAACGGACTGGTCCGGCCCAATCGACGTAACGTCGCGCCCCTTAGCATCGAGCAAGTGTCTGATGAGTTTCATAGAAATCCCCGGGTTTATGATTTCGATGACCTGCCGCTTGATTCTTATGGCGACGATCACTCCAGGGACAGTATACGACCGGCTACTGTGTGGGCAAATCGGGATAATACCTACGCCCGACGCAAACCGGCCTGAGGGTCCAAAATCAACAATTTAGGGCTGGTTACAACCAAGAAGAGCCGTTAAACATCGCTCTTTTAGTCTGTGTGACGGTGCTTGCGGCTAGTTTGGTTTTTCAATGCGCCCATGAACTCGAGCGACCCTGAGCGAACCGCTACCATCCGCCTCAATAATGAGGTCATTCTCAACATCACTGACGTCGATGCTGCCGGAACCATCATCGATTACAACGCTGCCACCGACCGTCCTGACGGTGATAGAGCCGGAACCGTCGACAATCCAAACAGAATCGCTGACTTCCTTGACAGAGATTGCGCCCGATCCGTCATCGATATGCACATCTCCACCAACACGTACGATCGCAATGGAACCGGAACCGTCTTCTATGGTGATATCGCCGCTCACATCCTGAATTCTGATCAATCCAGAACCATCGTCGATCGACACTGCCAGGCGCGCAGGGATTTTGACGTCAAGATTGATTTCGGGGTGACCGTCCCAGCCCCATTTTCCAGGCTTGAAATAACTGGCTAATCGAGCGCTATCTCCGTCCTGTTCAAGGGTAAGAACCATATCCGATTTTATGATGCTGCGAGCTTTCGAATCAGTCCGGGTGGGCACTGAAATTGTCGCAGTGACCACAATATCGCTCGCTCCTTCGACGCCGGTTAACTCGAGATCACCTTGTCCGGCCTTTATATGAATATCAGCAAGACCCTCCGCTGGCAATATCATGTCCCTGGCCTCGACATAATCGTGGGAAGCGGCGTAGGCCAGGCTTCCCGCTAACATCGCCAAAATGAGTATGCCGCGCATTTTCTTTATCCTCGTTGATATGTGACCGCTTTTGCGATGCCAATACACCTTAGATGCTCCTTCCACCAAATCGGTTGCAATGATAGTAACTAAATCTCCACAAATTACCCGGTCGAATAACACTTCTTATTGAGGCACAATCCGGTGCAGGGGTCAGGTACATACATATGAGTGACAGAAGTCGATTAGAAAATTCCATTCCGGGCATCGATGCCGCATTTTTGACCGGCAGCCTGGTCGAGCGTGCTGCAGCTGTATCCCAAATTCGCACAGCCTGCCTTAACACCGGGTTTTTCAGCATCGACAATTTGCTCGGTCAATCCAGGCTGCACAGCAAGTTATTACAGGGAATGCGGCAGTTTTTCGCGCTGCCCGACGATGATCCCCGCAAGCAGGCCATTGATGTCACCCATAAGGAAAATACCAACGGCTGGATGCCACTGGGCCAGGAACCCGCGTATCAGCCAGGCACTCTCGCGCACGTAGAATCCTTCGACTGTGGTCACGAAATTCTTGCTGCCAGGCAACAAAGCGGCACGGCCAACAGATGGCCAGACATTTCCGGCTTCCGCGAGAATGTTCTTAATGCGCGGGATGAATTGACCAGGGTCGGCATGGCAGTTCTGGAAGCGCTTGCGGAAGCATTGTATATGGACAAGGCTTTTTTCACGGACCGCTGCAGCACATGCGAATTGAACACGATGCGGCTGCTCAACTATCCTGCAAGTGAGGGCGGCATTGATGCATCCACAGATGTTGGTATTGCCGCGCACACAGACTTCGAATGCATTACGCTGCTTTCACAGACGGCACCGGGGCTGGAGCTGTTGAATTCTAACGGCGAATGGGTCAATGCTCCTGCCAGCGATGATCGACTGATCGTATTGCTTGGAGACATGGTGGAACGCTGGACCAACGGCTCATTTCGAGCGACTGGCCACCGGGTTCGCTGCAGAGACTGGCAACGATTCAGTGTCGTACTGTTTTTCGGCGTTAACGACGATGTCGTGATCGCCCCGCAGAGCCAATTCGTAACAGATGAAAAGCCGGCGCAATTCGCCCCTGTCAGGCAACAAGAACATAGCCAGGCACAACTCCGGAAGGCAGAAACCAATCGCGAAGACCAGGCTCGCGCAATCAGCTAGTTTGTTGCCATTCGCAGGAAAAACAAGACTGCGAATTCGAAGTCAGTACGTAATTGACGAATGAATCGCGCTCAGTTCCGCTCTGCCCTGGCCAGGATTGCATCAATCTCAGGGCGATCAACCCATCGCCCTCGCAGCATTGTTCCATGCACTCGTTTGATGTTTTTGATGTCAATCAATGGATTCTGATCGAGCAATACGAGGTCGGCAACATTTCCAACGCTGATAGTTCCTGCTTCATTTTCAACACCAAAAAATTCGGCAGGGCCAACTGTTCCAGTACGTAATGCGTCAAAAGGCGTCAGTCCAGCGGCAACCAGGTATTCAAGCTCACGGTGTAACGCAAACCCCGGCACATTGAATCGTTGTGGGGAATCCGACCCCAATAGAAGGCCAGCGCCACTGCGGTGTAGCTGCAGAATAAGCTTCCGCCGCAGCTCGATGGCACGCGCCGTGAGTTCGGGCGTCACTGCCGGATCATTCAGGAGTTCTCGTTTCTGTTCGATCCATTGTTTAACGGTGGCTTGAGACACGTACTTCATTTCGTGCCAGTTGCCCATATCTTTCGGCGGCACGTCGTTCGTCGTGTGTTCGAATAATGCCTCTGTCGGGACTACCCAGACACCCGCGGCAGCCGTCGCTTCCGCAATCTCCCGAATGCGCGTTTCATCAGCAATTGCGGCGAGCAATAAGCCGAAAAAACCACCCAATCCGCCTGATGGATCTTCAGTTGGAGAAATCAGTGTTTGCATGTAACCGTCAAGATGATCGATTGTACCGATACCCGCGCCGAGAGCATCCGGGACTCCTACATCTGAGGGAACATGTCCGGCGAACCGGATTCCCAGTTCATTGGCGGCATCCGCGATCGCCATGAATTCCGAACGCGTCAGTCCCGGATGAATTTTCAGAAAATCATAACCCGCCTCGTATTGCGCCTTTACCATCTCAACAGCTTGCTCCGGACTGTCGACGCTATTGCCATTAAATGACGGGCCCGAGGTGATCAAGCGCGGGCCCAGCACGTCCTGATCAATAATCCGCTGTCTCAATACAAGATGAGCCGGCCGCCCAAGCATTCCACGCACGGTGGTAACTCCATTGGCAACAAACAAACCCAACAGGGAGTCCAGGCTGTTAGCTGTCGTGCTGGTGACATGCCCGTGCATCTCTGTCAGCCCGGGAAGCAGATAGCGGTCTGTACCGTCTACAATTTGCGCTTCTTTCGGCAACACGGTGACCTCGACATCACCCATTGCCACGATTCGATCACCGCTGACGATGACGGTTTGCGCCGACATGACACTGTCATCTTTCATCGAAATGACGTTGACGTTGACGAAAGCGGTTGAATCAGCAATCGCAGCCAACGGTATGGAAGCAGACAGTGTGAAAAAAAGACTCCGCAGCAACAAGAAAAGCACTCGCCGTTGACGTCGAATAACCGTGGTTAATTCAAAAATAGTCAGATCACTCGTTTTAGTGTTTCGCGCGAAATATTGCCACCACAAATGACGACGACAACGTTTTTGCCAGCGCACTGCTCCGAACTTGCGAGCAATCCTGCTATTGCCACTCCAGCCGCCCCCTCAAGCAACATGTGATGAGAATCAATGAAGTTTTGCATTGCCGCAACAATTTCGTCTTCCGACACCAGGACGAACCTGTCCACCAGATATGCGCAGATACCAAATGTTATCGCATCTTTTTCGATGCCACCGGCGGTACCGTCCGACAAGGTCGGCTCACTCTCGAGATCAAGTATCTTCCCGGCTTTGACGGATTCCGTCATTACAGCGGACGCCGACGGTTGGCAGGATACTACCTGGACATGCGGATTTACGGACTTCAGGAATGTGCCAATACCAGCAATCAGCCCACCGCCGCCCACGGCGATGAAAATCGTGTCTACCTGTGGCAATTGACGTGCAATCTCTACTCCGCAAGTCCCTTGCCCCGCTATCACCGCCTCATCATTATAGGGAGAGAGATATTGCATGGAGTTCTCCGCCGCGAATTGTCGTGCGAAGTTCTCGGTATCAAGTCCATCAGTGCCATGAAACCGCACCTCAGCTCCGGAGCGGCGAATAGCGTCAACTTTGGTCGAAGATGTTTGTTCCGGGACGAAGACAATGCCGTTGACGTCGAGTTTCTCCATGGCATACGCAATTGCGGCCCCGTGATTTCCACTGGATGCTGTAACGCAACCCTGTGCCCGCTGCTCGTCACTCATGGTCAGCAATTTGTTAAATGCGCCGCGCAGTTTGAAGGACCCTGTGTGTTGCAAGTTTTCGAGTTTCAACCAGACTTTGGCACCGGTCAGATTGCTAAAAAATGGTGAATAATCGAGTGGGGTCTCCCGACAGTAGCTGCCAATCCGATTCGCCGCGATCGCGATGTCTGCCGGTAGTCTCTGATTATTCATGCTACTGAAGGGTCTCCGCCTGGGTAGGTATTGTTTCCTGACAGGAAGCGTTGGGATGATTTACTGGAGAAATTCAGCATTGAAGTACTCAAGTCAGAACTGTCTTCGACATCTGTTTCGTAATTGCGACCAGATCGACTTGTCCACCGGAAGCGGCAAAACTGACCGCTCTTTCCCGCCGCTCCTGGCGTCATGCGATCTCGTCCTCTTTCCAGACATCACGCTGTCCGGCGTAAGCTGTGCGCCCGATTGATTCTTGCACATAAAACTTTCCCTCGGGTCAGAGCCGAATCTAAAACACATCTTCAATTCACTCCTGATTCAATATTTGGTGTTGTAATCTCTGGATTCCATCTTAACAACAGACGTAGCAAGCGCGCTGATTGACACTAACAATACGAACATGCTGCCGACAAGTCACGGCAACGGCTTATGCGGAAATTGAGGGCGCATTTTACGCTGTATGTTCTTTTGCTTAATCTAATGGGCCGCTATTGGGTCATAACGCACACCAAAAATCGGATTTGACAATATCCCTCCAGAATCGCGAACCGAAATTGACACTGTTGTTGATGCCGTGTAACGATCAGGTCTCGATTGATAAAGGCACACCTGCCGAAAGGCGGGGCCGCAAAACCACCGGTCTAAGGGGAAACCTACGACAGCGGGGTCGCCAAAACAATATGCCAGGCGCACCAGCGCTTTGCCGGCAACCCATCTGTGTACGCGTATGAAATCGCGTAATTCCTGACGATCTTCGCAATGCGGCAGTACCTGTCCGTTCACCGCTATGGAGACGCCATGTCTGTTACAGCTGCCAGCTTACGAAGATCCGGTCGATATCAGATTCTAGCGACCGCAGAACCGGTCGTTCTTCGCCCAAAAAATCTAAAAGAACTGCAAGCTATTCTCAATCCTGAATCTCCACATATGCCACCCTTTCGCCCAATGGGCGGTAACAGTGCAGCTACCGATTGCAACACCTCTGCTGCCGGCACAGTTATTGACATGGCGGCCTTCGACACGATCGTCGATATTGATTCCTATAACGGCAAGGTCACCGTGCAAGCCGGTGTTCGCCTCGGTGAACTTTCGGATGCGCTCGCTGTTCACGGCATGGAACTCGATGGCAGTTATGACTTGATGAACAGAACAGTTGGCGGTGCGGTCGCAAGTGGGTGCATCGGTCCATCAATTGGAGAGTCCTCCGGGCTGTTTTCTGCACAAGTCGAATCCATGAACATTGTGACGCCAACAGGAACATTGTTAGAAATCGGCAGCAGCCAGGAATCACTCCTGAATGTGTTCCGTCTTAGTTATGGAATGCTCGGTGTTATTTATCAGCTCACTTTGAACGTTCGCCCCATCACCGGGTTCGCAGCGACCCACCGGCGCTGTTCGCTGCAGCAGTTTTCGAATGCTATAGAAAAGCTGGTGCGCACAAATGTAGGAATGAAATTCTTTTTTCTGCCATTTCGCGATGTCGTCTACCTCGACTTGCGACGATATGACGCTGATGCCCGTGCAACCGCGAAGATTCCCTGGAAGGTAAAAGATTGGGGCGAGAGCACAGTATTGCCGAACGTATTCAAATCGCTGAACCGTATGATTCCTGTTTCTGGTGTCCGCTACCATTTGATCGATCGGCTAAGCAAGGTGACTCAGGGTATTGTCAGCAACCGACTGGTTTCATCCGGCAGCATGGCCACCGCGCAATCCGGAAACAGGGCCGATGTCCGTGCTCTTCACTATGCCACCTGGTTTTTCCCGGCCACCGACTTTTCGATCATTATCAAGGCATACAGGGATTTTTGCCTGCGAATCAGGGAGGACACCGGCTTTCGTTGCGACATGCCAACCGTTGGCTACCGGGTAAGCCGTGATCGCTCGGCTGTTCTTTCCCCCTCGTTTGACGAGCCGATGATTGCGCTCCGCGCTGTATCGACACAGGCCAAAGGGTGGGATGATTTTGTCATCGATTTTGCTGACTTCGCGCGCCACTGGGGTGGCTTTCCGGTCTTCAATCAAACCCGTGAAGTGGATCCGGAATACGCCAGGGAGATTTTTGCATCAAGGCTGGAGTATTTCCGCAAGGTACGACGCCAGCTGGATTTTGAACAGCGGATGATGAATCCATTCCTGTCGCAATATTTTCTCTAGGAGCCTGTCGGGCGGGCTTCGCCAGCAATCTCGTTACATCCACCTGCTGACGAATTCGTGATGGATGAAACCAAATCTTCGCCACAGGCATCTAATGGGTGAAAGAGTAATTCACCGACGTCGAATCTGCCGAAAATCTCGGAAATCAGATTTTGTTCGGCGAATTGAGTGCGAAAAAGATGATCTTGCCTATTGCCATACGATCATCATTATCACTTAACTCATTGAATTATAAATATTATTTTTGACGTATGACGATTTGACAGGATCGTTGCGTTATGGTTATCTAGTGTTATACTACACTACAACACCAATATACCTTTAGACCGATTGATCCGTTTGGGATAAGCGAATGAAAACCACCAGTTTGAGCGCCATCACACTCTTTGCCCTCTTTGCCGCTGCTGCATCTGGTTGCGGAACCGGGGAAGCCAGTGTGAGCGCCAGCGACAAGAACTCGTTGCCAGCACCGCTGCCGGTATTTGTGACATTCCCGGAGACCATGGATATTTTCGCGTCTTTCAAAATCGCGTCGACCATCGCCGCAGACTCCGAAGCAGCGGTACTTGCTCGTGTAGCCGGGCAGGTGGTTGAAATTCTGGTTGAAGAAGGCGACCACGTCAGCAAAGGCCAGGTACTCGCACGACTTGATGGCGATCGACTTCGCCTTGAGATGCTGCAGGCAAGAGCGAACCTGGAGCAGATGAGTCGAAAATACGACCGACAGAAGGAACTGCAGGAACAAGGCCTGGTCAGCGCCGCATCTTATGATGGACTCAAGTACGGACTGGATGCACTCCAGGCAATCTACGAATTGCAGAAACTCAATTACGACTACACCCTGATTCGCGCCACAATCTCGGGCGTCATCTCAGTCAGGAACATAAAAACAGGCACGAATATGAAGGTCAGCGAAGTAGCATTCGTTGTTTCGAACACTTCCCGCCTGGTCGCTTACCTGAACATACCGCAGACAGAGCTGAGCAAATTTTCGCCAGGCCATGAAGCAACAATACGCGTTGATTCCATGCCCGAGACCGATTTCCAGGGTGTCATCGCAAGAATCAGCCCAACCATCGACACACGCAGCGGAACATTCCGCGCAACGGTTTATATCGACAACGAGTCCGGGGACCTGGCACCGGGTATGTTCGGTCGTTTCACCATTTCCTACGAGAGACACGCCGATGCCCTGGTTGTCCCGACCGCTGCTGTGATCAGGGAGGACAATGAGTCGGTGGTTTATGTTGTATCAGATGGAACCGCGGTACGCCGGCGCATTGAGACCGGCATAGAATCCGGCGGGATGATCGAGATCCTGGATGGCCTTGAGGGGAACGAAGAAATCGTTGTCACAGGTTTGGCCGGATTGCGAGACGGCAGCCGTGTAGTGGCAAGCACGGGTGTAACAGGCAGCGCAAGCAGCTGATCCAAATACAAGACCTGTCTGTAGCGGGCAAAAGAATCATGGGGAGGCAGTGAACATGTCGAAGTTATTTTGGCCGGGATTGGTATTAAGTGTTGCATTGTTGGCAGCCTGCGCAGACGACGGTCAGACAGATGATGACGCCCAGGCGCAGGAAGATTCCGAAGAGGAAGAAGAAAAACCCGCCGTTCCTGTAGAAGTCGGCCAGGCAACACGCGGCGATATCTATTCGACCTACTCCGGCACCGCACCGATTGAGGCATTCGAAGATGCCGAAGTTATCGCCAAGGTCGGTGGCGAGATTCGTGAAATTTTTGCCGAGGAAGGTGACGACGTTGTCGTAGGTCAACTGCTGGCACGACTCGACGGAGATCGATTGAGACTGGAGGTTGCGCAGTCAGATGCCAATCTGCAGAAACTCCAACGCGCTTTCCAACGCAATATTGACCTGAAAGAGAAGGGTCTCATAAGCACTGGCGATTTCGAAAAACTTCAATATGAAACCGAGGCGGTGGAAGCCAGCCATAACCTGGCAAAACTCGAATTGAGCTACACGGAAATCCGGGCCCCGATTGGTGGCGTCATCTCAGAGCGATTCGTCAAACTCGGCAATACCATTGACGTAAACACGCCGCTGTTTCAGATTACCAGCCTGGAGCCGCTCGTTTCCTATCTGCACGTGCCTGAGCGCGAATACCGCCGGTTGGAGCCAGGACAACCCGTCCACATTAAGGTAGATGCGCTGCAAGACGCCGAATTTGTCGGCATCGTTGCGCGCGTCGGTCCCGTTGTGGATCCTGAAACTGGCACCTTCAAAATCACGATCGAGGTATCCGACCCAAGTCGCCGCCTTATGCCGGGCATGTTTGGCCGTATCGACATTGTGTCAGACATGCATGCAAATGCCCTGCAAATTCCGCGCAGCGCTATCATCGAAGAAGCAGGCGTTACTGCGCTGTATGTCGTCGAAAACGAAATCGCGAATAAGCGAGTCATCAAGACAGGCTATGCCGAAGACGGACAGGTCGAGATCCTTGAAGGCCTTACCGACGAAGATATGTTCGTAACTGTCGGGCAAGCCGGTCTGAAGAACGGCACGAAAATTTCGGTCATTGCTGCACCTGAATCGGCCCGGAGTTCAGATAGCCCAGACCCCTCAAGCAACCCGTAATCCGTTACACAAGGTATCTAAAGCATGCGGCGTCTTATTGAAATCGCGACTGAACGACCGGTCACCATTGTCATGTTCACAGTTGCTGTCCTGTTATTTGGCCTGGTTTCATTATCGCGCCTCAGCGTCAACCTGCTACCGGACATTACCTACCCAACGGTTACAATTCGTACCGAATTGACAGGCGCGGCACCTGTCGAGGTCGAAAACCTGTTAACCAAACCCATTGAGGAAGCAGTTGGCGTAATCAGGAACGTGCGCCTGGTACGTTCCGTTTCACGCACCGGTCAGTCGGATGTAACGCTGGAATTCCTTTGGGGCACTGACATGGACATTGCCGGTGTCGATGTCCGTGAAAAAATCGATATTATCGAGTTGCCACTTGAAGCGAATCGTCCACTGCTGCTGCGTTTCGACCCATCTTCAGAACCGATCATGCGATTGGGCCTGCTACACAAAGACGGTGCAAGCCCCACCGAAGCGGTAGCAATTGAAGCCGAGTTAAAAAAGCAGAGACGGTATGCCGAGGACCGCATCAAGACCGCTCTTGAGTCTGAAGAGGGAACTGCTGCCGTTAAAGTAAGCGGTGGCCTGGAGGATGAGGTCCAGATTCAGGTTGACCAGCAAAAACTCTCTCAACTGGGGCTCAGCATTGAGCAAATTGCGCAGAGAATCCGTGCCGAAAACGTCAACCTGTCTGGCGGCAGACTGGAGGAAGGCGATCAGCGTTTTCTCGTTCGGACAATCAACGAGTTTCAGACTGTCGAAGCATTTGCAGATGCGATCATTGCCAATGTTGCCGGCCGACCTGTCTATCTCCGAGATGTCGCCACAGTTACGCAAGGCTTCAAGGATCGGGAAGCCATCACCCGCGTCAATGGTAGGGAGTCCGTTGAACTGGCCGTCTATAAAGAAGGCGACGCCAATACCGTTCAGGTCGCGAAACGAATTGATGCGCAATTAAGACGGCTCGAGAATTCGTTGCCCGAAAATTACGAGCTCGTGAAGATTTACGACCAGTCCAAATTCATAAGCGCAGCCATAAGTCAGGTGACTTCTGCTGCACTATTCGGTGGATTGCTGGCCATCATGGTGTTGTACGGATTCTTGCGTGACGCAACTGCGACATCAATTATCGCTGTCGCTATTCCGGTGTCAGTCATCGGCACATTCCTCTTGATGTATGCGAATGACATCTCCCTGAACATCATGTCACTCGGTGGCATTGCATTGGCGGTCGGAATGTTGGTGGACAACGCCATCGTCGTGCTCGAGAACATTGTCCGCAAAAAAGAACAGGGTCAAGGCATTCTCGAAGCGGCACGTAACGGAACTGCCGAAGTTTCGACCGCTGTTACCGCCGCGACTTTGACAACGATCGCCGTATTTTTCCCGATGGTTTTCATAAGCGGGATCGCGGGCCAGTTGTTCCGTGACCAAGCGCTAACAGTAACCTTCGCACTGGCATTTTCCCTCATCGTTGCATTGACGCTGATCCCGATGCTGGCAGCGCTTGGTACTGGCTCACGGTACGCCGAAGACAGCGAAGCTACTGACGACATCCCGCCCAGTTGGTTTACCCGGTTGGTTGCCCAAATCGTTCGTGGGATTGGCTTCATATTCATGCTGGTCAAGTGGGTAGCCTGGGCGATATTGTGGATCCCGACCCGAATCTTGCAGAAACTGTACAAATTCATAGCAGTTCGGTACGAACCAATTCTGAAATGGTCGCTCGGACACAGAGCAGTCGTAGTGTTGGGAGCCACGGCGATTTTCGCTAGCACGATGTTGCTCGTACCGCGGTTGGGGACGGAGTTAATTCCTCAGTTATCACAGGGCGAATTCAACGTGAACCTGCGCCTTTCGCCCGGGGCACCGCTGGCGGAAACAGATCGCGCAATTCAGTCGATCCAGTCGGTCGCTGCCGGTATTGATTCGATTGAACTCAATTACTCGGTGGCAGGAACGGGCAACCGTCTTGACGCGAATCCCGTGGACTCCGGGGAGAACACGGGCACCCTCAGTATTGCGCTGGCCCCTGGTACCGGACGCGTCGAAGAAGACCTCGTGATGAATGCTATGCGCGAAAAACTGGCACTACTGCCAGGCGTCCAATATGAAATCAGCAGACCGGCCCTAATGAGCTTTGCAGCGCCGTTGCAAATCGAAATTTCTGGTTTTGACCTAAACGGACTCGCGCTCGTAAGTCAGGCCATCATCGACAAGATGGTTGCGTCAGGACGATATGCAGACATTAAGACTACTGTCGAACAGGGAAATCCGGAAATCCAGATCCTGTTCGACCAGGAACGCGCTGCGCAGCTTGGTGTCTCCGTTCGTGATATCGCGAACCGCGTTGTTGCAAACGTTCGCGGGGAACTCGCTACACGTTATACCCTGGACGACAAGAAAATCGATGTAATGGTGCGCAGTGTAGATACGCGCGCAGCCAGCATTAATGATATTCGCAACCTCCTGGTCAACCCTGCAGCAGAACGACCCGTGACGCTCGAAGCAGTCGCAGACATCAGTCTCTCGCGGGGTCCCGCACAGATACGGCGCGTCGCCCAGGAAAGGGTCGCTATCATTTCGGCAAATATTGCGTACGGGGATCTGGGCGCGGCAGCAGAAGAAGCCCGCACAATCATAAATACGATAGCAATGCCGTCAGGTATTACCGCGATGGTCTCCGGCCAGAACGAAGAAATGCAGGATTCGTTTACATCCATGCAATTTGCGTTGGCTCTGGCAGTATTTCTTGTCTACCTGGTGATGGCATCCCAGTTTGAATCTTTGATTCACCCGCTGGTAATTTTGTTCACCATTCCACTCGCCCTCGTCGGGGCCGTTCTTGCCTTGTTCCTGACAGGAACAACGATCAACGTCGTCGCGTTTGTTGGAGTAATAATGCTCGCCGGTATCGTGGTCAACAACGCCATCGTGCTGGTCGATATGATTAATCAACTACGTGCACAAGGGATGGAGAAGACTGCAGCCATTATGGAAGCAGGTCGTGCCAGGCTCAGGCCTATTGTTATGACCACTCTGACGACAGCCCTCGGCCTGCTACCGATGGCAATAGGTTTTGGTGAAGGGGCGGAAGTCCGTACACCGATGGCAATCACGGTTATCGGTGGGCTGCTCATGTCCACGTTGCTGACACTGGTCGTTATTCCGGTCGTATATTCGCTGCTGGATCGGAAGAAATGGCCTGTCACGAATGCGTCCAGCCAGGTCACCTCGGCAGTCGCCGGTGCATAGGACCTAACGTGAGACACACTGAAATAGCACTCCACCGACCCGTCACCACATTCGTATTTTTTGTTGCGCTGGCACTCATCGGCTTAATTGCCTCGCGTCTTTTGCCACTGGAGAAGTTTCCCGACATCGAATTCCCCGGAATCTTTATCCAGATTCCCTATCCCGGCTCGACGCCTGAGGAAATCGAACGCCTGATCACCCGACCTGTGGAGGAGGCACTCGCGACACTGTCGGGTGTTGAGCGC
>SMVA01082780.1_pt1 | contig 17160 bp, 14 predicted proteins | sample 2456451 | NCBI WGS metagenome assembly SMVA01 (sample SAMN11095933, study PRJNA526329) | marine sediment metagenome | biome: Marine sediment; feature: Surficial sediment; material: Deep marine sediment; isolation source: Hadal surficial sediment | place: Pacific Ocean | collected 2014-05 | depth...
GCTCGCCGTCTCTCAAGCTGGTATCAAAAATGTAGATTCGATTATCGGTGTTGTCAGTGCTCACGATTTTGCTCTCTTTAATCAATTATTTGCTAATGCAATTATTTGCTAATGCAATTATTTGCCTATGTAATTATTTGGATGTGCGGGCATTAAATTTTCCAACTGCCGGCGCCGCTTCTGATTTAACTTTCACCGTCAGTACGTCATGCAGACGTTCCAACTGGCGTTTTAACAATGAAGCGGGACGGTCCGATTCGACCTGGATATCCAACACTTTCCTACCCTCCACCTCGGCATATAATCGACAGGTCTGGAGCAGGTAACCCCTGCGTTCCATCAGGCCCAGTGCCCTTAACATGGCACCCTCGGCGGTGCTCAATTCAATACGCAATTGATGACTCACAGTATTCATATCCCGATCTCTCCGGCGGTCATCATTTCGTGGTTGGCCTTGCCAGGGGGTACCAGCGGCCAGACATTTTCCTGCGAGTCGATCAGCACATGCAGCAGCGCCGGCCCATCGGTGGCCAACAACCATTGCAGGGCGTCCTGTACGTCATCACGCCGGTCCAGGGTGCGAGCTTCTATTCCAAATGCCTCTGCAACCCTGGCGAAATCCGGATTGTCAGAAAGGTCTGTTTCGCTGTAATTGCCATCGAAGAACAATTCCTGCCATTGACGCACAAGTCCCAGGTAGCTGTTGTCGAGCAACACGATTTTCACGGCCAGGCAATAGCGATTCAGGGTGGCCAATTCCTGAATATTCATCATGATCGAGCCGTCACCCGAAACGCAGACCACTGTCGATTCAGGATCGGCGACTTTTGCACCAATTGCCGCCGGCAGTCCATAACCCATGGTGCCCAAGCCGCCAGAAGACAGGTGTTTGAGCGGATTACTGAATTTGCAGTGCTGTGCCACCCACATCTGGTGCTGGCCTACGTCGCAGGTAACGACCATGTCGGGCCCACCCAACTCGGAAAGTTGTTTCAGCAGCAGGGGTGCAAACACGCCATCGCCGGGCGCGTCATAACGCCAATCAAATTCCTTTTTCCACGTCTTGCATTGCTCCCGCCATAGCCTGTTAACTGAAACCCGCCCGGTCATTGCCTTGAGCGTGGGTTCCAGTTCACCCACCACCGAAACATCCGCCTTTCGCAGCTTGGAAATCTCGGCCGGGTCGATATCGAGGTGGATCACGCGTGCCGCAGGCGCAAACTTGCTCAACTGGCCGGTAGCCCGATCATCGAAACGCGCACCGACAACCATCAATACGTCGCAGTTCTGCACCGCGTGGTTGGCGGAACCACGACCGTGCATTCCAACCATTCCCAGGAATACCGGATCATCGGAGGGCATCACGCCGATTCCTTTTAGCGTTGTCACCATCGGGATACCGCTGGCACGGGCAAAACTCCGGAATGCATCAACGGAGTCGGAGATCGCGATCCCGCCTCCGCAAAAAATCAGCGGACGCCGTGCGTCCTCCAGCATTTCCAGAGCCGCCGCCACCGAAGCTTTGTCCGCCTGGGGGGGAATCCACTCCAGTTTCGGTGGCGCCGGCGGATCATTGACCATCGCAATGGATACATCCTTGGGGAAATCGATCAATACCGGCCCCGGGCGGCCATTTTCTGCCAGGTGAAACGCTTCTGCGACGATGCGTGGAATATCTTCCGCCCGGCGTACGATATAACTGTGTTTTACGATAGGAAGTGTTATTCCGAAAATATCCACTTCCTGGAAGGCATCGGTTCCCTGCAGTGCATTCGCCACCTGGCCGGTGATCACTACCATCGGCACCGAGTCCATATAGGCATTGGCGATACCGGTGACCAGGTTGGTCGCACCGGGACCGGAGGTCGCAATACATACCCCCGCACGGCGCGTGGTACGGCCGAAACCGTCGGCTGCCAACGCTGCACCCTGCTCATGGCGGCACAGGTAATGTTTGATCCCGGAACGAACCAATTCATCGTAGAACGGCATGATCGCCCCACCGGGGTAACCGAATACCTCCTTGACGCCCTGATGCTCCAGGCTTTCGAGCAGCAATTGTGAACCGCTGCGTACCTTGACCAATGTTTTCGGGTTTGAATTCATGATGGTTTTCCGATTCGCCTCAGGCGGCTTCGGCCTTTTTAGGTTTTTTGGCGATCCAACTCATACGTTCGCGCAGCTTTCGCCCGACTGATTCAATCGGGTGGGCACGGCGTTTTTTCAGGCGCTCAGCATAATCCTGGCTGCCTGCCTGGTATTCATCCATCCAGCGCTTGGCAAAAGTACCGTCCTGGATATCGGTGAGCACCTCCTTCATGCGGGCTTTCACGCCTTCATCAATAATGCGCGGGCCCGAAACCAGGTCGCCATAGGATGCGGTGTCGGAAATGAATTCGTACATCTTGTCCATGCCGCCCTCGTACATCAGGTCGACAATCAGTTTCAGCTCATGCAGACATTCGAAATAGGCCGCTTCGGGCTGATACCCGGCCTCCACAAGGGTTTCATAGCCATACAGCACCAATTGACTGGTACCACCACATAAAACCGCTTGCTCACCGAACAGGTCGGTTTCGGTTTCCTCGGCAAAAGTGGTATCCAGCACACCGGCACGCGTGCCGCCAATGCCATGTGCGTAGGACAAAGCGCGGTCTGCGGCCTCCCCGCTGGCGTCCTGAAAGACTGCCCGCAGGCAGGGTACGCCACGACCCTGCTGGTACTGGCGGCGAACCAGGTCGCCCGGGGATTTTGGTGCCACCATGATCACATCGATCTCGGGGGATGGTGTGATGACACCAAAGTGCACGTTAAATCCATGCGCAAAGAGCAAGGTATCACCGGCATGCAGGTGATCTTTGATCTGCGCATAGACTGCAGGCTGGGCCATGTCAGGCACCAGCATGCTGACCAATTGTGCCCGCTTTGCTGCTTGCGCAAAATCGGCAACTTCAAAACCGGCCGCAGCCGCGGCAATCGCGGTCGGACCACCGGCACGGGCACCGACAATCACCCGGTAACCGGAATCTTTAAGGTTATTGGCGTGTGCCCTGCCCTGGCTGCCATAACCAAGAATGGCTACGGTCATGCCTGACATCGCATCGCGTTGTACATCGTCTACGGTAAATAATTTCATTTCCTTAATCCTTTTGTTTCTGAGCGCAGGGGAATCGTGACGGCGCCACGCGAAGCCGTACTCACCAGTTGTTCATACTTTGCGTAAGCCCCGTGCATCGGGACTTTCTTCCGCAGTTGGAATTCGGAGCGCCTGGCATCCAGGTCCGCTTCCACACTGACCTGTTGTGCATCAACGTCAATGTTGATGGTGTCACCGTTACGTAGCAGCGCTATGGGGCCACCAATCGCAGCCTCCGGGGAGATGTGCCCAACCATGAATCCATGGGTGGCACCGGAAAAGCGGCCATCGGTAATGAGGGCAACCGATTCACTAAGGCCGCGTCCGGCAATGGCTGCAGTCACAGCCAGCATTTCCCGCATTCCGGGACCGCCACGCGGCCCCTCGTAGCGGATCACGATGACATCACCATGATTGATCTCACCGCCCTGCACTGCAGCGAATGTCTCTTCTTCAGAATCAAATACACGCGCCGGGCCGCTGAAATTCAGTTCATCATGACCGGCCAGTTTGACCACGCAACCTTCCGGCGACAGGTTGCCGTAAAGAATGCCAAAGCCACCACGCGGTTTGACCGGATCAGCCAGCTCTCGGAAAACCTGCTGATCGGCCGGCTCGCTAAAGCCTGACGCCTCTTCAAACAGGTTCTTGCCGGTCACGGTGAGTGCATCAGTGATTAAACCGGCACCGGACAAGCGACGAACCAATGCCGGCGTACCACCGGCATCAAACATGTCACAGGCGAGATACCGTCCACCCGGCTTCAGATCCGCAATAACCGGTGTACGCCGCGAGATTTCATCGAATTCGTTCAGTTCAAAGCTCACACCCGCCTCTTCGGCAATTGCCAGCAGGTGAAGCACTGCATTGGTAGACCCTGCTGTTGCGCAAACCGCTGTGGCGGCATTTCGTAAGGATTCTGTATTGATTAGCTGATCGGGTGTTAGCCCTGCTTCAAGTGCTGCCATTACCTGTCTTCCGGCCTGGAAAGCGACAGAATTCTTATCCGGGTGAACTGCGGGCACATCGTTGGCACCCATTGGCGAGAGGCCCATCATCGTCAATGACAATGCCATGGTGTTGGCCGTGAACTGACCGCCACAGGCACCCGCTCCCGGGCAGGCCGCTTTTTCAATGGCATCGAGCTCATCGTCATCAATCGAGCCGGCAGCATGAGCGCCAACCGCCTCGAAAACATCCTGGATACTCAGGTCTTTTCCATTCAGCCTGCCCTTGGCAATTGAACCGCCGTAAAGAACCACTGCCGGAACATTCAACCTGGCCACTGCCATTGCAGCCGCCGGAATGGTTTTGTCACAGCCCACCAGCACCACCAGTGCATCAAACGAGTGGCCGCTAACGGCCAGCTCAATAGAGTCGGTAATGGTCTCGCGGGACATCAGGGAAGCGCGCATACCCGCGGTACCCATGGCGATACCATCGGTGACCACAATTGTATTGAATTCAATCGGCGTTCCGCCCGCGGCCCGAATCCCTTCTTTGACGGGATCTGCCAGCGCACGCAAGTGGATATTACAGGGCGTGACCTCGCTCCAGGTATTGACCACGGCCACCATTGGCCGGGCAATTGCCTCGTCATCCAGGCCTGTCGCGCGCAGCATTGCCCTGGCCGGCGCCCGGCTTGGACCACTTTTCATCACATCACTTTTCATCACATCACTTTTTTGGCTGGTTTTTTTCACTTATCTCTTTATTTCCTAAACTTGTATTGCTGCCAGGTAAAAAAAAACCCCGCTTCCTTTCGGTGGCGGGGTTTTGATTAGATTGATTGTTTGTTTACGCTATCAATCCCACCCCGCTTTGCGTAAGAAGGACCAGAATAATCAGCACGACAACCAACGTAGCGTTAATGTCAGACAAACCGGAACGCAGCGAGAAAGCAGCCTTTCGGGCTGTCGCTGTCACTCCGTTTGTTTGCTGTAAGCAGGTAAACATAGTCTGCTTTATCACATCTTTACAGACCCGGTGTCAACCCTTTGTTGAATAATTCCCGAAAATAAATATCAACAACTTACAAAGATACCGATACAAAGCCGATACAAAAAAGACCGAATGGCTCAAAAACCAGCTTATGCGAGCCCGAAATTTTGTGAAATAGGCAATAATTCGCCTATGTTGAAACTTCTTCCATTTGTGCTATTGATTTTGCTATTGGGCGGCTTTCCTGTGCTCGCCAATGCTCTGGACCAATACAGTGTCCGATTTGATGGCGGTCTCGAAAAGGTTTACGTGCAGGTTTGTTTTGAAGGTAGTGCACCCAAAAGAATTTATCACAGCTCTCATGCAGCAGAATTTGCAAGTGAACTGAAAACCCCCACCGGAACCTTCAAAATTCAAAAAGATGCTGATTCAAGCCGCTTGCCACGCCTTGCGCCGGATAGCTGCCTTGAATGGCAGCTTGATCTTGAAAAAGCTGCTGCCCGGGCGGATTTTCGTTTTGCCATGCGTGTTGGCGAGGATCTGGTCACCGACACTGACCTGTGGTTCTGGCGCGGCGCTGGCGACCGTCCAGCTCGGGTCGGGGTGGAACTACCCGCCGGAATCAATATATCTGTGCCGTGGAAACTAACGGACCTGTCTGGAACGGGCCTGTCCGGTGAGCGCATATTTTTTGAGCCCGCCAATACACCTGCAAGCTGGGCATCACGGATCGCCGTCGGCCGGTTTGCGAATCAGACTTTAAAAACAGTTAACAGCGAAATCAGGTTTGCGCTTTTGGGTGGCCTGGACGCCCCGGTACAAGACAAACTGACACAATGGCTGGAACAGGCGGTCATGGCGGTTGTGGGCGTCTATGGCCAATTTCCACAGCCATCACCTCAAGTGCTGATCATTCCAATCGGTGCTCGCAGCAACCCGGTTCCCTGGGCTCATGTCATGCGTGGCGGTGGCGTATCTGCGGAGTTTTTTGTTGACCAAACCAGGCCGTTAAACGAACTAAGCGAGGACTGGACCGCCTGCCATGAACTCAGCCACATGCTGTTGCCGTTTATTTCCAGCAAGGATCGCTGGTTATCGGAGGGACTGGCCTCCTATTACCAATACATTCTGCTGGCCCGCACCGGAATGTTGACCGAACAACAGGCCTGGCAAGGGATGTTTGATGGCCTCAAACGCGGCGAGAATGGCACCCGTAGCGGACGCCGCGCCAGCACCTTGGCCGATGCCACGCTTGAAGGGCGTGAAAACACCATGCGGATTTACTGGTCCGGTGCCGCCATGATGCTGATGGCCGACACTCAAATCAGGGCCGCAAGCGGGAACCTGCAGTCGCTGGACACTGCATTGGCTTCATTAAAGGACTGCTGTCTTGAAGATGGCAAACGCTGGCGGGCCGGGGAATTGTTCAAACGACTGGATAGTTTGACCGGCAAAGGGATATTTGGTGCTTTGTATGACGAGCATGTCCAGAGCAAACAATTCCCGGATCTATCAGCAACCTGGCATTCGCTGGGAATCGAAATCCGGTCAAAAAGGGTCTGGCTGAATGACCATCACGCCGGTTCGGACATACGCAAGACCATCATGAAAAATTAGTCGCTTTTAACGGGTCAACAAGAGCAGGTTCAGGATGGTTGCAAATGCAACTATGCGATATAATAAGCGGCTGAATTCAGTACGGGGGCGAACGCTATTCTGCGACGCCTTCACACCATCACAAATGAGCTTCTAAAGGAGCACAAATGGAACTGTTTGAAACGATTCAAGCTTCAAAGCATGAGCAGGTAGTTTTCTGTAACAACACCGATGTTGGCTTGAAAGCCATTATTGCAATACATAACACCACACTTGGTCCGGCCCTGGGTGGCTTGCGCATGTGGCCATACGGTTCTGAGCAGGAAGCACTCGATGACGTACTCAGGCTGTCGCGTGGAATGACTTATAAAGCCGCGGTTTCCGGGCTTAACCTGGGTGGCGGTAAAGCCGTCATCATTGGCGATCCGAGAAAAGACAAATCAGAAGCCCTGTTTCGCGCGCTGGGTAAATTTATCGACACACTCAGTGGCCGTTACATCACCGCTGAAGATGTGGGTATTGACGTGAATGATATGGAATTCATTTTCCAGGAAACCAATAACGTGGTTGGCGTTCACCAGGTTCATGGTGGCTCTGGAGACCCCTCTCCGTTCACCGCTTTTGGAACCGTGCAGGGAATCCGCGCAGCCCTGCAACACAAATTCGGCGACGAAGATGTTGGCAAGTATAGCTTTGCAGTACAGGGGGCCGGTCATGTCGGCTATCACCTGGTTCGCCTTTTGCGCGAGGAAGGTGCAAAGGTTTTCGTTACCGATATCAATCAAAGCGCCATTGATGCCTGTGTTGAGCTGGGTGCCGAATCCGTGCCACTGGATGACATCTATGATGTTGAAGCCGATGTTTTCAGCCCTTGCGCCCTGGGCGCCGTGATTAATGAAAACACCCTACCCCGATTCAAGTTCAAAGTGGTTGCCGGAGCCGCCAATAACCAGTTGGCCAACGATGAGGCCGGCAATGACCTGGCAGCCCGTGGAATTTTGTATGCACCCGATTACGCAGTTAATGCGGGCGGACTGATGAATGTTTCCATAGAGTTTGAAGGCTATAGCGAAGAACGTGCCTATCGCATGTCGCGGACGATATATTACAACGTTGGGCGGATATTCAAGATCGCAGATCGTGACGGTATTCCTTCATGGCAAGCGTCAGATCGCATGGCCGAGGAACGCATTGAGATCCTGGGTAAACTCAAGATGCCGTATATGGGCAAACCGCACCGCTTCCCGGGTCGCGAGCGGAATTCAGGCTAAACGGATTATTTACTGATGAGCATTGAATTTCAATTATCTGAAGAACTGGACTTGCTGCGCGAGTCGGTGCGCCGTTTCGCCGAAAGCGAGATTGCACCAAGAGCCGCCGAGATAGACGAAAACAATCTCTTCCCGGCTGATTTGTGGAGCAAGCTGGGTGACCTGGGATTGCTGGGAATGACCATTCCTGCAGATTTAGGCGGTTCTGAAATGAGCTACCTGGCACACGTGGTCGCGATGGAGGAAATCTCCCGCGCCTCGGGCTCGGTGGGTCTTTCCTACGGTGCCCATTCCAACCTGTGCGTGGACAATTTATACCGTAATGCCACTGATGATCAGCGGGCCCGGTATTTGCCAAAACTGTGTTCAGGAGAGTGGGTCGGTGCACTGGCGATGTCGGAGGCAGGTGCCGGTTCTGACGTAGTGGGCTCAATGAGTTGCCGTGCGGAGTTTCGCGACGGTGTGTGGGTCGCAAACGGCAGCAAAATGTGGATTACCAACGGCCCGGAGGCCGATGTTGTAATTGTGTATATGCGTACAGCAGACAAACAAGCAGGATCAGCATGTATAACTGCTTTTATTATCGAAAAAGTCATGGCAGGCTTCAAATCCGCCCAAAAACTCGACAAATTTGGCATGCGCGGCTCGAATACCAGTGAACTGGTATTCGAAAATTGTGAAATTCCGCAAGAAAATGTGCTGGGCGAAGTCAACCAGGGGGTCAAAATCCTGATGGGCGGGCTCAATACCGAACGGCTGGTACTATCCGGCGGGCCGATCGGCCTGATGCAGGCCGCCATTGACCTGGTCCTGCCTTATTTGCGGGAAAGAAAGCAGTTTAACCAGGCCATTGGAGAATTCGGCATCATGCAGGCCAAGCTGGCTGACATGTACACGGCTCTGCAGTCATCACGTGCTTTCGCGTATCGCGTGGCCGAAGATTATGATGCCGGCAGAAAATCCCGCATTGACCCCGCCTCCTGTCTGCTGCATGCCTCACAGTGCGCAGTCTCAGTGGCGCTAGAAGCCATCCAGTCGCTGGGCGGAAATGGTTATATCAATGAATATCCGGCCGGCCGGTTCCTGCGCGATGCGAAGTTATATGAGATCGGTGCCGGCACCAATGAAATACGCAAGATGCTAATTGGCCGCGAACTGGTTCGCGGTAATGCGTAACGAATACCATTACAATTTGTCTGATATTGCGGATTTCATCCAACATTGCTTTCGGAGATCACCGCGTATCTCTTTATATTGTGGGAGCGATTTGTAATCGCGAATGAATATACGGCGGGCACATAACCCGTAGGAGCGATGACCACATCGCGAATTGAGCTTTGGTTTACCCACTAATTTACCTGGAGCAAGAATTTTGAGTAATAGAGTCATCATCGCCGGCGCAAAACGCACCGCCATCGGGGCCTTCCAGGGCCAGTTCAGCGACGTACCAGTCACCGACCTGGGCGCTGCAGCCATCACCGGCGCCCTTGAGCAGGCTGGTGTTGATGTTAGCCAGGTTGACGATGTCATCATGGGTTGTGTTCTGCCCGCCGGGGTAGGCCAGGCGCCGGCACGCATCGCCGCCCGCGCAGCCGGTATCCCTGATAGTGCTGCCGCTTTAACCATCAATAAAGCCTGCAGCTCTGCACTCAAGGCAATTCACATAGGCCACGACCAGATTGTTGCCGGTTCTGAGGAAATCGTCGTTGCAGGCGGAATGGAATCAATGACGCGTGCACCCTATTTGTTACCCAAAGCACGTGGCGGATTCCGCATGGGGCATGGTGAAGTACTGGATCACATGTTCTTCGACGGCCTGCAGGACCCCGATGAAAAATTCATGATGGGTGTTTTTGGTCAACGCTGTGCGGACAAGTATGATTTTACCCGCCAGCAGCAGGACGCCTTTTCCATTGAAACCATCAAACGTGCGGTACGTGCCATGGACAGCCAGTTCCCCGATGAAATTACCCCGGTTACGGTTAAAAACCGCAGAGGCGAGACGATCGTTGATCGCGATGAAGAGCCGCCCAACTGCAATATTGAAAAAATTCCTCAGCTCAGGGCAGCTTTCGCCAAAGACGGTACTGTGACTGCTGCAACTTCATCGAAAATTTCCGATGGAGCCGCCGCGACAGTTCTGATGAGTGAATCAAAAGCCGCGGAACTGGGGGTGACCCCGCTGGCAACCATCATTGCCCATGCCACCCATTCACAGGAACCGGGTTGGTTCACAACCGCACCGATCGGTGCCATTAGAAAAGTACTGGAAAAAGCCGGCTGGGATAAAAGTGAGGTTGACCTGTTCGAGGTCAACGAAGCGTTTGCCGTCGTCACCATGGCCGCCATGAAAGAACACGATATCGCTCATGACAAAATGAATGTAAACGGTGGTGCCTGTGCACTGGGGCACCCGATAGGTGCATCAGGTGCGCGGATCGTGGTCACCCTGATCAATGCCCTGCAACAACGTGGATTGAAAAAAGGTGTCGCTGCACTTTGTAATGGCGGTGGGGAAGCCACTGCACTGGCCATCGAACTGCCATAAAATGGACGGATACAGGGGTGTGGAAAAATGAGTGTAATCAAAAGCCAGCTTGATGTATCGGCCAAGGATTTCCAGGCCAATGCTTCTGCCATGGGGGAACTACTTGCAGACCTGAATAAAACACTCGAAGCGGTCAAACTTGGCGGCGGAGATGATGCACGTTTCAAGCACCTGAAGCGTAACAAAATGCTGCCCCGTGATCGCATCAAGGCTCTACTGGACGAAGGCAGCGAATTCCTGGAACTTTCAGCACTCGCTGCCCATGATATGTACGGGGGCAAGGCACCCTGTGCCGGCATCATTACCGGTATTGGCAAGGTAGCAGGTCGCGATGTAATGATCGTTGCCAATGACGCGACCGTGAAAGGCGGCACCTATTTTCCGATGACCGTCAAAAAGCACCTGCGCGCACAGGAAATCGCGCTGGAAAATCACCTTCCCTGCGTCTACCTGGTGGATTCCGGAGGTGCATTCCTGCCTTTACAGGATGAAGTGTTTGCAGACCGCGATCACTTTGGCCGTATTTTCTACAACCAGTCCAGGCTGTCGGCCGCTAATATTCCGCAAGTCGCCGTCGTTATGGGCTCATGTACTGCGGGCGGGGCATATGTACCGGCCATGAGCGATGAGTCCATCATCGTGAAGGAACAGGGCACTATTTTCCTGGCCGGACCACCGCTGGTGAAAGCTGCAACCGGTGAAATCACCGATGCAGAATCGCTCGGTGGCGCTGAAGTTCATTGTTCCAAGTCAGGCGTGACCGATCATTTTGCAGAAGACGATAGCCATGCCCTGGAGTTGGCACGTGAAGCCCTTTCCCATTTGAACCGGATTCCGCCTGCAGAACTGGAAATGCGTCAAGCTGTTGATCCGCTTTATGCAGCCAAGGAGCTTTACGGAGTGGTGCCGCACGATAGCCGATATCCGCTTAAGATCAGGGAAGTCATCGCGCGACTGGTAGATGGCAGTGAATTCCACGAATTCAAAGCCCGCTACGGTAAAACACTGGTTTGCGGCTTTGCCCACCTGGATGGTTTCCCGGTCGGGGTGGTGGCCAATAATGGCATTTTGTTCTCAGAATCCGCACTGAAAGGTACGCACTTCATCCAGATTTGTAACAAACGCAATATTCCACTGGTTTTCTTACAAAACATCACCGGGTTCATGGTTGGCAAGGCGTATGAGCATGCCGGCATTGCCAAGGACGGCGCGAAAATGGTGACCGCTGTGGCAACCTCCCACGTGCCCCGTTTTACGGTCATCATCGGTGGCTCATTTGGTGCTGGAAACTATGCCATGTGCGGGCGCGCCTACCAACCGAGATTCATGTGGATGTGGCCAAATGCCCGTATTTCTGTGATGGGGGGCGAACAGGCAGCTTCGGTGCTGGCCACGGTGCGACGTGACAATATTGAGGCCAAAGGCGGCAGTTGGTCAGATGAGGATGAGGATACATTCAAAAACCCCATCAGGGAGTCTTATGAGCAACAGGGTCACCCCTACTATGCATCCGCACGCCTGTGGGATGACGGAATCATTGATCCTGCGGACACCCGGAAAGTGCTCAGCCGGGCCCTGCACGCCGCGTCTAATGCGCCGATTATAAGGGGACGCCACGGCATATTCCGTATGTAGATAGTGGGACCCTCTAATTCACTCATGAACTCGTATCTTGCACCCAAAAAATACAGCTTCAGTGTTGCAAATCTTTGCAATAGCAATGCTATTACTTGCGATTCGCGCTTGAAAAATTTGTCAGGAACAAATTTTCACGCAAGCCCTGTAGGGGTGAGGCGCAAGGATGCGTCGAATAATCTGCACATTTTGAATCACAATCTACTTCTCTAATGAGTAAATTAGAGGGTCCATGGAAATGAATATTTTGCGAAATATGGGTCAGTATGGTGTTCTGGAACTGACGCTGAACAGGCCGGAGGTTCACAATGCCTTTGATGCTGAATTAATCGCATCATTAACCGACAGCCTGCTTGATGCAGAACAGGATCCATCTGTTCGCATGGTCGTATTGACCGGATCCGGCAGCAGTTTCTCAGCCGGTGCTGATTTGAACTGGATGCGTGCCATGGCCAAGTCCTCGGAACAAGAGAACCAGCAAGACGCCCTAAGAATGGCGAAACTGATGCGCACGCTCAACTACCTGGACCGGCCAACCATTGCACTGGTCAACGGCCCGGCTTTTGGTGGCGGCCTTGGCCTGATCGCTTGTTGCGATATTTCCATTGCGGTTGAAACAGCACAATTCGGTTTCACTGAATCCACCCTGGGCCTGGTTCCTGCGGTAATTTCACCGTACGTTTTCCGCCGTATCGGGGAGACCAATGCGCGCCGGTACTTTATGACCGGTGAGCGTTTTTCTGCCCGCAAGGCAAAGGAAATTGGTTTGGTGCAGGATTTGGTCGCCGCAGATTTGATCGATGATGCACTCGATAGCATCATTTCGCAATTACTCAGGGCAGCGCCTGGTGCCGCACTGGCAAGCAAAAAACTGGTCAATGCAGTAGCAGGCCATGATGAAGAGCAGCAAAAAATACAGGACGAATACACTGCCGGCCTGATAGCAAGGATGAGGGTGTCGAGCGAGGGCCAGGAAGGCCTGAATGCATTCCTTGAAAAACGCGACCCCGGCTGGCTAGAGACTGAAGATGAGTGAGTGGGTCCGGATGGTAGAAGTCGGGCCCAGGGATGGCCTGCAGAGTGAAAAGACAATTGTTGCGACTACCACCAAACTTGAACTGATTTCCCGCCTCTCTGAATGTGGCTTACCGGTGGTAGAGGCCACCAGTTTCGTCCATCCGGAAAAAGTACCGCAACTGGCTGATGCAGCCGAGGTAATGAGCGGCCTTGAGCCTTATCGGGGTACGCGTTATCCGGTGCTGGTTCCTAATGTCAAAGGCCTGGAACGGGCAATGGCTGCCGGTGCCACGGAGATTTCCGTATTTACCGCAGCTTCAGAAAGCTTTAATCAGAACAATACCAACTGCAGCATCAACGACTCACTGCAACGGATTGGCGAGATAGGTAAAATAGCCAAAGCACAGGGCCTGCCCATGCGCGCTTATATTTCCTGTGTGCTGGGTTGCCCCTACGAGGGTAAAGTAGATATCGGTGCAGTGGTTGAACTTAGCCAGGCCCTTGCTGAACTGGGCTGTGGTGAAATATCACTTGGAGATACCATTGGTGTCGGGACACCCGGGCAGGCACGTCAACTTGTGAATAGTGTTGCTGAGGCTGTACCCATGGACCGGTTGGCGGTGCATTTTCATGATACTTATGGCCAGGCCCTGGCCAATATCCTGGCTTGCCTTGAGGCAGGCATACGTTGTGTTGATGCCTCTGTAGCCGGGCTTGGCGGCTGTCCCTATGCGCCAGGGGCCTCAGGCAATGTCGCAACAGAGGATGTCATCTATATGCTACACGGGCTTGGCTTCGGCACCGGCGTAGACCTTAAAAAGCTGGCCATAACCGGCAGATGGATTTCAAATCGACTCGATCGTCCCAATATGAGCAAAGCGGGACAGGCATCACTAGGGAACCACTGATTCATTCATGAACTCGTATCTTGTATCCAAAATTCCCCGCTTCTGCGTTGCAAATCTTGTTAATAGCCAGCTATTAAGTGCGATCTGCGTCTTGAAAAATTTGTCGGGAACAAATTTTCACGCAAGCCCCGTAGGGGTGAGGCGCAAGGAAGCGTCGAATAATCTGAAAATTTTGACTTACAATCTACTTCGCCCAGAATGGATAAGTGGTTTCCTAAGGAAAAACAACGCATGAAAATGAACAAAGTCAGAGCCCTGATCACCGGCGGCGTATCCGGTCTGGGGCTGGCAGTAGGGCGTAAGGTCATCGCGGCAGGTGGGCAGGCCGTATTGCTCGATATCAATGACCAGGCTGGTGCTGCGGCAGTTGCTGATTTAGGCAGTGCTGCAAGTTATGTCAAAGCCGATGTCAGCAATGAGTCAGAAGTCCTTGCCGCTGTTGAAACAGCGGTGCAACGAATGGGTAGTCTGAACCTTGCAGTTAACTGCGCAGGCATCATTGGAGCAAGCCGTGTTTTAGGGCGTGAAGGCCCGATGGCACTCGAATTTTTCTCTAAAGTGATCCAGGTCAACCTGGTGGGCAGCTTCAATATTTGTAAAGCAGCAGGCGCTGCGATGGAAGCCAATGAACCCGGTGAAGACGGTGAACGGGGCGTCATTATTTCAACTGCATCTATAGCGGCCTATGAAGGCCAGATCGGCCAGGCTGCCTACTCTGCTTCCAAGGCTGGTATTGTTGGGATGACATTGCCGATCGCTCGGGAATTTACCCGAATCGGCGTGCGGGTAATGACGATTGCACCGGGAATTTTCTGGACACCAATGCTCGAAGACATGCCAGAAGAAGTACAAGATGCACTGGGCGCTTCAATTCCATTCCCCAGCCGCCTGGGCAGGCCCGATGAATTTGCTGACCTGGTGGCGCACATCGTGGAAAATGTTTACTTTAATGGTGAAACCATAAGACTTGACGGCGCCGTACGCCTTCAGCCTAAATAACTGATAAACACCGGGACGATAACGCAGGGAAAATAATGAAAACTTTCGCAGAAATCAGAAATCACATTATGTCTCATCACACTCTGATGATTGATGAGCCGTTTTTGCTGGGCTTTGAAAGCCCGGCTGATGGTAAAAACAGAAAACAAAGTATGTTTCTCGCCGAACTCAAGACTTCAGATGGCCGAAGGTTTCTACGAATTGAAACCCCGGTCGTTCCGTTATCTGAATTTGATGCAGAAAAATGCTTAAGAATCAATCAGATGCAAAGGGTAGGCTATCTTGCGGTAGGAGACCTTGAAGGCACACCTTATATCAAACTATGTGAAAACATGCCCTATTCCACTCTCAACGATCATGAATTGGAATATGTCATCAACACCATGGCACCTTTCGCCGACAGCATAGAAGAGACGCTGGAACCGCATAGTGATATCGCCTGATTAAATAGCAAATTGGATTAAGGAATAATATAGTGGAATCAATTACCGAATACCTGGCAGCGCACAACTGGCAACAACTGAGTATAGACTGGGGACTTAATATCCTCGCCGCCCTGGCGATTTATATCATCGGTCGCTGGATTGCCCGATTGGTCAGCAATGCTTTCCGGAAAGTTCTCGAGTTGCGTGAACTGGACGAAACACTGGTTACTTTTCTGGATAATTTCGTGTATGCATTGTTACTTACAGCGGTCATTATCGGTGCCCTGGATTCGCTCGGCTTGCCGGTAACATCCCTGTTAGCAGTGATGGCCGCCGCAGGCCTGGCCATCGGGCTTGCTCTGAAAGATTCGCTGGGGAATTTCGCTGCGGGCATCATGCTGGTGATGTTCCGGCCGTTTACCAAGGGTGATTTTGTGGAGGTTGCCGGGGTCAGTGGCACAGTGAATGAAATTAAGATTTTCAGCACCATATTGACCACCGGGGACAACCGGATGGTCATCATCCCCAACGGTCAGGTCGCCAGCGATACCATTACCAATTACACCGCACTAGACACGCGTCGGGTGGACCTGATCATCGGTGTTTCCTACGATGACGACCTGAAAGTCGTACGCAGCATACTGGAGCGAATTTGTGCCGAGCATCCGAAGGTACTGGCAGATCCGGCACCTGGTGTCGCGCTTCTTAACCTGGGTGACAGCAGTGTTGAATTCGCAGTACGCCCATGGACCAAAACCTCAGATTACTCGACCGTGCGCAACGACTTGCTGGAAAGCGCAAAAATGGAGCTTGAAGCAGCCGGCTGCAGTCTCCCCTACCCGCAGTCAGATGTGCATCTGCACCAGGCGAGCTGAGAAGATTCTCCCGGGCTGCTGAATCGTGAGATCCAGCCCGTTCCAGTTCGCCATTATTCTACTTGGCACGCTTGCCCTTCCGCTGGAGGCGGCCACGCTGGAAGGTTTCGCAACACTGCCTGCCAATACCCTGATGCCCGGACCGGATTCCGGGCATTTTATTGAAGCCGGCGAAAATATCGACCTGCCGTTTGATGGGCAACCGGCGCAGGGCTTTTCCGCCATTATTGCCGACGGAAATGGCGGCTACCTGGCGCTGGTCGACAATGGCTTTGGCAGGCGGGAAAATTCTCCTGACTTCCTGTTGCGCATCTATTTTCTGAACCCCGAATTCCGCACCAGGACGGGTGGCAGCGGCAGAATCTTCATTGACGGATTTATCAACCTTTCTGATCCCCGCAAGCTCATGCCTTACCCGCTTGTTGCTGAACAAGCGTGTTATCGCAGCCTTGATCCATGTGTTGAAGTTGATCACTTGATTATCGCTGATCGTTTACTGACCGGGGCCGACCTGGACCCTGAATCCCTGCAAAGGGTGGCCGATGGCAGCTTCTGGATTGGCGATGAATTTGGTCCTTACTTGCTTCATTTTGATGCCACCGGTGTGTTGCTGGAGACCCCATTCGAACTCAAGGGCCTGGTATCTGAAACCCGGCCGGGTTCAGAAGAAAGCACGCACACATTGAGATGGTCACGCGGATTTGAGGGCATGGCAAAATCCGAACCCGATAAAACGCTCTTTCCCATGCTTGAAGGGGCGCTCAATGGCGATGAAAACTTTCTGAATATTTATACTTTCGATATCGATA
>SMVA01078731.1_pt1 | contig 17153 bp, 14 predicted proteins | sample 2456451 | NCBI WGS metagenome assembly SMVA01 (sample SAMN11095933, study PRJNA526329) | marine sediment metagenome | biome: Marine sediment; feature: Surficial sediment; material: Deep marine sediment; isolation source: Hadal surficial sediment | place: Pacific Ocean | collected 2014-05 | depth...
GACCACCATATTGAACAATGACACCGTAGGGCTGCTCAAGGTCAATAATCTCTAGCACATCTTCCAGCGTCAGTGGCTCAAAATACAAACGATCAGAAATATCGTAATCTGTCGAAACTGTTTCCGGGTTACAGTTCACCATAATCGTTTCATAGCCTGCTTCACGCATGGCCAGGGCTGCCTGTACACAGCAATAATCAAACTCTATCCCCTGTCCGATACGATTAGGTCCACCACCTAATACCATGATCTTCTTCCGATCAGTTGGATCAGCTTCGCATTCTTCTTCATAGGTGGAATACATATAAGCTGTCGTTGCTGCAAATTCTGCTGCACAGGAATCAACACGTTTGTAGACTGGACGAATATTATTATCGTGTCTGCGTTTTCGAACCGCCTGTTCTGTCGTTCCACACAGCGTTGCTAAACGACTATCTGAAAAACCTTTGCGTTTAAGTGCACGTAATCTATCTGGCGTTAATGATTTTTCACCTTCTTGGAGTACCATTTTCTCTTCTTCAACAAGATCCTGGATCTGTGCAAGAAACCAGACATCAATTCTGCAACATTGATGAACCTCTTCTATCGTCATGCCACGACGAAAGGCATCTGCCACAAACAGCAGACGTTCCCCTCTGGGTGTCCGCATTTCTCTCTGCACACGCTCAAGCGCATTTTCATCATCACTGATAGCAGGCTCGTTCAGGCCATCCAGATCAGTTTCCAGTCCGCGCAAGGCTTTCTGTAAAGACTCCTGAAATGTTCTACCAATGGCCATCACTTCACCGACAGATTTCATCTGTGTTGTCAGACGGTCATCCGCTTTAGGAAATTTTTCGAAGGTAAACCTGGGGATCTTGACCACGACATAATCAATGGCCGGTTCAAAGGATGCTGGTGTCGCGCCACCAGTGATTTCATTATCCAGTTCGTCCAATGTGTACCCGACTGCCAACTTTGCGGCGATCCTGGCGATCGGAAAGCCCGTCGCCTTGGATGCCAATGCAGACGAACGTGATACACGTGGATTCATTTCAATAACAATCAATTCACCGTTGTCAGGATTGACAGCGAACTGAACATTTGACCCTCCTGTCTCAACGCCAATTTCGCGCAATACTGCAATCGAGGCATTGCGCATGATCTGATATTCCTTGTCCGTCAGGGTCTGCGCTGGCGCAATGGTGATGGAATCTCCCGTATGCACCCCCATTGGGTCAAGATTTTCTATGGAACATATGATGATGCAATTGTCTTTGTGATCACGCACCACTTCCATTTCAAATTCTTTCCAGCCAAGTACAGACTGTTCAAGCAAGATTTCCGATGTCGGTGATGCATCGAGCCCATACTCACAAATCTCAAGAAATTCTTCCCAGTTATAGGCAATGCCACCACCCGTCCCACCGAGTGTAAATGACGGTCGAATAATCGTTGGGAAACCGATTTCTTCCTGAGCGATTTTTGCCTGTTCCATATCGTGGACGAGGATTGATTTAGGCGTAACCAAACCAATACTCGACATAGCATCTTTGAATAGCTGGCGATCCTCAGCCTTATCAATGGCTTCTACGGAAGCACCAATCAATTCAACGTTATATTTTTCCAGTACACCTTCACGATTCAGATCCAAGGCACAGTTCAATGCAGTCTGCCCACCCATGGTGGGTAAAATTGCATCTGGACGTTCTTTCTCAATAATCCTTTCTACGACTTGCCAGTGAACAGGCTCGATGTAAGTCGCATCGGCCATTTCCGGATCGGTCATAATCGTTGCCGGATTTGAATTCACCAATATGACACGATAGCCCTCTTCCCTTAAGGCCTTACAGGCTTGCGCACCTGAATAATCAAACTCACATGCCTGACCGATAATGATCGGTCCTGCACCAATGATTAAAATACTTTTTATATCTGACCGTTTTGGCATAGGACTTACTTACTGGCTCGCATTAATTCTATAAAGTGTTCAAATAAGGGTCGGATATCATGCGGCCCTGGACTTGCCTCCGGGTGGCCCTGAAAACCGAATGCGGGTAATTCCCTATGATGTATCCCCTGCAGAGAACCATCAAACAAGGAGCGGTGCGTCGGGCGCAATGTCTCTGGCAAACTGGCTTCCTCCACAGCAAAACCATGATTTTGACTGGAGATCATCACCCGCTGAGTTTCCAGACATTGCACTGGATGATTGGCACCGTGATGGCCAAATTTCATTTTGACTGTTTTTGCGCCCAGTGCTAAAGACAACAACTGGTGGCCAAGACAAATACCGAATACAGGTATTTTGCTCGCCACAAGTTCGCGAATCGCTGCAATCGCATAATCACAAGGTTCAGGATCGCCGGGTCCATTAGACAGGAATACACCATCCGGTTGCCCGGCCAATACGTCACTGGCAGATGTCTGTGCAGGTACAACCGTTGTGTGACAGCCTGAATCTGCCAGTATTCTTAATATGTTACGTTTAACACCAAAATCATAGGCAATCACCTTCAGAGGTGCCTTATTTGATAATTTATGGGCAGAAGTTGCTTTTGGTAATCCGTGTTTGAGCGACCAGGTTCCCTGTGTCCATTCGTAGCTTTCATGAGTAGACACAACTTTAGCCAGATCAGTGCCAAGCAGCCCAGGAAATCCTTGCGCTGCCTTGATGGCTTGCTTGTCATCTGATTGGGCATCTAGTTTTCCTGCAATGATACAACCATTCTGCGCCCCCTTCTCACGTAAAAGTCGTGTCAATCGACGCGTATCAATATCCGCTATCGCTATTACCCGGTTTCTTTTGAGATACTCATCTAAAGGTTCTTGCGAACGCCAGTTACACGCCTGCAAAGGCAAATCACGAATCACCAAACCACTGGCAAAGATTTCGCCCGATTCTTCATCTTCAGCGTTAGTGCCAACATTGCCAATATGCGGTTGTGTTAAGGTAATAATCTGTTGGCAGTAAGAGGGATCTGTCAGAATTTCCTGATAACCGGTAATTGCAGTATTGAAAACGACTTCGCCTACGGTTTGCCCGTCAATACCAATGGATTTACCATAGAAAAGGCTGCCATCTTCTAATGCCAGCAATGCCGTGTAATTCAAAAATTTCCTCCGGACACAATAAAAAGGGAGCAACCAGAGTGGTTACTCCCAGCAGTTTAGATGCCTTGGATTCTACTTGAGAACAGCCTGTTTTGTCTATGCAAGATTGCTTATATCCTTTGGGTATGGGGAAATTTATTTTAGAGAAATAGGGCGATTTTTAGAGACTTTTGCACGAAGTGAAAAATCGTGCAACACAAGGACGTGTCGCCAAAATCAAATGCTACAAGCATTTGATTTTGTAAGAAATGGTGATATCGCATTTTTGCATTTCGGTGCTTTGTCGAACCATGTTTGTCTAGTTTAGGGGTACTCGTGTAAAACTCTCTTTTAACTGATAATACACGCACCATGACAAATACTTATCCCGTCTGCCACAAGAAAGATATTCCGGAAAATGGTTCTAAAGGGTTTTCTCTTGAAGCATGTTCAGGCGAAATCGAATTTTTCGTTGTCCGCAAAAATAATCACTATTTTGCCTATGTGAATTCATGCCCACATACCAATATCAATCTTGAATGGGTACCGAATCAGTTTCTTGATATGAGTAATGAATTGATCCAATGCTCATTACATGGCGCGAAATTTACGATTGAAGATGGTTACTGTATTTTCGGGCCGTGCCTGGGCAAAAAATTAAAATCACTCGAGATTAGAATTGAAGATAATCACCTACAGTTGATTACAGACTACTGAAAAGTATGACTAGCCATCATTCATTACTTAATCATCCATTTCTCAATCATCCAGTGGTATCGATGGAACAATATTCGTATCACTACTATATTCCAAATTCTCGTACGAGATATTACCCTTGGGTGGCCGGTCAGTAATTTGCCACTGACCATTTTCATCCAGCCATTTATATAGCTGTGTTTTTGTCGGGGCAGGTTCAAGCGGAGTGCCTCTTACCCACGGATGCCAAACATCAGGATTAAGATATAAATAAGCACCTGCACCTGTTAAAGCGACTAACAACACAATAGTAAATTTCATTTAATTAATACCCGCATCAAAATTAATCCACATGAATTACACACTAATTTGATTAGTATATCTTTCAACTATCACTATTTTATTCATAGAGTTATTGCATTTATCTCATATTTTCCTTGTGTTTGTCACCAAATACGTCAAATATTAAACTGTTGGGGTATTGAATAAAACAATGATGACATGATCTTAGTCCAGGCTTGGTAATCAATTTTATTGAGATATCTCTGAGGTACTTTTTGCGGTGGTCTTGATTATGAGTAACAAAAAAAGTAAACACCATTTAAATTCTTTAAAGCCGGGACACAAAATTCATTGGTACGAAATCAATGAAATTCTTGGGGAAGGTGGTTTTGGTATCACTTATCTCGCCAAGGATATCAACCTGAATCACGATGTTGCCATAAAAGAATATATGCCCATTGATCTGGCTATCCGGGGAGAAGATGGTTCAGTACAACCCATCTCTTCCGAAAAAAGATCAAACTATCATTGGGGGCTAGATCGTTTTCTGGAAGAAGCCAAAACCATCGCCCAATTCCAACATCCAAATATCGTTAGAGTTCGTAGCGTCTTTGAAGCAAATAACACCGCTTATATGGTAATGGATTACGAGCTGGGTGAAAGCCTGCATGAAATTTTAATGCGCAGGAAAACACTCAGTGAAGAGGACGTAAATAACATCATCTCCCCCATCATTGATGGCATCAAAATCGTTCATGCTGCTGGGTTTATCCACCGAGATATCAAACCAGCAAATATCTTCATCAGGATCGATGGTGATCCTGTATTACTGGATTTTGGCTCAGCCCGCGAGTCTCTGGGGATGACCGAGCAATCTCTTACAAGTATTGTCTCCAGGGGCTATGCACCGATAGAACAACATAATACCGGGCATGATCTGCAAGGACCCTGGACAGATATCTATTCTCTTGGGGCAACTGTTTACCGTTGTATTGCAGGTGTGCCCCCTTCAGATGCGATTGATAGAAGTGCCTCAATCAGCCTTGCATCGAGAGATACATACGTTACCGCTGTCGAACTTTGCGAAGGACGGTATTCAGATCAACTCCTCACCGCCGTCGATAAAGCCCTGCAATTTAAATTACAGGACAGGCCTCAAAATATTTCTGAATGGCAGCTCAGTTTTGGAGGTCAGCAATTAAACAATTCATTGAGCGAAACACTGCAACCGGATACAGATGCTACGAATTCGGATTTAATGAGTGAAACACTACAGGCTGCTGATAGAGGGGATGTTTCGGCCATCTCTAATCTCGGATTTATGTATGTTAAAGGTATCGGCATAGAAAAAAACGAAGAAGATGGCGTAAAGTGGTATCGCCAGGCTGCTGAACTTGGTCATCTAACATCCCAATTTAATCTGGGTGTCATGTATGCAAAAGGACAAGGTGTTGAACAGAATTATATTGAAGCCTTGAAATGGTACAAAATGGCTGCCGAGCAAGGCGATTTGACCGCACAAGCAACCTTAGGAATGATGTTCTCAAAAGGAATTGGTTGTGAAAGGGACGACCAGTCAGCAATTCGCTGGTACCAAAAGGCTGCATCCAAAGGTGATGTTAAAGCTCAATATAATCTTGGAAATATGTACGCAAAAGGTGTTGGCGCGGACATCGATGAATGTGAGGCCTTTCGCTGGTATCAGAAAGCAGCTGAGCAAGACCACCCAAATGCACAGTTAAATCTGGCATACATGTATGGAAAGGGTCAGGGCACCATGCGTGATGATAAAAAATCTTTTGAGTGGTATAAAAAAGCTGCTGAACAGGGTCATCCGAATGCACAATTCAATCTGGGAGTCATCTATGCAAAAGGAAGAGGTATTGATAAAGATACAACGTTATCAATAGAATGGTATGAAAAAGCAGCTGAACAAGGGAATGAAAATGCGGTACGTGCATTAAATAAAATGAAGAGTGCCTAATTGGGTAGGCTATTTCAACCTTCCAGTCCAACACTCCAAGCATGAAGGACATTAATTAATTCAATAGAAATGTAATAATTCCACCTTGTCAATCGGGCGATTACATCCAATTCGATAGAATAACCCAATACAGCTGTTAGAACGTGTAGTTTACACCAAGGTGTAATGATCGTGGTTCTCCACCAAAAAATCGAAATGAGCCAAACGCAAAATCTGCGCGAGACGCATAACATGTATCTGTAAGGTTGGTAATTTTTCCGTAGATACCGACACCATTAATAAAAGTCTTACTGGCTCGTAAATTTAATAAATCATGCCCTTCGTACTCATGTGCATTAGATGGATCAAGGAAATATTGGTTAAAATGAAAAGTAAAGATAAGAACTAAGTTGGTTATTTATGACCAGGACTGGTTTATATAAAACACTATTGCTCAGTGAATTCAAGATGCAAGTGCACCACATTATATGCTGTCAGAACCCTTAATGAATAAACATGAACTCCAGAATTTCCATCTCAAGATTACCTGCGGGTCTTTCCCACATTACACCATCGTCAGTTTTCTTGCCGACAAGTTCTCTCGCCAGTGGCGAGACCCAACTGATACGTCCTTGATTAGGTTCGGCTTCATCCTCACCCACGATCGAAAAAATATATTCCTGATCATTTTCATCAATTAATTTTACCGTTACACCAAAACGAATTTCTTTTGATATTTGTTTAGAAATATCAACTGGAATGGCACACTGAGTTCGCTTCTCTAGATATCTTAGTTCTGCCTCAATTACCTTAACGCGAGTTTTGGCAGAAAGATCATCTTCCTTTTTGAGTAAACTTCGTTCTTGTCTTAATGCATTGACTGTGGATTGCATTTTATCCAAACCTGTTTGAGTCATATAGTTTGGATGAACACTCTGTGGGCGTTCAGGCAGATTTGACTCTGCCTGATCATCCTCTGGTTCCTTGACAAAGGCCCGGCTCACGAAAATTTTTCTCTGAAATATTTCATTCTGTTTTACTTAATCTGGAAGATACATTTTTTTCTTATCTAATTTATAACTCCAGGGCAAATCACTGTTCTTCCATCCATTCAAGGTGCGTTTACCACTTTTTGCCTTATCACCCTCATAACCATCGACAACTGAATAAACATTCGTAAAACCAGCCTCACTTAACAAATCAGCAGCAGATGCACTTCTACCTCCTGAACGACACATTAAAAATACCTTGTCGTTCTGGGTGAGTCCTTTTTCTTCAAGTCTCTGTTTTACTGCGTCCAGAAAATTCAGATTTCGTGTCATTTTGAAACTGCCCCAATCATCATTCCATGTCATTGGTTCAGACATGAACATATAGGGAACATTGGCATCGGCGACTGTAGGCATGCCAACAACTTCTACTTCGGCTCGTGTTCGAACATCGAGAAACAAAATTTTATTCTCTTCTGCTTGAATCTCGTCGAAGGCTTCCCTCGAAGTTATATAAAGTTTTGCCCTGGTCTGTTTGTATTCAGGAACCTCCTTCTCATCAACTGCAAATACACTGGAAGTGCACATGCAAAAAAAGAATAAAGTCACTACCGCAACTCTTAACATTTTAAATGCTCCGTGAATTAATAATATGTCGTAATTTTTTATTCAAGTATAAGACAAGAAACTGAGAGTACATCTACTAAATTTTAATTAGTGGTATACGCTTCAGGAAATAAATGAATATCAATTCCCCAGACAATGGGCAACAAGAACATCACAAAAAGCGTTATTAGAACCGACCCTGCCAAATTCAACCAGATCCCTGCCTTCATCATCTGTGGAATAGTGACATAACGACTACTGAAAATAATGGCGTTGGGAGGAGTTGCCACAGGTAACATAAATGCGAAAGAGGCAGCAATCACGGTTGCAACCATTAGACCATATGGATGAATCTGCATAGCACCTGCCAATGCTGCCATAATAGGTAATGTTAAAGATGCTGTTGCCGTATTAGATGTAAGTTCTGTCAGGAATATGACCAATAAAGTCACAACAGCTACAATCACAATAATATGATAACCATCAAGTATGGAAAGTTGACCCGCTAGATATGTCGTTAGACCAGTTTCACTAAATCCCTTGGCCAGGGCAAAGCCACCCCCGAACAAAATCAAAATATCCCAGGGTATTTTTACGGCAGTCCTCCAGTCGAGCAAAAATTCACGCTTGCTCCAGTTTGCTGCAATCACAAATAATAACAGTGCCCCTGCCATCGCAATCGTAGAATCTTTGATTAAATGAAACACCTTAAAATCGAACAAACCCCGCACCACCCATAATACGGCGACCAGACAAAAAATAAATAAAACTTTCTTTTCCTGAGCGCTTATTTTTCCAAGTGCCACTATTTCATTACGGATTATTTCTTCACCACCGGGCAAGTGATCAATTTCACTGGGATAGGCGATCTTTGTCAGATAAAACCATGTAATCGCAAGCATGACTATCGCTAGTGGAAGACCAAACGACATCCATTGCAAAAAATTTATGCTGACCCCATAAGTATCTTCAACGATCCCGGCAAAGACCAGGTTCGGTGCTGTACCAATGAGCGTTGCAGTGCCCCCGATGGAAGCCGAATAACCAATGCCTAACATCAGGGCGATACCAAAACGAAAATGACCCTCGCGAGTATCAATATTAAGTGGTATATCAGCCGTCTCGATCTCCCTGACGATCTGGTGCAATACCGCCAGACCAACTGTGAGCATCATCATGGTTGATGCCGTATTACTGATCCACATAGAAAGAAACGCCGTTGCAATCATAAACCCAAGAATAATTCGATCAGGTGTCATCCCCACAATACGTATTGTATGTAATGCAATTCGTTGGTGCAGATTCCATTTTTCAACCGTCACGGCAATCATAAATCCACCCATAAAGAGAAAGATCAAGTGATGTGCATAAGACTGCGTGACTTCTGCCGGCGCCATGACATCCAGAAACGGATATAAAACAATCGGGATTAATGCCGTTGCCGGGATGGGGATCGCCTCGCTGATCCACCAGACCGCCATCAGCACGGCGATGGCTGCGACATTCATGGCTTGTTCACTCATGCCCTCAGGTTCTGGACTGATCATGAGCAATAAAAACAAGGCCGGGCCGAGTATCAAGCCAAGCGTTGAACGACTCGGAAAGGAATGTCTAGTCACAAGATCCCAAATAATCCATTAATACATGGTAAGTAAACCCCCAAAGCGGAATCCCACCTAGCAAGACATAAGGAAATTTTAATTCAGGGTATTCAGGAATGACCAAATCATCATGGTGCAATTCAGGATCTTTAAGTGTCTCAATCTCCTGCCACCTGGCCTCTTCCACTTCCGTCGTGTCCAGCAGCAATTCCTTTTTGTCTTTTAATTTCCAGAGAAAAGGTGTAACCAATACCGGATGCCCTGAATAATTTCCAGCAGTTGCAAGAGGCAAAGTCATGATCAGTTCGTCTCTTGATAACAAACATCCGCATTCTTCGTAGGTTTCCCTGATGCTGGTATCGATTAAGTCGGCGTCACCCTCTTCCCATTTTCCTCCGGGAAACGCCCATTGCCCGGACCATGGATCATGCTTATTTTTGGCACGCTTTAATAAAAGGACAGAAGGTGAATCACATTCAGTAATAATTAAAGCCACTGCAGCACGCGCTTTATTTTCATTCATGCAGAAATAATAACATTAAAAATTATCTAAAGGACTTTTCACACCTTGCCCACCCCTGTTTAAAACGTGGGTGTAGATCATCGTCGTTTTTACATCATTGTGCCCAAGAAGTTCCTGAATGGTCCTTATGTTATCTACATGGATGTAGTGTATGTCGGTTTTGCAGGAGCAAAAACCGACCGTATCCATTTTCCAGCAAATGTGTCGCAAAACTATGTCGTAAAGTATGACTACTAACAGGTTTGTGGAAGTTAGCCTGCCTCGCTGCATTACGGATCGCACGCTGAATATTTTTCTCATCGAGATGATGTCGTCTGATCTTACCACTTCGGGGATCAGTTGATCGTTTATTAGATGGAAAAACATACTGCCAGACAAATTCACGACTGGCGTTGGGATATTTACGTTCCAGAGCAAAAGGTAAATATACTGATCCAAACCCTTCCGAAAGATCAGTGTTCTGCGATATCTTTACATGTTCCAATCTTTCTTCAAAATCTCTCCTTATTAATGTTAGCAGTAACTATTTTGGCAGTTTCAACATTAGTTCTACATCAAACTATCGAAGGATTATTAAATGGCTAACAAGAATCTCTACCCGACGCCAGTAAACGTTGCGGTGCTTCGCGGCAAGTTCCTTGGCGGCGCGAATTAGTTCAAACGTTAGAATTAATTTAAAAGATAAATGGATAGAAAAACATATCTAATGTTATTCTTAATAGCGTGTGTAATTTCAGTCCCCGTTTTTAGACCTGAGAGGTATAAAACATGCTTTCAGTGACAATTGATGAGGCAGATTATATTGCTATACTTGAGCCTGATGGGCCATTATCGAAAAGTGACTTCGAGTCAGCTACAAGGATCGTTGATCCATACATAGAAAAGAACGGTCAGTTAAACGGACTTATTATTCATACAGAGTCTTTCCCAGGTTGGGATTCATTTGCGGCGTTAGCTTCCCATCTGAAATTTGTTAAAGAACATCATAAAAACATAACCCGTGTTGCTTTATCAACGGATTCGGTAATTGGTAATTTTGCCGAATCGATTGCCAGCCACTTTGTGAACGCAGAAATAAAATTATTTACTTATCAAGAACTGGAACAAGCAAAAGATTGGATTATCAGTGGGGTGTAGCGTCTGGATTCTTAAATTCTATCTAGATTCCTAAAACATCCTGCATATCAAATAAGCCTTTGTCTTTATCTGACAGCCATTGTGCAGCTCTCACTGCACCTGAGGCAAAGGTTTTACGTGATGTTGCTTTGTGTGTAATCTCAACTCGCTCACCTGCTGATGCGAACATGACAGTATGTTCACCGACAATATCGCCTGCCCGAATCGTTACAAAACCGATGGTGTTTTTATCGCGTTCGCCGGTAATACCTTCACGACCATAAACTGCACACTCCTTCAAATTACGGCCGAGAGTATCTGCGATGACTTCACCCATGCGTAATGCCGTCCCTGACGGCGCATCTTTTTTATGTTTATGGTGCGCTTCGATAATTTCAATATCAGACTCTTCACCAATAACTTGCGCTGCCATCTCCAGGAGCTTTAAACAAAGATTGACACCGATACTCATGTTTGGTGCAAAGACAATGGCAATATCCTCGGCCACTTTGTTGATAAGCTCCTTTTGCTCATCATCGAGACCTGTCGTGCCGATCACCATGCGCTTACCGGCAGCATGGCATTTTTCGATATTTTCTGTGAGTGAGGATGCAATGGTGAAATCAATTAGCACATCAAACTGATCTGCAACTTTGGCAATATCATCTGTAATCGTAACACCAATTTTACCAATGCCCGCTTGTTCCCCGGCATCGACACCGATCATGGAAGAACCACTATATTCAATTGCAACGGCTGCCTTGACATTGTCTATCTCATGACATACTTCCAGAATAGTTTTGCCCATTCTGCCCGCTGCGCCACAGACACCAATTTTAATTGCCATGAATATTTCTCTGCCCTGTTATTTTTCGTTTTGCTAAATTCTTAAATATTTTAACTTGTCATGTCGTCAAAAAAATTCTTGACACCTTTCAACCATGATGAAGCTTGTGGGCTATGTTTTTTTCCGCCCTCTCCCATGGTACGTTCAAGATCATTAAGTATTTCCTTTTGCTCTCTAGTCAGATTGACTGGTGTCTCCACAACCGCACGACAGAACAAATCTCCCATAGAAGAAGAACGTACTGATCTTACACCCTTGCCTCGCAGACGAAATAATTTTCCACTCTGAGTTTCAGCAGGAATCTTCAGCTTTACACGCCCCCCTAATGTCGGCACTTCCAATTCACCACCCAATGCTGCTGTTGTATAGCTGATTGGTACATCACAATGGAGATGGGTGTCATCTCTGGTGAAGATCGCATGATCCTTTACATTGACATGCACATACAGATCGCCTGGCGGCCCACCATTTTCCCCCGCTTCACCTTCATTTGATAAACGAATACGGTCACCATTATCAACACCGGGAGGAATTTTCACTGAAATTGTCTTAGTGTCTTTAACCCGACCTTGTCCACGACAAGTGCTACAAGGATTTTTAATAATCTTGCCTTGTCCACGGCATTGCGGGCAGGTTTGCTGCAAGGAGAAAAATCCTTGTTGCATACGCACCTGTCCCTGACCTGCACAGGTAGGACAGGTCACTGGTGCGGTGCCTTTCTTTGCACCTGAGCCACTACACCCACCACATTCAACAAGTTTTGGGATTCTGATCTTAACTGTCGTTCCGGCAACAGCTTCTTCTAGATTTAACGCCATGTCATAACGTAAATCTGCACCGCGATAAACACGTTGTCCGCCACCACCTCGGGCACCACCGCCGAAGATATCGCCAAAGACGCTATCAAAGATATCACCCACACCTGCACCGCCGGGACCCGATCCAGCAATATTATCAACGCCTGCATGTCCGAACTGGTCATAAGCCGCGCGCTTACGCTCATCGGACAATATATCGTGGGCTTCTTTTGCCTCCTTGAATTTTTCTTCTGCTGACGCGTTCCCCTCATTCCGATCTGGATGATGTTTCATCGCCAATCGTCTGTATGCCTTTTTCAATTCAGCATCTGTCGCATTCTTTGATACACCAAGTACTTCGTAATAATCTCGTTTTGCCATTTTTACTTTAATGTTCTAGTCCTGAACCCTTTTAACTTTATCAAAGTGTGTCTTATCAATATTTTTTGAATCTTCATCACGCAAACAAGCCCGAAAGAAAAATCATCTCTTTCGGGCCATGCCGTTGTTACCTTAAACAAACCCCATCTATTTCGATGGGATTCACTGATAATAGCTTACTTATCGTCGTCTTTGACTTCCTCGAACTCGGCATCAACCACATCGTCATCAGACTCAGCGCTGTCTTCGGTTGCGCCACTTTTAGTCTGTTCTTCTTCGGCACTCTGCTTATATATACGTTCGGCAAATTTTCCAGCGATTTCAGTCAACTTCGTGGTTTTTTCATCAATGGCTTCCTTGTTGTCACCCTTCAATGCTTCTTCGACGTCGGCAATCGCAGCTTCAACATCAGTCTTTTCCTGATCTTCAATCTTGTCACCCAGTTCATCGATAGATTTCTTCGAAGCATGGATCATGTTCTCTGCCATATTGCGAGATTCGACCATTTCCCTGGCCAAACGGTCTTCCTCAGCATGTGCTTCAGCATCCTTGATCATTTTTTCAACTTCTTCATCCGAGAGGCCACTCGATGCCTTGATGATGATAGACTGCTCCTTGCCCGTTGCCTTATCTTTTGCAGAGACATTCAGTATACCGTTTGCATCAATGTCGAAGCTGACTTCAATCTGTGGAATACCTTTCGGTGCCGGTGGTATGTCCGCCAGATCGAATCGCCCCAGAGATTTATTACCTGTTGCCATTTCACGCTCACCCTGCAAGACATGCACGGTCACAGCACCCTGATTATCCTCAGCAGTAGAAAACACCTGACTGGCATTAGTCGGGATGGTTGTATTCTTGTCGATCAATCTGGTCATCACACTACCCATGGTTTCGATACCCAGAGACAATGGTGTGACATCCAGTAACAGAACATCTTTAACATCACCACCCAATACGCCAGCCTGGATCGCTGCACCAGCAGCGACAGCTTCGTCAGGATTAACGTCTTTACGTGGCTCTTTACCAAAGAATTGCTCCACTGTTTCCTGCACCTTCGGCATGCGCGTTTGACCACCGACCAGAATCACATCGGTAATTTCGGAGGTACTCAGACCTGCATCTTCCAAGGCAATACGACAAGGTTCGACGGTACGATCAATCAGTTCTTCAACCAGTGATTCCAGCTTGGCACGCGTCATCTTGATATTAAGATGTTTCGGACCACTCGCATCTGCCGTGATGTATGGAAGATTAATATCTGTTTGCTGAGTTGAAGATAATTCAATCTTGGCCTTTTCCGCAGCTTCCTTAAGTCGTTGCAATGCCAATGGGTCATTATGCAGATCAACACCTTGCTCTTTTTTAAATTCATCACAAATGAAATCAATGATGCGTAAATCAAAATCTTCACCACCGAGGAAGGTATCACCGTTGGTCGATAACACCTCAAATTGATGTTCGCCATCAATCTCGGCAATCTCAATGATGGACACATCAAACGTACCACCACCCAGATCATAAACTGCAATCTTGGCATCACCCTCTTTCTTATCCATGCCAAATGCTAATGCCGCAGCGGTAGGCTCGTTAATGATGCGTTTTACATCAAGCCCTGCAATTCTGCCTGCATCCTTGGTTGCCTGACGCTGCGAATCATTAAAGTACGCAGGTACGGTCACAACGGCTTCGGTGACTTCCTCACCGAGATAATCTTCTGCCGTCTTCTTCATCTTCATCAACACACGGGCTGAGATTTCTGGAGAGGCCATTTTTTTGCCATTGACTTCAACCCAGGCATCACCATTATCGGCCTTGACAATCTTGTAGGGCACCATATGGATATCTTTCTGCACCTCATCGTCTTCAAAACGACGGCCGATCAAACGCTTGACGGCAAACAGGGTGTTCTCTGGATTTGTAACAGACTGACGTTTGGCGGATTGTCCAACCAGAACCTCGTCACCTTCCGCATAAGCAACGATAGAAGGTGTTGTTCTACCACCTTCACTATTTTCAATCACTTTGGGCTTACCGCCTTCTAGTACTGCGACACAGGAATTTGTCGTTCCAAGGTCAATTCCGATTATTTTACCCATCTTGATGTTCTCCAAAACTCTATAAATTAATTAAATAATATCTGTAATTCTTTCTGTTGTTCTGTATATGTGTCTGTTGCCTGTTTTTTTCAAGGGCAACACAAAGATTATTTCGCCACAATCACCATGGCTGGCCTGATTAAACGTCCATTTAGCTCATATCCCTTCTGCAGCGTCGTGATAACAGTACCCGATTCGACATCATCCACTTCTTGCACGGTTACGGCTTCATGTTGATCCGGGTTAAATTTATCGCCTTTCTGAGGATCGACGGGATTGACTCCGGATTTCTCTAAAGACGAGCAAAACATCTTCATGGTCAGCTCCAGGCCTTCATGTAAACTGCAGATATCGACCTCCTCCTCTGAGGTATTGATTGAGGCATTGATTCCCAACTCCATACTGTCCAATACAGGCAATAGCTCATTAATAAATTTTTCCAGGGCATATTTGTGGGCATTCTCGATGTCTCGAGTGGCGCGTTTTCTTACGTTTTCTAATTCCGCCCGTGCACGAACGGCCTTATCCAGGCTATCTGTCGCCGATGTTTTTAAGGCATCGATCTGTTCTAAAAGTGATTCGACTGTGATCTCTGCTGTGGCTTCTTTAGTATTAGTCTCTGCTGAGACTTCATCTTCCACACCATCAGCCTGTGCATCATGCGTGTGAGCCCCAACTTCCTCAATTATTTCTTCCTGGGCCACTTCTTCCTGGCTTATTTCTTCTGGGCTTATTTCTTCTGGGCTTACTTCATTTTGCTTTTTGCCTGTCATGATTTTCCTCAAGCTATTTCGTCCATTAAAAACAACAGAAAACCCCTAATTAAGGGGCTTTCCGGCATATTTTCGATCTGTTTTTGTTTGTTGTCTCTAGGTGGGGGGACTTATCTGGAATTCAAGGCCGAACCCAACATTTTTGCAGTTAAATCCACAATCGGTATGACTCGCTCATAATCCATGCGTGTAGGTCCAATCACCCCAAGCACACCCAATATCTGGCCTGACGACTCGTAAGGTGAGGTGACAATGCTACAATCATCCAATACCTCATAACCCGATTCCTCACCAATAAAGATTTGAACACCTCTGGCATGAATAGATTGTTCCAGCAGATGTAAAATATCACGCTTCTGATTGAAGGTGTCGAATAAGCGCTTAAGTCGTTCTACATCACCCCATCCCGACCCACCCATAAGGTTAGTTTCACCTGCAAGCACATAGTCACCATCCTGTGAACTTGTATCAATGGCCTGTTGCGCCATTTCGATGGCTGCTTGCATTAGTTTATTGACGTTCTCCTTCATACTCTCAAGTTCATCCAGCATATATTTGCGGATATCATGCAAGTCCTTGCCTGTGAACATTTTATTCAGGTAATTTGCCGCTTGCTCCAGCTCAGATGCACTGAATTTTCGTGCTGTGTGAATAATTCTATTTTGGATTTCGTTGTCACTCATGACAAAAATAACGAGAATACGATTGTCAGACAAGGAAACGAATTCAACCTGATTTAATGTACTCTGCTCAATGCGAGGTAACATCACGACGCTGGCGAGGTGGGTGATGTCCGATAGCATTGATGAGGTTCTTTGCATCAGATTGCGTGTATTATTCACCACATCCATTTCCTCAGCCATGCGCTGTATTTCTTCATCTCCAATATCACCCACTCGCAACAAGGTATCGACAAACAAACGGTAGCCTCTGGCTGTGGGGATGCGTCCTGCTGAGGTATGAGGCGAATGTAATAAGCCCAAATCCTCCAGATCTGACATTATATTACGAATCGTCGCTGCGCTGAGATCCAGACCCAAATCCCGCGCCAAAGTACGAGAACCAACCGGCTGACCATCATTGATAAAATGATCGACTAATGACTTAAATAGAAACAGGCTGCGCTCATTCAGTTCTGAAGATTTTTTAGATTGTGGCATGCATTTCCTTCATGACTTACATTAATTAATGTAAAATTTAGCACTCTATTGGTAAGAGTGCAAAATCACCGTTTGGCGGCTGACTACCGATCATGCTAAATTCACTAATATTCCTTATTAAATGATAATTGTCACATGTTCAAACGTATCGCATTAATAAGCAATTCTGACGCCAAAAAAGTTGCTGAAACACTCAATAGCCTGATTATTTACCTGCAATCCAATGGAATAGATTTCATTCTGGACAA
>SMVA01322124.1_pt1 | contig 17147 bp, 18 predicted proteins | sample 2456451 | NCBI WGS metagenome assembly SMVA01 (sample SAMN11095933, study PRJNA526329) | marine sediment metagenome | biome: Marine sediment; feature: Surficial sediment; material: Deep marine sediment; isolation source: Hadal surficial sediment | place: Pacific Ocean | collected 2014-05 | depth...
ACCTTGGACCTGACCGGAACCAAGTTCGGGTGTGGCATCGCCCAATGCGGCGCGTGTTCGGTGCTGGTCGGGGGTGAACTGCAGCGCAGCTGCGTGCTGCCGATCTCAGCGGTGGCTGGACGCGAGATCACCACCATCGAGGGCCTGTCCGATGACAACAGCAACCCGGTGCAACAAGCCTGGATCGCCGAAGATGTCCCGCAATGCGGCTACTGCCAGTCGGGCCAGATCATGGCTGCGGTGGCGCTATTGAAAAAGACCCCTCGTCCGACGGACGCGCAGATCGATGCATCCATGACGAATATCTGTCGCTGCGGCACGTATTCACGAATTCGCAAAGCCGTTCATCGCGCCGCCAGTTAGTCGAAGAGGGAATAAACGTGCTTATCAGGAACATCAGCAGACGACGTTTCCTCAGAAATTCCGCGACTGCCGCCACGGGGCTGACGCTCGGTTTCAGTCTTCCGGGTTGCGGTCCGGAAGGAAATCAGACTTCAGCGGTGGCAGACGTCTTAACCAGTGATGTCTCGGCCTGGTTGAGTATCAGCACGGAAGGTCTGATCACGATTCGAGTGCCGAGCTCGGAAATGGGTCAGGGTGTGCTGACTGCGCTGCCGATGATCATCGCTGATGAACTGGACGCCGATTGGGCCAATGTACGATCGGAAATCGCGCCCTTTAGCGCCGCGTTCAACAATCCTTATACGGGTGGCAGAGGCACCGGTGGCAGCTCTGCGGTACGCCTGTGGTGGCCGAGCATTGCCAAAGCCGGTGCCGCCGCGCGCGAGATGCTGGTGCAGGCGGCGGCCGCGCAATGGGGCGTGCCCGTCGCTGAACTCACCACTGCAAAAGCGGTGGTCACGCATGCCGCCAGCGGCAGGCAGGCCAGTTATGGCGCCCTGGCGGAAGCCGCCGGAAAGTTGGTTCCCCCGCAAGACCCCCAGCTCAAGACACGCGACCAGTACACCATTATTGGTACGTCCGCCAAACGCCTGGACACCCCGTCCAAGGTCAATGGCTCGGCCGTGTTTGGCATCGATGTCAAAGTACCCGACATGGTATACGCGACCACCCGTGCCAGCCCCACGTTTGTTGGCCGCTTGACGGATATGGATGAAGAGACCGCCCTGGCGGTGAGGGGTGTACTGGCCGTGATCCGACTGCCCATCACCGAGCGAGGGGTTGCGGATGTGCAGCAGATTGTCGCTCTGGCGGATAGCGTTGCGGTGGTGGCGGACAGCTATTGGCAGGCAAAAAAAGGCATGGACGCGCTGAACCCCCAGTTTGACGACGGCGGGGTAGGTGACGTGAGCAGCGCCAGTATGTTGCGGGACATTAAGCAGGCGCTAAGTGAAGAAGGGATCCCGGTCCGTGATGACGGGGACACGGACCAGGCGTTGGCCGATGCCGCGCAAGTGGTCGCGGCAGAATACACCGTGCCGTTCCTGGCTCACTTGACGATGGAGCCCATGAACTGTACGGCCCATTATCAAGTCGATAGCGTGAATGGCGATCGTGTGGAGCTGTGGGCGCCTACCCAGGGTGAATCCCATGGCGCCATGGTGATCGGCGAAGTATTCGGCATTCCTGCGCACAAAGTCACCATCCACACGACCTTGATGGGCGGCGGCCTTGGCCGCCGCTATGAAGCCGACTTCTTAGTGCAGTCGGCGCGCCTTTCCAGGGCGGTTGGGAAACCGGTCAAGATGATCTGGTCCAGGGAAGAGGATGTGCAACACGATTACTATCGGCCCGCCAGCGCCTCCAGATTCACCGTGGGTCTGGACGGTACGGGCCTGCCGGTGGCATGGAAGAACGCGATCGCATGCCCGTCCGTTGCGCAACGAAATTTCTCAGCGGCTTATGCCAATGGCGTAGATCCGTTTTCCGTAGAGGGCGCGGTCAATATCCCCTACGCCATTCCAAATCAATGGGTCAGTCTGCGGCAGCACGATACCCACGTGCCGGTGGGTAGTTGGCGCTCGGTCGGCAGCAGTCACAACGGATTCTATGTGGAAAGTATGCTCGATGAAGTGGCTCACGCCAGTTCGCGGGACCCCTTTGCACTGCGCCGCAGGTTATTGCAGAACAAACCCCGCTTTCTCACCGTGCTGGATCTGCTGGAGGAGAAATCACACTGGCTCGAGCCCGCGCCGGCAGGCCGGTATCGGGGTATGGCCATCCATGAAAGTTTTGCCAGTATTGTGGGTGAGGTGGCTGAAGTCTCGGTGGACGACGCCGGCGCGATCACTTTGCATAGGATGACCTGTGTGGTCGATTGTGGCCGGGTGGTCAATCCAGCCATTGTCGAGTCCCAGATGGAGAGTGCCATGCTCGATGGTCTGACGGCCGCGCTCAGGGGCGGAGTGACCATCAAGGCGGGCCGCGTGGAACAAGGTAACTTTGACACCTACAGGATGATGCGCATGGCCGAGGTGCCGCAGATGGACATCCACATCGTGCAGAACGATGAGCCCCCCGGGGGTGTCGGTGAACCCGGCGTACCCCCCAGCATGCCCGCTCTGGCCAATGCCATCTTTGCCGCCACGGGCAGGCGAATTCGTTCACTGCCAATCGAAGCGGCCATGCAAACGGCTTGACTCCGGGAGAACCCTACGCCCGGACGCGGTGTGCCAGGGTCTCGTCGATCAGCCGTTCGAGCCAGGTCACGTACGGCGTGCCACCGGTGCCACCCGGCGACGTCAGGCGGTTCGGCAGGTCTGCGCCGATCTCATCGAGCACGCAGTACTTCGATCCGGCGGGGAATGCCTTGGCCGGATCGCGCGACGGCAGGAATCCTCGGGTAGCGAAGGTATCCATCCTAACCCTCCGCAGAGTTGCTGGACTTTAGCCCCGTTCCGGCCTCGGAAACTCCGTACGAGCGCACGGATTGGCGTTTCGACACCCGTGTCGTCGAGGACGCGCAAGCGAAACAATAGTTCCAAATCGGGACGATTCTCCCCACAGCGGCTGTGTTAGTCTCGGCGACCAGGCTAAGGATTGGCGACTTCGATGAATCTCTGGGGAGGCTTCATGAAGCAGCCCACACCGATCCGCGGCGCGGACCTCGCGGTGGCACGGTTAGTCCTCGGGCACTCGATCATCTCCGCCTGGTGGATTATTGGCCCGACCCACGCGCGAGCGTTGGAAGACCAGTCATGGCCGACATCTTCCTAAGCTATGCGAGCGAGGATAGAGAGCGTGTCCGCGGCCTCGTGGGGCTGCTCGAGTCGCATGGCTGGTCGGTCTGGTGGGATCGCTCGCTCAAACCGGGAGAAACCTGGCCCGACGTCATCGAGCGAGAGCTCAGCCGCGCCGGCTGTGTGGTGGTGGTGTGGTCGAACGACGCCATCGGTTCCCACTGGGTCCGACTCGAGGCGCACGCCGCCCGCCAGCGCCAGATTCTCGTGCCCGTCGCCATCGATTCTGTCCTGCCGCCCGATGAGTTCACCGTTTATCAGACGCTCGATCTCGCGGGTTACCCAAGCAACACGCATGAAGTCCAGTTGCAGGAACTCGGCGCGGTGGTCCGCACGCAGCTGCGGCGTGCTCGGCGTCGCAAGCTCATGCCGTGGGCGGCGGCGTTGTTGCTGCTGCTCGTTCCGGTGGTTGGCGGCGTCTGCTGGGGCTCCGATGCGTGCTTCGCATCCGGCGTACACGACGATGTCGGAGAGGTGGCGCAGGTGCTGCCGCCGGAGAATTCGATCGCCATTCTCGAGTTCGACTACCGGGGTGCTGTGGATGAAATCTATCTCGCTAGAGGCTTTGTCGACCTGCTGGCGGCGCAGCTTCAGACAGTCGGCTATCTCGTTGCTTCTCAGATCGCGGTGGCCGCATTGCCCGACAATGCCGACATTGCGCTCATCCACAACCGTTTGCGCGTTCGTTGGGCGCTGGACGGCACGTTCTATCAGTCGCCGGCGGGGGTGCGCGTGTCGGCTCAGTTGGTAGATCTGGAGACCGGTTATCAGAAGAACAACTGGAGCTTCGACGCGACGTTGAGCGACATGGTCGCACTGCAGAATCAGTTCGCGCGCACGGTCATCGAAGAGCTCGATGTGCCAACGCGTACGCTCGACGAGAGTTGGCGCATCTCGCCGGACGTTCAACCTGATGCGTATGTGAGTCATCTACGCGGGCTCGATTCGCTGGGTCGCGGGCAATCGCTCGCCGACATCGACGCCGCCGAAGCGGCCTTTGCCGATGCGCTGCGCATTGCCCCCGACTTTGCGCTCGCCCACGCCGGGATGTGCCGCACGAAACTGCGCCGTTATGAGTCGTTGAGATCGGTGGAATACTTCGAGGAAGCAAGGCGTCATTGCGATCAGGCATTGGGCTTGAACGCGTCGAGCGTGGAGACGACCCTCGCGATCGGCTGGTTGCATCAGTACGCCGGCGATTACCTGCAGGCGCGCAATATGTTTGAGACCGCGGCTGCTCTGGATGCTTCATCAGCGGATGCCCATGTTGGTTTGGGGACCGCACTGGAGGCGTCGGGCGAGTTCGCCGTGGCTGAGACCCATTTCGCGCAGGCGACGGTGGTGCAGCCTGGCTATTGGATCGCTCACAACCGGTTCGCGATGTTCCTCATCCGGCGCGGTCGAAACGAGGACGCACTCAGGCGCTTCGAGTTCGCACTCGAATTGGCGCCGAGCAGTCCTGCGGCGCTGAACAACCTGGGCGCTGCACTGATGTTTGCAGACAGGCTGGGACTGGCCGTTCAGGCGTTCGACAGATCGCTCGAGATCGAACAGGACGCCGCCACCTACAACAACCTCGGCAGCGTGTACTTCCTGCTCCACGACTTCGTCGGCGCGGTGCAAGCGTACCAGCGAGCGGTGGAACTCAGTCCGGATGACTATCGATTCCACGCTAATCTGGCGGACAGCATGGCATTGCTCGATGCCGTCGGCGCGGCGCGTCACTATGAAATAGCGCTTGGGCTGGCCGACGATCTGTTGTCGATCAACGCCGATGACGTCTATGCGCTGTCGAGTGCGGGCGCGTTTCATGCAGCGCTCGGTCAGCAGCAGCAGGCGCTGGAGCGCATGACCCGAGCGCTGGAGCATGCGCCGCACGATCCGGAGGTGCGGCGCGTCGCTGCAGTTACGTATTTACGCCTCGGAAGTCCCGACGCGGCGATCGATCAGATAGGCCGCGCCATCGAGCTCGGCTATCCGAGAACGTTGATTGCCCAAGACCCGGTTTTTGAAGAGCTGAGCGAGCGAGACGAGTTCAGCTCGGCTATTTCGTCACCGTGAGGTGACTGATGGAGGATGGGAAAATGACTGTGAAGATCCTTACGCTGGCTCTGGTTGGATGTTTTTTGGCGGCAACGGGATGTGCCGCGCCGGGCAAACCTGGGCCCATAGCCAGCACGGTTGCAGGGGGCGTGGTGGTCGTATTCGGCAATGTGGGAAGCGTTGCGTCGCCAAAATACTGCCCATTAAGTGTGGTGAGGACTGACAATGAATGTGATCTTGAGGACTTTATTGGAAGTGGAAAACCCGCCGACTACGTCTGCCGATATCCGGAAGATAAGCCAGGAAAATCGCCTGATCAGAGGCGTGTCTTCTGGTCCAGCGCCACGGCGACGGGCCCACGCAAACCAACACCAACACTGAAATTCAATATCAAATTCAAAAACGACAAACCCTGTCAGAACAACCTGGGTGCTGGCGAGGCTCCGACCAAACTCTGTAATGCCAAGAAAGCGAAACAGATGACATTTATCGAAGACGAAGCGCGCTTCAAGTACGATGTGACCTCGTCGGACTGTGAGGTGCTGGATCCCTACATCGTGTTTCGCTAACCGCGAAGGCGTAGTGCCCCGGCTGCCAATCGAAGCGGCCATGACAACCGCTTGACGCCGGCGCCGCGAGGCCCGGGCTATTGCGGGACCAACTCGCCGGCTCCACCCATCTCGATTGGGAAGTCTCGGTATTTCGGCAGCCCATCGTCGATGGGTAGAACCGTCGCCGAATAGTGGACGTGCACGCTTGGATTGAATGTTAGCGTTGGCAAGGTGGCCGCCATCACGTCGAACAGCCCGAGGGTCGGGTGGCTGATCATCACGTGCCCACCGCATTTCGTGCAGTACTGTCGATGGCTGATGCTCTCCGGCATCTTCTGGAACGTGGCAATGTACTCTGCCCCGGCAGTGACCGTGACGGAGTCGGACTTCCACATCGTGGATGCGTGCACCGGACTGCCCGACCAGGATCGGCACGACGCACAGTGGCAATACGCCATGACTTCCGGGTCGCCCGAAACCTCAATTTGCACCGCGCCGCAGAAACAGGTTCCTTTGTGTGATGCCGTCATTGTCGAGGCCCCGGGGAAAAGACCGAAGGTAGCAACATCCTGGGCGATGCACCAACCTTGGCGATCGAGAACCGACGTTGCACACGTTTCGCCAACCGGCGAGCTCAAGACGACCTGAACTCCCGGATTGGTCGCCAGATACGCCAGATCAAGCCGGTGGCGACCACGGATATCGCGCCCCCCAGCAGCATCGTGTTGCCGGCCCCGATGGAACCCGCCCACGCACCCACCCAGATCGTGCCGACGTTGTTTGCGGTCTGTGCGGCCAGGATCATCAAGGCAAAAGCCCGGCCCCGCATGTGGTCGGGCGTGGTGAGCATGACGGTGGTCTGTCGTACGGCGACCGTCACGGCGTCTGCCGCCCCCAACGCGGCAATCATCAGCATGCCCAGCCAGAGGTTGTTGGCGGTTCCGAAGCCGAACAGGATGAAGCCATAGGCAAACGATGCATACAGCACCAGCATGCCCTTGGCCCGGTAGCCGGCGAGCAGCAGTGCGAGAAACGAGCCCACAATGGCGCCCGTGGAGTTCGCCGCGCCCAGCATGCCGGTCGCGCTGGCACCGGCGCCGAACAAACCCAGCGCCAGCACGGGCAGGATTTCCCGATAGAACGAGGCCGTGGTGATGCCTGCGTCGAGCAGAAACAGTCCCGGCAGGATCGGATGCTTGGCGACGTAACGAAATCCGTCGGTGGTCTGTTGCAGGGTCGAGCGCTCAGGACCATCGGCATGTCCATCGGCCACACCCTTGGCCCGGATCAGCAGGGGCAGAACGCTCGACCCCAACGCAATCACACCCCCCAGCAGAAAGGCCGCGCTCAGTCCGGAGCTGACGGCAACGGCCGCAAACAGCAGCGGCCCGACGATCGCCGCCGCGTTCTGCGAGGCCGTGTCCGTGGACGTGGCCAGCAGCAGATAAGGTCTTGGTATGACGATGGGCACCAACGCGGAACGGGCCGGGTTGGCCAGCATCTGCGAGGCCGCGGTGAGCGCGATGCCGAGGTAGATCATGGGCGGCGTGAGCAGCCCCTGCCAGTTCAGGAGCCCGAGTAACAGCAGAGTCGCACCGGTGATGGCGTTGGCCAACGCCATCAGGCGTTTGCGGTCGATCCGGTCGGCCAGCGCGCCGCCCCAGAGCAGGGCGGGAACCTGCACGACCAACTGCACCACGCCGATCAGGCCCACCAGAACCGCCGAACCGGTCTCATCCAGCAGCCATTGCGCAGTGCCCAGTATCCGCAGCCAGGCAACGATGGATCCGGTCACCATCGCGCCCCAGAGCAACCGGTAGTCGCGATAGCTGAAGGCGTGCCACGGACGGGGTTTAGCCCGGAGCGCTGGGTCGTCGGGATTATCGGTGGGTGTCGTCACGATCTCGGCGGGTCGTGGACGTCGTCTAGTTCACGAAGGCGACGATCTCGTCGGCCACGAACGGCGCATGCGTGACGGGCAGCATGTGTGAGGCGCCGGGGACCTCCCGGTACACCGCGTTCGGGATTCGTCCGGCCAGGTATCGACCCATCGCCACGGGGGCCAGCCGGTCGTCCTCGGCGTGAATGATCAGTGTCGGTGTGCCGATGCGCGTCGCATCGAAGTCGCCCACCTCGATTTCGGACAGCACTTCACCTTGGTAGGTCTGCACGGTGTCCCAGCGGGTGAACGCGGCGGCGAGGTCTTTCAACCACCAGTTGGGCTGTGCACCGCCGCTGAACGCCACGTCGCTGAGCGCGGCCTGCAAGGCTCGCGACACCGGCGGGACCGCGACGCGCCACCACACCACCGGGGTCGAGTAGAGGATCTTCGCCGACAGCGGTACCGCCGGAGGCATGTCGTCGTCGGAGCTGGGCCCGCCGGATCCGATGAGCACGATGCGTCCGACCCGGGGCGCATGCGCGACGTTCAGGGCCATGGCGCCGCCGTATGACCAGCCGACCAGGGTCACGTCGTTGAGGTCCATCGCCTCGAGCAACGCGAGCAGATCCTCGACGTTGGCGGACAGCGTAAACGGACCGGACGGGCGCGCATCGGAGTGGCCGTAGCCGACCCGATCGTAGGCGATGGTGCGCAGCCCCGCGGCATTCAGAAGCGGGGTCAGTTCGCGCCAGTCGTAGGCAGTGCCGGGGAGGCCGTGCACCAGGACGACGGCCGGACCACTGCCCGCATCGAGTACGTTTACCGCCGTGTCCGGTGCCACGAATACCCGGGTGCCGGGTGCTGGCAGCGTGCGCGCTGGCTCCGGGAACGCCATGAACCAAAGCGGCGGCGCCGCGATCAGCACGAACACCACCAACCCGACTGTCTTGAGGAACCTCACGATACGGTCTCCATCTGGGTGAAGCTGCCGAGACGAACTCAGGGTCGGCTCGGGGCAGGTCGGCGACGCTTCCTCACACACCCATATACTTTTCCCACCAATGGTGGAAATTGCGGATGCGCCGTTCATGGTGGGATATCCACAAACCCTTCATGCCGCGCGAGTGCAGGCCCCTTTGCACGCCCGCCAGGCAGGATGCATCTTGATCCAGCAACAACCCGGATGATTTTTCTCCGTGCCGGTAGAAGACGTGTTCGGGCCGCCCTTCCACGACACCGTCACCCAGTTCCACGAACAGGTCGACCGCACCCGCACGGGCATCCGCCGTGACTTCGCCTTTGGGCACCCGGTTGAAAATCATGCGGTCGAAGAACATTTTGTCCGGATCGGTTGGGTGCGGCCGGTGGCGGAACATCCACATCTGTTCACCGAACAGATTGAACGTGATGTTGGGGAAAATGTTGTAGTGATAATCAGCCGTCAGCTGGTCGTCCGTCAGGTTGGAGAAATCCAACCCGTTCTCGCTGGTCATCGCCCGCTTATGCGCAGCCACCGCGCCACGTAGAGTGGTGACATCGCCGTTGAAGCCCTCAACGGGGAAGCCTTCGGACTTCAGATAGTCAACCAGGGTGTCATTGAGAGCTTTATCGTCGCCAATTTTGCGGGGGCTGGGAATGTACATGGGCGCAATGAAGCGGGTATGGCGACCGTAAATGTCCATTTGCACGTTGACATCATCCGCGATGTCTTCCGATTCTGGATGCACTCCCCGAACATGGTAGGTCTCGGAGAAAATATCGACCGAGGTCTTCCAGTTGCAGTTCCATTCGACCGTCTCGTCGGCCACCAGCACCATGTCTTCAAATTCATAGGGCGCCAGATGCTCGGGTATGACCCCGAGATAGTCGATTAAGGGTTCAATGTCAGGGTCCATGGACACCCAGACGAAACCGCCCCAGGTCTCGCAACGCAGTTTCTGCAGGCCCAGTTCATCGGCGGGCGTCCCCTGGGGGAAGTCGTGCGCTTCGGGGATGTGTTTCAGGGTTCCATCCATGTGGTATTGCCACCCGTGAAACCCACACACCAGGTGATCCGCGTAGCCACAGCCGGCCGGTTTCAACTGGTTCCCGCGATGCTGACACACGTTGTAGAAGGCGCGGATATCGCCATCCGCCGCACGCGTGACCAGGATGGATTCGCGCAGGTTTTCAAACACGAAATAGTCGCCGGGTTTCGCCACGTCACACACCGCACCGGCCAGCAACCACGTCTTTGACCAGATATGTTCATCTTCCAACGTCAAAAACGCAGGGTCCGTATAGCGGTCAACCGGGATACGCTCTGCCCCCAGATCCGGATCGGGCGCCTTGTCCTGCGGCGTAAAGGTAAATGTGGACGACCGGTTCATCGTATCTGCTCCGTCACTGGGACTTGAGGTCATCCCATAACACCTGGCGCACCTGCGCTCTGCTGATAGAGAACAGGGTCACCAGCCCATTCACGTCCTCCGCCGATTTCCCCGCCTGTTGCAGCGCGGCCTTGTAGCTCAACGTTTCCGCATCATATTCGGGCGATTCGACCCGCGCCCTGATCGCCAGCAACTCCTGCATCTCCTCACTGGCCAGTTCCCGCTTGAGGGTTTCAAGATCAGCCCACATCTTTGCGCGCTTGGCCGGCGTCGCGGCCACGAAGGCGCGCGACTGGATATCGAACATGCTTCCCTCAATTCGAAGGATCTGTAGCTCGGCCAGGTAACGCTCGGTTTCGGCATCCCGATCGCCCATGACCGTGAACGGGATCAGGGCCAGCAACAAGCTCGCGATCAGGACCCGAGTGGGTCGACGGTTCGAGCGCCCTGGGCGAGGTGACTTGTGCATGCGCGAATGCCTCTCGATAGGCCACCAGTATAGCCAACCGGAGCCAGGCGCCACATCAGTCGGGGTAAACTCGAACGAATCCCTCACGGTTGGGCATGCGCACCAGAGGCAGCGTCGTCGCACTCATCGCATCGTGCTCACCAACGATGTCGTTGAGGTAGAGCAGGTAGGCCGTGACGGCGTAGACCTCGTCGTCGTCGAGGGCGCCGGGGGTCTGATAGGGCATTGCCCGACGGACATAGTCGAACAGGGTGGTGGCGTACGGCCAGTAGCTGCCGACGGTTTTGATCGGGCGTGAGCTGGCGAGCGACCCCGCGCCCCCCACGAGCCTGTCGTTGATCCCGCCCGTGCCTTCTTCACCGTGACACGCCATGCACCGGATCTGGTACACCGTTTGCCCCGCGACCGCGTCGCCCAACCCCGGCGGCAACCCGTCGCCGTTCGGCATGATGGAAACCTGCGTTGCCTGGAGTTCCGCTTCAGACAGGGCGACGCCGAGACCGGGCGCGCTTTCGGCGAGTGCCGCGCCCACCCCCGAGGCACAACACGCGCCTATTGAACAACGGATAACCCAACGGAGGAGCCGCCGACTAAACGTAGACATTGGTCACGTCCCCGTTGCTGGCGACATGCCAGGCCTGGATCATGTTGCAGTGGTATGACGTCGACGGTCCGTTGTCTTCGAGATAGGCCGCGCGCGCGGGTTGCACCTTGCCCGCCTCGTCGATCGCGCGGCTCATGAGCGAGGTGGGGCCGCCGTCCCAGCGCCACGCGGCGCGAAACCGGGTAAGACACTTGCTCATCACGGGCTCGTCGAGCGCCGCCTCCGCCCAGCTCTTGCCGCTGTCCGCCGACACCTCCACCCGGGCGATCTTGCCACGTCCAGACCAGGCGATGCCCGAGATCTGGTATAGCCCGGGCTGGTGCAGAACAAGCCCCGGCGACGGGCTGGTGATGACCGATTTCACGGCCATGTCGAAGGTGAACATTCGGGCCGTGCCATCGGGTTGCAGGTCGGTGTACTTGGAGGTCTCGTCCCTGGTCATCGCCGGTCGTGCGGTGACCGCGATTCTGCGCAGCCACTTGATGCTCATGTTGCCTTCGTAGCCGGGCAGAAACAGACGCGCCGGGTAGCCGTTCTCCGGACGCAGCCGTTCGCCGTTCTGGTACAGGGCGACCAGCGCATCGTCGAATGCCTTCGCCAGCGGAACGCTGCGACTCATCATGGCCGCGTCGCCGCCCTCCGCCACCAGCCAGCGCCCCTGGGTGGTCACGCCCGCCTCATCGAGCAGAATCGACAGCGGTACGCCTGTCCACTCGCTGGCCGAGACCAGGCCGTGAATTTCTCCGCAGCCGAGCGGCGCCGCTGTTCGATTGAGCAAAGCCCGGCTGTTGCCCGAGCACTCCAGGAACTGGGTGCGCGTCACCATGGGGTAGCGGACCAGCGACTCCAAGTTGAACTTGAGCGGCCGCTCCACCAGTCCGTGGATCAAGAGCTGGTACTGGTCCGGATCGATATCGGGAACTCCGCTGTGGTGGCGTTCGAAGTGCAATCCGCTCGGGGTGATCACGCCGTTGAGGTACTCGAGCGGCGTACGCGACGCGCCGCTGCCGGTGGTACCGGGTTGTGACACACCGAAGCCAATGCGTCCGACCGAAGATTCGTACTCCGACGGCGCGCCGTAGCGGCTCATGGGACGCCCCGGTGCCTTCATCCATGCTGCGCGCGTGGCGGCCGCGGGTTGCGCGGTGAGCAGTGCGGACCCACCGACGAGACCGGCGCCGGCCTTCAGGAACAAGCGTCGATGCATCAAACCGTTAGCGGCCGCGCTGAGGGGTGTTAATGGGTTCGGCATGCGCTGCTCCTGAGTGTTAGGCTGATCCGGCCTAATCAAATCGGGGAGATGACCATGGCACAATTCATGACGCCTTACACGGCCCAAACGTATGCTGCGCTGCGCGTCGTGGTGGGGTTCTCGTTTCTCTTGCATGGCAGTCAAAAGCTGTTCAGTTTTCCGTTGCCCGCAATGGAAGGTATCCCTTCATTCATTCTATATTCCGCCGGTCCAATCGAGCTTGTGGGCGGCGCGCTGGTGATGATCGGTCTGTTTACGCGCTGGGCTGCCTTCGTCGCCAGCGGAACCATGGCGGTGGCGTATTGGATGGCCCATGGTATGAATGCGCTGTTTCCCATGCAGAATGGTGGCGAATTGGCGGTGCTGTATTGCTTTGCGTTCTTGTTCATCGCGGCCAACGGCAGCGGCATCTGGAGCGTAGATGGAGCGAGGACGTCGACCGCATCAGCTAGCTAACAATCGGATGGTTGAGCTTGCCCCTGGGGACGCATGGCAGTCGGGCCACCAGCTGCACACGCTTGAAGGCGACTGGCTCTGATGAACCGGGGGGTGGCGTAATGGCTGGGAAGGTAGTGCTCGAAGAGCTCCTCACCGAGCTCATCGCGTGCCGAGGGGCCTTCATTCTCGAGAACGCTCACGGCTCGATGGAGCTCCGGGGCGACGATCTCTATCTGAGCCCGACCGAGGAATGGATCACCGTCTACCATGAGGGCGCCTCCAGTCCGGAATCGCAGAGCCACCTGCACCTGCGACGTGCAATGCTGCGCTCGGCTCGAATTGCCCGGGAGCCCGAGGAGACACCGCATCTGCAGTTCTTTCAGACGCCGGAGCCGTCGGGGGAATCCACCCTCGTCTGGTACTTCCCGAGCTTCTACGATTACCGGAACGGAAAGGCGGACGTCCCGGAGAACCGGAAAATCTACGACGCCTTCGTCGATGCCCACGGCACTGAGTTTGCGATCGTCGGCTGAAGGCCGCCTCACGCGTGCGGTGCTAATATCCATTGGAGGGTTGCAAACACCGTGTGACCCTCAGGGGGAGCGCCATGACCGATTTAGAGAAAGCCCTGCTGGACCCGACGATGGTGTACACAGATCCGAGCGACGTCGTTGCCGACCAGAGTCTGACCCGCGATCAGCAGATCGAGATCCTGCGCCGGTGGGAATACGACGCTCGTGAGCTGGAGGTGGCGGAGGAGGAGGCCGGCATGACGGTGCTTCGCCCCGAGATGTTCGATCTGGTGCTCCAGGCATTGCACACCCTCGGTGCGGAACGCGATACGGAGCACACGCCGCCGACCAAATAGACTGGATATGGAAACTGCCCTTCGTTATCACGAGGCGACCAACCACAGTCAGGCCAAGCTGCGTCGCGACTCACACGTGCTCGACTGGAGCAACCAACCCCGGCCGTTCAAGATCTATCGCGACGTCGAGTCCGTAGCCTTGCCCGCCGATCCGGATGTTCTGGCGGCCGCGACGCAACCGTTGCTCGACCTCATGGGGACGCCGCCCACCGATACCGGGGATCCAGGTGTCGGTGAACGGATTCCGGATCTCGATGTGCTCGCGCGGACCCTCTACCTCGCTGCGGGGGTGATCAAGCGCAAGCGTCTTGCCGGTGGCGGCGAGATGCGCTTTCGCGCCTATCCGAACACCGGGGCGCTCTATCACATCGATCTCTATCTTGTGACCGGCGAGCTGCCGGGACTTCCGGCCGGCGTGTATCACTTCGGGCCCCACGATTTCGCGCTGCACCGGCTGCGCGCAGGCGACTACCGTGCGGTGCTGGCGGAAGCCTCCGGCATGGAGGCACGGATCGCTCGGGCTCCTGCCGTCCTGGTGAGTGCGTCCACCTATTGGCGAAACGCCTGGAAATACCAGGCAAGGGCCTACCGGCATTGCTTCTGGGATGCGGGCACCTTGCACGCCAATCTGCTCGCCGCAGCGGATGCCGAGTTGTTGCAGCCCAGGGTCGTGCTCGGTTTCGTCGACGCAGGCGTCGCCGCATTGCTGGGGCTGGATACGGCCCGTGAAGCGCCGCTCACACTCGTACCGCTCGGCGGCACCAAGACGCCCATACCCTCGGCTCCGCCCATGCCGACCCTGGCGCTTCCGACCGAAACGCTGTCGCGCTCGGAAGTCGACTACCCGGCGATTCGTGAGATGCAGCAAGCGTCGTCGCTGGTGGATCCGGCGGCCGTGGCAGCGTGGCGAAGTCCGCTGACTATCCCGCCATCGAACGTAACGCGCGCAACGTTGCGCCCGCTTGCGTCGATGGAAGACGCCGACCTGACGCGGCGCTCGCTCATCGAGGTGATTCGCAGGCGCGGATCTACCCGTGCATTCGATCGCACTCGCGCGATCGCGTTCCCCGCACTGTGCGCGGTGCTCGACCACGCCACGCGAGGCGTGGCCGCGGACATTCTGGCGCCTGGGTCGACGTTGCTGGATCACTACCTGATCGTGCACGCGGTCGAAGGGCTCGCGCCGGGTGCCTACTATTACCGGCGCGAGGAGCGTTCCCTGGAGCTGCTGCGCGCAGGGGATTTCCGCGCGATCGCCGCGCGGCTGGACCTTGGCCAGGCCCTGGCGGGTGACGCGGCCGTGAACGTCTACTCCCTCTGCGCACTGTCGGCGGTGCTTGGACAGCTTGGCAACCGCGGCTATCGCGCAGCACAGCTCGAGGGGGGCATTATCGGGGGTCGCATGTATCTGGGCGCCTACGCTCAGGGGTTCGGAGCGACTGGACTCACCTTTTTCGATGACGAGGTGACGGAGTTCTTCTCGCCCCACGCGGCGGGCAAGAGCGTTATGTTTCTGGTCGCGCTCGGCTATCCGGATCGTGTGGCACTGGGGCTCGATCGGGAACGGTGAGGATGCACGGAGGGAGGATTAGTTCATGAAACGCCTGCACCGAGACGACCTCTACGGTTGGTCTGTGTTCGACGAGCGCCTCAACATCGATTTCCATAGCGTGGTGTGGGTGCGCCCGGGCGGCAACGTGGTCATCGACCCGTTGCCGTTGAGCGACCACGACCGGGCGCACCTCGAGCAACTCGGGTCCGTGGACACGATTGTCATCACCAATTCGGATCACGTCCGCGCGTCGAAACCCCTGGCCGAGGCCACCGGTGCGCGCATTCTGGGCCCCGCAGATGAACGTGTTCAGTTCGAATGCGATGGCTGGCTGAGCGACGGCGACGTGGTGGTGCCGGGGCTCACCGTCATGACGCTGTACGGATCCAAAACACCCGGAGAGCTCGCGCTGCTGCTCGAAGAGACCACGCTCATCACCGGCGATCTGATCCGGGCACACGAAGCTGGCAGTCTCTGTCTGCTGCCCGACCCGAAACTCTCGGACAAGCAACAGGCGATCGCATCGCTCAGGCGTCTCACGGAGTTGCCGCGGATCGAAGCCGTGCTGCCGGGCGACGGATGGCCGGTGTTTCGCGGCGGTGCCCAGGCGCTGGCCGACCTCGCCGGGGGTTTCGACTGAGGTCGATGCACTCCCCGGGCGAGTGGGCCGCCTGAGTATGGAGGAAGTTGCCTGCAACCATGGAAAATCATTGAAAATACGATGGAAGCGGCGTGTTCTGCAGGTTGATGCCAGGAAGAATCGCGTTGCTCCGCTACGCTTTGCGAGGTCAGGCGCTCCTGAGGAGTGGCAACCATGCATCTTTTCGAAACTGGCGGAGTGGCACTGGTCCTGGCTGTTATGCTCTCGGCGTGTGCGTCCAGCGGACCGCGGCCCGGGACACTGGAGTTCATCAAACTGCAACAACAGCACGAACTGGCCCAGGCCTGCTACAAGTCCCTTTCGCGTAGCCCGTGGAAACGAACGTACTACCTGGTCCCAGCAATCGGGTTGGTAGACGAACGGGTCTATTGCGCGATCAAGGCTCGAGAAGCCCTGGCGTTCAGAGGACGTTGACGGGCCAACCATTCTATAGAGTCGCAACCTCGAACATACTCATGCCACCCCGGTGATCAGCAGCGTGATACCCGTGGCAGACTTGAACAGAGTAAGGTGCCATCGCGCTGCTGTCGTCGTTGGCGGTGTTTTTCGGTCTGGCGACTGGCTGCGGATCTGTCATTGGGCCCTCGCTGCGGGAAGTCAGGCCGTCAGTCGGTTATTCTTCTGATGCTCGGTGGGGCCAAGGACGTACGGCATGACGCGACTCGGTTATCAGATCCCGAATTTCACCTATCCGGACACGACGCCGGCGGAGATCTTCGACAACGTGGTGGTTCAGGCAAAAGCCGCGGAAGCGGCCGGCTACGACCGCGTCCTGGTGATGGACCACTTCTATCAACTGCCCGGCATCGGTGCCCCGGATGAGCCGATGTTCGAGTGTTACTCGATGCTCTCGGCGCTTGCGCAGCACACGGAGAAGGTTCGGCTCTCCGCGCTCGTTACCGGGAATACCTATCGAAACCCGGCGCTGCTCGCGAAAACCGTCACCACACTCGACCACGTGTCACATGGCCGCGCAACCCTCGGTATCGGTGCGGGTTGGTTCGAGGCGGAACACGTGGGGCTGGGTTTTAGGTTCGGCACGTTGTCGGAGCGTTTCGAGAAGCTCGACGAAGCGCTTTCGATCATCGCGCCGATGCTTCGCGGCGAGCGACCCACGGTGGACGGGAAGTTCTACACCGCGGTGGATGCGTTGAACGAACCCGCGCCGCTATCGAAGATCCCGATCATGATTGGTGGCGGGGGCGAAAAGAAGACCCTGCGCCTGGTGGCCAAGTATGCCGATGAATCGAATCTCATC
>SMVA01078678.1_pt1 | contig 17135 bp, 18 predicted proteins | sample 2456451 | NCBI WGS metagenome assembly SMVA01 (sample SAMN11095933, study PRJNA526329) | marine sediment metagenome | biome: Marine sediment; feature: Surficial sediment; material: Deep marine sediment; isolation source: Hadal surficial sediment | place: Pacific Ocean | collected 2014-05 | depth...
ATGGTTTTGTAGGTTTTTAAACAATTCGCGATTACAAATCGCTCCTACATTTGGTTCATTCGCGATTACAAATCGCTCCTACATTTGGTTCATTCGCGATTACAAATCGCTCCTACATTTGGTTCATTCGCGATTACAAATCGCTCCCACAGGAAGAGTAAATCACTCCCACATGCATAGGCTAGCTCCTACAAATAAATTAATTAACCATGGCGGGATAAGAGCACGGCCATCAGCTTGTCGAGGCTTAGCTTACGGCTACGCAGCAGTACCAGCAGATGATAAATCAGGTCGGCGGACTCGTTGAGGGTTTCCTCATCATTGCCCACCACTGCTGCCAGGGCGGTTTCAACCCCCTCTTCACCTACTTTTTGGGCAATCCGCTTGACCCCTGCGTTCAGCAATTCAGTTGTGTAACTGCCTGCTGGACGCTCCTCATCACGTTTAAGAATGATTTTTTCGAGATCTGACAGAAATTGTAGTGATGGCGTTTGTGCGCCCTCACGATCAAAGCAAGTCGGCGTATTGAGGTGGCAGACCGGTCCGGAAGGGGTTGCCAACACCAACAGGCTGTCCTTATCGCAGTCCGCAATGACCTGGCGAAGGGCAAGTGAGTGACCGGAGGATTCGCCCTTGGTCCAGAGTTCCTCTCTGCTGCGACTCCAGAATGTCACTTTCCCGGTTTTTAAGGTGATTTCGAGTGCATCCCGGCTCATGAACCCCTGCATCAGGACCCGCCCGTCAAAAGCATCCTGAACAATCGCGGGTAGCAGGAAATTCATTTTTTCCCAGGCCAGGCTATCAATATCAATCATGGTCTGACTCCAATGCCGGCGTGTGCCAGCGATTTCTTTAATTTCGGAATAGGCAGGCTGCCATTGTGGAAAATCGTAGCGGCCAATGCGCCATCGACGTCTGCTTTGGTAAATACATCGATGAAATGCCCGGTGTTACCTGCACCACCGGAAGCGATCAGCGGTACATTTGTGTGTTGGCGGGCAACTGACAGTTGCTCCAGGTCATAACCCACCCGGGTACCATCGTTGTTCATGCAGTTCAGCACAATTTCACCAGCGCCCCGTGCCGTGATTTCTTCAATCCAGTCCATGGTCGTTCGACCGGTAGTTTTCATTTGATCCGGATTTCCGGTTAATTGCCTGGTCGTCCATTCCCCGTCATGAAAAACTGAATCAATCCCGATCACGATGCATTGGCTGCCAAAGGCCGATACAAGGCGATCAATCAAGCCGGGATCCTGAACGGCTGGGGTGTTAATTGAAATTTTATCAGCACCGGACCCCAGGACTTCGCGGGCCTGTTCTACCGAGCGAATGCCACCAGCCACACAAAAAGGGATATCAATCACTCTGGCGACCCGTGATATCCATTCAATGTCGACAGAACGGCCTTCAGGGCTGGCAGTGATATCGTAAAAGACCAGTTCGTCTGCACTTTCTTCGGCATAGCGTACCGCCAGATCAAGAATGTCACCCATGACGCGGTGATCACGAAATTGCACGCCTTTTACTACCTTGCCATTCTTCACATCCAGGCAAGGAATAATTCGTTTTGCGAGCCCGGAACAGGTGGTCATGACAGCACTTCAAGTGCTGCACTTACATTGAACCGGTTTTCAAGCAGGGCTTTTCCGGTAATGGCGCCCGATGCACCGGTTTTGGTCAGTGCAATCAGGTCATCAAGGCTTGCCACGCCACCCGAGGCCTGCAATTTTATGTCCGGGTAGCGTTGGGTAATCTCTTTATAGAGTGAAATATTCGGACCTGATAACGCGCCATCGCGGCTGATATCGGTACACAGCAAGTGCCTCAGCCCGACAGTGCTGAATTCATCCAGCAAGCTCCATAAAGATCGTTCTGATCCTTGTGTCCAGCCATATATGCGCGGGTAGGGGACACCCAGTTCATCAAATTGAATATCTATGGCTGCGACCAGTTTGTCCACACCAAATTTCACCAGGCAGTCCTTGAACAAACCGGGTCTTGCTACGCACAGGCTACCGATTACGACCCTGTCTGCACCGTTTTCCAGGCGCTTGGCGATATCTCTCTCATTGCGTACGCCGCCGCCTGTTTGCACTTTCTGCGGGGCGTTTTGAAGCAGTCGAAAAAGGTCGCTGTTGTCGGCAGATTCACCGTCTCTGGAGGCTGCCAGGTCGACCACGTGCAGCAGTCCGGCACCCGCTTCGAAATAGCGGTTTGCCAGGTCCTGCGCGGAGGAATCATATATTTTGCATTGCTCAAAATCGCCGCGCAAAAGCCGGACGCATTGTCCGTTGAGCAGGTCAATGGCTGGAATCAACTGCATGGTGAGCGCAGGAAGTTTTTCAGTAAAAGGGCACCATCTTTTGCTGACCTTTCAGGATGGAATTGCACTCCGCAGAAGTTTTTATAGCGAACAATGGCGCTAAAGGCCTGGCCGTGGGTGCTCGCAGCAATGGTGTATTCACCTAAGGGGGCTGCATAGCTGTGCACGAAATAAAACCAGGGCTTGGCAGGAAGTCCTTGCGTAAGTTGATCCGGGGATTGCCGTTGGATGGAATTCCATCCCATGTGTGGAATTCGAAGGTCCTTGTCTGACGGTAACAGGTCCAGCGTTTCCGGAATGATGCCCAGGCAAGGTGTGTCACCTTCGGTAGAGGACTCGAACAATAATTGCATACCCAGGCAAATACCCAGCACAGGCTGGGTCAGGTTTCGAATGCAATCCACAAGACCATTGGCCTTCAGATGGTCCATTGCAGATCCAGCTGCGCCTACACCGGGCAAAATGACCCGCTCAGCTGCAATGATTGTTTCGGGATCAGAGGTAAATACTGGCTCAACACCAAGACGTTGGCATGCGAATACTACCGAAGAGATATTGGCGCCGCCGCTGTCAATGATTGCCAGGCTCATATGATGACGTGTCCTAAAGAATACCCTTGGTACTGGGTAAGTCACGGCCTTGTCTGGCCAGTGCCGGTTTCAGCGCCCGGCCTGTGGCTTTGAACAGGGCTTCAACCATGTGGTGCGTGTTTTCACCCTTTGCCTTCAGGTGCACTGCTGCACCCAATGACTGGCTCAGGGAGGCAAAAAAGTGCCGCACCATCTCGGTAGACATGCCGCCGACAAAGTCGCGCGGAAATTCGACATCGAAAACCATGGCAGGGCGCCCCGAAAGATCCACGGCAACTTCTGCGAGCGATTCATCCATTGGCAAAGTAAAGCCGTAGCGGCCAATCCCGCGCCGGTCTGCCAATGCCATATCCAAAGCCTGACCGAGTGCCAGCGCACAGTCTTCAACCGTGTGGTGTTCATCAATCTCCAGGTCACCCTGGCAATTTAAGGACAGCTTAAAACCACCGTGTGTCGCCAGTTGGTCCAGCATGTGATCAAAGAAGCCAATGCCGGTAGCAATCTCGTTTTCACCACCATTATCCAGATCAACCAGCACCTTTATCCGGGTCTCATTGGTAGATCGCTCAGTCATACCACGCCGGGGCCGGGTCACCAGTTGATGCGCAATTTCCGACCAGGATAATCCTTGCGGCCCACATCGAAACGCACCAATGCCCATGTTTTTGGCAAGTTCCAGGTCAGTTTCACGATCTCCAATTACCCAGCTGTCTTGCAGGTTTAGTTCACCCGACTTGAGGTAATCAAGCACCATGCCGATTTCCGGTTTGTGGTCAGGAGAGCCGTCTTTTTCGAAATGGGGGTCGATATGCTCAGCAACGAAATTGATGCCCTGCGATGAAAAGATGGCCAGCATTTTGTCGTGCGGGATCTGGAATTGATCCCTGGGATAAGACTCTGTGCCGAGTCCATCCTGGTTGCTGACAATGACAAGCTCGTAACCGGCCTCAATAAGGCTGATCAATGCCGGGATTACACCTTCAAGCAGTTCGAGTTTTTCAAGCGAGTCAATCTGCTTGTCGTCGGGCTCAATAATCAATGTGCCGTCTCTGTCTATGAACAGGATGCGGCGCTTTCGATCAGTCATGTTGAATCCTTTCATCTGTACGGTATTTAGCGAAAACAGCCCCCAGCGTCGTCATCTCATCCTCAGTGCCTATGGTCAGGCGGACGCAATTGTGCAAAAGATTTTGCTTGCTGAAATCCCTGATACGAATGCCTCTGGCAGAACAAAAACTGACCAGGGCCGGGGCGTCATCTACACGCATCAGTATAAAATTGGCCTCGCCCGGCCAAATTTTTTCTATCCAGTTAAAATTTTTCAACTGGTCTAAAAATGAGGCCTTGGCAAGGGCAATTTTCTCCAGCATTGAACACTGGGCACTCTGAGCTTCACTTGAAGTCACCAGCAATGCAGCTTCAATGGCCGGTGAACTCAATGGATAGGGCGCCATGACTTTTTTAAGCAGCATAATGACTTCAGGATTGGCCAGTACTGCACCACAGCGTAATCCTGCGGCGCCCCAGGCTTTGGAAAGTGTGCGAAGAACGACAAGATTGGGATATCGTGCCAGCAGCCTGGCTGCAGATTTTGAATTGGAAAACTCGATATAGGCTTCATCCAGCACCAATAAAGCATTGTTCTCACAGGCACCAAGTATGGTTTCAAGACCAGTCTGAGTGATCACATCGCCGGTGGGGTTATTCGGCGTGGTCAGGAATACCAGGCGGATGTTCTTGCGGGCGGTGATCGCCAGGCATAAGGCTTCGATATCGATCTGCAGATTTCTTTGCGGGTCACGCGGAACTGCATTTACTTTGGCACCCTGGATGTTTGCCGCAACCGCATACATGCCAAAACACGGCGGGCATTCCACGATTGCATCCATGCCAGGGCGGCAAAAAACACGCATCAGGAGGTCGATTCCTTCGTCACTGCCACGGGTGACCAGGAGTTGGTCATTGCCAACTCCATACAAAGCTGACATTCGCTCAAGCAGGGGTTGTGGCTGCGGCGGTGGATAACGGTTCAGTTCCAAACACCACCGACCGGTTCCGGCAATTAAAGATTCCGGCGCCTCATTTGCATTCAGCAATATGCCATCGGCAGCAGCAGTGCCGCGTGCAGACTGGTATGGCTCCATGGCAAGAATTTCCGGCCTGGCCAAAGACCTGATAAAGCTCATGAGGCCTCCAGGATAGCGAGCCGGTATTCAACTGCCATACGGTGTGCATCAAGGCCCTCTGCGCTCGCTAGTCGTGCTGCCACAGGGCCGGTAATTTGCAGGCCTTCCGGACTCGCGCTTTGTAATGTCATACGGCGCATGAAATCCGCTACTGATAATCCACTGTAGGCACGGGCATACCCGTAAGTTGGTAAAACATGGTTGGTGCCAGAGCAATAATCACCCAGCGACTCCGGCGTCCATGCGCCTACAAAAACGGAGCCGGCGGTTGTCACCTGTGCTGAGTAGTTTTGCGCATCCTCACAATTAATGATCAGGTGTTCCGGGGCATAGAGGTTGCTGATCTCAATGGCCTCCAGGATTTGTTCTACTTTGATCAGTCGCAAAGACTGCAAAGACCGGGACAGGATTTCAGCACGCGGAAGTGCCTTTGCCATACCCCGAATTTGAGTCCGAACTGTATTCAGTAATCCCGGGTCATCACTAACAAGAATTGCTTGCGAATCGGGCCCATGCTCGGCCTGCGAAAGCAGGTCCCAGCAGATCGCCACCGGGTCTGCAGATATGTCGGCAATGATCATAATCTCGGAAGGCCCGGCAGGCATATCCTGGGCAGCACCTTCAGGGCTTGATGAAACCTGCCGTTTTGCTTCGGTCACCCAGGCGTTCCCGGGGCCGAACAGCTTCGCGCACTTCGGTATGCTTTCCGTTCCAAACGCCATTGCTGCAATGGCCTGGGCGCCACCAACCATAAATATTTCTGTAATTCCGCACAGATCTGCAGTTGCGAGAATGGCCGGGTTGATTTCCCCGTTGGCAGATGGCGGTGTGCAAAGCACGACTCTTTCACATCTGGCTATAGCGGCCGGAATGGCAAGCATCATGACGGTAGAGATCAGCGGCGCTGAACCGCCGGGCACATAGAGTCCCACCGGGGAAATCGGTAAATAACGTGATTGACAAACCAGGCCCGGAGCAGTTTCAAGCAAAGTATCTTTGGGCTTGCCAACGCTATGGAAGGCGTCAATTCGTTCAAATGCAGATTTTATGGCTGTCAGCAGATCTGCAGCGCAATCTGCGCTTGCGTTATTGATGGTCTCACCACTAACGCGGGGATCAATGATATCCACACCATCAAACTGTTGGCTGAATTTTCTGATTGCGCTATCGCCACTGCGTCTCACGCAGCGGATAATTTCTGTAACCGCCTGTTCAACTGCGCTGGAGTCAACCACTGGGCGTTGAAGTGCTGCAGATTTCTCCGCCGCATCCAGGCTTAACCACTCAAGAATAGTCATTGTCAGGCCAGCATTTTCTCAACCGGCAATACCAGGATGGCGGAAGCCCCTGCTGCTTTCAGTGCTTCAAGGTGTTCCCAAAAGAGGGTTTCACGACAAACCGCGTGAAGGGCAACCCGGTCCGGGGCGCCTTCAAGATCCATCAGGGTCGGGTGCTCGGCGCCCGGCAGCAATCGGGTGATCTCCTCAATCGCTGTTCGCGGGGCATGCAGCATTACATATTTACATTCTGCTGCCTGAATCACTCCGTCCAGTCGCGATAATAAACGCTCAACCAGTTTTGCCTGCTGTGGTTCAAAGGCTTGGGACGGGCTGTACAGTGCAGCTGTACTCTTGAACAGGACTTGAAGTTCACGCAGGTGGTTGGCCCTTAGCGTTGTCCCTGTTGATACCAGGTCAGAGATTGCATCTGCCGTACCCAGGCTTGGTGCTATCTCAACTGAGCCGGACAATTCCACAATCGTTGCCGTTACGCCCTTGGCGGCCAGCAAGGAACGTGTAAGTGCCGGATACGAAGTTGCGATACGGCAGCCATTCAGGTCTGCGGCAGATTCGGCTTTTGATTCTTCCGGCACAGCCAGTGACAGGCGACAGCCACCGAAATTCAGTTTTCTCAGGCGCTTCAGACCGTTGTCGCTATTTCGGGCAAGCATGACTTCGGATGCAATGTTCTCACCCACAATCCCCAGTTCGCACACACCATCAAGCAACATTCGTGGAATGTCGTCATCGCGGACCAGCAGCAGGTCCACCGGGAAATCCTTGCCGAACCAGAATAATTTGTCTTTACTACGTGCAAAGCGAAGACCGCAATTTTGTAGCAGATCAAGTGACCGGTCGGACAATCGCCCCGATTTTTGTATAGCAACCTTGATTCGAGTCATATTACTTATCCTCCAAGCGCTTCGGGCAGGCGCTTCAGGGCAATTTGATAGCCGCCTTCGCCCATGTCTTTGAATCGTGCGACCCTGCCAATGGTGGTAACGCTGACACCGGTTTGGTGAGAAATTTCCCTGTAGCTAAGCCCTTTGCCAAGTAAAAGTACGACCTGCCAGCGATCGAACATCGCCTCCAGTTCGGCTGGAGTGCAAAGGTCGGAAAGAAACTGCCCGACTTCCTTTGGTGTCTTAAGCGTAACAATGGCAGCAAGCATGGAGTTAGCCGCCTTATCCAGCTCCAATTGTTGTTTGTTATCGTGTTGTTTCATGATGTATCAGTGTATTAATGTATTAATACGTTGATACTAACTGTTACCAACGACACTGGCAAGCCTTTATTTGTTGAACGAGAATGTCTTGCAGAATGAACAGGCTTGGGAATTGTCATTGCAACGCGATTTAAACCATTTGGTCTGTAATGACATCAAAGCCTACAACCAAGCATGATAGAGTTCCTGGAGAGAGTGATGAGATTTAAATCAATTTTTCTGGCCACAGCCTTGTTGGCCGCAAACGGCGTTTCCGCTGACGTTACCGATGAACAAACATTCAGTTATGAGCTTGAAAGCGGTGGCCGGATCAGCGTCGATAACATCAATGGAAATGTGACAATTATCGGTGGTTCAGGTAGCCAGGTAGAAATTATTGCAACAAAGAAAGGTAAGAATCAGGATTTGCTCGACGAAATACAGATCATTATTGACCACTCTCCGGATGCCATCAGAATTGAAACTGAATTTCCCGATAAAGGTATATCAGGTTGGTTTTCCTGGGGGGGCGATGACCGGGGCAGCGTCAGTTACGTGATTACAGTTCCATCAAGTGCGAATCTGGAATCTATCGAATCTGTTAACGGCTCCCTGAAAATTTCCGGTGTAAGCGGCACCGTAAAGGCCTCGACCGTGAACGGTTCAATAAAGGCAACAGATTTGTCCGGAAATGCCAGGATCGAAACAGTTAATGGCTCTGTTACTGCAACATTCGCCTCATTATCAGGGCAGCAAAAGGCGGTATGTGAATCCGTAAACGGTCGTTTGACGATAAACCTGCCAAGCGATGCAGACACCAGTGTTTCAGCAGAAACCATCAATGGTGGCATTGATGGAAGCGATTTTGGACTAACAACCAATAAGGGCTTTGTTGGTCGCGACCTGGAAGGTGATATCGGCAATGGCTCTGCACGCCTGGTGCTGAGCACAGTGAACGGCGCAATCAAGATCCGTAGCAACTAATTCTCCCTGCATAAAGTAATTCAATCCGGCGTTGAAAAACGCCGGTTTTTTTTGTATTATTCATATAAATATATAACTGATATATCATAGTTCAAAAAGAGGTTAATGATATGGGATCTATTGACTGGCGCGGGGTATTCACGGCGGTGACAACCAAATTCAATGCCGATTACAGCCTGGATTTTGAAGCAATGACAAATCATCCAGGGCTGTGATTCCTGCAGCAGTAAAGAATGTTCCAACAAGGAGCCTGGCAGACAGGGCCTACCAGGAACTGGAAGAGCAATTGGTTACGCTGCAATTGTCGCCCGGCTCCCTGGTTCAGGAAAAGGAATTGGCTGCCAGGATCGGGATAGGGCGCACACCTGCCAGGGAAGCGATCCAGAAACTTTCAGCAAGCGGTTTGTTTAAGGTACTTCCAAGAAAAGGGCTTCTGGTTGCTCCCATCATGCGATCCGAACTGCGGCAGGTGATCGAGGCCAGGCGTGTTATGGAAAGGCTCCTGGTTGTAAAAGCCTGTGAGAGGGCGGGTTCCGATCAAAGAATGGCATTGGAAACGCTGGCAGTTCATATCGAGCAGACAGGTGACGAGCTTGAGCCATTCTTGAGGTTGGACCGACGCCTCGATGAGTTGCTGGAGTCGGCCTGTGGCAACCAGTTCCTGGTACAGGCACTTTCCCCGTTGCACACTCACTGCAGGCGTTTGTGGTACCTCCATCATGAACAATTCGATCTGCCTGCATCAGCACGCTTACATGCAGGACTGGCCCGGTCAGTGGCACAATCAGACTCCTCTGGCGCGATCAGGTCCTTAAATGGGATCATATCTGCGCTGGAAGAACTCATTGGAGGCCTGGATGACATCAGTTAATACCGGCAGGACTGACCAACATGTGGTGGTAATCGGCGCCGGAATTATCGGTTCCTGTTGTGCATGGAACCTGAGGAAAAGTGGCTTTGAAGTTACGGTAGTTGATTCTGTTATGCCAGGACAATCAACCAGTTATGGTAATGCGGGTTGTTTGTCGACCTCGCATGTCACGCCTTTTTCCTACCCAGGTGTAACCCGTGAAATTCCGGGTTGGCTGTTTGACCCTTCCGGACCATTGTTCATCCGTTGGTCAGATTTTCCTGCTCTGATTCCGTGGTTCTGGAAGTTTTGGCGCGCTGGTACGAAAAAACAATTTGACTGGTCAACTGCTGCCCAGGCCAGGCTGATGAAACAGGCGATTGATGATTATGATGAAATATTGTCTGCAACCCGCACAGATAATTTGCGCAACAAAAGAGGTGCAATTTCAATTTATGACAGCCGCCAGGAATTTGATAAGGAAATCTGGAAATATGAAATCAAGGAGGCAATGGGCTTTGACTGGCAAATCCTAAGTCAGGGCGAGCTGAACATTATGGTGCCGGAACTGGATATCGGAGACGGTGTTGCAGTTTACAATTCGGATTGGCAGTTCATGGTTGATCCCGCCAGGCTTGTATCACGAATCGCGGATGCCTGTTTTTCACAAGGCGGTCACTGGTTGCAGGACAGGGTAAGCAGTGTTGAATCTTCACAGCAGGGAATTTCAATAAGCACCGAATCCGGGCAGCGAATTCACTCTGATGCCGTGGTGGTAGCCGCAGGTGCGTGGTCAAACCAAATCGCGCAACAATTGGATTACAAACTACCGCTAACGGCAAAACGTGGATATCACTCAATGGTTGGCGCGCCCGGAATTGAACTCGGCTATCCGCTCTTGTCGATGACCCGTGGATTTGTCATGACACCGATGACCGATGGGCTGCGAGTTGCCGGTACCGCCGAATTCGCTGCGCTGGATGCTGAGCCCGATTACACACGGGCAAAGTTATTACTGAGACAGGCCCAGGATTACCTGCCGAATCTTCGTTGCGAGAATGTCAGCGAATGGATGGGCCAGCGCCCGATGATGGCGGATTCCATTCCGGTTATCTCCCGTTCCCCTGCGCATAAAAATGTTTTTTACGCTTTTGGTCATGGTCATTACGGTCTGACCCAGGGTCCGACCACTGGCAAGATCATCACCTCCCTGGTGGCTGGTCAGGAACCGGCGATCGATATTCACGACTATAGATTTGCAAGGTTTCGCGATTAATGGCAAATCCTCCGGCAACCACTTTTGAATGTATTGATGCACATACCTGTGGCAATCCTGTACGGGTAGTCATCGGTGGAGGCCCGGATCTTGAAGGCGAAACCATGCTGGATAAACGGGCGCATTTCATTGCTGAATATGACTGGATTCGTACTGCCTTGATGTTCGAGCCACGCGGTCATGCCTTGATGAGTGGAAGTATTTTATATCCCACCACTATGGAAGGCTGTGATGCAGGCGTGCTTTTTATCGAAACATCCGGTTGTTTGCCGATGTGCGGACATGGATTGATTGGTACGGTGACAGTTGGCGTCGAAGAAGGGCTGATAAAGCCCATAACACCAGGCCTGGTAAAGCTCGAGACCCCGGCAGGCAAAGTTTCTGCCAGTTACACCGAAGAAAACGGCAAAGTGCGCTCGGTTCGGATCACCAACGTGCCGTCTTTTCTTTATGCCAGTGACCTGGTGGTTGATTGCCCTGAACTGGGTGGCGAACTCAGGGTGGATATTGCTTATGGCGGCAATTTTTACGCGATTGTTGAACCGCAAAATAATTACCGTGATCTTTCAGACTTGTCTGCCAGTGACATTCTCAGGATTAGCCCGCTATTACGCGAGCGTCTGAACGAGAATTACAGTTTCTCCCACCCGGAGGATGAAAGAATATGCGGAATGAGTCATTTGTTATGGACCGGCAAAGCCCGGCAGCCAGGATCAGATGGCAGAAACGCGGTTTTTTACGGGGAACAAGCAATTGACCGGTCTCCCTGTGGCACCGGAACATCCTCAAGAATGGCCCAGCTTGCAGCCAGGGGTGAGCTTGAAGTGGGTGACACTTATGTGCACGAAAGTTATATAGGAAGCCAGTTTACCGGCCGTATAGAATCAACCGGTATGGTCGGAAAATACCCGTCTATAGTGCCCAGTATCGAAGGATGGGCGCGCATTTACGGGCGAAATACGATAACTGTGGACCCACGCGATGACCCCTATTGGCAAGGGTTTTTGGTCAAATAATGGCACCCGCTGGTGCCGGCCTTCCCTCGAAAGGAAAAATGTAATGAAGAAATTATGGGTAGTGGCTTTCTTGCTTTTGAGTGTATCCGTAGCCTATGCGGAATCTGACAGTGAGGCTTTCAAGGAACTGTACGAGAAAGAGTGGGCCTTCAGGTTGAAAGAGTTTCCTACCCTGGCCAGTCGTGTAGGCATACATGACTACGATGACCGCCTCACTCATGTCAGCATTGAAGACCAGCAACGAAGATATGCATTCTGGAAGGATATCCGCAGCGCATTGGAGCAGATTTCCTGTGCGTGCCTGGATCGAACTGAATGTATTAATTACCGTATTTTTAAGCGTCAAATGGATAACGCCATTGCTGAATTTGAGATCAATGGATACCTGATTCCATTTAACAGTGACTGGGGGTTTTACATGGCATGGTCGCGCCTGCCCCAGGAAACAGATTTCCTTGAATTGAAAGACTACCAAAACTATTTATCCAGGCTTTCTGAAATCCCTGTGGTAATGGACGAGTACATCGAACTGATGCGCGAAGGCCTGAGAACCGGAATGACACAACCACGAATCATTCTTGATGGCAGAGACAAGCCCATCAAAACACAACTGGTTGAGCGTGTTGATCAAAGCGGATTTTTCAGCCCGTTTATCGAACTGCCAGCGACGATCAGTAATGAAACGCGGGGAGAATTACTGAAAAGAGCAGATTCAGTGATTGGTGAAGGCGTAATTCCTGCCTATCGGCGACTGCTGGATTTCTATCACGGTGAATACGTGCCCGGCGCGCGAAAAACGACCGGGGCAAGACACCTGCCGGGAGGAATCAGGTTTTACAAGGAACAGATTAACCTTTATGCCACTGTTGATATGACACCGGGTGAAATTCATGAAATCGGCCTGAGTGAAGTTGCCCGTATTCGTGAAGAAATGGATGACATTATTGAAAAACTGGCATTTGAAGGAAGTTTTGCCGAGTTCCTGGAGTTTTTGCGTACCGACCCGCAGTTTTATGCCAGGACAGCGCACGAGTTGCTGGCTGAGGCTTCTTATTTCGCCAAGAAAATCGATGGCCGGTTGCCACAGTTGTTTGGCCATATGCCGAGACAACCGTATGGTGTGGCACCGGTACCGGATGAAATTGCGCCGTTTTATACCGCTGGCCGGTATATAGGTGCTGCCCTGGACTCCCATCGCGGTGGGTATTACTGGGTCAATACACATGCACTGGAAAGCCGTACGCTTTACACACTTCCAGCGCTAACATTGCACGAAGCCGCACCCGGTCATCACACCCAGATCGCATTGGCCGGGGAACAAACGGATCAGCCTCCATTCCGGCGCAACGACTATATTTCTGCATATGGAGAGGGTTGGGCCCTGTATGCCGAGAAACTGGGTGTTGAGATGGATATCTACGAAACGCCCTATCAGGATTTCGGCCGCCTTACCTATGAAATGTGGCGGGCCTGCCGCCTGGTGATTGATACTGGTATTCATGCCAAGGACTGGAGTCGTGAGCAGGCCCAGGAGTATCTTGCCGCAAATACTGCGCTGTCCATCCACGAGATTACGACCGAGATTGATCGTTATATTTCCTGGCCGGCCCAGGCACTGAGTTACAAGCTGGGGGAATACACGATATGGGAATTGCGCCGGACTGCAGAATTCAGACTGGGCCCCGATTTCGACATCCGTGCCTTCCATGACTTTATTCTTTCTCTTGGATCGGTGCCGCTGGATATTCTGAAAGATGAAGTTAGGCGTTGGGTCACAGAACAAACCGCTGGCAGCAGTGAATAGCGGGGTACTGGTTATTGTCGGGAACGAATCGCATACTCCCTGTTCAGTTTGTTAACTGGAGAAAGTTATGCGTTCAGTATTCAAAGTAATTTTTATTTCCATGTGTATGATCCTGGCAGCCAGTTCTGCACAAGCCGCCGATGTGTATTTCATCAGCCCTGCTGACGGGGAAAGTACCTGTGGTGAATTCAATGTGCAGTTCGGTTTAAGCGGTATGGGAGTTACTGCTGCAGGATATGATGCGCCCAATACCGGTCATCATCATCTTTTAATCGATGTTGAAGAATTACCGGACCTGAGCCTGCCCTTGCCCAAGTCCGAGCGCGTAAGGCATTTTGGCGGTGGACAAACAGAGGTAATGATTCAACTTTCGCCTGGCACCCACACGCTGCAGTTGGTGCTTGGCAATCATTTGCACATTCCCCATCAACCACTGATCATGTCTGAGAAAATCAACATAGAAGTTTGTGCGGAATAGACAGCCCTAATCCTGTACGGAGCAAAGAATGAAAATTTACCTATTGTTGTTGAGCCTGGTGTTGAGTTTAGGGTTGAGCCTGGTGTTGAGCCTTCCTGCCCTGGCCCAGGAGCCTGCAGAAGAGAGCAAAAGACCCGTTGCTGTTGAATCAGAAAAAACATCCATAAGCCATCATTCAGTACGCATTGGAGGCCAGAAAGTGGACTACCAGGCCGTTGCGGGAACACTTCATCTCACCGGTGATGAAGATCAGGATGCGGCAAGTATTTTTTATACCGCTTATACGCGTGAAGGCGTGGATAATTTGGAGGAACGCCCTGTGATGTTTACCTTCAATGGCGGGCCGGGTTCGTCATCAGTATGGCTACACATGGGCACATTCGGTCCGCGCCGCGTCAATATGCGCGATGCCGGCCAGCCCAACGCGGCGCCCTATCGCCTCGAAGACAATGCTTACAGCCTTTTGGATGTGACCGACCTGGTATTTATCGACCCGGTCGGGACTGGATACAGTCACGCGCTGGGTGAAAGTGAAGACAAGGAGTTCCATGGCGTCGAAGAAGATGTCCAGGCCGTAGGCGATTTCATTCGCTTATGGCTTACCCGTAATGAGCGCTGGAATTCACCCAAACTGGTAGGCGGGGAGAGCTATGGCACGACCCGTACGGCTGCATTGTCCAGTCATTTACAACGTCGGGGGATTTTCGTTAACGGACTGGTCCTGATCAGTTCAATCCTGAATTTCCAAACTGCCCGTTTTGTGACCGGTAACGATATGCCGCACATTACTTTTTTACCGACATTTGCCGCAACCGCCTGGTACCACGGCAAGATTGCTGACCGCCCGGACAATATCGAGGACTTCCTGGGTCCGGTACGCGATTTTGCACAAGGCGAATACGCGACTGCCCTTATGAAGGGAGATCAGCTTGGTGCGCATGAAGCTGCAACGATCGCCACAAAACTTTCAGCCATGACCGGTTTGTCTGAAGACTATCTTCGTGAAACGAATCTGCGCATCAATATTTTCCGTTTCACCAAGGAACTATTACGTGATGAACGCCGCACGGTGGGAAGACTGGACAGTCGTTTTAAAGGAATGGACAGCGATGCTGCCGGTGAGAGTTTTGAACACGACCCGAGCATGACCGCAATCATGGGTCCCTACACTGCGACCGTGAACCATTACCTGCGTACTGAATTGGGCTATGAGGATGATACGGAATACGAAATTCTCTCGGGTAATGTGAACCGTAACTGGAACTGGGATCTGGAACGTTCTGGTGGCGGTTTTGTAAACGTGGCTGAAAATATGCGCCAGGCAATGGCAGCTGATGAAAATCTGAAAGTGTTTGTTGCCAACGGCTACTATGATTTGGCCACACCATTCTTCGCCACAGAATACACCATGAACCATCTCAATTTAGAGCCTCACCTCAAAAGCAATATTGAAATGTACTATTACGAAGCCGGACACATGATGTATATCAACCAGGATTCACTGGTGAAGTTGAAACAGGATCTGGCCGGGTTTATTGCCAGCCTGAATCAATAATTACCTACCTGGTGAGGTAAAACTTTGACCAGAGGTGCATGTTGACAGCAAACTCTTTAACCCAAAAGGATCCCTGCTCCAGTTTTTCAAGCTTTTCAAACCAGCGTTTTAGCTGAACCACCGGTTGAATCAGTTTTGCGATTTCAAAAGCCTTTTCGAGTCGTTCAGTAGGTTCAAATTCGGTGAACGGTTCAAGAAAAGCATTCTGTACGGACAACTTCGTGACGGATTGCTGGCTTTCCTGTACGGCTTCACCGAGGCTTGGAAAGTCCGAATCGGAGAACTCATCGAACATGTTTAAAACGCAGAAAAACGGATGGGTGATGACCGACTCTTGCCAGTCGAAATAAATAAACCCGTTCTTTCCACTGGCGATATTTCCTACCCGAAAATCCAGGTTTCCCAATGTTTCAGGAATTGCGAAATCTGCCAGGGATGAACACTTGGCACCCATTTCTTCTACAAACTTGACCAGCATTTCTATTTCTTCTTTTTCCATAGGGGCGCCGCCGGATTCGAATAATCCTGTGCGCTGCGAAAACTCCCGGGAGAAAGCTTCAATCTTGTCCAGGCTGAAATCCGGACAATTCATTTCTCTCCATTGTTCCAATGAAGAACTGGTGTCGATTAACAGCTCAGAAAACCCTCTTGCCGCATCGGCGTATTCTGATTCCTTAAGTGTCCTGTATCCGAGTGAAGGATAATCCTTCATCAGCATCCAGTTTTTCGAAGGATCGGTTTCGAGCAGAGGCATTATGCGCGAAGGCCATCTGCTACCAAGTTCCCTGGTTATTGAAGTTTCCGAAGGCTTGTCCCCCTGAGATGCTTTAAAAAACAAGGTGCCGGAATCAGAAGGGATCGAAAGTACGCAACTAAACGCCCCAACCATGACTTGCTTTGGTGCACCCAGTTGTCGGATGTTGTGCTGTGCCATAACGCCTTTGCTCCAGGTCATGGCTTCCATAAACCAACCTGTATGCTCCCAGGGCGGCCTGCCTATTGGTAATACTGTCGCAGTCTTATCAAGAAACCATTGATCCAGGTACTCGTTCGCCTTTGCCCCAAGTCCGCCGGATTTTTGGTGGGCCTCAATGTCGTACCAGCGTGCTTCGTAACTGGTATCCCCCGATCTTCTATGAACTTCCAGTTCGCAAAATACAAAATCCTTGCCACGTTGAAGACGCCGCAATACGGTAACTATCAGGCCATAACGGGACAGGATCTGATCGCCGATTTCTGCGAATGTGCTTGCAAACCACTCACCCGTATAAGGCAGACTGGGAAGCACCCACTTTCCGTCTTCTTTCACGATCATGAAAGCAGCGCGATTCGGGTGTGGAATCAGGCAATAGCAGGTATTAGGTTTTTCAGCGAGGTTTTCGTCAAATTCCATTTTCTACCCAACTCCTTTTATGAGGTGTCCCTGTTCGAATTCTGCTCCAATATTCAACATAAGTTTTCCTAAAAATTACCAATTATTCGGGGATACCTGATGCCCGGTCGAGTTTAAAAAACCGTTTTGCATTTTCTGTGGTCAAGTTTGCCAGTGTTGCTGGATGCTCATTCCGGCAGGTTGCTAGTGTACCC
>SMVA01051628.1_pt1 | contig 17128 bp, 17 predicted proteins | sample 2456451 | NCBI WGS metagenome assembly SMVA01 (sample SAMN11095933, study PRJNA526329) | marine sediment metagenome | biome: Marine sediment; feature: Surficial sediment; material: Deep marine sediment; isolation source: Hadal surficial sediment | place: Pacific Ocean | collected 2014-05 | depth...
CATCCAATATACATATGCTCAGGTATTTGAAAAAGATTAGAGAAAAGAAAAATGATTATAAGGGAGCCATAAAAATTCAAAATAAAATACTCCTTTTAAAACCGGAGGAAGAATCTGATTTGGTCATATTATATATTAAATCTGGAGAAATTGACAGGGCTATTGCCCTATTAATAAAATTAGATTCTGTAAATAAACTTCCCCCTTCTTTAGTTACATTGAAAGAATCATTAACTCAATCAAAACCTGAAAAGAACCGAAATTACCAAAAAGCTGAAGAAGCACCTCAAAACAAATTGGATAAATTAAAAGAAACTTATGGCTTAAAAAATGATTTTAATTCATTAAAATTAGTTTTGGATACAGAACTTAAGACAAAACAATATTTGGATTTGCTAAAAGACAGCGAAGAAGCTATTGAATTATATCCGGCTCAACCTTATGTATATTTAATGAATGGGGTAGCATTAAACAGTTTGTGGAAATATAAAAAGGCGATTGCAAAACTTGAATTGGGCCTTGAATATATCGTTGATGATCCTAAAACGGAAGCCCAATTTATGGAACAATTAAGTTTAAGTTACAAAGGGTTGGGGCTAAATAAAATAGCCACATCTTATTATAAAAAAGCTTTAGATTTGCGTAAAATTGAATAAATGACAAGAATAGGTATCCTTTTAATAATTTTATTAACATTAACTAGTTCTTGTAAAAGCAGTAAAGTATCGGGTACAAATATTGCTAATTTATCGGCTAAAAAAATTATAAAAAAACATTATGCTGCAGGGCTTGATAAGGAAAGCCTCAAAGCCAATTTAACAATAAAATACAAGGGTAAGGCTAATTTACCCAATATGAATGCTTCGATTCGTATTGCTAAAGATTCGGTAATATGGATTAGTATTTCAAAATTTGGAATTCCATTGGCCAAGGTCATAATCACCCGGAATCGAGTTCAATTTTATGAAAAACTGTCAAAAACCTATTTTATTGGAGGTTTTAATTTAATAAGTCATTGGCTAGGTGTAGCATTAGATTTTGACCAAATTCAAAATTTATTTTATGCAGATGCTCTAATTAATTTAAATAAGGAAAAATACGAAGTTCAGATTCAAGAAAACTTATACGTATTGAATCAAAAAAATGATGATTTGCTTGTAGAATTTTTTTTCTGGATAGATCCCCAAACATTTAAATTGAACAAGGAAGAAATATCAAATCCAAAAAAGAATCAAATATTAACAGTTTCATACAAAGATTTTAATAAAATAAATGAATCTTTGTTTCCTAAAGGATTTGTAATCCATGCTATAGATAAAAAAAATAAAACAATTATCGACTTAAATTATCGAAATGTAACCTTTAACACAGCTCTTAGGTTTCCGTTTAAAATACCTAATGGATATAGAGAAATTGAACTTAATGATATTAAATAAAAATAAAATATTGAACAAAAATTATTCGTTTATCAATTCAAATGGCATACGAATTATACTTCTTTTGTTTTTGTTTGTTTTTTCGATTCCCAATTCATCCTTTTCGCAAAACAGGAAAGAGTTAGAAAAACAACGGATAAAACTTCAAAAAGAAATCAAGGAAATTAATTCTCTTTTATTTAAATCTCAGAAAGAAGAAGAAAATTTATTGTCAGAATTAAATGATCTGAACAGGAGAATTCGTGTTCGAACCAAATTGATTGCTACAATTCATGAAGAAAACGAGGAAATTACCTTGGAAATAGCTATCAATGAAAAAGAAGTGGAACTGTTGCAGGAAAGGTTGAATGTTTTAAAAGATGATTATGCCAATATGGTCGTACAATCATATAAAAGCAGAACTCAGCAAAGCAGATTGATGTTTATATTGTCGTCTGATAATTTTTTACAAGCCTATAAAAGATTGGAATACATCAATCAATATGCGAGATACAGAGTACAACAAGGAGAAGAAATTAAGGTTGAAGCCCTAAAATTGAAAAATTTAAACGATTATTTAGAGGAAACAAAGACCGTAAAAGAAGAGCTATTGCTGGTAAATAAATTAGAAAAAGAAAGTATCAGTAAGGAGAAAGTTACTCAGGAAAGTTTGGTCAAATCAGTTAAAAAGAAGGAAAGAAAATATATTGCTCAAATTAATAAAAAACAAAAAGAAGAAAGGGAAATCGACAGAAAAATAACCAAGTTGATTCGTGATGCAATTGCTAAATCAAATAAAAAAAATAATACAAAAAGTTCAAGTTTTGCACTAACTCCTGAAGCCAAAAAATTAGAAAAAGATTTTGTTTCTAATAAGGGTAAATTACCTTCTCCTGTTGAAAGAGGTATAATCGTCAGGCATTTTGGTAAACAGAAACATCCTACCTTAAGTGGTATAACCATTGAAAGTAATGGTGTATATTATGCTACCGAAAAAAATGCCTATGCAAGGGTCATATTTGATGGGAAAGTATTGGCTATCCAGATTTTACCGGGGAAAAAGAAGGCCGTTTTAATTCAGCATGGAAATTATATTTCGGTTTACAAAAATTTGGATAATGTTACTGTAAAAACAGGTGATCTTGTAAATACCAAACAAGAAATAGGTAAAATTCATACCGATAAAACAACTGGAAAAACTATTTTAGCCTTCGTTCTTTTTAAAGAAATCCATCGTCAAAATCCAGAGGAATGGGTTTATAAAATCTAAGACGTCTCTTGTGGCCCGGTTTGTAAGTAGTGCCTGATCGGAAATAGATGATTTTTATAAAATGAATTTTTGTTGATGATATTTTTGATTTCTTTTTATGAAGTGATATTTAAGTATCAGACAACCTGCCACGCCGGCAGGCGGGTTAAAAAAAAGCGAAAAGATCAAAATAAAAACATTTTTAATTTTGATGTATTTTCGACCAGACGCTAAGTATAAATAATTTTAATTGCTACTGATATAATCTTTAATTTTAACCTCCAGTTCTTCTGCTAGTTCCGGGTTATCGCTAATTAAACCTTTTACTGCATCTCTTCCCTGCCCCAATTTAGTGTCATCATAACTAAACCATGAACCGCTTTTTTTAATAATACCATATTCAACTCCTAAATCTAAAATTTCACCAACTTTTGAAATTCCCTCTCCATACATAATATCAAATTCAGCAGTTTTAAAAGGTGGCGCCACCTTGTTTTTGACAACTTTAACCTTGGTTCGATTACCTAAAACATTATCTCCATCTTTAATCTGGGCACGTCTTCGAATGTCCAATCTTATAGAGGCATAAAATTTTAATGCATTCCCTCCGGTGGTTACTTCCGGATTACCGAACATAACTCCTATTTTTTCACGCAATTGATTTATAAAAATAACCGTACAGTTGGTTTTACTTATAGTTGCCGTAAGTTTACGTAAGGCTTGTGACATTAATCGGGCATGTAAACCCATTTTAGAATCACCCATTTCGCCTTCAATTTCACTTTTTGGTGTTAAGGCTGCTACGGAATCTATTACAATAATATCAATTGCTCCCGAACTAATCAGATTATCTGTTATTTCTAACGCTTGCTCACCATAATCAGGTTGAGAAATTATTAAATTGTCAATATCAACTCCTAGATTTTTGGCATAAAACCGATCGAATGCATGTTCAGCATCAATAAAAGCGGCAATACCTCCTGCTTTTTGACACTCTGCCATTGCATGAAGCGATAAAGTAGTTTTACCTGACGATTCCGGTCCGTAAATTTCAATAACTCTTCCACGCGGATATCCTCCAACTCCTAAGGCCAAATCCAACCCTAAAGAACCTGAAGAAATTGCATCAATATCCTGATGCACAACATCGCCTAGTTTCATTACAGAGCCTTTTCCATATGTTTTATCCAATTTATCAAGGGTGAGTTGTAATGCTTTTAATTTCGCTTCTTTTTCTTTATCGTTGGCCATAATCGTAATAAATTATATTTATTTTAAAAAGCTAAAGTATGAAAAAGATGTGGAGTTTTTAATGTAGTTTTAATTAAATACTAACAATATTTGATTTGAATTTTTAGTTGTTATTTATTTTATTGACGAATATAAATATTACGAATTATCTGAGAATTTTCTATGGATTATAAATCATTTTAATATGAGGTATTCCATCTTCTAAATACCCTTCTCCTATCTGCAAAAATTGATGAGATTCATAAAATATTTTTAAATATTTTTGAGCACCAATGGTAATTTTAGATGTATGAAAATATATTTTGATTGCTTTAATACTCTCTTTTATCAATAAGTGCCCTAACCTGGAATTTCGATGTTTTTCTTGAATAACTACTCGACCAATACTCGCATCTTCAAAATAATCATTTGCATCAAATAAACGTGTATAGCCAATAACCTCATCTGAATCAACTAAAAAAAAGTGCAATGCTTTTTGATCTTTATCATCAATATCTTGATAAGCACAATTTTGTTCAACAACAAAAACTTCACTGCGTAACCTTAAAATTTGATAAAGTTCATTGGTGGTTAATTCTTCAAAGTATTTTATAATGATCTTTGGCATCATAGTGATTCATTTAAATCATAATTCTGAATGTATTTCATAATCTTTTACATCTCTCTATAATTTTACTAAAATTGATACGACTTCAGTTCTCAATCCTGAACTATCATATCTTTTCCATCACATTTTCTATATTCAGGCTGAATATTTACATGATTGATTTGATATTCTTTAAATAATAGCAATTCTATTTCATCGAGGATCTTATCAAATTCAGAAATTTTTATATCCTGTTCAAAATCGATGTGAGCCTCAAAATGTACTTCATTTTCATTCAATTGCCAAATATGAATATGATGAATGTTTTTTACGCTTTCCAGCTGGTTTATTTTTTCTGATATTTCTATTACCGGCATATCTTCGGGAGTAAATAACATCAGCACTCTTACAGAATCTATTAATAAGTGATATCCAACGATAATCAAGTAAATTGCTATACCAAAAGTCAATACACTGTCTATCCAATATGTTTGATAAAATTTCATTAATAAACCACCTATCAAAACCGCAACACTTGCCATCATATCAGTTAATAAATGCAAATAAGCAGATCGCATATTCATATTTTTTTCAGCATCTTTTTTAAGTAATAAAACACTAAAACCATTGGCGAAAATTCCTAAAATTGATAACCAAATGACCAAATTAAATTCAATTTCTTCGGGCTTATTAAATCGTTTTAAAGCTTCAATCATTAATAAAACAGCTATAATTATTAAGGTAGCTGCATTTACAAATGCAGCAATAATTTCAGCTCGTTTGTAACCAAAAGTTTTATTTGTCGATGCCTTTTTTTTTGACAATTTATTAGCAACATAACTAATAATTAGTGCTATAACATCTGAAAAATTATGTAAAGCATCTGAAAGTAAGGCCAAACTACCCGATATTAACCCACCAATAGCTTGAGCCAGAGTAATTAAAATATTCAATAATATAGAAATTAAAAGATTACGTCCTTTTAAATCTCCATAATGGTGAGAATGTTTATGTACATGGGAATGTGCGTGATTATGACTCATTAATCATCTAGCAACTTAAGGGTATCTTATCTATTCTATTTTGATGTCTTCCTCCTTCAAATTCAGTATTTAAAAAAGTTTTAACCATTTCAATGGCTTGCGGAATAGCCGTATATCTTGCAGGAATACATAATATATTTGCATTATTATGTTGTCTAACCAATGTGACAATTTCTTTAGTCCAGCATAATCCTGCACGTACATTAGAATATTTATTTGCCGTCATAGAAACACCGTTGGCACTGCCACATATTAAAATTCCTAAATCCACTTTGTTATCATTTACCGCACTGGCCACCGGATGCACAAAATCAGGATAATCAACACTATTATCTGAATCTGTTCCATGATTCGTAACATGTATATTTTGAGATTCTAAATATTCAATGATTGCAAATTTATAATCAGTCCCGGCATGGTCATTTCCAATAGCTATATTCATCTGTTTATTTTATTAAATCTATACAAAATTACTCATTTGAACTTTATAAACACAATTTTAATACATGCTTAACTTAATATTTTAAAATGTTTCACAACTAACTTAAAGTTTTGATTTTAACCCAAATTATTCATTAGACTTTCTACTACATGATTAAATTACTTCAAAATCAGCAACTTATCACTTTATTGGCTTTTCAGTATAACTTAAGCTATACCTCCTCACCTAAGTTGCTGATTTTCTCGCACTTTAACCCTTCATTACAAAACTCTAATGAACAATTTGGGTTTAAAGTAGCTTGAGAAACCTTTATTTTTAAATGGCAACTTAAATATAATTTTGATATAACTCTTCAAGCGCACTAAAATTACAAATAAACCATGAATCCGTCAAATTATAGATTCAATGCCACACCCGATGCTTACATAGTATACCAAAGTATTTAAAAGTAATAAAGTCTGCAGCAGGTAAATGACTTGCAGAATTTTTTTTGATGTTTATGAAAAACTATCCCATCGCGGTATACATGTTTATAATGATCAAATTATATACAATAAATATGTGAATAAGATTTTATTAAAATCTAAAACTTTATTTTGGGATTCAATAAATTTTTTTAATACAAGATAGTAAATGATATAAGCAAATTTTCTTATGATTTATTGATATCATTTTATCAACAGAATTTAACCAACTTATTAAAAATTTATAAAATAAATTTATCACAATAATCTGGTTAATTTCCTTATCAACCACATGTCAATAAGTATAATATTCTTACTGATTTATAGCTATTTAAAATTGTATAAAATGTTCATTCTTTTTTAAAAATTAAAAAACAAAACTTAATCGAAAAATTTATAGTACATATTAACAGGCTATATATATCATCATTATTTTTTTATAAATTTTAAATAATATTATATATATATAATAACTGTTGATAAGAAAATTATATCCGTTTAACTTTTATAAGAATTGAAGAAGGTGATTCGTTTTCAATTTGATTACATTCCGCTTTTTTAAAAGTAGAATCAATACTTATTTTGGCGATATACAAGCATAAACTAAAAATAACAATACAAAGAATAAGTATCTTAAAAATAGGTTTCATACTTATAAAGACGAAACATTTTGTAAAATGTTACAGAAATGTTAAAATATTTAAGTAATGATAAAATTTATGACATGATTAATTGATTATATTTTGACTCAAATAAGGCCTGTTTTATATACATATTATTAAATATTAGATATATACGTGTCACTTATTTTTGTATTTTTAAATATTTTCTATTTTAAATTTTGTTAAAATTTTAACAAATTTTAATTAATTAAAATGATCCTTTTAAATAACAGTTTGTTGATTTTAAATAAAGAAAAGTAACGAATTATTGTAACAGGCATCTTAATTTTTAACACTTACTATTTCAATATGCTAGCTTGATAAAAGTATACCCAGAATCAATTGTTTTTCAAATTAAAATGGATACAATTTTCCATTTGTTTTGATAACAATTTAAAAAAGAGTAGTTCTATGTTTTTATATCTTAATTATCTGTACTTTTGAAGCCTTGAAAATTGAATAATAATGTCGAAAAAGAAAAATAAATTTTATAAAAAGAAAGGAAATATTATTAAGGATTTAACACGTAATATATTACAAGTGTTTAATGGCAATTCAAATAAAATACTTAATTATAAGCAAATTGCAGATAAATTAGAAGTTAAAGATACACATGGAAGAAATCAAATAATTCAAAAATTAGAAGTGCTAAAAGCTGAAGAAAAAATTGAGGAAATTTCCAGAGGCAAGTATATAATTGCAAAACAATCTCATTATTATGAGGGAAAAGTCGATATTACTTCACGAGGTAATGCCTATGTAATTTGTGAAGATTTGGAACATGATATTTACATTCCTTCCCGTAATTTAAATCATGCCTTAAATCATGATTTGGTAAAAGTTTATATTTATAAACGAAGGAAAAATAAAAAGCAAGAAGGAGATATTGTTGAAATTATAGAAAGAGCTAAAACAGAATTTGTTGGTGTTTTACAGTTGAATAAAAATTTTGGCTTTGTGGTTCCTGACGATCCAAAAATGTATTCTGATATATTTATATCTGAAAGCAATTTAAACGGTGCTGAAGATGGGGATAAAGTTTTAGTCAAATTAAAAGATTGGCCCGTTAATTCAAAAAATCCCTTTGGTAAGATCACAGAAGTTTTAGGAAAACCGGGAGATCACAATACAGAAATACATTCGATACTTTTAGAATATGGATTACCGTATAAATTTCCCGAAGAAGTTGAAAGATTTGCATCAAAATTACCATTGGAAATTACCAAAGAGGAAATAGCCAAACGAAGGGATATTCGCAATGAATTAACTTTTACGATAGATCCGGAAGACGCTAAAGATTTTGATGATGCGCTTTCTTTTAAAATATTAAAAAACGGCAATTATGAAATTGGAATACATATTGCTGATGTATCCCATTATGTTCAAGAGAATACAATTTTAGAAGATGAAGCCTATTTACGAGCCACTTCGGTATATTTAGTAGATAGAGTCGTACCCATGCTACCTGAAATTTTATCGAATAATGTTTGTTCCTTACGTCCCAATGAAGAAAAATTGGCTTTTTCTGCCATATTTGAAATGGATAAAAAAGGATATATATTAAATGAATGGTATGGGAAAACTGTAATTTATTCTGATAAAAGATATTCATATGGACAAGCTCAGGATATTATTGAAGACAAATCAAATGGCAGTAAAAATGATTTTGATCTTGCAATTCTAAGATTGGATGAATTGGCTAAAAAAATTAGAGAACGCCGAATGCAACAAGGCGCAATATCATTTGATAGAACCGAAGTAAGATTTCAATTGGATGAGCAGTCAAATCCAACAGGGGTTTATATAAAGGAATCGAAAGATTCCAATAAATTAATTGAAGAATTTATGTTACTTGCCAATAGAAAAGTAGCAGAATTTATTGGAAAAAAAAGGAAAGAGAATGTATCTGATAAGACATTTATATATAGAATTCACGATGAACCGAATATTGATAAATTAGCCGCATTACAAAATATTATTAGAAAATTTGGATATAAAATCAATACAGATTCTAAAAAAAGCACTTCGGAATCTTTAAATAAACTATTATCAGAAGTTCATGGAAAGGCAGAATCAAATATGATTGAAACTTTAACCATTCGCTCGATGAGTAAGGCAATATACACCACAAATAATATTGGACATTACGGGTTGGCATTCGATTATTATACTCATTTTACTTCTCCAATTCGTCGTTATCCCGATGTTATGGTGCACAGGTTATTGCAGCATTATTTAGAAGGTGGTAAATCACCAAAACAAGAAGATTATGAGAAAAAATGTAAACACTCATCAGAAAGAGAATTTATGGCCAGTAAGGCAGAACGTGACTCTATAAAATATATGCAAGTTAAATATATGCAAGACCATCAAGATATGGAATTTGTTGGCGTTATTTCGGGAGTCACAGAATGGGGAATTTATGTAGAAATTATCGAAAATAAATGTGAAGGAATGGTTAGAATTAAGGATATTAAAAGTGATTATTATATCTTTGACGACAAACAATATGCCTTAGTAGGGCAGGCAACAAAAAATGTATATCAACTAGGCGATGAGGTTACTATCAAAGTAAAGAGCACCGATCTTGAGCGTAAACATTTGGATTTTAATTTAATAGAATAATAAATTTAAAAATAATAAAAATGAAAAAAGTAGTAATCTTTTTTATACTGGTGTCAACTTTTGGTTTTTCACAGGAAAAAATAACAAAAAACTTAGGAGATTTCCATGAATTGAAAACCTATAAGGGTTTATCGGTTGAATTGATTAAATCAGAAACACCAAAAATTGTTATAGAAGGAGATAAATCTGGGGAAGTAACCATAAAAAATTCAAATGGAGTATTAAGAATATCCTTAAAAGCATTGGAAACTTTTTCTGCAAATGATGTTAAAGTTTCTATTTATTTCTCGGAAGATATTGATATTATTGATGCCAATGAAGCTTCTATAATTACTTCTAAAAGGATAATTAAACAGGATAAATTGGTACTAAAAGTTCAGGAGGGAGGCAAAATAAAATTAGAAATAGGAACGACAAATGTTGAAGTTAAAGCAGTTTCTGGGGGTAAAGTTACCTTGGAAGGATATTCTGAAAATCAAAAGGTTCATGCCAATACAGGAGGAAAATATGAAGGAGAAAATTTAAAAACAGAAAATACAGATGTTTCTGTTTCTTCGGGTTCAAATGCAGTCATTAATGCCTCTAAAAAGGTTGATGCCAAAGCTACTTTAGGTGGAACAATCACAATAACGGGAGATCCGGCAGAGGTTATTAAAAAAGAATCTTTAGGTGGATATGTTCGTCACTAAATATTTAATTAGTAACTTTGTTTTTTAAAATTTAAATAATGATTTCACAAACGATATTTTTAGGATTTGTAGGTCCATGGCAATGGATAATAATTGGTCTAGCTATTCTTTTACTTTTTGGCGGAAAAAAAATACCTGAATTAATGAAAGGTTTAGGTACCGGAATTAAGGAGTTTAAAAATGCTACCAGTAAAGATGATGATGAAAAGGCGGAAGAAAGTAAAAAATAGTTTTATACTTTTATTTTAAAATTCAAAAACCTCATCGCGCCTTTAGACATGATGAGGTTTTTGAATACAATATATGAAGGCATTATTTTTCACTTTTACCCTTATTTGATGCTTCTGTTACCTTAGTTGCCGCCAATAATGATGCGGTCATATCATTTAACATACTACTTGCAGCACTAGGATTATTTGGTAATAAAATTAAATTACTATTTGATTCGGCACCAATAGATTGTAAAGTATCGTAATGTTGAGTAATTACAATTAATGCAGAAGCCTCCTGACTGTTAATTCCGGCTTTATTCAGTACTTCAACACTTTCTTCCAAACCACGGGCAATTTCTCGTCGTTGATCGGCAATACCTTTTCCCTGTAATCTTTTACTTTCGGCTTCAGCTTTGGCGCGTTCTACAATTAATATTCTTTGTGCGTCTCCTTCAAATTGAGCAGCCACTTTTTCACGTTCAGAAGCATTGATTCGATTCATGGCTATTTTTACATTTTCGTCCGGATCAATATCGGTAACCAAGGCTTTTACAATATCATAACCGTAATTAAGCATGGCTTCTCTTAAATCTCGTTGGATGGCTTGGGCAATTTCATCTTTTTTTACAAAAACATCATCTAATTTCATTTTAGGTACCTCGGCGCGAACCACATCAAAAATAAATGCAGTGATTTGTTCTTGCGGATTTTGAAGTTTGTAAAAAGCATCATAAACATGATCTCTTTTTATTTGGAATTGAACCGATATTTTTAAATGTACAAAAACATCATCTTTGGTTTTGGTTTCTACAGTTACATCGAGTTGTTGTATTTTTAAACTCAATCGGCCGGCAATTCTATCTACAATCGGAATTTTAAATTGTAGCCCCGCCTGCCGAATACTTAAAAATTTACCAAACCTTTCTATAATGACCGCTGTTTGTTGTTTGACAATAAATAAACCGGTATAAAGGATGACTAAAACAATAATAATATAAGGAATATAAGGAATATAAGGAAGCATAAAATTTAGTTTTAAATTAATTATTACATAAAATTACAATAAATATAATCATTTTAAAGGATAATAAATGACTTATCTTTGAAATCAAAATTTAAATAAATGAAAAAATTTTTAACCATAAGTGCGATTGCTGTATTATTGGCTTTAATATCGTATTTTGCTTTTATATATTATGTTACTTATAGCGAAGGGTATAGAGCGGGAGAGTTGGTGAAAATATCCAAACGAGGTTTGATATTTAAAACCTGGGAAGGAAGGTTAAGCCAGGGAGTTTCTGATGCGCAACAATTTGATTTTTCAGTTTTAAAGAAGGATACAGAAGTCATAGAAAAATTAAAAGAATTTCAGGGGTTTCACGTGAAGCTAACTTATATAGAGAGGTTTGGAACATTTGTATGGATGGGAGATACGAAATACTATGTTATAGATGTTGAAAAAACAAACCCTTAATAATTCATTAAAATTAACAAACTCATATGTTATTTAAATTATTTAATTTATAGGATGTTAAAAAAAATGTATTTCCTGTTTGCCTTAATACTATTGATGTCATGTTTGGAAGATAAAAAATCATTTCTTCCTTCAGAGAAGGATGAATCTTTATTTGTTTTGGCAAAAAAAAATGCAATTTTATCCAATGAAGGATTTATTCGTTGTCATAATTATCTGGAGGCTTGGTTAGAATATTGTGATCCCATTACAGGTTTGATCCCAAGAAATATTACGGGAAGTATAGATATATGGAATGCAAAAGATGCAGCTGCAGATAACTATCCTTTTATGGTTTTAACTTCTTTTTTTACTGACCAAAACAGATACGAAGGGAAAATGATAGATATGCTGGTGTCTGAAAGAAAATTTACATCGAGAGTGAGATCTATGCCGGATACTTATTCATTTTCAAAACAAAAATTCGATAATGAAGAGATTGATATGGATCAGATTATTTTTGGTACATCTGAGTATATAAAAGACGGCTTATTACCCTTAACAGAATGGTTGGGCAAAAGTCCCTGGTCAGATCGCATGATGGAAATGTTAATTGATATGCATGCCGAAATTGACATCGCCAATGAATTGAAAGAAGGTGGATACGGGAATGCATCACAGGAGGAAGTAAATGGAGAATTACTCCAGATATTATCAAGGGTCTATTGGATGACAGGTGAAGAAAAATATTTAGAATGGGCTATTAAAATTGGAGATTATTATTTGTTAGGAGAGAATCATCCCACCAGAAATTTGGAATACCTCAGGCTTCGTGACCACGGTTGCGAATTAATTTCAGGACTTTGTGAATTGTATATATCTACAAGTTTTGCAAAGCCAGCTAAGAAAAATGAATACAAAAAGCCGTTGTATGAAATGTTGGATAGAATTTTGGAAGTAGGAAGAAATGAGGATGGGATGTTTTATAATGGAATTAATCCAATTACAGGAGAAATTATTCAAAATGGAATTGCAGACACTTGGGGGTACACTTTAAATGGCTATTATGGGGTTTTTATAATTGACAATAAGCATGAGTATAAAGACGCAGTTTTAAAAATATTTTCCAATCTCCATAAATATAGAAATTATGATTGGGAAAGAGGTAGTTCAGATGGCTATGCAGATGCCATTGAAAGTGCATTAAATATGTATAACCGAATACCAGATATTAATGTTGCGAATTGGATTGATAGCGAAATTCAGGTTATGTGGAAATTGCAAAAAGACAGTGGTATTATTGAAGGTTGGCACGGAGATGGAAACTTTGCTAGAACCACCATTATGTATAATCTATGGAAGAGTAAAGGCCTGTATGTAAAACCTTGGCGGAAGGATCTTTTTTTGGGTGTTGAACAAAAAGGAGATTCCATATTGATCCATTTAAATTCTGAAAAACCATGGCAAGGAAAGCTCTATTTTGATAAGAATCGGCATCATGAAAATATGAAATTACCAATCGATTGGCCGCGAATAAACCAATTTCCAGAATGGTTTACAGTAAAAAAAGAATTGAAGTATAACTTGGTTGATTTCGATCAAAAGTCAATTTCAAAATATAGTGGAGATCACTTGATTAATGGAATTGAAATTGAATTGAATCATGAGAAAAATATGATTTTATATTAGAATAATATCTAACCGAACCAAGGAAACTAAGTAATAATGAAAAGCTTTGAGTGTTTGTGTTATTTATTAATACTCAAAATTGATATAAAATCAAAAAAATAAAAGAAGCAATAATGATTTCAAAATATAAAAGGACTCAAGATTCAGAGGTTATTTTAACTGAATTAATGTTACCATCCCATTCAAATTTTAGCGGTAAAATACATGGCGGTTTTATTTTATCCTTGATGGACAAGGCCGCGTTTGCATCGGCCTCAAAATTCTCCAGACTATATTGTGTCACAGCTTCTGTAAATAGAGTCGATTTTTTGAACCCTATTGAAGTTGGTGAATTAGTTACTTTAAAAGCCAGGGTCAATTATGTAGGTAATTCTTCTATGGTAGTGGGTATAAGAGTTGAATCACAAAATATTCAAACGGGTAATATTAAGCATTGTAATTCTTCCTACTTTTCCATGGTTGCCAAAGATGAAAACGGGAATTCTGCAAAGGTTCCGGGATTAATCATTGAGGATCAAAATGGATTGCGTAGATTTTTACGCTCCATCAAACATATCAAAATGCGAAATGAACGTAAAGCAGCATTTAGTGCGAAGAATTTCATACCGGATGATTTTGAATCTTTATTGGAAGGATATAATGTGAAAATTAACTTTAAATAATGATCTTCCTGGTTTTTAAAACCTGCTGGACCTGCTTAACCTTTTGTACCATTATAAGGTAGCAACTCCAGTATCTTACTCCTCTTGAAATCGAATTGAAATTAAATGGAGTAATTAAAAATGTGGCTTAAGAAAATAGTCCCAAATTTACTTGGTAGTCCAGAAACTTATTATAAAGGAAAAGAATAATAGCCAAGGCTAAAAGCCATACACATTTGCATTTGGCTGATGCCGACACATAAGCCAAAAATTGCTAAAAAACATAGGGGTTTCGGTGGTGAATTGAAGTTTTATGCTTCGATTGAAAACCGTCAAACCAAAATTTTGATACTGTAAAAAAAAAGACAATTATAAAAATATTTGGCTTGGCTAAGTGCTAAACTGAAAGGGCAGTGCTTTAAATTCCCCTAAGTTTCTTAGCTGGGTCGTTTGCTGCAAGGCGGAAATAAAAGCGGCTTTACTGAAAATGATCTTTGTAAAGAAATGAGAAAATTGAAAATCATTGTGATTGGGCGGATGGCAAAGACAGAATAAAAAATTACGAAAAACACTTATTAAATTATTTTAAAAGAAAAACACATGAAAACTAAATCGATGGAATGGATTACAGATTGGATAATTGGGCTTGGAGTTGAAGAAACTTCCGCCATGTATTTGAAATTAGTAATACTATTATTTGTTCTTTTTATCCTTTCTTATGTCACCAATTTCATTATAAAAAAGATTCTTGTCCGATCTATCCGATCAGTAATTAAAAAAACAAAAACCGTATGGGATGATGCTCTGGTGGAAAATAAAGTCTTTATTACCCTTTCTCATATTGCACCTGCTATTGTAATTTATTTGACTGCTCCTTATATTTTTGAGGATTTCTCTGGTGCAATTCCTTATATTTTAAGATTAGTGAATGCTTATATCAGCACTATTTTAATTGTTGTTATCATCAATTTCCTGAATACGCTCAAGTATTATTTGGAAAACACAAAATTATTTAAAGACAAACCTTTAGATAGTTATTTCCAGTTAGTTAAAATCGTCATTTACATTATAGGCGGTATCATTATTCTATCATTCCTTCTGAATAAATCCCCCTTATACTTTTTTAGTGCTTTGGGGGCAATGACAGTTGTTTTGTTATTGATATTTAAAGACAGCATTATGGGATTTGTGGCAAGCATACAACTTTCAGCAAATGATATGATACAGATAGGTGATTGGGTCTCCATGCCAAAATATGGTGCTGATGGTGATGTTATTGAGATGAACCTAACGACCATAAAGATACAAAACTGGGATAAAACCATTACTTCTATCCCTACTTACGCATTTATTTCGGAATCGTTCAAGAACTGGAGGGGAATGTCAGAATCGGGAGGCAGAAGGATAAAACGGTCTTTAAATATTAAGATCAGCAGCATAAAATTCTGCTCACTGGAAATGCTGGAACGATTTAAAAAGTTTCAACTGATAAAAGATTATATTGAAGAAAAAAGCAATAAAATTGAGGAGTATAATAAAGAAAACAAGATCGATAAATCCTATTTAATCAACGGAAGACATTTAACTAATATTGGTATCTTCAGAGTATATGCAGAAGCTTACGTAAAAAATAATCCTGATATTAATCTTAATATGACCTGTATGGTAAGGCAATTGCTTCCTACTGAAAAAGGTCTTCCAATCGAAATATACACATTTAGCAATCGTCAGGAATGGGTGACATATGAAGGCATCATGTCAGATATGTTCGATCATCTTATTGCATCAGTTCCTGAATTTGAACTCGAAGTATTTCAAAGCCCTACAGGGACCGATTTTAGGAAGCTGTAATATTATTTTAAAAGTATAATGACTATGAAGAACTCCCAGCAGCTAACAAGTACTAAAAATAATGGCTCGAAAAAGCGCCACATATTTTTAGCATAGTCCTTGTGTGGCATACTGACTCGTCCTGAAATATGTATACACAAAACAACAAGTAAAAAAGATGATAAAATGAAAAAAGAAAATAAATCCAACATTGAAGAATCGGTTAATAATGATACGATACCAAAAGTTACAGGAATTGGTGGGATTTTCTTTTTTTCGAATGACAGGGAAAAAACGAAAAAGGGGTATTCAAAAAACTTAGGGCTTGAAACAAATCAATGGGGCTCAAGTTTTGAATTTAGAAATGCAAATCGACCCGAAGAAATAAACTACTTAGTGACTAGTCGGAAATAGACGAATTTTATATGCTTATTTATTTTAGATAAGATTTTTACCTTTCTTTCTTAAGGAGATGCCCTAGTATCAGTCGATTAGAAAAAAGTGAAAATATCGTATAAAGAAAAAGGATTGATTTTGCTGTATTTCCGACCAGACACTACTTAAAATGGAGTCCTTTTAAGAAAGAGAGCGAATATTTTTCGCCCTCTAAGAAAAAGTTTATGATTAACTATTGAGTTCAAAATATTGAATGACTTATAAAAAATTAAAATCGAATGGTGTTAATGTTTTAGACTCAATAGAGACCTATGATTATGGAAAGTTTGTACATATAGTGGACAATGATGGTAATAAAATTGAACTATGGGAACCTATTGATAGTGTTTTTAAAGAAATGGTAGGAAAAACAACCAAATAAAGTTGAACGCATAACAATTATAAAAAAAGCGGTTAGGTTTTCACGAAATATCTTTTATGG
>SMVA01188304.1_pt1 | contig 17115 bp, 13 predicted proteins | sample 2456451 | NCBI WGS metagenome assembly SMVA01 (sample SAMN11095933, study PRJNA526329) | marine sediment metagenome | biome: Marine sediment; feature: Surficial sediment; material: Deep marine sediment; isolation source: Hadal surficial sediment | place: Pacific Ocean | collected 2014-05 | depth...
CTGGCGATCGGTCGAGGCAACGTGGCACGAAATTCGGCGGTCGCACGTGAGGCCAGGTCGGAGAGCGTGCGGTGCTCGTGCTCCAGTGCCTCGAGCGCCACGCCGCTGCGTGCGGCCTTGAATACGTAGCGCGGAGCCGCAGCTCCGGAGGCGAAGACGAGCACGACCAGAGTCGGCTCCGCGCGCAACATCAAGTAGCCGGGACATTCGACGTCCGCGGACTCGCGCAGCAGCCGTTTCAGCAGCCCCTCCGGTGAGCGGTCGTTCATTTCGACGCCACGAGGTAGAAAAAGGGGACCACCTGGGGCAACAGGCCGGTGGCCACGGCGATGCGGCCCAGTGCCGCGGCAGTTCTGGTCTTCGCGCTGTGGCGCCGGACTCGCTCGCGAAACAGGAAGCGCTGAGGCTCGCGGCCATCGAGCGTGATGACAACCTGGGGACGGACCGCGTCCGGGAGCGGCGCGAAAGCCCGCACGTTGTGGAAGCCCGCCGAACGCAGGAGTTGACGGTACGTTCCCAGCGTTCGGCGAAACGGGCGGTGATCGTTTCCCAGCGCTCGGAGATTGGCTTGCAGCTCCGGATCGGAACGCGCCGTCGATTTCCGGAGCAAGCCGTAGATCGACGAGAGTCCCAGCAGGTGGTACAGCCGGTTTTCCGCCCCGAGGTAGAGCACGCCGTCGTCGGCAAGCACCCGCTGCGCCTCGGCCAGGAATTCCTCGGCGGCTCGCTCCGCCATCCGATCGACGAGCAACGCATCGAACGTGCCGTCGTCGAACGGCAGCGCCGATCCCGGATGGTACAGCTGCACCCGGACATTCGCGTGGCCGCTTCCGTGAGCCCGCCCGGCAACTTGCCGCCGCTGGTCTTCCGAGAAGCACAGAGTCTCGACTCGACCCGCGCGCTCTGCGAGGTGGCAGCTCAGCTCCCCCGTCCCCGACCCCAGCTCGAGCAGCGAGACCTCACTCCCGGTCGGAATGAAGAAGCTCCAGTGCGAGTCTCTCACCGGCGCATGCTCCACTTGACCCAGGCTCCCGTCGCGCGATCGGAGAGCTGCTCGATCCAGGCCAGTCGTTTCAACAGCGCCTTGACCTCGATCGCGGTCATGGCGAGCATGGCCCTGGGCCGGCGACTCCGATACGCGGCGAGCTGGACCTCGTGACGCTCCTCTCCGCCCCAGCGCTGTTTGTAAGGCTCGTCGCCGCGCATGAAGTCGAAGGCCTGCATCCCGCGTTCGATGGAGTCGCGGATGAGGAAACCCGTGATCAGGATTCCCGGGGAGAGGTGTGCCGTATCCCGACGGTACGCACCATCGTAGGCCCCGGCGGTGTCGTTCGTGCTCAGGTACAGCTCGTAGGCGAAGGGCTCTCCGTCGAGCCGCGCCAGCGTCAGGTCGAGCAGGCCTTCCTCGGCCGCGGCTGCCGTCAGCTCGCGGAAGAACTCCCGCAGGACGTCGAGCTGCAGCAGGCCAGTCCCGCGGTCGGCTTTCCAGCTGCTCAGGTTGATCGCCACGACGTGCTCCCAGGCTCGCTCCAGCTCCTCGGAGGAGCAGGGGAAGTGGCGCTCGTACTCCACGCGTCCCGCGCGCTCCGCCCGGTTGGCCTGGGCCCGATGCGTCTTGCGCCACTTGGCCGACTTGGACGCGAGGAACGCATCCCAGCTCGCCGGGAGCTCCAGCACGAAGGAGTTGGACCGCCGCCGCCGCCGCAGAATCACTCGCTCGGAGCTCAGCGTCGCTTCCAGGGCGCCGAGCGTCGGCGAGGCCTCGGGCAGTCCGCGCAGCAGCAGCACGTCCCACGCCTGTTCCTCGACGATCGAGCGAACGAGCTGATCCAGGGCGTCGCTGCGGCCCGGCTCGACGAGGAAGTCGGCGCGGTCGGCGAGGCCCATGCCGCGCGAGGGCACGCCGGCGGTGCCGACGATCTGCAGCGCGCGCACGGAGACCGGGCCGAAATTCTCGCGCGACAGCTCCAGGGGTGCCAGCGCCAGGAGCCGCTCGCGGTCGCGTACGGCCAGCAGGAACAGCCGGCGCTCTTCGCCGAAGTTACGCCACCAGGTGCGCGACCAGGCATAGCTGCTGAACACGTTCCGCGGGACCGTGCGCGCGTGCAACCCCTGCCACTGCTCGCGCAGCCGGTCGAAACCGTCGACGTCGTCGATGATCTCGACCCGCAACGCTGGCGGCCGATCCGTCATCACTTGCCGGTCGAGACCGACGCCAAGCCCCACAACAGACAACGCAGCTTGTGAAACAGCAACAACAGGAACGACGCGGCGAACAGCAGCTGGGCCCAGACCTCGGCCAGCTCCTCGGCGATGGTCTGGAAGTGCCGGAACCCGCGGTTGTGGAAGAATCCGAGATCGAGGGAATCCTGCACCGCCGAGATCCCGATCAGCACGATCGCGGCGACGAACAGCACCAGGCTGGCGCGGATTTGCCGCAGCTCGTCGAGCAGGAACCAACTCAGGACCAGGCCCACGGCGACGTACGCGATCAGCGCGACGTCGCCCGGGAGCAGGAAGTCGACGTCGGTCAACACGCCGCGCGGCTTCAAGAACTTCTCGCGGATCAGCTCGTGCCCGCGGAACCGCTCGTCGGCCGCCATGGCCAGGAAGCCGGCCGAAAACAACAGCCACGGCCAGCGACGTTGCAGCGGCTCGGTTCCGGCGCGGCGACCGATCTCGGTCAGGCACCACAGCGCGAAGGCGATGACGGCAATCAGCGCGCACTGCAGCGTGGACAGCCAGTTGATCGGGCTCTCTTCGCCCGCGAAGCCGCGCCACGGCTCGGGCCAGGCCCCGACGAAGAGCAGCACGGGGAACAGCACGTTTACGGCGACGAGGCTCCCCAGCACCCAACGCTGCGCCCGGGCCAACTCGGCGAGAGTGTTCTCCAGACGCCTGTTGCTCGCACCGCTAGTCAACTCTCACCCATCTTTCGTTGTCCGCAACGCGCGCCACGTGAACCAGGCCAACGCGCCCAGAATCGCCATGGAGAACCATAACATGCACAGTGCGCTGCCCACGGCGCCCAGTCGCTGGATCAGCGGAATGGCGACCACAGCGTAAGCCACGAGGCCGATGAAGTGGACGAGCGTCTGGATCTGCGGTCGCTTGAGCGCAAAAGTGGCGAAGGCCAGCGGCTTGGACAACACGAACAGCAAACGCGCCGCGACCAGCACCTGGAACACGATCACGGCCTCGACCCAGTCGGGCCCCTCGATGAGCAGGATCACAGGCCGCGCAAGAAGCCAGGCCACGGGCAGGATCAGCAGGGTCCAGGCCAGCCGCGAGTAGGTCTTGCGGAGCGCGCGGGCGATCAATGCGGGATCCGTGAGCGCCGTGAACTTGGGCAGCAGGTACTTGCGCACCGGCTCGAAGATCAGGGACAGGAATTCCGCGAAGCGCGCGGCCATGGCGAAGTACCCGGTGGCCGCGTCGCCGGCGTAGAGACTCAACAGCAGGACGTTGACCCGCGTCACCGCGGCCTCGAGCAGCGCCGAACCCCAGATCCACTTGCCGAAATGCAGGATCTCACGGAACGGTACGCGATAGCGTCCGAGGCGAAAGGTGTCGCCCGGGGTTCCGACCATCGCGACCAGGAGCTTCACGGCCGGTGCGCCCAGCAGCACCAGGCTGACCACCGAGAGAATCGTCAAGCGCCCGAGAAAATCCAGGACCAGCACACCGCCGAAGAGGAAAATAGCGGACGCCAGTCCGGACACCGCATAGCTCACGAAGCGCTGGTAGGTGCGGAGCACCGACAGCAGATAGCTGGCCAGGCGCGAGACCACGATGCCGGCGAAGGCCACGATCAGTGTTACGCGCAGCGCTGGATCGTCGAAGTACGCTCCGGCGAGGAGCGGAGCCAACACGACGCCCAGCACGGAGAGCGCACCCGCGGAGAGGAGATGCAGCCACAGGCCGGAACGGCACACGGCGGCCAACCGCGGTTCGTCGCCGGCGGCGAGCTCCTTCGAGCCCAGGCTGATCACCGAGGTGTCGATGCCGAACTGCGTCGTCTGGGACAGCAGCTGCGTCAGCGCCGTAATCGCCGCGACGACACCGAGGCCTGCGGGCGTGAGGGCGCCGGCGTAGATCACGAAGGCGAAGAAGCGCAGGCCGGACTCGAAAACGTTCCCCAGCGCCATGACCTGCAGGTCGCCACGGACGAAGGTCCCGAGCCTGGAGCGAAGGGAGGGTCTTTCCGGCACGCGAGGACGGTCCGAGGTCACTCACCACTCCGTTTGCGCGGCCTGCGGTTCCGGTCCCAACTCCGCCGGATCGTAGCCGTTCCACTGCGCAGGAACGATCGACAGCAGGGTCTTGAAGTGCCAGCGGCGCCGCTCCTCGTCCTGGTTCAGGTCGTACTGCACCAGCGTCAGGTTGACCCTGCGGACCGGCCGGCGAGAGCCCGGCACCAGGACGTAGTCCCACTGGCCGAGGGGCAACTGCGCCACGCGAGCGCCGCCGATTCTTCGAAACCCCGATTCGTTGTGTACGTCCCAGGTGCGCAGGCGGACCGGTCGAGAATAGTCGTAAGAAAAGCTGAACAGTGCCCCAGCGTACTCTCCGTCGAGAATCCGAAAGCGGGCGATCGCCCTGCCGTCTTTCGGCAGCCACTCCACGCCGACGAGCGAGGCCTGCAGGTCGATCGTGCGTTCGACCTCGAGCTCGTCGTCCTCGTCTTCGTCGGGGGCCGCCTCGGCCGGGTCCTCGGCCTGGGCCAATGCGGGACCGAAGCACGCCGCAAGGCACATACACAACAGCAGGAGGGTCAGCGGTTTCTGGATCATCGCAGCGTATCGTAAAGCAGTTCTGCTGTGCGGGCCAAGAGTATCATGTGTCCCCGGTTGACCTGGTTGACAGACCCAGGAGATCGATGTACCGGGAAAGGTTCCATGTGTTACCGGTGGTTGATGTTCGGAATGGCGGTCGTGCTCCTCGGGAGCACCCCGATCATGGCCCAGCAGACGGTCGGGCTGTTCCTCAACGACGAAGCCTCGTTCGACGGGTACACGCTGTTCAATCAGCTCAATTCGGACACCAGCTATCTGATCGACAACGCGGGGAAGCTGGTCCATTCCTGGGAGAGTTCTTTTGCGCCGGGCATTTCGGTCTATCTGCTCGACAACGGCCACTTGCTGCGCACCGCGAGGTTCGCTCCGGGCGGATCCCCGTTCAACGCGGGCGGCACCGGCGGGCGGGTCGAGGAGTTCGCGTGGGACGGGACTCAGGTCTGGAACTACGTCTACTCGACCGCCGACCACCGCCAGCATCACGACATCGAGAGACTTCCGAACGGCAACGTGCTGATGATCGCCTGGGAGCGCAAGACGGATCTCGAGGCCATCGCCGAGGGCCGCGACCCGGGCACGCTGCCGGGCCAGCTGTGGCCGGATCACCTGATCGAGGTGCAGCCGGTCGGCGCGTCGGGCGGCACCATCGTCTGGGAGTGGCATACCTGGGACCATCTGATCCAGGACTTCGATCCGACCAAGAGCAACTTCGGGGTGGTGTCGGATCATCCCGAACTGATCAATATCAACTTCGCCCCCGGCCCGGCGGACTGGATGCACGTCAACGCGGTCGACTACAACCCCGCGTTGGACCAGATCATCGTCAGCAGCCCCCGGTTCAACGAAGTCTGGATCATCGATCACAGTACGACCTCAGCAGAAGCGGCCTCGCACTCCGGCGGGAGCTCCGGAATGGGCGGAGACCTGCTCTACCGCTGGGGCAACCCGCGGGCCTACGATCGGGGCGACGCTGCCGATCAGCGACTCTTCGGGCAACACGACGCACAGTGGATCGAGCCCGGCCTGATCGGCGCGGGCAACGTCCTCGTATTCAACAACGGCGTGGGCCGCCCGCAAGGGAACTACTCCTCGGTGGACGAGTTCGCGCCCCCGGTGGACGAGTCGGGAGACTACTCGCTGGACGCCGGCTCGGCGTACGGTCCCGGCGAGCTTGTCTGGACCTACATCGCCGACCCTCCCGGCGATTTCTTCGCGTCCTTCATCTCCGGTGCCCAGAGACTGCCCAATGACGACACGCTCGTCTGCTACGGACCGCAGGGCACATTCTTCGAGACCACGCAGGACAGTACGATCGTCTGGGAGTACGTCAGCCCGGTGACCTCCAACGGGACGACTTCGCAGGGGAACCCCCCGGGCAACAACAGCGTGTTCCGGGCCTATCGCTACCCACCGGACTACCCGGGTCTCGTCGGCCAGGATCTGACGCCGGGCGATCCGCTCGAGCAGTACACGAAGCCCCTTCCGGTTCCCGACGGCCAGGACGGCACCGAGCCGCTGACGTGCTCGTATGCCGGAGCAGGCGTGCTCCGCGTGTTCTGGGACGTGGACAGCTGTCCGGCCTTCGGCTACCACCTGATCTACGGCGACCTGGCCGATGTTGCCGCCTACTCCCTGCAGGGAAGTGAGTGCGGAATCGGCACCTCCGGGAGCTTCCAGTGGGAGGGGGTGCCCGCCGGAGACCTGTTCTTCCTGGTCGTCGGGGTCGACGACACGGGCGTCTACGAGAGCAGCTGGGGCGTCGACAGCACCGGTGCTGAGCGAAACGGCGGGGGGCCGTCCAACCTGTGTGGCGTGACCAGCAAGGACTTCGGAGAAACCTGCCCCTGACCGTCTACGGGCTCTCTCCGCAGCCGTTCCACGCCGTCACCAGATAGTAGCTGAACGTTCCGCTGGGCGGAACCGTCTCGTCGATCCAGAAATTTGCCGAGTTCAACGTCGCAACCACCGAATGGTTGTAGTGCCAGGTTCCCCCGCCGTGAACTCCGCGGTAGACGTACTTGCGGAACGCGATGGGATCCCAGAACAGTTCCTCGTTGGTGGCGAACCAGATGCCCTCGATCTCTTCCGGGATGATGATCTCCGGATCGCAGACATCTCCCAGGCCGTCGGTATCGCAGTCTTCCTGTGTCGGGTTCGGGTCGCTGACGCAGTTGTCGCAAACGTCTCCCACCCAGTCGACGTCGATATCCGCCTGACCCGCGTTCGCCACGTTGGGGCAGTTGTCACCGGTGCTCATGATGTTGTCGCCATCGGAGTCGTGACAGACGCCGATCTGAACCGGCGTCGCTTGCGCCGCGCCGGAGGGGAAGTGAAAGCGGTTGCACTCGTTGCCGTTCAGCTTGGTGTTCGCGGCGGCCAGTCCACCGTACATGATGAAACCGAAAGTTGGATTGTGCCCCAACCCCGTGTTGTGACCGAACTCGTGAATCCAGAGCTTGCCCTCGTTGCCCGGGTTGGGAGGAGGCGAACGTATCAGCACGATGCCGTTGCCCGGCGTCTCGGCGCACCCGAGAATGTTGTTCCCCGGGCCGCCGCAGTAGCCGATGTAGTCGACGACCTTGATCCGGCCCGAAGGGTTGTTGATGACCGCGTTCAGCTCGGCGCCGTTCTGGATGACGTCCAGGCCGTCCCCGGGAGAGCCGAACTGCGCGCCGGGTTGCGTGCGGACGTACTCGATGCAGCAGGCCGTATCGTTCGAGGCATTCTGGGTGGCGACGACCTGCGTGATGTGTTCCAGCGCCTCGTCGACCTCTGCGTCCGTGATCGGATTGTTGGCGGCGACGTGGTTGGTATAGGTCAGGTCGTGAACGTGATGGGCCGGGTTGGGGTCGAGCGACAGCGGCGCCGGGTGGCCCGGGTCCAGCGGGTCGCCGGGGGCCGGTTCGACCTCGGTGTTGCCGTCAATCAGGGACAGGCCGTACTTCACCTGCTCCGCGAGCTCCTTCATCCGCGCGACGTCGGGGTCCTCGTTCATCCTGCGCAGAATGTCCGCGGCGACCGGTCCGCCGCGCGCCGCGATGCGCCCCAGGGCTTCGGGTACGATGAGTCTCGCCCGGAATTCCTCCGGGCTGTCGTTGCGCACCGGAGGATGGTCGAGATAGTCCGCGATTGCAGCGGCGTCGCCGTCATTGGCCAGGAAGGTCAAGAACGCGACGACATTGTCCCGGCGCTCGAAGTCGGGGTCCTGGAGCAGCTCGAGCAGGTAGGGCACGCCGACGGTGCCGACCTCTCGCTCGGCTATCTCCGCCGTCATTCCGTGAATCCAGGAGACCAGAGCAGCTTCGTGAACACGCTCCTGGAGGGATCCCGCAAAAAGAAGAGGTTGGAAAGCCAGGCACAGCAGCACCGGGCACAGCAGACGGTTCTTCATTTCTAGCCCCTCATTCGAATCAAGAGGGTTATACCCCGCTGAATTCGGAAAGACCAGCAACTCTCAAAAAAGCCTTTTCTTCTTGCTGTATTTACGATGTGTCCGCAGGGGTGAGATCGTAGCGACGAATCTTCGCGTACAGCGAGCTGCGGTGGATTCCGAGGATCTCGGCGGCCCTTTTCTTGTTGCCGCCGGCCTCTCGCAGCGCCTCCAGGATCCGACGCCGCTCCATCGACCGCAGAGTGCTGGGCGCGCTTCGTCGCAGCTTCTCCGGCAGATTCTCCAGCTCGATCGTTCCCGAGCAGTTCCGCACGATCGCGCGTTCGACGACGTGTTGCAGCTCGCGCACGTTTCCCGGCCACTCGTAGCGCTGGAGTGCATCCAGCGCCTCCGGTGAGAACCCCGTCACCTGCCGTTTCAGTCGTGTGGCGCCTACAGACACACAGTGCTGGGCCAGCAGGGGAACGTCTTCCGTGTGCGACCGCAGCGGTGGCAAGTGGACCGGAATGACGTTGAGCCGATAGAAAAGATCCTCACGGAAGTTCCCCTGGCCCATCGCTTTCTGCAGGTCGCGGTTGGTGGCTGCGATCAGGCGCACGTCCGGTTCCAGCGTCCGATCCTGGAGCAGCCTCAACAGCAGCAGCTGGGTCGCCGGGGAGATGTCCCCGATCTCGTCGAGAAACAACGTGCCTCCCCGAGCCAGCTCGAAGCGACCTCGCTTCGTGTTCTCGTCTCCCAACAGCTCGCGGCGGAGACCATCCTCGGCATGCACCGCGCAGTGGGTCTGCACGAAGGGACCCTCGCCACGTGCGGACAGCTCGTGAATCGCGCGGGCCACGAGGCCCTTGCCGGTGCCGCTCTCCCCGGTCAGCAGCACCGTCGAATCGGTGCGGGCGACTTCGCGAACGGTGTTGACGAGTCGCTGAACGGCGGGAGAGTCACCGATGATCTGCTTCAGGGGATCGGCCCGGCCGAGCCGGTGCTTGAGGTCGACCACCAGCATCCGCTCGCGCTCGAGCTCCCGGGCCAGATTCCGTCGCCTGTGGCCCAGCCGGCGGGCGGTCATGGCGCGCCGGGTCAGATCCAGCAGCGCTTGCTCCGCGGTCGGTTTCTCCAGCAGGTCGTAGCCACCGCTGCGGAACGCCTCGAGCACGTCCTGGGCCGATGGCGAGGTGCACAACACCACGACGGGCAGCGAAGGCATGACCTGTTTCACCGCCTGCAGGAGCAGCCGGCCGTCCTCGACGCGCAGGCGCAGGTCCGCCAGCATCAGGTCATATTTGTCGTCACGAGCTCGCTCCAGCGCTTCCGCGGCGCTCGTCGCCGTCTGCACAATGTGTCCCGCCCGTGACAAGATGTCGGCAAGACACGCGCTGACTTCTCGCGAGTCGGCAATCAGGAGCCTCCCCGGCTGTGTACGGTTGTCCACGTGGGAAACTTAGGGCGGTACCTCGGGTGCCGGCAACGGCACGGTTCCGGTGGGTCTACTGGCACAGGCCCGTGGTGATCTTCGTCGTGACGCCGCACAGGTGGGACGGGGTCGTACCGTTGCGCTCTTCCCCGAGGCTGTTCGTGCCCCAGCTGCTCTCGAAGTTCGGGCATTCGTGCACTCCGACGATCAGAAAGTACAGATCTCCCGCCGGCACGCCGGACCAGCTGTAGACGCCGACGGAGCCGATCGCGCACTCGGCGGACTGCAGCGTGTAATCGGCCACCTCCGAGAGATTTCCGAAGATCAAGTTGTAGTCGGTCGAACCCCCGCAGAACACCGGGTCCCAGAACATTCGGATCTGGTCACCCCCTGGCGTGACCCGCTGACAGGTCATGGGCTCCGATGCACCGTCGCCGTCAGGCACGGGGTACAGATCGGCGTAGATCTCGATCGGGTCTCCGGGTGTCAGCTCCTTGCCGTCCAGGCCGGGATGATCCGGAGGGTAGCGAGTGATCTTGAACACCGCGCCGGGGGACGATTCTCCCTGCGGGACGGGTCCCGCGCCCGAAACCGGGTTGACGTACAGCCATGCGGTCTGACCCTCTTCCGTCACTTCGAGGAACGTACCGAGCGGGCCGTCGCAAATGAGTGTATTGCCGTTCGGGAGCCGTTGCGCACCGGACATGATCGGGGCGTAGAGGTCCGTCGGCGGATCGGCGACGTACGTCCACGTCGGTTCCTCGGGCCCGTACGCCGCGCCCGGGAGTAGTGTGTAGTGGCCGTTTCCGTCAATCGGCGGCGCGAACTCGACCACTGCGGAAAAGGGACCGGGTGGAGCCCCGGGTGCGAGGTGCGCCCGATTGCTAAATGCTGTGAGATTTCCCTCGCCCGGATGCCCGGGTTCGACCCACCGCGCGTCATGCTGGTTGAACAGTTTCTGGTCCGCCGCGCCGCCGCGGTCGTAGGCCTCGGGATTTCCCCAGCGGTAGAGCAGGTCACCCCCCATGCCGGAATTGCCGCCGGTGTGACCGGCGGCCTGTTCGATCGTCGTGCTGTGGTCGATGACCCAGATTTCGGAATACGTGAGAGTGCTCAGCGCGATCTGGTCCAGGGCTTCGTTGTAATCGATCCCGTTGGTGTGCAGCCAATCTGGCCCGGAGAGGAAAATCTCGTAGTTGATGTCGATCAGGCCGGGGTTGTCGGCCACGACCCCGAAGTTCGCCTTCGTCGGGTCGAAGTCCTGCACCAGATGATCCCAGGCGTGCCAATCCCAGACGATGTTCCCACCCGAAGTCCCAATAGGCTCCACTTCGATGACGCGCAGCGGCCAGAACTCAGGGCCGACCTCGGCAGGGTTCTTTCCCGCTTCGATGGCCTCGAGCTCCGTCTTGACTTCCCAGGTAATCATCAGCACGTTTCCGTTCGGCATCGGTTCGACATCGTGGTGGAGCATGTGCTCGTCGTCGGTGTAGACGCCCTGCCAGAGCAGCGTCCCATCCCAGGCCAGCTTCTCGACACTGTCAAAACCGCCGCGCAAGAGATCACCGTTCTCAAACAGATAGGCCGCGCCGAAGATCGCGTTCGGACTCCACCAGGAGTGAACCAGGTGCCCCTCGTTGTCGATCAGATAGGTGCCCTGCGAACTCGGAGGGGAAAACAGCGTGTACCCTTCGGACGACGCTTCATCGTTCAAGAACAGCCCCACGGTTTGTTCGGCGTGGGACAGGCCGGATACGCACAGAACGAGCGCGGCAATCCGTGTCAGCCGTGCAAATCCCGGTGCGGAGAAATCGTGCAGGCTCTCGGCCATGTGGATGCCCCATAACCAGTGTCACCCGTTATACCGCCAAAACGCACCAATAAGGGGACAGATCTATTTCTTTGAAAGAAATAGATCTGTCCCCTTATTCGATCCAGTAGATCGGTCGATCGTCGCGGATACCCACGAGGCGGATGAATTCTTCCTGCCACAGCGAGCCGTCCGGATGGATGAGGATCGCCTCGCCGGTTTCGGAACGGGCAGATAGCTCCTTCCGCCAGATCTCGACGGCGTTGCGGACTGCCAGCTCACGCTCCTCGGGCGTCGCCACGTAGTCGAACTCGAACGACTCGAATCCCGCAAGATCGGCGAGCGAGCGGTAGGCGATGATGCGCACCGCCGGATACAGATCGTTCAGCAGCAGGGTCAGGTACGGTGCCAGCCAGCCGCTTCCGGAAGCCTCCTGCGCCGGTTGCCACCCCATGTGCCAGCCGATCAGAGCGCGCTGACCGGCGTGACCGGTCATGGCCCACAGCACCGAGGCCGCGATGTTCTCCTGATCCTCGGTGAGGGTCGGCCGCGGCGTGTCGTACCACTCTGCTAGATGATCGGCCGCCCAGCCCAGCGAGCGGTCCAGGTGACACAGGTTGCACGCGTTCGGTCTTCCCGTCTCGACACTGCTGGAGACCGTCGGCGCCTGCACCTGGTGATTGCGGATCGCCTTGAGTAGCGCGTAACTGGTGTACGGCATGTGGCAGTTGTAGCAGCGGCTCCCGCTGGATTCCGGCGCGTGATGCGTGTGTTGCTCGATGGAGATCTCGTGACACTGGCTGCAGGCGCGATCGGAGTCCATCCGCGGCGCGAGCTGGTCGTTGGCCCACTCCTTCATCGAGCGCGGATCGTCGGGCGACCTGTGCATCGCGTGGCAGGAGAGGCAGGACATCTCGCCCCGCTGAAAACAGGGGGTGTCGATCAGGGCGTCGTACTCTCTGCCTCCCGTATGCATCATCCCGTCCGGCCAGCGGCTGGCCTCGGGAAGAGGGTCCTTCCGCGGGCCACCGCTCGAGACCGCGGCCAGATCGTCGCCGGGTCGGAAAGCACCTTCCGCGGCCGTGATCGAGTGGCACTGACCACAGACCTCGCTGGACCGCATGTGGTCCAGGCGCTTCGGGTTGACGATCGTCGGATCGGGCTGGTCGCTCCGATGCAGGGCGTAGCGGCGTCGTGGATCCCGATTGGCCCGCACGTGTTCGTCGCCGGGCCCGTGGCACGACTCGCAGGCAATCCCGAACTCCACGACCTGCGCCTCGGCGCGAGTCGGACCCCTGCGTTCGCCGTGCGTCGTGTGACAGATGACGCAGCCGGCGCCCCACAGACCCTCGTGGTGCGAGGGAACCCACCGTGGGTCCGGAGGCAGCAGGAACGCCGCAAAGCGCGGAACCCAGCGTTCCTGGTCGATGAGATAGAGGAAGGGGATCGTACCCAGTCGGCGCTTCTCGCCGGTGGCGAACCAGACCCACTGACGGTGGTGCGACCCCGTGGTCATGACGATCTGTCGCGGTTGACCGTCCACATCGACCCAGAACTCGTCTCCCCGGCGCTCGAGCCGGTAGCTCTGTTCGTTCACTTTCAGCTCGACGTTCTCGAAATTCGCTTCGACGGCCGCGGGGCTCGCGGTCTGGGTCATGCGGCGGTGATACGACCCGAACCAGCTGGCGTAGTTGTCCGGGTGGCAGGCCCGGCAGGTCCGAGAGGAGACGTATCCGTCCCGGGGCTCCTCGGTCGGTCGATCCTGCGGGGGCGGCTCCCCGGGTGATGCCAGATAACGCAGCGCGAGGAACGTCAGTCCGACCACGGCCAGGCCGATCGCGGGGATTCTCAGTGTCCAGGATGGGGCGAAGCTACCCACGAGTCAGGCGCGCATTATATCGCCAGCCTAGCGCCGTAGAACGACAGCCCTCTCGAGCAGCACGATCGTCTCGTCGGCGTCGACGAGCATCTTGACGAAGCGATAGCCTTCGCGCGTGGCATTGTCCAGTGCCCGGGGAAGTCCCGGGGCCTCTCCGGATGCGGCGATGCGATAGACCCAACCGTGCCGCGATTGCGGCTCCCGTTCCAGCAGCAGCGCCGAGTCGGTGGAGCTGCCGGGGGCGACGCGGTTGCCCCGCTCGGTGATCCGGTTGAGCTTGTGCTGCAGTCTGCCCCGGCGGTGCCTGCGCAGGGGATGGGTCAGCACGCGGTAGCCGTAAGCCCCGGGGGCTTCGGCGGCCCGTTCGACCAGCACCATGGCCGGGGCGTTGATCGACGGGTCGGCCGCGGCGATCGCGCGGTATCCACGTGCGCCGGCACGCTTCAGCGCGTGGGCCAGACCTCGATTCCGGGCGTTCAGCAGCAGCCGGTAGCGTCGCGGTCCGACGTCCGGCGAGCCGGCCGCGTCGTCGAGAGGCTTGCCGAGCACGGCTCGCACCCGGCGTGCACTGTTCACCAGAGCGAGAACCTCGTAGCCCTCGCCTCGGCGCTGGGCCAGCCGCTCGTGGAACGCCTCGAACTCGTTGAATCGGATGGAGTCATAGGTGAATCGACGAGAATACGTGGATCGTTCGAGAATCAGGGTCAGCTGTGCGCCGTAGGCCGCCGGCGGCAGCCAGAAATCTTCGATCCGCCGCGCCACGAGGTTGCCGGTCGCGAGGGAGTACCCCTGTGCACCGAGCGCGTTCATCTCCCGCCGGGTGGTCTCGTCTTCGAGGTCGCCGGCCAAGGCCAGGACCGCGTATTCGTAGCGCCCCTGAGTCGGGGAAGCGAGCTGCAACAGAACGACGATGAGCGGTTTGCCGTCGAGCGTCGAACCCTGCGAGGCAGCCAGGACGCGGTACCCCGCTCCGGCCGCCGACCGCAGGTCGCGCCCCAGCGTCTCGGCATTGCGCGTGTGAATCAAGCGGAACGGTGCGGCTGTCGATGGGGCGAGATCGGCGGCAGTTACGCAGGTCAGCGCGCCGAGCAATCCGATGCAGACGTGAGCCGTGGTCACGGTGCTGCCGGCGGCAGGATCTTGAACTCCGTCGCTCCGCGCCCGGTGACGCGGCTCTGGGTTTCCGCGACCACCCTGATTTCGTAGCGCCCGGGCTCCAGCTCCTCGGTGGCCACGCGGTCGACCAGCTCGTGGCAGCGCACCTTGCCCCGGCCGTCGAGTCGGATGGAAACCGGTTCGAACCGTTGGGCCCCGTCCCCGTCCCACGTGGTGACGACCCGGCCGATCTCTCGCATGTCCACCGCTTCCTTCGAGCCCACGACGCAGACCACCGTCAGGGATTCCAGCGGCTCGCCCCGCTCGGCCTGCGGGACCATCAGCGGTCGGAAGGGTGGGTCGACGTCGTTCGAGGGTGCTGCGCGGTGACCGAGGATGGGCCCGATGAGAAACGGTTTTCCCTGAGGGATCTTGGCCAGCACGGCCGGCCGGGTCGCCGATCGGGGATCTGCCGCCTGCGGATCGGACAGCACCGCACTCACGATGTAGCGCCCGGGTCGCATACGCAACTCGCGGAAGACGGTGACGACCGGCGACGCGTCTGCGGTCCCCGTGCGCGGCATCGGGATCTTCCTCTTGAACGAGTGCACGATGGTGCCGTTGGGTTTGCGCACGAGCGCCTTCAGCTCCCACGTCTCGTCTTCGTCGATGTGCGCGTCGGGTGCGAGCCGGATTTCGACGGCCAGCAGCGTACGCCAGCGCGAGGCCGAGTGGGGACCGAGGACGAAGAGCTCGATGCTCATCTCGTCGCTCTCGAACATCTGCGGCGTGATCGTTGCCGTACGAAACAGCGACCGCCTCTTTTCCTCACGAGAGCGGATCACGTAGAACTCGGGGTACACGACCCGCGCCCCCGGCCGGTCCTTGACGCGAATCGTGAGCCTGCGCTTGCGGTCCGGGCGCGGCTGGCGATCGTAGAAGCCCAGGGTGTAGGTGCAGCCGAGGTCGCGGTGCGCCTTGGCGTAGGCCAGGCCGATCTCGTTGGTCCCGAACGTCATGCGCCCGCCCGTCTCATTGGCCAGTCGGCGCAGCATCGGCACCCCACCGAAAGGTTGCTCGAACGGATCGATCGAGGTGCGCAATCCGCCGGTGTCCACAGGATACACGGCCGTGCGCGTGGCCACCGAGAGCCCGGACAGCCGCTTGAACTCCGGGTCGCGGAAGAAACCGTCGGCAAGAAACGGTCCCGAGAAGAGTATGATGGACTTGCGTCCCTCCCAGCGTTCGAGCAGGTCGAACAACACTTCAATCCGGTCGAAGAAGCGTCGCTCCGTCAGGCGACCGTAGTTACCCGCATACAGGTCCGGGTCGTTGCGCATACGGCGCAGGGCCCAGCGCACGTCGTCGAGGTCGGTGGTGAACGGGGACTCGATGCGCACGACGTCGCCGAGCGAGACGACCATGTGTTCCTCGGCCCCGACCGGCCATTTGTCGAGCATCTCGAGCACTCGATCGAAGGTCTCGGCAAGATTCGTCATGTGGTAATAGTCGAAGACGAGGACCATGCGGCGGGGTCGAATGGTCGGTTCCGAGGCCAGGCTCAGGGAGGCTTTCCCGGGCCGGGGATCGGGCATGGCACCGATCGGGCAGTCCCGGTCCAGGCTTGCGATCTCGACTTCCCGTCCGCCGGCCAGCAGCACGAAATCGTCCCGGCTCAGCTCCGGCACGGTCCGTCCCCGCCGATCGAGAACCAGGAAGTCGACCAGCACGAGCTGAACGTCGACCTCCTCCTCGAGCCCCACGTCCAACGCCCTGTCGCCGACCTCCTGGGTCAGCGCAGCCGACGAGAGGCACAGGAAAACCAGCGCAGCTAGCGACCTCACGACATCGATACTACGCCGCAGGGCAGACCGGGGACAGATCTATTTCTCGGAAGAAATAGATCTGTCCCCATCCCCATCCCCGAAGACTTCGGCCGTGAAGACTTCCAGGTCGGCCTCACGCCAGGCGTCCTGTGTCAGGCCGGCCTTGAGTGCTAGCTGCTGCAGCAGGACCTCCACGGTCCACCCGTGCTCGGGCGCCACCTGCGGGAGGTAGACGGCGCTGGCCGTACCCTGTCTCAGATGCACGCCGTCGCGTCCGAGCAGCAGGTCGTCGGTGCTGCCCAGGGGCTGCATCGGTGTCAGGGCCGAAATCTCGATCCGTACCCCCGGCAGCTCGTCGGCGACGAGCGGCGCGAATCGCGGATCCTTGAACGCGGCCTTGGACGCCAGGTTGATCACGGTGCGATACAGCGCCTCCCGCCCGGCCATGCAGCCGATACACCCGCGGAGCGACTCCTTCCGTTGGCCCTCTTTCGGGTGTTGCTTGAGGCTGACAAACGCACCGCGCGGCTCGCGCAGGCCCGGCGTCAGCTGCGTCTGCTCGAGCCGTGCCTCGAGCGTCCGGTCGCCGCACAGCGCCTGCTCGATCGAGGCCCGGGCCAGACGGAGCAGACTCCGCCGCTCGTCCCGGCTCAGGCAAGAAGTCACGATGGCGTATTGTCCCCGTCCGGCTCGCGGAACGCCAGCGAGGCGTAGGAGACCGAGTGATCCCACCGGCCGGTCATGCGGCCCGAGGTGTCGTACGCGGCGAGCTCTCCGTCGAGCTCTCTGTCGAACAGATGCAGCAGCACGCGGATCGCGTTGCGGCCGCAGATCGTCGCGCCCGTGCGTGTCAGATACGTCTCGAAGCCGGCGCCGTCCCAGGCCAGGATGCGCTCGACCGCTTGCA
>SMVA01433700.1_pt1 | contig 17101 bp, 12 predicted proteins | sample 2456451 | NCBI WGS metagenome assembly SMVA01 (sample SAMN11095933, study PRJNA526329) | marine sediment metagenome | biome: Marine sediment; feature: Surficial sediment; material: Deep marine sediment; isolation source: Hadal surficial sediment | place: Pacific Ocean | collected 2014-05 | depth...
CAACGACATGGCGATAGCAGATTCATCGCTGACATTCTTGATAATTGCCGGGATTTTATGCAGCTCAGCCAGCTGACTTGCTCGCCACCGTCGCTCCCCTGCGACAATTTCATAACGGCTGGAGGAAATTGGTCTTAATACGATCGGTTGCATTACACCCTGTCTACGTATCGAGTTCGCCAATTCCTCCAGTGTGTCTTCGCGCATATTTGTCCGCGGTTGATATTTTCCAGGTTGAATCAGGTCGATGGGAACGTATTTAAGGTCGGCTTCCTGATTGGGAGAACTGTCTGTTACCGCCAGTGATGCGGTCACTGGCGCTGGAGCGGCCGTTTGCGGTTCCCTGGGGTGCTGGTTTACCGGATTAATGCCAGGGGGTTTGCCATCACTAAGCAAGGAGGCCATTTTATCGCTATTTGCTTTGGATAAAAGTGCATCTAACCCCCGCCCTAGCTTTTTCTTTGCTGCCATTTTATCTTCCACTACCTTCGTTTCACTTAGAGCCGAATAGCCGGGGTAATGCTATAAAACTCGTTGCCCGGCCTTGTCATTTCGTCTTAACATCTCGCCGGCGACTGCTAGATAAGCAATTGCTCCTCTGGATTGCCGGTCGTATTTGATTACCGGTAAACCGTAGCTTGGCGCTTCAGCTAAGCGCACATTTCTAGGAACAACGGTCCGGTATACCGTGTCTCCGAAATAGTTAAATAGCTGCCCGTTAACTTCAGTTGTTAACTTATTGCGCGGATCGTACATAGTGCGCAATATGCCTTCAATTTTCAGGCCCGGATTAAAATTTTCACTGATAGCCGAAATGGTTTCCATCAGCGAAGACAAGCCTTCCAGGGCATAATATTCACATTGCATGGGGATTAGAACGCCATCGGCAGCCACCAGTGCATTGATAGTCAGCATATTTAACGATGGCGGACAATCAATAACGACAAAATCGTAGCGGTGTCGAACTACGTCGACAATTTCTCTGAGCCGCTGCTCCTTGTTACTAACCTCCAGTAACTCCACTTCCGCCGCCGTTAAATCAGCATTAGCTGGTAACAGGTCATAGCCGGCATCTTTTGGTTTAACAACGACATCATCAAATGCTGATCGCCGGGTCATAACATCGTAAATTGACAGTTCTAACTCGGTTTTGTCTACTCCACTCCCGGTCGTAGCGTTTCCTTGGGGGTCCAGATCGATTAACAATACTTTTTCTTTGGTCTCGTGGAGTGACGCTGCCAGGTTTACCGAAGTAGTTGTTTTCCCTACTCCCCCTTTTTGATTTGCTACCGCTAAAACCTTGCTCACCTTAAATCAACTCCACTGTCTCTCTTCAAGGGCGTTCTACGTGCACGCTTTTAATTATTCTTCCTGAACCAAATCATCTGAATCAACATTGGCCGTTGAGCAAAATCTCAACCAGATGTCTCTCTCCATTAAGTCCAGGGACCGTCAACTTGGTTATTTTAGGGTTATTGTAGCAAGCAGGTAGGTTTTCTATTTCACTTGCCGGGTAAGCCCCTTTCATCGCCAATAATTTACATTTTCCATTGACGACCTCCGAACAAAGCTGCACCAGCTTGGGCAGGGAGGAAAATGCCCGACTCATGACAATATCAATTTGCTCTTTACATTGATAGTGTTCAATACGCTTATTTTCAATAGATATATTTCCCAGTTTCAGCGCCAATTTTACCTGAAACAGAAACCTGGTCTTTTTGCCATTACTATCCAATAAAATGAAGTGTTTATTGGGGTTCAGGATTGCCAGCGGGACACCGGGCAGACCAGCACCTGAACCAATATCAAGCGCTATCCTGCCATTAATATAGGTCGAAATTGACAGGCTATCAAGCAGATGGATGGTAACCATTTCTGCCGGTTTTTTAATACCACTGAGATTGAAAGCAGAGTTCCATTTTACCAACAAAGCCAGATATTCCATAAGAACATCCAGTTGTTCGTTGGTAGTGCTTAAGCCAAGTTGTTTTATTCCCCGTTGTAGTGTGTCCCTCAACTCAGCCGGTGACTCATCATCCAGGGAGACACTCATTGCGAAAGTTAACCAACCTTCTGTTTCAGTGTTCGGTACTTTTTCAAATAGACCAACAGTAGCGATATTGCCGCTGGTGTCATACCTGGGATTCTTGATGCCCGAGCGATGTTTTCCGGTCGAGCTTGTGCCAGTTTTTGTTTCAGTTCGTTGGACAAACCCTGCATTTGCCCATAGTCAAAGTCCAGCGGTAAGACCGTGTTTTCGTGCCGTTTAAGTTTATCTATTTCGTCTTGTTGTCTGTTAATATACCCTTGGTATTTGAGCTGTATTTCCGCTTGCTGACTCACCTGAGTATCCTGTAACGGCCTACCATCTAAGTCCCCGACGGCCTCCAACAACGAGTTGTAGCTTACCTTGGGTCGAGACAGTAATTCAGCCAGGTTGTACTCCCTCGATAAGGGTTTTTCCATCAACTGGTTAATTCGCTCGGCTTTGTCGGTGCCTGGCTGAACCCAGGTGTTTTTCAAGCGCTGTAATTCCTGCTCAATCTTTTCCCGCTTGTCGACAAAATGATGCCAGCGAGTGTCATCGACAATGCCAAGTTCCCTGCCTTTTTCGGTTAATCGCAAATCAGCATTGTCTTCGCGTAATGTCAGCCTGTACTCCGCCCGGCTGGTAAACATTCTGTAAGGTTCAGTGGTCCCGAGAGTTATCAGGTCATCTACCAATACACCAAGATACGCCTCATCCCTGCGAGGACACCAGGGGTCTTGCTCTTTGACGGACAGTGCCGCATTAAGTCCGGCTAGTAAGCCCTGGGCTGCAGCTTCCTCATAGCCGGTTGTGCCGTTTATCTGACCGGCAAAATAAAGTCCCTTGATGAATTTGGTTTCCAGTGAATATTGTAAATCCTGGGGATTAAAAAAATCGTATTCGATAGCATATCCGGGCCGGGTTATATGTGCTCTTTCGAAGCCCTTAATCTGGTGTACCATATCGACCTGAACATCAAAAGGTAGACTGGTTGAAATTCCGTTGGGGTAAAGCTCGTGAGTATTTAATCCCTCAGGCTCTACAAATATTTGATGGGACGATTTATCGGCAAACCGTATAATCTTATCTTCGATCGATGGGCAATACCTGGGTCCCACTCCCTCAATGACTCCAGTATACATCGGTGATCGGTCCAGACCGTTGCGAATGATTTCGTGGCAACGTTCGTTAGTCGATGTTATGTAACAATCGACCTGCTTTGGATGGTTTGCTTCACTGCCTAAGAAAGACATGACCGGGGTCGGTGTATCTCCGCTTTGTACCGTCATCACTGAAAAATTTACTGTTCTGGCATCAATGCGTGGTGGTGTCCCTGTTTTCAGACGAGAAACCCGAAAGGGCAATTCTCTTAACCTGCGGGCCAGTGAAATGGAAGGTGGGTCCCCTGCTCGTCCACCGGAGGAATTTTCCATTCCGATGTGAATCAGTCCACCCAAAAATGTGCCGGCGGTAAGCACAACTTTTTGGGCTTTGAAACGCAATCCCATCTGGGTCACAACACCCTTTACTTCACCCGACTCTATGATGAGATCATCAACAGCTTGTTGGAATATTTGGAGATTTGGCTGATTCTCAAGAATTTGGCGGATCGCCGTTCTGTACAAAGTCCTGTCTGCCTGTGCCCGAGTAGCCCTCACCGCAGGTCCCTTACTGGAGTTTAGCACCCTGAACTGTATGCCAGCTAGATCTATGGCCGTTGCCATAACGCCACCAAGAGCATCTATCTCCCGCACCAGATGGCTTTTACCTATACCCCCTATTGCCGGATTACAGGACATTTGGCCAAGGGTTTCGATGCTGTGAGTAACAAGTAATGTGCTTACGCCGGCACGAGCGGAAGCAAGAGCCGCTTCGGTACCCGCGTGACCACCGCCAACAACGATAACAGCATAATTCGAATAGGAGTTTTGTAAGTAATTCATAGCCAATAAGGGTTATAGACCAAACACTCAGCTAAAAGGGCCGACAAGTATACGCTTTCAGTAATAAAAAAGAAGTCTGCGTGCTAAAAGGACCCTCAACTGTACGGCTTCAGAAATAAACTGAAAGAGTGAATCTAATATTGAAAACTATCCTTAGCTAATTCAACAAAATATAAATAATTATATTTAATATATAAGTAATTAAAAGAGTTGTAGTAGTAGTTATAGGGCTGCGGATTACGGTAGATAACTCAATATTATACATATTAAACAAATACTTAGTTAACCCCAAACCCTCTTAATAAGTACTGTTTAACTGTCCCCGAAAGACGGTATCGATTGTTAATAGATTTTTACGCTTCCCATGAGGTTAAATTTATCCCCGAGTTAATCCTCTTGTTATTCACAAAAAGAAGCCAATTCTCTACAGATTGTCAACAGGCTGATATTCTCTTTTGAGAGTTGAGAAGCGTTTATTTACCAACACAAAAACTAGAAAATATTTCGCCGAGAAGGTCGTCAGTAGTAAATTCACCAGTTATCTCTCCTAGATATTTCTGCGCCATCCTCAGGTCTTCCGCCACGAGTTCCAGCGCAACGGTTTCCCCCAATTGGTTAAGAGCGCTTTGCAAAACATCCGAGGTGCGCTCAAGCGCATTAATATGCCGCTCTCTGGCTATAAAGCTTCCCTCTTCAGTCAGGTTAAATCCCACACTATTTTTTAGCGCTACTCTTAACGAGGCTATGCCAGAATCAGTTATGGCCGATGCAAAGACACAGCAAATTTCCTTGTTATGGATGGTGACAGAATTCGGAAGATCATCAGTAGTGGATAATAGATCGATCTTGTTAAAAACAATCAAGCCCTTACCTTGCTGGAAAACTGATTGAGGCAATCCAGTTTCCTCGAAATGCTTCATCACCGACAAGGAGTCATGGGGGTATGAACTAACATCGATTATCAACAAAATAATGTCCGCCCCATCGATAGCTTTGCGGGCTCGCTTAATACCCTCTTTTTCGACGATGTCCTGGCTATTCCTAAGTCCAGCCGTGTCAATAATATGGACAGGCATCCCGTCTATGTCGATTAACTCGGATAAAACATCCCTGGTAGTACCGGGGATGGCTGTCACAATGGCAGAATCTCTTCCAGACATTGCATTTAGTATGCTTGATTTTCCAGCATTCGGTTTACCTGCTATAGCGACCGTGATGCCTTCTCTCAAGATGGAGCCTTGCTTCGCTTGTTGAAATACGTTTTCCAGCAACCCGATAATTTCAATGAGTTTTTCTTTTGTGCCACCCTCTGATAAAAAATCGATATCTTCGTCTGTGAAATCTATGGCAGCCTCAAGAAATACCCGGATCTCTATGATTTTAAGGACAAGTTCGTTGATAAATTTTGAAAATAATCCTTCCATTGTCCGAAGCGCCGACCTGGCCGCCTGTTGGGTGCTGGCGTCTATCAAGTCGGCGATTGCCTCGGCCTGCGCCAAATCCATTTTCGAATTGATAAAGGCGCGTTCTGAAAACTCACCAGGCCTGGCCAATCGGGCGCCAAAAGATATTGTCGTTTTTAATAGTCGGTTCAGTATAAAAAACCCGCCATGGCCCTGTAATTCCAGGACATCTTCTCCGGTATAAGAGTTTGGTGATGCAAAAAATATTCCAATGCCCTTATCAATTATTTCGGAATTGTTATCTAAAAAGCTGCAATAGTGAGCATTTCTTGGTGTTGGACAGAACCCAAGAACTTGTTTTGCGATTTCCTTACACTTCGGACCGGATATTCTAATAATACCTATACCGCTTTTCCCGGGAGAAGTGGCAATGGCACAAATGGTATCGGTATCAGCGCTCAGCATTTTTACGGCGGTTAAACGAGGGTGAGGTTTAGAACTGATTTTTTCAAGAGCCTTTAGCGGCGTATGTTGCTTCAATTTTTCTGGTAATGTACCACTGCTGACAAATACCCAACACGCTGTTGACTAACCAGTACAATACAAGTCCGGCTGGAAACCAGAGGAAAAACACTGTCATCATTACTGGCATGAACTTCATAACTTTTGCTTGCATTGGGTCGCCAGGTGTTGGGCTAAGGGAAGTCTGAAGAAACATAGACGCACCCATCAACAATGGCAGAATGAAATAGGGATCCATTACTGAAAGGTCATTGATCCACAAAAAGAAAGGAGCATGTCGAAGCTCTACGCTGCGCATTAGCATCCAATAAAGAGAAATGAAAACCGGCATTTGTACCAGCATTGGTAGGCAGCCACCGAAGGGATTTATCTTCTCCTTTTTATAAAGCTCCATTGTGGCTTTTTGCAGTTTAACTTTGTCGTCGGCGTAACTCTCTTTGAGTTGCTGCATCTTTGGCATAACTCTTCTCATGCCGGCCATGGACTTATACTGGGTTTCGGTAAGTTTATAGAAAATGCCTTTTACCAGAACCGTAAGTAAAATAATGGCAAGGCCATAGTTACCCACGTAAGGCTCAATATGGGTAAGCAACCAATAGATTGGCGATGCGAGGAAGAATAAGAAACCGTAATCTATGGTCAAATTCAAGTTCGGTGCAAGCTCTTTTAACCTGTCTTGATCAGTAGGACCTGCATAGAGAGTTATTGTCTGACTGCCTGTTGAATTTGGCGGGACAGAAAAAGCTGGACTGACGAATCCACCAATGTACTGGTTTTGACTATTTTTTCGTGTTGAAAAATTATTCGTCTGTTCCGGGTTTGGTATCCACGCGGTCAGAAAGTAATGTTGACTGAAGGCAATCCAGCCTCCTGTCATATCGTATGGAAGAACGCCATCGTCAATGTCTTCAAAGTCTACTTTGTCATAGGGATCATCATCCGAGGTAGTTGCAAAACCAAGGTAGGTTCTGGAAAATCCACCAGCGTCGCTGGGGTCCGCAAAGCTGTCTCGCTTGAGTTGTCCGAAAACATTAGCTTGCCACGGGTTGTTTGAGTTGTTTGTCACTTCATAGGTCACGTCAATAACATAGCTGCCGCGTTCGAAGGTAAAGCGCTTAACAATTTCTATTCCGTTATCTGTTGATGTCAGCAAGGCCACACTCAGTGAATTATCACCTTGGCCTAGAGTATAAGTTGACGAAGAACTTTGGTACCGGGCTCGGCTATCGTTATCTATACCGTTTACCCCAATCAGCCCACTTTGGGCCACGTAGTTACGAGAAGGGCCGGATTCGAGAAGCACAAATGGTTCATCCGGCACATCGATCTGCCGCAGGTGTTGCGGCAACGCTAAACTGATAATGTCGCCGCCGTCTAAATCAATAGAAAGAACCAGAGTATCCGTGGATACGGTTACGAGCCTGGATCGAGTTGTTGGTGTGAAAGGTGCGTTAGGGGACGAAGTATTGCTGTCACTTGCTGAAACAGTTGGGTTGACGGTGCGAGTCTGAGCTTCTGGTACTTGGGCCGGAACGTCAGCCTGGGTGACTGAAGAATTCTCTGTGTCAGGCACAGTAGGAAGTGAGGTAGCAGGAACGGCGACAGGGTCGGCGCCGAGTCGTGGATAATCCTCATTCCAAGCTAACAAAAGGAAATACGTAACAATGGCCAGAGCGGTATAAAGTAGGAATCGTGAAATGTCCATGTTTGTGCTAATTCTCAATGTGTGTTTCCGTGTTGAAATTATCTTGGGAACCTGGCACCGGGTCGTATCCCCCTTCATGCCAAGGATGACAACAGGAAATCCGTTTTATTCCTAAATAGCTGCCTTTTAATAGCCCATGTATTTCAATTGCCTGTTTAGTGTAGTGGGAACAACTTGGATAAAAGCGGCACTGATTACCGATAAGCAGACTCAAAGTGTACTGGTAGAAGGTAATTAGCTTTATGAGTAATTTGGTAATCATTGGATGTCTAAGCGCTTATATTCGTGTTAGTTGTAGCCTTGTTCTTACCCGCCACCTTATTTACCAGGTCGCGCCATAAGTGGAATGTTTTTTCAGCAATACGCCGGTTATTCAAAGAGCCCAGGTTGCTGCGGGCAAGAATAACGATGTCTAGGCTGCCTAGCAAATCCTGATTATGTCGGAATGAAGTTCTAAGCACTCGTTTAATACGGTTACGCTGTACCGCTGTGGCAACGTGTTTCTTACCGACAATAACACCAAGACGTGGATTACTCAGCGAGTTATCGATAGCAAAAATGAGCAAATAGCGACAGGAGACATTGTACTTCGCCTTGCTCAACACAGCCTTGTATTCGGCAGCCCGGTTGAGCCTGAGCTCCTTGGGAAAGCCATAGTCAGGCACAGCGCTCTCTTTCCTTCTGGGTTTCGGGGGAGAAAGTGTTTTTAGGCTGACAGCTTGGTCCGGCCTTTTGAGCGACGCCTCTTGATAACAAGCTTGCCGCCTTTAGTGGCCATACGGGCCCTAAAACCATGAGTTCTGGCTCGCTTTAGCAGGCTAGGCTGAAATGTTCTTTTCATAATCCTGGGTTCCAGTGAAATCCTTGCACAGCACAATAACAACGGTGCGAAAAGGGATCGCGAATTCTAGAGGTTTTGCCTACAAGATGCAACGCAAAAAACCATTAAACAACGCCATGCAGCAACTGGTTTAATGTGAGACTATTATGGCGTAAAAAGGGAAGCAGGTTGACGAAAAATCTGCTACTAGGTGGTTTGGTCCTTTCGAAAACGACAACCGCATTAAACACAAGTTATCCACAAGTTACTTTGTTGTGGATTAAAAACATCATTGAAAAAAATAGTACTATTTTTATCGAGTGTTTTTTCTTTCCCCCTCGTAACAAGTTGAAATTATTAAGGAAAAAACAAGTAAAAAAACCTCTGTTTTGTTTGTTTCCTTGTGGATAAGATTTTCCCTATTGAGTTAGAATTGTCTTCTTTCTAAAAACAAAAAATAAATTCAATATTAAGCTTCGGGGATAAATGTAGTGCTGGCGGGCAATTGGCAAAAGTGTGTTAATAGTTTAAAAAACGAACTCCCCTATCAACAATTCAACACCTGGATAAGGCCTCTTCAGGCTGAACCGGGAGCTGGTGTAATTAGAGTGCTGGCACCCAATAGATTTGTTAAAGATTGGGTGAAGGACAAATTCCTTGAGCGGATAAACGAATTGTTGAGGGAAAACTGTGGTGACGAAACAGTCAGTGTAATCTTGGACGTGGTCAACGCAAATACTCGAAACGTAAATACCTGGGAAACTCAGGAACGGCGGTCCAACTTTCTTCCCCCAGTCGATGATGTAAGCCACCGGGTGCGGACCACAACGTCAGCTAGAGAAAAACCCAACCTGTTTGAATCGAATAATCACCAGGCTAAAGAGAGAGAGTGCTTTGGTTCGCCAATGGTAGGAGACAGGCGACTCCGCCGCGTGGACACAATAATTGAAGGCAAATTACGTCACCGTGGCAAGCTGAATGAAGACAGCACGTTTGACAACTTTGTTGTGGGCAAATCAAATCAATTGGCACGTGCCGCCGCAATGCAGGTGGCTGAGAACCCCGGAAGTGCCTATAACCCGCTATTTATCTATGGCGGCGTGGGCTTAGGAAAAACGCACTTAATGCAAGCCATTGGTAATTCCATTTTGGCAAAAAAACCCAGTGCAAAGGTAGTATATCTGCATTCGGAAACCTTCGTATCAACGATGGTTACCGCCCTGCAATTGAATGCAATGAATGAATTTAAGCGTTTCTACCGCTCAGCAGACGCGCTGTTAATTGATGATATTCAGTTTTTCGCTGGTAAAGAACGCTCTAGAGAGGAATTCTTTCATACCTTCAATGCCCTTCTTGAGGGAGGGCAACAGATAATACTGACATGCGACAGATATCATAAGGAAATCAATGGCGTAGAAGAAAGATTAAAATCCAGATTCGGGTGGGGTCTGACTGTTGCCGTAGAACCTCCAGAGCTGGAGACACGGGCAGCAATCCTGATCAAGAAGGCGGTTCTTGCCAAAGTGGATTTGCCAAACGAAGCAGCAATGTTCATTGCCCAGCGCTTACGATCGAACGTGCGGGAGCTGGAAGGCGCACTGAAAAAAGTAATTGCTCATGCCGGGTTTGTTGGTCGACCCATTGATCTGGAATTGATAAAGGACGCACTTAAGGACCTGCTGGCCCTACAAGACAAGATGGTGTCAATTGACAACATTCAGCGATCCGTTGCCGAGTATTACAAGATCAAAATGGGGGACATGTTGTCAAAGAAGCGGAATCGTTCTGTGGCTCGACCACGTCAAGTAGCAATGAGCCTGTCAAAGGAACTTACTAACCACAGTTTGCCGGAAATTGGTGATGCTTTTGGTGGCCGGGACCATACCACGGTAATGCATGCCTGCAAACAAATACGCAAGCTTCGGAATACCACATCGGATATAGAAGAAGATTACAATAACCTACTCCGATCATTGTCCGGATAACCTATTGAAAAATAAACAGAAAGAGTGAAAAGATGCAATTTGTCGTAGCGCGGGAGGCATTGCTCAAGCCACTGCAGCTTGTAAGCGGTGTTGTAGAAAGAAGACAGACCTTGCCGGTGCTTTCTAATGTCCTATTGATGTTGGAAGGTGACGAGCTGTCGCTCACAGGCACCGATCTCGAAGTAGAGCTTATCGGGCGAGTGAAAGTAGAAGCTGGTAGTAAGCCTGGAGGAATTACCGTTCCGGCTCGAAAACTAGTGGATATATGTAAATCACTTGCTGAGGGCTCGACATTGGATTTCACGCTAGCTGATGAAAAGCTGGTAATCAAGTCGGGTCGAAGTCGGTTTTCCCTGACAACCTTACCAGTCTCTGAATTTCCAACAGTTGATGATGAACCCGGAACTTTTTCCGTTACGGTGGATCAGGCCCGGCTTAAGGGTTTACTGGATAGCACCAGTTTTGCAATGGCCCAACAGGATGTGCGTTACTATTTAAACGGAATGTTATTCGAAGTTGCTGATGACTATCTTAGGGTAGTAGCAACTGATGGGCACAGGTTAGCTATGCAAACGGTGCCTATGAAGAATAAGACGGACACCACACAACAGCTGATACTGCCACGTAAAGGCATTATAGAATTAACTCGACTGATTGGAGAGGGAGAAGGCGAGTTGACATTAGTTTTCGGAAGCAACCATATTCGCGTGAGAATGCAAGATTACACCTTCACATCAAAACTGGTCGACGGGAAGTTTCCCGATTACAACCGCGTCCTGCCTAAAGGTGGCAATAAAAATGTGATTGGAGAACGCCAAGAATTAAGACAGGCATTTTACCGAGTTTCTATCTTATCAAATGAAAAGTACCGTGGGGTAAGGCTAATACTTTCGTCAGGAGAGCTTAAGATTCTCGCTAACAACCCCGAGCAGGAAGAAGCAGAAGAAACCGTATCGGTAGACTACGAAGGGGATGGCCTGGAAATCGGCTTTAATGTAAGTTACTTGATTGATGTGCTCACTGCCCTGGATACTGGCAAGGTTAGAATCACCTTATCAGATCAAAATAGCAGCGCTCTCATAGAGGCAGAAGATGGAGACAGCACTCAAGCGCTCTATGTTGTAATGCCTATGAGATTGTAAGGAAAGGCTGCTGTGCTTATTTTTGGGAGTGTAGATTGGCCAGCGTAAATGACTGCTATTAATCGCCTGGATATTTCCAGGATCCGGAATATAAATGAGCTTTCCTTCATCCCCGGCAAGCAGATAAATCTTATTCACGGTGTAAATGGCAGTGGTAAGACCAGTATACTGGAAGCAATTCACCTACTGGCTGTGGGCCGCTCCTTTAGGAGCACAAAGTCGACAACGCCACTAATTCAACACAATAGCAAAGACTGTACTGTATTCGTCAATCTGGATGTGAACCTGACTATAGGTTTGCAAAAGACTAGGAATCATAAGCCGTTGCTTAAGCTTCAAGGTGAGAAGCAGGCGAACTGGATCGAAGTGGCGCATTTGTTGCCGGTACAAGTGATTGATTCAAACACATTTCGATTGCTTGAAGGTAGCCCTAAGGACAGAAGAAGATTCCTCGACTGGGGTGTGTTCCACGTGGAACCATCATTTGTGACCCATTGGCGTAATAGCCGAAAGTGTATAGCCAACAGAAACCTGCTACTAAAGAACGGCCGGCCAGACAAAGACCAACTACAGGCGTGGAATACGGAACTTTGTATAGAGGCCGAATTGGTGGACCGTGCCAGGGAAACCTATTTTTCAGAGTTTTTACCGACGTTTGAAGAAGTACTCGACAAATTAGGCACAATTCGAGACATTTCGATATCGTACCGTCGTGGATGGGATGAACAACTGACACTGGCAGAGGTGTTGGAGCGCAACAAAGGAGTGGACCTAAAGTATGGTTCTACGCAAAACGGCCCCCATCGTGCTGACATAATCGTCAAACATGAAGGTATCTCCGCGGTAGACGTATTATCGAGAGGACAGCAAAAAATGCTTGTCAGCGCACTGAAATTGGCGCAGGGCGCGTTTTTGTCCCAGGTTGCAAACCGTCGTTGCGTGTTTCTTATCGATGACTTACCGGCAGAACTGGATGATTACAACAGGGCAAGCATATGCCATTTTTTGCAGAGTCTGAGCAGCCAGATTTTTATGACAAGTGTCGACGACGAATCATTGAAAAATTCTTGGGAATCAACAGCTTTAATAACAAAGTTCCACGTGGAACATGGTAAAATATTGAGCTAAATTTGCAGTGCTTGCTGGAGTAAAAATATGGGCGAGGAATCTGATTACAATTCGGAAAGTATTAAGGTCCTAAAAGGTCTGGATGCTGTTAGAAAACGACCTGGAATGTACATTGGTGATACCGATGATGGAACTGGACTACACCACATGGTCTTCGAGCTTGTAGATAATTCGATTGACGAATCATTGGCAGGACATTGTGACGAAATAAACGTAACTATCCATGTCGGTGAAACAGTGACTGTCACTGATAATGGCAGGGGAGTCCCCACTGAAATGCATAAGGAGGGGGTTTCAGCGGCGGAGGTTATTATGACGGTGCTCCACGCCGGGGGAAAATTCGATGACAATAGCTACAAAGTATCCGGAGGCCTTCACGGGGTTGGGGTCTCAGTAGTCAATGCTTTGTCAGAAGAGTTAAAGCTGACGATAAGGCGGAACAAACAGATTTTTGAGCAGTTTTATGAGCATGGAGTGCCAATGGCACCATTGGCAGTTGTTGGTGAGACCAATGTTACAGGCACTGAATGCCATTTCAAACCGTCGGCGAAAACGTTTACTAATATAGAGTTTCATTACGATATTCTTGCTAAAAAACTGAGAGAGCTTGCCTTTCTCAATGCCGGAGTTTCTATCCGACTTACCGATGAAAGGTCAGGGAAAGCGGAGTTGTTCAAATACGATGGGGGCCTTCAGGCTTTTGTGGAGTATTTGAACACTAATAAGAACTCGATCAACAAAATGTTTTACTTTAATGCAGAACGCAAAGTAGACGGGATAACCGTTGAAGTGGCAATGCAGTGGAACGATTCTTACCAGGAAAATATCTTTGCCTATACTAATAATATCCCGCAAAAGGACGGAGGCACCCATTTGGCTGGTTTTCGTGGGGCTCTTACCAGGGTATTGAATAACTATATAGATAAGGAAATATCAGCTAAAAAAAGCAAGGAAGTCAATACAACCGGAGATGATTCTCGAGAGGGGCTTACCGCTGTAATTTCAATAAAAGTACCAGATCCCAAGTTTTCTTCCCAAACGAAAGATAAACTGGTGTCATCAGAGATTAAGGGAGTAGTTGAGCACGAAATGACCCGTAATCTGACGGATTATCTAATGGAAAATCCCCAGGAAGCCAAAATGATTGTTGGCAAGATAATCGAAGCCGCGCGAGCCCGGGAAGCTGCTCGAAAGGCAAGGGAAATGACTAGACGCAAGGGGGCATTGGATGTTGCTGGTCTTCCCGGAAAACTGGCGGACTGCCAGGAAAAGGACCCTGCATTGTCTGAAATATATATAGTGGAGGGCGATTCAGCGGGTGGCTCGGCTAAGCAAGGTAGAAACCGGAAGAACCAGGCGATACTGCCCCTAAAAGGGAAGATTTTGAATGTCGAAAAAGCACGCTTTGACAAAATGCTGAATTCGGCCGAAATTGGAACGCTCATTAAGGCGTTGGGGTGTGGCATAGGCAAGGAAGAATTCAATCCTGACAATTTGCGTTACCATAGAATTATCATCATGACAGATGCTGATGTTGATGGGTCTCACATCAGAACGCTGCTATTAACCTTTTTCTTTCGACAGATGCGTGAATTGGTGGAAAGAGGACATATCTACATCGCCCAACCCCCACTCTATAAAATCCGAAAAGGCAAGCAAGAACAATACCTTAAGGATGATTCTGAGCTAGCTGCCTACCAGACCCAGGCAGCATTGGAGGGCGCAAGTCTCCATGTAAATAAGGAGGCCCCACCAATTAGGGGGGATTCCTTAGAAGCTATTGTCAATGAATACAATGATACCTACGCAATAATTAGCCGCCTTGCCCGTGTGTACCCCAGTGAATTGCTCGAAACAATGATTTTTACGACGCCTCTTAATGAGGATCAGCTTCTGTCAGAGGACCAGGTCAAGTCCTGGGTTGAAGCGCTTTCTTCTCAATTTACGGAAAATCACCCCCATGTGAGCGCTAACTACGAATTGGGTATAAGTGAAGACCCGGAACGGCATATTTACCTGCCCAACGCTAAATTCAGTTTACATGGGCTGGAGAAAACCTATGTTTTTAACCGGGATTTTTTCCATTCTGGAGAATATCGTGCAATCTGTAAACTCGGGAAAACCCTCGACGGCCTGCTGGAATCAGGAGCCTATGTGAAGCGAGGCGAAAAAACCAAGGAAGTATCAAGTTTTGATGAAGCAATAAAGTGGTTGATAGCCGATGCCATGAAAGGCCAGTACTTGCAAAGGTATAAAGGGCTCGGGGAGATGAATCCCGACCAACTCTGGGAGACAACCATGGATCCGGAAAACCGGCGTATGCTACAGGTGACCATAGATGATGCAATTGGTGCAGATCAACTGTTTACTACTCTGATGGGCGACCAGGTTGAGCCGCGTCGAGAGTTCATAGAAGCAAATGCCCTTGCCGTAGAAAACCTGGATATCTAAACCCCCCTATTCCAGGGGGTTAATCAGTTTAAGGCTATGTCTTTAATTTGTTGCCTGATCCACGTTTCGGTTATATCGGTTAATTCTGAAGCGTTACCGCCAGTAGTATCAATGGATTTACCAATACAGACCTCAATGGTGCCAGGAAACTTCAATATCCGATGAGGTGGCCAACAATGCCCAGCATTGTGAGCAACGGGCAATATTGGTACTTTGGCTGCCATGGCCAGTTTTGCTCCTCCACGAGAAAATCTTTTTATTTTGCCCACCGGGATCCGGGTCCCTTCTGGGAATATAATCACTGATAGCCCATCTCCAATTCTTTGCGAGCCTTGAGTAAGTATGGACTTACCAGCCTTATGGGGTTTGCTTCTATCTATTGCGATTGGTTGTTGTAGGCGGAGTGCCCACCCCCAAAACGGAATGTTCAACAGCTCCTTCTTTAATATCGGGCAAATTGGAGCCAGGTATGTATAGAGGAAAATGGTCTCCCATTCACTTTGATGGTTGGATAACACCACTACGGGTCTGTTCGGAACATTTTCCAAGCCATGAATTTTGTGTTTGACACCGCAGGTTATTTTTAGCCACAGCAAAATAAAACGACACCAACCGAGATTAAACAAATACCTTTTCGGTTTGGGAATGAACCAGACAACGACAAAACAAACCAAGGAAATAAAAATGGTCCCTAAGTAATAACCCAGGTAGAACAATAACGAGCGAAGGAAAAGAACTGACGTTAACATGACTATTGACTTTCGATTATAGAGGACACGGCATGTTGAAGATCTGAAACTACCGTAAGATTTTTCAATTGATCTTCATCCATAGCAGCAAGTGTGTTTCTCCCGCTACCGGTTTTTACCAAAATTGGGCGACACAAAGCCGCCCTGGCAGCCTCGATATCTTTTAGGCTATCGCCGACGAAGGGCACTTGCTTTAGGGGAATGCCGAACTCATCGGAAATTGCTTCGAGCAGACCTGTTTTGGGTTTTCTACAATTACATTTTGCATCGGGGGAGTGAGGGCAGAAAAAAACGCCATCGATAAATCCTCCCGCCTCTTCTACAAGTGAGCACATTTTCTGGTGAATTTTTGCCAGATCATACTCATCAAAAAACCGTCTTGCTATTCCGGACTGATTCGTTGCAACGGCAATCTTGAAACCGCTTTTACTCAATCTGGAAATTGCTTCAATACTGCCAGGGATTGGATTCCACTCTTCAGCAGACTTTATGTATTCATCGGAGTCTTCATTAATAACGCCGTCTCTGTCCAGAATAACAAGTTTCAAAATAGCGCCTCTGTTTTATTATCGTTGCAAGACAGATCAGGTATTAGTGTGAATCAAAGATCAGCCTTTATGTAGATAGGATATGTCAGCAACTCGAAGGAATAGTTTTCTGAGCTGGAACAATAGAGCAATGCGATTGTTTCTCAGAGTTTGATCATCAGCCATAACCAACACATCGTCGAAAAAAGCATCAACACTATTTTTCATGCCTGCCAGACTTTCCAGCCCTTCCTGGTATTTTCGGGACTCAAATAAAGGTGCCACATCTAATTCTTTAGATTGAATTTCATCTGCCAGTTGTTTTTCTGCGTTGTCTACCAACAATGAAACATCCAGAGGAACCCGCTCGGTATTTTGGCCGGCCTTCGACAAAATATTAGCGACGCGCTTGTTTGCACTGGCAAGCGCTCTTGCTTCTGGTAGCTTGTTAAAGTGATTCACTGCGTGAATTCGAGCGTTGAAGTCAACGGGATTGCTTGGCTTGAGAACCATGACGGATTGAAAAACCTCTGCAGAAATCCCCTCATCCTGATACCAAAACCGGAATCTCTCGAGTAAAAAGTCAAAGACCTGATCTACCATATCGTCGGACTGCGAAATCTTTTTGTGATTTTCTAAGGATTGCTCAATACAGTAACGAATATCCAGATCCAATTGCCTTTCAACCAAAATTCTA
>SMVA01041552.1_pt1 | contig 17099 bp, 9 predicted proteins | sample 2456451 | NCBI WGS metagenome assembly SMVA01 (sample SAMN11095933, study PRJNA526329) | marine sediment metagenome | biome: Marine sediment; feature: Surficial sediment; material: Deep marine sediment; isolation source: Hadal surficial sediment | place: Pacific Ocean | collected 2014-05 | depth 0-1...
CTATAACGATTATCGACGTTAAGGACATCGGCTCTACCAGAGCCAGATTCCACCCATGGAGCCGGAGGAAGAGGCCCGTTTACTGTGCCAAAATCACCGCTGGCGACAAGATCGGTTATAACCGTCGTCGGTGGACCTACGACTGGACCGGTTACTGTAACGGTTGGACCTGAATTTAGATCAACGATCGGACCTAAAACGTTTGGTACGAACTCGTATGCCCCGATATCGGTCGTCGCATTGCGCAATATGCCTCGTTGGTCAGTTGCAGGAGCGCCAGTGTTGCTGCCTTCTTCAATGCCTCGGCTACCAAAAAGCAGTGCATGTGTTTGAGTTGGACCGCCGTTGTAAGCTAATGCACCAAATATTGGGGCCACATCCAATATATCACTGCCGATATAGCCACCACCGGCTGCGGAAACACCGATTAGATTATTACCCAAACTGGTAATCGTTCCCTGCAGATCTACTTCATTTGGTATTGGCGCAAAATTGCCAGCAATGATTGTATTACGCACATTTAAGACCATGCCGACATTGACTTCGACGCCTCCAGCCCTCGTGGTTGCCGAGTTATTCGTTATGGTAACGTTCTGTAGGGTCGCTGAACTGGAGTTGGCGTATATCCCGCCGCCCCGATCAGCTGAATTGCCACTGATTGTCACGTTGGTAGCGTTAAGCGACGTCCCAACGTCGTATATCGCGCCTCCAAAGTTGACGGTGGTATTGTTGCTGATGGTTACACCGGTCAGCGACAACGTTCCATTGTTCTTGATGGCGCCACCATCATCGCCGGCGGTGTTGTTGTCAAGGGTGACGTTAGTCAGCGACGACGTTCCGCTGTTCTGGATGGCACCGCCATCATCGCCGGCGGTGTTGTTGCTAACAGTGACGTCAGTCATCGTCAACGTTCCGGTGCTCTGGATGGCACCGCCATCATTGGAGGCGGTGTTGTTGTCAAGGGTGACGTCAGTCAGCCACAACGTTCCGGTGTTGTCGATGGCGCCACCATTAAAGCCGGTGGTGTTGCTTTCAAGGGTGACGTCAGTCATCGTCAACGTTCCGGTGTTCTTGATGGCGCCACCAGTATCGACGGCGGTGTTGTTGTCAAGGGTGACGTTAGTCAGCGACATTGTTCCGTTGTTCTCGATGGCACCCCCATCATCGCCGGCGGTGTTGCCGCTGAGTACAACGTTATTCAACGACAACGTTCCGGCGCTCTCGATGGCACCGCCATCATTGGAGGCGGTGTTGCCGCTGAGTACAACGTTATTCAGCGTGACATTCGCACTGGCACCGATTAACATCCCAGCCCCGTTTACCGCAGCACCACCTTGGATCGTTAGATCCGAAATATTAACGGTGCCGGAGGTGATGCTTAAGACACCACTGAGCGAGGCGCCGTCGATGATCGTATTGTCGACCCCTGCTCCTGTAATCGTGATATCGCTGTTTATCGTGAGCGTACCGAGGGCAAGTGTGTAAATATCTGCTTGTAAGTTAATAGTGTCCGCACCAGCCGTGTTGTTTGCGGCCTCGATGGCTTCTCGAAGTGAAATGCCGTCGCCGCCGTCGCTGGCAATCAAGTTCGCCACTGAGGAGGTATCTCCGTTCACGACATCAGCCGTTTGATTGACGTTGAGCACCGCCAGCAGACCGAAGTAACCTTCTGTCAGCTCACTGTCTAGCGCTACTGAGCTTTCAATATTTCCAGTCGTATGTTCCAAATCCCAGTCGCCACCGAGGTCCGCCGAACCGGTAAGATCTGTCGATGCAGCAATATCGGCACCTGTAGCCGCACTCAAGGCACTGATAAAAGCTTTACCGCTTTCGTCCGCACCTACATTACAACCATAAATAAGAATATCTGCATCAACTGACAGTGAAGCTTTAATGATGGCTAGCTCATCGGCGTGTTCACCGTTAATACTTTGCAAATTAAAGATGCCATCTCCCAAATTGAGCTGTCCAGAGCTGCCATGGCTCAGAATATGGATGGCGTCTATGTCGGTACGACCTTGCAAAGCAGCAGCAATCTGCTCCATTCCATCGCTGCCTTGGTCCAGCAGAACAACATCAGCCTGTGGGTGATCCAGCAGGAAGTCTTGGAGACCCTGGACTGCTGAATCAATAAAAATGACTTCATTGCTGGTTTGGCCGGCTAAAGCCAGAGTTCCATCAATAACCTCTCTTTCTTGTTGGGCACTTTGTGCGGGTTGGAGCGTACTTTCTGAAGGTGTATTAGTTGTCGGCGGAGCGACTGCAGAAGCATCTTCTGAAGCAGTGTCAGTCGTGGTCTCGACAACTTCAGCAACGGCAACAGGCATCGCGCCATCAAATACAATGCGTGGCTCGAGCACCAGACGCTGATTACCCACCTTTTTAGGCATTTTTCTTGCCGCGCGTGTTGACCCGGTTTTGCGGCCACTAGCTGTGGCTATTTCCGAAGCAGCTACATGCGTGTCCGAAATCTCGTTCCACAGTGATTTGAAAAATTTGTTCATAGAGCCTACTCATATTTGGCCGCATCGATTTGCCCGCTCGCAACGCCCTCAATAATCCCCCAGTTACTCTTATCTCTTACTCATTGAATTGAATGGGTGAGTAAGAATCCTGTGTTAAGGATCACCCCCTATATTTATTCCTGCATATGCAAAAAACCTATCAGGCTCTTTCTCTTTTAATTAAACCCAGAGTACCGTTTTTCGCTTATCTATCAAGGGAATAGTTTACATAACTCGTCCCTAAAAAATCACTAAAAATAAAAATATGATTGGGGGTTTATAAAAAAAAGCCAATACAATCAAGTATCGGCATCAAATTTGACTCCTTTAACCAAAATTCTGACTATCTTGTCCTATACCCTTCCTCATTTTCCAGGGTGCCAGCTCCACTCATTTTTGATGGCTCTCTCCCAGCGCCTTGAGTAACTTCTTTTGGATACCACCAAAGCCCCCGTTGCTCATGATCACCACGTAGTCACCGGGACGAGCAGCGACGGTGATCGCTTCAATTAACTGTTCAAGAGTGTCACTGCATACAGCTCTTGCATCCGGGAATTTTAGCGCTTCTTGTACATCCCATCCTAGATTGGCCGTGTAACAGAATATTAAATTAGCAACCTTGAGGCTTCCTGCCAGGCTATCTTTCCATATACCCATTTTCATTGTGTTGGATCGAGGTTCGAGCACAACAACAATACGCGCACTATTTACCTTGTTGCGCAAACCTTCCAGGGTTGTCTGAATCGCTGTGGGGTGATGTGCGAAATCGTCGTACACCGTAATCCCGTTGACCACTCCGCATAGTTCCATGCGACGCTTGACGTTTTTAAATTGTGCTAGCGCTGCAATCCCTGTTTTGATTGGCACACCAGCATGATGGGCAGCGGCCAACACAGCCAGCGCATTCATGCGGTTGTGTTCCCCCATCAATTCCCACTGCAGGGTTCCTTGGGATTTCCCCTTGAATGAAATGTTAATCCTGTCATCGGTCAAAACTTCAGCTTGCCAGCCGTCCTCCACCCCTATTTTTTCTACTGGCGTCCAGCAACCTTTGGCAAGAACTTGCAGCAAACTCTTCTCCCGGCCATTAGTAACGATCAGGCCATTACCAGGAATTATCCTCACAAAGTGATGAAATTGCTGCATGATAGCTGCAAGATCGAAGAAGATGTCTGCATGATCGAACTCTAGATTGTTGAGAATTGCAGTTCTAGGCCGTAAATGAACAAACTTGGAACGCTTGTCGAAAAAAGCAGTATCGTACTCGTCTGCCTCAATGACAAAAAAGGAGGAATCATCAACCAGTCTGGCTGATACGCAAAAATTCTCGGGTATGCCGCCAATAAGAAACCCCGGTTTCATTCCTGCATATTCAAGTATCCATGCCAACATTGAGCTGGCTGTGGTCTTGCCATGGGTGCCGGCAACTGCCAACACCCATTTGTCCTGCAGCACATTCTCTGAGAGCCATTGAGGACCAGAAATATAGTGCAGATTTCGATTAAGGATTTCTTCCATCAGCGGATTGCCCCGCGAAACCACGTTGCCAATTACAAACACATCGGGGTTCAGTTTGGTCAGCTCAGGGTTGTATCCCTCAATCAATTTAATACCCTGAGATTCAAGCTGGGTACTCATGGGTGGATAGACACTAGCGTCGCAACCAGTAACCTTGTGCCCGGCTTTGCGCGCAATGACTGCAATGCCGCCCATGAAGGTGCCACAAATGCCGAGAATATGGATATGCATGGCCTAGCTCCTTAATCAAAACGTAATGCCCTTGCACGCTAGCGCCGCTACTGCCAACGGAAAATTGCCCAGAGTTCCTAAAAAACCCTATTAAAACCCAGCTGGACGCACCCTTACCATTATCGGTTTTCAGTACAGAGCGGTACCGACTCCGTCTTCACCGATATGGCGTAATGCTCAGCTCCATCAGCTTACCTTTTTAAATTGAAACAGCCTGTACTACCACTTCTACATCATAAATGCATGCATGTGGCTTGTCTCACGTTTTTTGTTACACTTATACAATTCTTAAATAAATCATGGTCAAGCAAGCTAAGTAACTAAATCATCCGTGCTTTTCCCTTTTTGTAGGGCAACCGCGAAGGAATACATGCCGTCGCACTTCAAAACTGGTAATCCGATACTTGCAAACCTGAAAACAGTGATTCATCCGTGTACAGATATTTTTTCCAGGTTAGATATCTTAAAAATGAGACTGCAATTTCACCGCCCTACTTGTTGGTGCATTTTTTCGCTTTGTATTTCGCTTAACGCACTTGCCGATGAACGTTTATCGACTCATAAAATTGATCACGAAATGGCGGCACCTCCCGCTGATATAAGAAACAACAGAAGCAGACCTGAATTGACTGTAACCAAAAGCATACATGTCCATAATGAAAAGGAAACCGAAGCCATGGGCGAAAAAGAGCTGCGTAGTAACAAACAAACAGCATTTGCCAGCGGACCATCATATACATTGAAAATTGGGCGAAATCTGGCATCAGATATCACAAAGACAGAAAATAACAAGAACAAATCAATACTTGTCGAGTCAAAACGCTCACGAGACCTGTATGAACAGGAAGCCGAAGCCATAGCCGAGGCAGGGTTGCGTAGTAGCGAACAAGTAGCATTCGCCAAACCATTGTTGCCGACATTAAAAATGGGACGCGAGCTAGTGGCGCCCATTGCAAAAACAGAAAATAACAAAAAACCTGTATTTATCAAGGCTGATTTCATACAGGGTTATGCAGAACTGGAGATCGAAGGTATAGGCAACGCAGAGCTACGTAGCGGCGACCAAGTTATCACAGCAAATCGAATGAAATACTTTCAAAATACCGACGATATAGAGGTCGAAGGAAATGTCCGTATCGAACGGCGAGGAGATGTACTAGAAGGCTCACGATTTAAGATGAACCTGGAAAGTAAAATTGGGCAGATGTATCAGCCACATTTCAGTCTGAGGGGTGGCAGTAGCCGCGGCAGTGCTAAGATAGTGCTAATTGAGGGAGAGGGAAGATACCGTTTCCGACAAGCTTATTATACTACCTGTCCAGAAGGAAATGAGGACTGGATAATTCAGGCTGACGATTTGGAACTCAATGACAACGAGAAAATCGGCACTGGTCGTAATGCTAAACTAACATTTTTGGGCGTTCCGATAGCTTATACGCCTTGGTTTGACTTCTCATACAGCGGAGAACGTAAGTCCGGGTTTCTCGCTCCCACTTATGGTTCTAATTCCAAAACTGGTTTCGATGTCTCTCTCCCATTTTATTGGAATATTGCGCCCAACCTTGATATGACATTCAAAGCGCGGGGCATGACCAAGCGCGGAATAATGGCAAACACCGAAACTCGCTATCTAACAAGCGATTTAAGCGGCAATTTGATATTTGATATATTGCCAAACGATCTCGAAGCCGAACCTGCAGAAAAAAAGACTCGTTATCGAGTACAGTTCGCGCATATTCAGGATCTGGGCAGGGGTTGGAGTGCCCGCCTTAATTACAGCAGAGTCTCCGATGACACTTTCTTTACTGACCTCGGCAAGGGTCTGAAAGCAACTTCCAGGACCAATTTGTTGCAGCAGGGACTGCTGTCATATAAGGGCTCCTTAGGTCCAGATGGCACCTTATCTTTTAGAGCGAATGTACAGCAATATCAAACTCTGCAGGATCCTGTTAATCCGATCGTCCCACCCTATAAACGTCTGCCAGAAGTTACTCTAGAAGCGACTCAACTTAATGTCTTTGGGACAGATCTCAGTTTCAGCGGAAGCTGGACGGATTTCAGCCATCCTCTCAAGGTGAGCGGCAAGCGCTACACGCTCTTCCCCAATATTAGTATCCCCCTTCGCAACAGGTTTGGCTATCTCAAACCTAAGATCGGTGTACACCATACTGGTTATGACCTCGATTTCAATCCCTTTGTCCCATTATCAAATAAGAGCCCAGACCGTACCCTGCCATTAATAAGCTTAGATAGCGGCGCTACGTTTGATCGAGAAATCACATTAGGTGGAGAACAATTCACTCAAACTATTGAACCTCGATTTTTTTACCTTTATGTGCCATACGAAGATCAGGACCTACTCCCTAACTTTGATTCTGACAATATGGATTTTAGTTTTTCCCGAATGTTTACCGAGAACCGTTTCAGTGGCAATGATCGCATCAATGACGCAAACAGAATTACCATGGCACTCACATCACGCCTGATTGATTCGGATACTGGCATGGAACGGTTGCGCGTAGCAATTGGACAGCGGGTGAATATAGACAGCCCCCGAATAAAAATTGTCAAACCAGATCAACTTAACAAGAATCCAGATTTTATCGCAGAAATCTCGGGACGGATCACACGAAGTATCAGCGCCAATGCAACTCTGCAGTTTGATCAAAGCAAGCTGCAAAACGAGATAGTGCGCTCGACTATAAGTTACCGACCAGAAACTGGAAAGGTAATAAATCTTGGCTACCGCTATACCCGTGGCGTGCTGGAGCAAACAGATATCTCGGCACATTGGCCATTGCCATTATTCAAAAGATGGCAAGGTGTGGGGCGCCTTAACTACTCGCTCAAAGACAACCAAATTCTAGAAGGGCTTGCAGGGCTTGAGTATAATGCTTGCTGCTGGACAGCAAGCTTCGTACTCCAGCATCTTGCCACCTCGACTACGACAACAAACACAACGTTTTTCTTTCAACTACAGTTGAATGGCCTGTTGCAGATCGGTTCAGATCCGTTAAAAGTTTTGCAACGAAGTATCCCTGGATACACCAAGACCAGTGACCAGAACAACCAGCTGGAATTACGATAAGCCAAATCATAACATCAAAAATGTGATGCAGACTATATTTGATTTTTATTTTGTTGTAGCTCTTCTAACTTTGACGTAAATGCGAACAAATTATTTAATCCACCCGCTAATTTTTCTAGTCGTGTTAACAACCAACCTTGCAGTTGCACAGCAATCTGATAACACTGGAACTATTAAGGACATAGATCATATAATCGCAATTGTGAACGAGGAATGCATAACTCGTCGAGAACTCGATGAGATACTTAAGATCAGCCTAAAGCAATTGCAAAAACAAGGGATACAACCGCCTGCGAACGATGTATTGGAAAAACGTCTATTGGAGCGAGAGATCCTCAGCCTTGTACAACTTCAACTCGCGAGCGAGATTGGTATGACTATAGGCGACACTGAGCTTGACCAGGCGCTTACTCGAATTGCTAAGGGAAATAAAATGACCAAAGAGGAGTTTTACTCAGTGCTTCGGCAGGAAGGAATTAGTTACGGTAAGTTCCGTGAAGAAATTAGAAAGGAAATGCTTTTATTGCGGTTAAAAGAACGTGAGGTTATCCAAAAAATAAAAGTGTCCGAAGGAGAGGTGGATAATTTCCTGTATACCCAGGCGAACTTATCTGATAGCTCCGATGAATACCTTCTTTCTCACATTATGGTGCGGATTCCAGAACAAGCAAGTGTGATAAAAATTGAAATCCGACGCCAGCGCGCAGAAGCTGCCCTAGCCAAGTTGAAAAATGGTGATGAATTTGCCGAAGTAGCCGCTGCGTTTTCTGATGCTGCTGATGCTCTGAAAGGTGGTAAGCTTGGCTGGCGTCCAGTCACTCAACTGCCAATAAATTTTTCTGAAGTATTGAAGCTAATGAAACCAGGTGAATTAACACAGATAATTCGAAGCCCAAGTGGTTTCCATATTCTTAAGCTACTCGAGCGACGGAGTAAGATAGAATATGACGTCGTGGTGATAGACCAGTCTCATGTTCGTCATATTCTTATAAAGGTTAACGAACTTACGTCTACAACTGACGCTCAAATCCGTATAACTCGTCTGAAAGAACGTTTAGATAACGATGCCGATTTTGAAGAACTGGCTAGACTTCATTCTGAAGATTTTACTGCTTCTGCAGGTGGCGATCTAGGTTGGGTTTCACCCGGTGACACCGTGGCTGAATTTGAACAGGCTATGAACGGGCTCCAGCTAGGAATGGTTAGTGAACCGGTACAGTCCACTTTTGGCTGGCATTTGATTCAAGTGATTGATCGCCGCACCAAAGATGTAAGCAACGAACAACAACGTAGAAAAGCGAGCAAGACAATACGCGCGCGCAAATCCAACACAGCTTTTCAAGAATGGTTGCAACAGTTGCGTGATCAAGCTTACGTTGAGTATCGGTATGAGGATGTTTAGGACTCGCTCGCTAAATACCTTGTCCTTAATCAACCGTACTCACCCAACTCTCATCCTCACTGCCGGCGAACCCGCCGGAATTGGGCCCAACCTCTGTGTACAAATTGCTCAGCTAGATCTGCCATGTAAGTTGATTGTCATCGCAGACCGTAAACTGTTACAGGATCGTGCCCGAATATTGCGGTTTCCACTGAAATTGCTGGACTATGCACCATCCATCGGGATCAAACATAAATCTGGTAGCTTACAGGTATTGCATGTGCCATTGAATGTGCCTTCTATTCCTGGAAAACTTGATTCGGCTAATGCCAGATATGTTCTAAAAACTCTGGAGCGCGCAGTTAAGGGTTGTGGTAGTGGAGAATTTGATGGAATGGTAACTGCGCCAATTCATAAAGGTATCATCAACGAAGCTGGCATCACTTTTACTGGTCATACCGAATACCTATCCCAACTGACAAACAGTCAAGTAGTAATGATGTTAGTCGGGTGCAACATGCGTGTAACACTTGCTACCACTCATCTGCCACTCAAGGATGTCGCTACAGCCATTACGCATGAAAAACTAGAACAGCAACTACGCATCATTCATCACGACTTGATCACACGCTTCGCGATTGTCGCGCCACGCATTGTGGTTGCAGGATTGAATCCCCATGCAGGAGAATTTGGTCATCTTGGCAGAGAAGAAATAGACATCATCATTCCAGTGCTAGAAAAATTACGCATCGAAGGCATGAATTTAATTGGCCCGCTACCAGCTGATACTCTATTCAATCCCTCACGTTTAAAGGATTTTGATTGTATCTTCGCCATGTATCACGACCAAGGGCTACCGGTACTGAAACATGCCAGCTTTGGCAAGGGTGTGAACGTCACTCTGGGATTACCCATAATCCGCACTTCAGTGGATCATGGCACCGCTCTGGATTTAGCTGCAACCGGACAAACCGATTCGGGAAGTTTGCTGGCGGCAATCGAAATGGCCATAAAACTAATTGAAAATAAGGAACCTTAGCACACAAATATTGGATTCATGTTTCATGCGATTTATTACTCTTTTTTAGGATCATGCGTCACATTCCTCGCAAGCGCTTTGGCCAGAATTTCCTAGTTGATTCCCAAGTCATATCCGATATTGTGCATGCAATCCATCCAGCTGAAGACAATCTGTTGGTAGAAATCGGGCCAGGATTAGGTGCGCTGACTCAGCCACTACTTCGATCGCTCAAGCATTTGCATGTAGTAGAAATTGACCGTGATATTGTCGAGCACCTACGTCGTAAATTTCCTGAAGAAAATCTGACTGTGTACTTAGCCAATGCACTGGAGTTCGACTTTGCTGCACTTGGGAAAAAACTGCGAGTAGTGGGCAATCTCCCCTACAACATTTCTACGCCTATCTTGTTTCACTTGTGCAAGTTCGCGAAAAATATCGACGACATGCATTTTATGCTGCAAAAAGAAGTAGTTGAGCGCATGGTTGCTGCGCCCTCTACCTCAGACTATGGGCGGCTTTCCGTAATGTTGCAAAGCCGCTTCGAAATGGAGCAACTCTTTATCATCCCTCCAGAATCCTTCCTCCCTACACCAAAAGTTAAATCTGCGATTGTCCGGATGACTCCACTTAAGCAACCGATCATCGATGCGGACAGAGAAAAGCTATTTGCAACTGTCGTGACTGCTTCATTCTCGCAGCGACGCAAAACCCTTCGTAATACACTGCACAATTATCTGGTACCAGAAGACTTCAAGAAACTCAAAATCGAATCAAGATTACGAGCAGAAAATCTTTCAGTAGCGCAGTTTGTAGCAATTGTAAATCACTTGATCCGATCAATTTAGACTTGATAGGTGCCTATACTGTAATCTCTCAGAAAGATTGTATTGTGCAGTTTTTCCTTCAATTTTGAACTTGCGGTACAATGCGAAAGCACATCTAAAATAATTTGCAACTACTTGAACGAAAAGGAAGCTACGACCCTACTACGTGATAACTGCATCTTCATTGAAACAGGCTCATTTTTCGCGTACCATTCAACGTAGATAGTGAAGCGGGACGGGTGATAATCTGTCCCGCTTTCCACGTCTTCTGCTTAATATTCAAGGAGTTTCCAGTGTTACAACGCTCGCATGCCGTTCTCGTACTCGCTGACGGCACTATTTTCCGCGGCATATCAATTGGAGCAGAGGGTGTTAGTACGGGTGAGACGATTTTCAACACCGCAATGACTGGTTATCAAGAAATCCTCACTGATCCATCCTACTGCCGGCAGATTATTACACTGACTTACCCACACATAGGCAATACCGGTATCAATTTGGACGACGTCGAATCCGGTAAAGTAAATAAGGTTTATGCTGCGGGATTAGTAATTCGGGATCTATCATTAAACTCCAGTAATTGGCGGAAAACCCAGACTTTGCCTGATTACCTCAAAGAACAAGGTGTGGTAGCAATTGCGGAGATCGACACACGTAAACTTACACGCATCCTACGAGAAAAGGGCGCACAAGCTGGCTGTCTTATGGCAGGACGTGTTGATGAATTTGAAGCATTAAAATGCGCTAGGGAATTCCCCGGTCTGGCCGGAATGGATCTTGCCAAAGTAGTGAGCTGCGAGCAGCCTTATGAATGGAATGAAGGCGAATGGGTGCTGGGACATAACTATCAGGCACAGGAAGATCTTCGCTTCCATGTTGCTGCATTGGATTTTGGCATCAAACGTAATATTCTTCGGAAGTTAGTACAGCGAAGCTGCAGAGTTACAGTTATTCCCGCTCAAACTTCAGCTGACGAGATTATTGCATTGCGACCTGATGGTGTATTTCTCTCCAATGGGCCGGGTGATCCTGAGCCTTGCGATTACGCAATTGCCACAATCAGAAAATTGCTTGAGAAAAAAATACCGATTTTTGGTATCTGCTTGGGACATCAATTATTAGGGCTAGCAAGCGGCGCCAAAACTATAAAGATGAAATTTGGCCATCACGGTGCTAACCATCCAGTGCAGGATCTGGACAGCAGGCGGGTCATGATTTCCAGCCAAAACCATGGTTTTATGATAGATGCCAAAACACTGCCTAAGAGTGCAAGGGTTACACATGTGTCGCTGTTTGACGATAGCCTACAAGGATTCGAATTGATTGGCCGCTCGGCATTCTCTTTTCAGGGTCACCCAGAAGCAAGTCCTGGACCACACGATATTGACTATCTATTTGACCGGTTTGTCAAAATGATCGAGATCCATAAAAACTGAATTAAACCGAAAAAAATAGACATGGAAAATACCTGTTGAGATTCTTTCCATTTTCGCGAGTAATGTAGTTAGAAAAATATGCCTAAACGTACTGACATAAAATCAATCCTCATCATTGGAGCCGGACCCATTATTATTGGTCAGGCGTGTGAGTTTGATTATTCCGGTACACAAGCATGTAAAGCACTACGTGAGGAAGGCTATCGAGTCGTCCTGGTGAATTCCAATCCAGCCACAATCATGACTGATCCAGAAATGGCAGATGCTACTTATATCGAACCGATTACGTGGCGGACGGTGGAAAAAATAATCGCTATTGAACATCCCGATGCGTTGTTGCCAACCATGGGCGGACAGACTGCGTTGAACTGTACCCTTGATCTAGCTAAGCATGGCGTACTAGAAAAATATGGTGTGGAATTGATCGGCGCATCGCGTGAAGCCATCGATAAAGCTGAGGATCGTGAGAAATTTAAGCAAGCCATGACAAGGATTAACTTAGGATCAGCGCGTTCTGCCATCGCTCATAGTCTGGAGGAAGCACTACAAGTACAGGCGATGATTGGTTACCCAACCATCATTCGTCCTTCTTTCACAATGGGTGGTAGCGGAGGTGGCATTGCCTACAACCGAGAAGAATTTCTCGGTATATGTGAGCATGGGCTGGAAATTTCGCCCACCAAGGAATTGCTGATCGAAGAATCAGTTATTGGCTGGAAAGAATTTGAGATGGAAGTAATACGGGACAAGCTGGACAACTGCATCATCGTCTGTGCTATCGAAAATCTTGATCCAATGGGCATCCATACCGGCGACTCCATTACAGTTGCTCCAGCACAAACACTGACTGACAAGGAATACCAGATCATGCGCAATGCGTCGATTGCAGTGTTGCGTGAAATCGGTGTGGAAACTGGCGGCTCTAACGTACAGTTTGCGATTAATCCGCAAGATGGTCGTATGTTGGTAATTGAAATGAATCCACGAGTATCACGTTCCTCCGCCTTAGCGTCGAAGGCGACCGGCTTCCCTATCGCCAAGGTGGCATCTAAGCTTGCGATAGGCTATACACTAGATGAACTTAGGAATGACATTACTAACAGAGAAACACCGGCTTCATTCGAGCCAACTATTGACTATGTTGTTACCAAAATTCCGCGTTTTTCTTTCGAGAAATTCCCTCAGACTAATGACCGTCTCACAACACAAATGAAATCAGTGGGAGAGGTTATGGCGATCGGGCGTACTTTTCAGGAATCGCTCCAAAAAGCCCTTCGTGGACTGGAAACCGGTTCCGACGGCCTAGGTGAAAAAACAACCGATATCGAAATCATCAAAACCGAATTGGGCGATCCTGGCCCGGAACGTATCTGGTACATAGCCGATGCATTTCGTTGTGGCATGGACTTCAATGAAATTCATATGCTGACACGCATTGATCCGTGGTTCCTGGCTCAGGTGGAAGACCTAGTCAAACAGGAACAAGCACTCACCGGCAAGACTCTCGATGTGCTTGAACCGAGTACGTTGCGCAAGCTGAAACGTAGTGGTTTTTCTGACCAACGCCTGGCAAAGCTACTTAATACAGAGCAAGCTGCAGTGCGTGCTGAGCGATATCGACTCAATTTGCATCCGGTATACAAACGCGTTGATACATGTGCAGCTGAGTTTGCTACTCGCACCGCTTATATGTACTCCACTTATGAAGAAGAATGTGAGGCACTACCTACCGACAGAAAAAAAATCATCGTGCTAGGTGGGGGACCCAATCGTATTGGCCAAGGTATCGAATTCGATTACTGTTGTGTTCATGCTGCGCTGGCCTTACGTGAAGATGGCTTCGAGACCATCATGGTCAATTGCAATCCAGAGACAGTGTCGACTGACTACGACACTTCTGATCGCCTATATTTTGAGCCGTTAACCTTGGAGGATGTGCTCGAAATTGTCCTAGTAGAGAAACCTTTTGGCGTGATCGTACAATATGGTGGGCAAACACCACTTAAACTCGCTCGCGATCTTGAAGCCAATGGTGTGCCCATCATTGGTACCAGCCCAGACATGATTGATTGCGCGGAAAACCGCGAACGTTTCCAAAAAATGCTGCATCAGATTGGGCTGAAACAACCAGTTAACCGCACTGTGCGTAGCCCTTCAGCTGCGCTAACTGCTGCCAATGAAATTAGCTATCCACTGGTAGTACGTCCTAGTTATGTACTGGGTGGGCGCGCTATGGAAATTGTCCATGAAGAACGAGACCTTGAACGTTATATGCGTGAGGCGGTGAAAGTGTCCCACGACTCGCCAGTGTTATTGGATCGTTTTCTCAACGATGCTATTGAAGTAGATGTGGATGCGATCTGTGACGGCGAGACTGTACTGATAGGCGGGATCATGGAACACATTGAACAGGCTGGTGTACACTCAGGTGATTCTGCCTGCTCACTGCCTCCTTTCAGCCTATCGCCTACTATAAAAGATGAATTAAGCAGGCAGACTAAGGCAATGGCACTTGCACTTCAGGTAGTGGGTCTTATGAACGCGCAGTTTGCGATTCAGGGAGATGCCGTCTATGTGCTTGAAGTAAACCCCAGAGCATCGCGTACTGTGCCTTTTGTATCCAAAGCTACCGGACTGCAGTTGGCAAAAATTTCCGCACGCTGCATGGTAGGGGTAACGCTTGCCCAACAGGGTGTAGTTAGTGAAAAGATTCCCTCCTATTATTCGGTGAAAGAAGCCGTGTTCCCATTTATCAAATTTCCCGGTGTGGATACCATACTTGGACCTGAAATGAAATCCACTGGTGAAGTAATGGGAATAGGACATACTTTTGCAGAAGCATTCGTTAAATCTCAACTAGCTTCTGGAGTCAAATTACCCACCTCCGGAAAAATTTTTATCAGTGTGCGTCAATCGGATAAGCCTCACGCGGTGATAATCGCACGCAAACTTGCAGAATTAGGATTCACCCTTTATGCTACGCGTGGTACCGCAGCTGAACTAACCAGGGCGGGGCTAACGGTTATTCCGATAAATAAGGTAACAGAAGGACGCCCCCACATTGTTGATATGATTAAGAATGGAGAAATAAGTTTAATCATCAACACAGTAGAAGACAAACGTAGCGCGATTCAGGATTCATATTCAATTCGTCATGCCGTATTGCAAGCAAGAGTAACGTATTTCACCACGTTGGCAGGTGCGCGTGCTGCATGCGTCGGCATGGCAAATATACGAGAGCTACAAGTTTACGACTTGCAGACATTGCATGCAACTGGATGAGCCTAGCTGGCACCATACACGCTTGCCGCTAAGTAATAAGTACAGGGAATTGTAGTTCGATAATATGTTTACTTCAATCTTACCATAGCAAGACTTGCTGGAAGCCATACTGATCATCGATCAAAATCGAATGAAATAACTGACGAGAGCATACCCCATGAGTACAATTCCATTGACAGTGATTGGTGCGGAAAAACTGCGTTCCGAACTGCACAAAATGAAGACCATGCAACGCCCTTCAGTAATTGTTGCCATTGCTGAAGCCCGCTCACATGGCGATCTTACAGAAAATGCCGAATACGATGCCGCAAAGGAGAGACAAGGATTCATCGAAGGACGTATTTCCGACCTGGAAAGAATACTTTATAATGCACAGATCATCAACCCGGCACTAATCGATGCGGATGGCGCTTGCGTTTTTGGTGCCACCATTGATATTGAAGACATAGCTAATAGTACGATGGTAACTTACCAGATTGTTGGTAACGATGAAGCAGATATTAAGCAAGGTAAGATTTCCATCAACTCCCCCATGTCACGCGCTTTGATTGGCAAACATTCTGGTGATGTAGCAGAAGTGCTGGCTCCGGGCGGAACGAGGGAATACATGATTCGCAGTGTGAAATATATTTAGGTGCTAGACAACTTCACGTCGACAGAACATAGCGACACATATAAGGCTAAAAACTACGCTTCGTTCTGAGTAGTCAGTTTTTATATTAAACTTGTTAGATTTTTATACTTCATCCGATTTGGGACACTTAACTACCAAAATCTTTGCAGAGTTAATGGCGTGGATAGGTCCTGAGTACACGATAACGAGAAGAGATGAGGGGTGTAACCATGATTTTTTTGAAAGATTTAATTCCATTTAATGAAGAGTGCCAAATCCAGTAAAGTTTGGATTAAGAAGCACGTAAATGATTTTTTTGTCAAACAAGCAAAAAAAGAGGGTTATCGTTCACGTGCAGCATATAAACTAATAGAAATCTCTAGCCGCGACCATTTGCTGAAGCCTGGAATAACCGTAGTGGACCTAGGTGCGACGCCTGGTGGCTGGTCACAGGTAGCAACAAACAAGGTAGGTTGGAGCGGTAGAGTATTCTCGGTGGATATACTGGAAATGGAGGTACTACCTGGTGTTACATTCATACAGGGTGATTTCGAAGAAGAAGCCACTTTGATTGAACTAAGAAAAAAACTTGGGGGAAAGTCAGTTGATCTTGTAATTTCGGATATGTCACCTAATATAAGCGGTATAAGGATAAGGGACCAGGCACATAGCATGTATTTAGCTGAGTTGGCACTTGAATTTTCTATGGGGCAATTGAACTTTGGTGGAAATTTTCTCGTCAAAATGTTTCAAGGTTCTGGTTTCGAGCAGTTTCTGCACACCATGCGCACCTCATTCAAACAGGTAGTGACGCGTAAACCGGAAGCATCGCGTGGTCGTAGTAACGAAATATATTTACTGGGACTAGAGAAACAAAAGAAAATACTGCAGCCTTTATCTTAGTAAAGTAAAAATAGTTTCTAGCCTAGCTATGGGCCTAGGTCATCAAAATAAGATGGATCTCTGATCAGGACCCGCCCTGTTATAAATCTAGAAATGGGTTTAAAATAAGAAATTAAGAATTCTGATGGTATAAACCAAGGAGCTATCTTGAGTAGTCTCATTAAAAACATGGTCATTTGGCTAGTGATTGCGCTGGTGCTGATGACGGTATTTAACCAGTTCAGTACACGCCAGACAACGCAGACGCAGTTGGGGTATTCTCAGTTCATCGATGAGGTGAAGCAGGGCAGAATAGCTA
>SMVA01299233.1_pt1 | contig 17097 bp, 11 predicted proteins | sample 2456451 | NCBI WGS metagenome assembly SMVA01 (sample SAMN11095933, study PRJNA526329) | marine sediment metagenome | biome: Marine sediment; feature: Surficial sediment; material: Deep marine sediment; isolation source: Hadal surficial sediment | place: Pacific Ocean | collected 2014-05 | depth...
CAGTTCTGGCAATGCTTGACCGGTATAGTGTAACAGAAGGATCAATTGAGAACAGAAATTTAAAATTAGTCGCTGAGCTGCCACAGGAACTTGAAGATGATTCGAGATTAAAAAATAAATTATTAGGAGATAATAAAAAACTTTTATCAGTTGTAAACTATTTTAATTCAGATGCCTGCAGAAGAACATTTATATCTGCTTATTTTGGTTTTCCGGATGAGCCGCCTTGCGGTAATTGTGATATTTGTGAACAGGGCAGCCAGTCTGAATAATTTTGCACGCAGTTATAAAGTACAGATATTATGTTGTGGTGACTTATGGAATAACTGTTTTTGAGTTGAGGAAGAGGGTTGATCGGGAAAATTCTAAATAATTAGTATTTAAAATTCTTAATTTTGTCTCAAGACTAATAGGAAAGTTTATGTCATTCGAAAATACCTTCAAATCAGTTTCAGCATTAGTAAAAAATTTCGAGCAAAACGAATCTTATTTTCTCAGCCAAAGTTATTCTAAGTCAGCTGTAAGGAATGATTTTATATATAAATTCATAATTCAATTCTTAACTCAAAAAACAAAAACAGAAGGAGACAAAAACTACTTAGGGCGTAAATGAGAAAGAATAGATAAAGAAATAAATCAGCTTGTTTCCCAGCTTTACGGCTTAGCGGAAGAAGAGATTAAAATTGTGGAACTAGAAGGCAAACCATAGCTTCAGCTATGGGAATAATGAGATATTAGTATAAACTAAGCAGCAGTAGTAAAAAATTCTTCCCCGTTATCTTTTGTATGAATCAAAAGAAGATTTGCCCTTACCATTTTCACCAGAGTTCTTGACGCTCTTCTATCTGAAATATTAACAAGCGTACCTAACTCTTTTACTGAGATTTTTTCTTTTAGTGCTAAATATTCAAAAACTTTTTTTTCTATTGGTCCTATTGAATATTTCTTCAATGATAAATTCCCCGCATCAGCTCTTAATATTCTCACCATCTCTTTGCTTGCTTTCATACTTTTATCATTTACTCTTATCATTACAACTGCTTTTGTTATATCAAACTCATTTTCATAATCCTGTAAACGGTGCGGTTTATTAATTGATTCGGGGATAGCAACTGCTACAATTTCTTTCCCTTTATAAATTATGTAATTAATCTTATAATCAAATGGTGGTTCGCAATAATTTATAGCTGCATCTTTAATCATTTCCGCTTCCGATTTCTCACTTTCTACCCCAACAATTGTTTTATCATCATCAACACCAAATAGAATATATCCCCCTTTGGTATTTGCGAAAGCGATCATTTCCTTTGCAATTTTTTCTGGTGTAGTAAATTTTCTTTTAAATTCACACTGAATGTTTTCACCCTCTTCAATCAAATTAATAAGTTCTTTTCTATTCATAATGATGTGCAGTTATAGTAATAAAGAATTCTTAATCTCCCCAATTTATAACTTGTATTATTCTTTGTAGAAAAGCCCAACAGCTATATTAATTTACCTTCTCTTCCTCGGATTCCAAAGAGGTTCTTTAATCTTTGGAAGAGTAGATACAGTTTGCTCATCCGGTGTTTTCTCTTCGATATCTTTCTCCTGATCCTGCAGTACAACCTGAGAAGTATCAGATGTACCTGGTAAATACGAATCTGCAAATTGTTTGAGAGAATCTGCCGTCAGGGAATCCTTAAACGCAATATACTGTGCATCGAGTGAATCCTTTTTTGCCAATTGTAGTTTCCTTTGCTCTTGTTTGTACGCAGACAGCTTTGAACCAACATCTCTTACATAAATTGATGAGGGATAATACACAACTAAAGTATCGTAATAAAAAACTGACGAATCGGGAAGAGATAATTTATTTTCAAGTATCCACCCGGAAGTATACAGGGCTTTCGGTGCATATTGTGATTCGGGGTAAGTTTTATAAAGATCATAAAATTTTTCAATTGCATCGCTGTAATTTTCGTTTAACATTATACTTTCCGCATCATCAAAACTATCTTTGGCTGGATCATAGTTTAAATCTATAAACGGCTTATTTAATTTATCTGCTGCAGCGTTTACAATACTTTCATCCCGGTAGTTTTCATAAATTACATTGAATAAACTATCTGCCCGTTGTTTATTATTCTGGGTTAGATAATAGCTTCCTAAGGCATAGAGAGTGTTTGCTTCGTATCTTGTATTTGGATAATTATTTAATATATTATAATAATACCACCTGGAAGAATCAGGGATCTCAAGCTCCGTAAGGAATAAATTCCCAAGCTCTAACTCATTCTTTGCCAACAGTACCCGTAACGAATCGTTTGCAATTGTAGATCTCCTTGGTGGATTATTTTTGAATTGCAGTGAATCAGGCACCTTGTTTGCCAATTGCTGTTGTTGAGTTCTCTGCTGTTGTGATTGGTTATTGCGAATTTTTCTTATTCTCTCAAAAGCTTCTGAGTTAAAAACACTATCGAAACTGGAGACAATGCGCAAATCAAATGGAGCTGGGTTACGCAGCTTTGTTAATAATGTATCTCTAACAAGAGTAGTGTCTTTAACAATTAAAGTATCGATGGCGCGAATTGTATCAGCAAAAAAACCAACCGTATCCTGCAGGCTTATTAACGAATCTAATTCCGCCCAAATTGCTTGTAATTCTACAATATTTGATATCTCTTCTGCTATTGCAAGAGAGTCTTCAACATATAAAACTGAATCTTTTGCAAACTCATCCGGATTCTCATTGTAAAATAATTGCTTGCCAAAATTTGATACTTTGTTGCTGATTTTAAAATACCGTGTAAAAAGATTGTTCTTTTCTCTCACAGGTAAAATATATTCTTTTGGTACTGTTGATGAGGCGGCTTTTTTATAATAATTAGCTGCACTATCCAGTCGCAGATACTCATATTCATAAATTTGTCCCAATTCGAATTTGCTGGCACCGGAAGTTTTTGTGCCTTTATAAGTTGTATCAACTATAGCAAATAAACTCACTGCGTTTTCAATATCGCCCATTGAATGATTTGTTTTGGCAATTTCAAAATCAATTTCAGCAAAATCATTTATATATTTATTTTTATTACGCATATCTTCAAAAGCCTCTAATGCATCTTCGTTTCTATTGCCTTCACGTAATGCTATTCCATAATGCAATTTAGCATTAAACTCCAGGTCAAAATCCGGCGAATACTCAAATACATTTTCATATGCGGTAATTGCGTTTTCTATATCACCGATCAGGATATTCAGCTTTCCAATTTCGAACCAAACCTGTGCTTTTATTGCATCATCATCAGATACTTCCATAAATTCATTAGCAGAGGCAATGGCAGCCGGATAATCCTCAACCGTAATTTTATATACAATCTCTTCTATATATGCTTCCCTAACAATATCGTCTTCCCCTTTATCAACCGCCTCATTTTTTACGCCTGCTAATGTAGTAAGAGCTTCATTATATTTTTTTAGTCTCATTTGGTTTTTGCCGACCCATAACTGTGCTTCGAGCAGCAAATTGCTTTCGGGATAGGATCTTTGCAGTTCAGTAAATTTTCTTGACGATTTTTGATAATTTTTTTGATAATAAAATGATTTACCCAGCATTAATAAAGCATCTTCAACATATGCACTTTCAGAATTGAACTGCAATATATCCGATAATTTATCAATTACTTTTACAAGATCTGCTTTTGCGGTACTCGGGATGTTAGGTGGTTCCGTAGAGAAAAGATCCTTTTCCTGTGTATTTATTTGCTTCTCAGCCTTGTCAAACAGGTTACTGGCATTATAGTAAGTGTTAAAATAGGTGGTGAAATTTTCCCACACTCCACAACCAGGAATCAATAACGCCCATATAAATAAGAAGAGCAGGGTTTTAATTTTAAATTGAATTGGTAAATTCATATAGGAAGCTATTAAAGAAAATAAAAAAGTAAAAGGTAATTCAGATTACAAAGCTTGTTTTCCCGACTCCTCAGTTCTGATCCTTATTACTTCATTAACATTATATATGAATATTTTACCATCACCAACCTGTCCTGTTTTAGCCGATTTAATTATTGCATCAACAACTTTATTAACAATAGAATCTTCAACAACAACTTCAATCTTAATTTTAGGGATAAATTCAATCCGGTATTCACTGCCCCGGTAGGTTTCTGTATGCCCCTTCTGACGTCCGTAACCTCTTACTTCGGAAATAGTCAGACCGCGAACACCCACTTCAACCAGTGCCTCCTTTACGTCCTCCAATTTAAATGGTCGTATTATAGCTTCTATTTTTTTTAATGAAGACATTATTATTTCCCATGACAATGTTTATATTTTTTACCACTTCCGCAAGGACAAGGATCATTGCGTCCGACTTTTTCACTGACCCTGACAGGTTGAGCTTTTCCACCTCTTGATGCATGCTCTCGTTGTCTGCCACCACCACTATATCCAATGTTCGTTGTACTTTGCTTACTCTCAGTAATTCTGCCCGATGGTCGTTTCCGTTCTTGTTGAATTTCGCTCGGAGCCTGCGGAAAAAATTTAAAGGCAAATGAAACCACATCATTTCGAATCTCTTCAACTAAATCTATAAAGAGTTTAAATGCTTCACCTTTGTATTCAACAAGCGGATCTTTCTGCCCGTAAGCTCGTAAACCTATTCCCTCCTTTAAATCATCCATCTCTCGCAGATGCTCTTTCCATTTATGATCGATGACGCTTAAAATTGCAAAACGTTCCAGGCGTGCCATTAAATCTGAGCCCAGCATCTCTTCTTTTCTGTTATAAAAATCTTTACCCGCATTTATTATTCTTTCCTTAACACCGTCACTGCCAAGACTTTCAAATTCTTCAGGTTCCAGTTTAACTTCAACCAAAAGGTTGTGAAGCAATTCTTCTTTTATTGCATCTGCCGAAACATTTTCAAAATTTTTATCAATCAGGTCATCAACATATTCATCAAGTAAATCAAAAATTTCTGCCTTAAGTCTTTCACCCTTAAGTGCTCTGTTTCGCCTTGAATAAATAACCTCTCGCTGCTGACTCATTGTATCGTCATATTCAAGAAGTCTTTTCCTTATAGCAAAGTTATTTTCTTCAACTTTTTTCTGTGCACGTTCAACTGATTTTGTAATCATAGGATGCTGGATGACTTCACCTTCCTTAATCCCGATTCTCTCCATTACATTTGCAATCCTATCACTACCGAAAAGTCTCATCAAGTCATCTTCAAGCGAAAGGAAAAATTTTGAACTGCCGTGATCTCCCTGCCTTCCGGCACGACCTCTTAACTGCCTGTCTATCCGTCGTGAATCATGTCTTTCGGTGCCAATAATATACAAACCACCTCTCTCCGGAACACCTGCGCCTAATTTAATATCAGTACCACGCCCAGCCATGTTAGTTGCAATAGTAATGGCACTAATTTCACCTGCATGTGCAATTATTTCAGCTTCCCTTTGATGCTGCTTGGCATTAAGCACATTATGTGCAACTCCTTTTCTTTTCAACATTCTGCTCAACGTCTCCGAAACATCAACAGAAGTAGTACCAACCAGCACGGGTCTGCCTTCTTTTTTGAGTTCTTCAATTTGTTCAATTACCGCATTATACTTTTCTCTTTTTGTTTTATATACTGCATCTTCCGCGTCATCCCTATCGATCGGTTTATTTGTAGGTATTACAACAACATCAAGATTATAGATTTCGAAAAACTCATTCTCTTCTGTTTCGGCTGTCCCGGTCATACCAGCAAGTTTATTGTACATCCTAAAGTAGTTCTGAAGTGTAATTGTTGCCAGGGTTTGAGAGTCCCTCTGAACTTTAACATTTTCTTTAGCTTCAATTGCCTGATGTAAACCATCGCTGTATCTTCTGCCCGGTAAAACCCTTCCTGTAAATTCATCTACAATTGCAATTTTACCATCTTCAGTAACAACATACTCATCGTCTTTTTCAAAAAGTGTATATGCCTTAAGTAACTGGTTAAGAGTATGGATTCGATCACTTGCTATAGAATAATGTTTATAAAGTTCATCTTTTTTCTTAATTTTTTCTTCATTACTTAAACTACTGTCATTCTCAAATTTACTAACTTCCAATCCTAAATCCGGAAGTACAAAATATTCTTTGCCCTCCCTGCTACCTTTGGCAAGTTCATCCCGTCCTTTTTCAGTCAAATCGATTGTATTGTTTTTTTCATCGATAACAAAATATAATTCATCATCAATGATATACATATTTTTTGCTTTTTCGCGCAGATAATCCAACTCGGTAGTCAACATTAATTTCTTATGAGATGGATTGCTTAATACTTTAGCAAGGCGTTTACTTTTTGGAAGACCACGGTAGGCTCTAAAAATCAGAACTCCTGCTTCGGAAGTACTTTCTCCGTCACTGTTAAGCGACTCTTCCGCTTTTTGGATGAGTGATGCAACAAGATTTTTTTGTTTCCTGAACAGATTTTCAATCCGGGGTCTCATTTCGCCATACTGCTGATTCTCAACATCTACCGGACCTGAAATGATCAGGGGAGTACGGGCTTCATCTACTAATACTGAATCCACTTCATCAACTATTGCATAGTTATGACCTCTTTGTACCTGATGTTCTTTTTCTACCGACATATTATCTCTTAAATAATCAAATCCAAATTCATTGTTAGTGCCGTAGGTAATATCGTATAGATACTGTTCGCGACGCTGTTCGGGACTCAAAGTATTTAGAATAACACCAATGGTTAAACCATGGAACTTAAATATTTCTCCCATCCATTCACTATCACGTTTGGCAAGATAATCATTTACAGTAACAAGGTGTGCTCCTCTTCCGGTTAGGGCATTCAAATACAGCGGCATTGTTGCAACCAGGGTCTTACCTTCTCCTGTTGCCATTTCAGCAATTTTACCTTGATGCAAAACAACTGCACCGATAAGCTGTACATCATAAGGTATCATCTCCCACACTTGTTTATTACCAGCAACCGTCCAGCTTTTTCCGATAAGTCGTCCGCAGGTTGATTTTATAACAGCATACGCTTCTGGAAGCAGTTCATCCAATATCTCTTCATATTCTTCATTTAATTGTTCGCTTAATTCATCAAGCTTATCATGTACCGATTGCCTGTCAAAATCTTCATCTGATTTGAGCTGAGTATTTAATTCTTCAATTTTCTCTCGTGTTTCTTTTGTCCGTTCCTGAATTTTTTGCTTAAACTCCTCAGTTTTTGCTTTCAATTGCTCATCAGAAAGATTTAATATTTTCTCATATTCCTGGTTAATTTCATCAACAACAGGTCTAAGCAGTTTTAAATCTTTCTCGTATTTATCGCCAAATACTTTTTTAAATACGTTTAACATTCATTTTCGTCTTTATGTTTGAATAGTAAAAATTAAAGTTAAAAATAGATGATTGGAATTGCAATTTAAGAAAAAATACATTTATGAACATTGCAATTTATTTTTCCTATATCATTCAAATAAAATGTTTTAATATTTCTCTTTATATTCATTAAGTATTAGATTTATTCCAACCGATTCAATTAAATTTCATATTGTGCGATTAGAAAACATATCACCGGATTTTGAACATTTTTTGGCAGAAATTTCTGCCGGTGCAATTTCACCTGCTGAGTTTGAGAAACTAATAAATCTTTTCGAGACAGAGATAGCAAGAGTTTATTTTACTGATTCTTCCGAAGCAAACCTGTTTAGAATAATTAAAGGCATGTACAATAAAATATTCTTCATTGAAGATTGTCTTAAATATCCCCGGTATATTGAAATTATCATATCAATTTCAGCTAACAGCAATTATTTAACAGAAATTCTACTTATAAATCCGGAATATTTTTATTGGGTAGTAAAATCCGAAACTCTAAAAAATAAATTAGACAAAACTAAATTTAAGAAAGAATTAAAATCTACAATTTTACTTTATAACTCGTTCCAGGCAAAAGTTCACGCTCTTAAATCATTAAAGAGAAAAGAGTTACTGCGAATTGGAATGAGAGATATTTACCTTAAAATTCCTGTAGAAGATGTAACAGGAGAACTATCAATCCTTGCTGCTTGCCTTACGGATAAAATGTTTGAAATTTGTTATCAGGAAGTACTAAAAAAGTATGGTACAAAAAATCCACCCGGGAAATATTGCATTGTTGCTTTGGGCAAATTAGGGGGCAGCGAACTTAATTACAGTTCCGATATTGACATAATCCTTTTTTATGATAAAGAAAGTAAGATAAAACGGAAAAAATATTTAAGTGAAATTCTAACAGAAGCGACTCAATTGTTTTTAAAAACTTCTGCAGAAGTTACAGGGGGATTTTTATACCGTATTGATTTCAGATTAAGACCTGACGGCAGAAACTCACCCCTTTGCAGAAGTTTACAAGAATATTTGGATTACTATGAAAGCCGGGGTGAAGACTGGGAACGGCAGATGCTGATAAAAGCAGGGTTTCTAAGCGGCAGCAAATCCCTGTATGATGAATTTATAAATTATATCCTGCCATTTGTATTTCCAAAAACATTTACTATCTCACCTAAGAATCAAATACTAAAAACGAAAGAGAGCATTGAAAGAAGGATCCGGGATGAAGAAAATATCAAATTAAGCTATGGAGGAATACGAGATATTGAATTCTCAATTCAGGCATTGCAATTACTGAACGGCGGGAAATTAAAAAATCTAAGAACAGGCAATACACTAACTGCAATTAATGCGCTAAATCAGGCTGAGTTGTTATCGGATAACGAAAAAAAAATATTTTTGGATGCTTACGTTTTCTACAGGAAAATTGAACATTACCTGCAACTAATGAACAACAGGCAAACACATTTAATACCGGCGGAAGGTGAAATTCTGGAGAAGATGAGTTTTTACCTCGGATTTAATAGCACACGCAGTTTTAAGCAAAGAGTTAACAATAGTAGAAAAGAGGTAAGAAAAATATATAATTCGATTTTAAGTGAAGATAAAAATAAGGATGATAGCCGTGATAATTTAGATGATATTAATTTTACTGATAAGTCCCGGGCCAAAAATGAATATCAATTTCTTAGAGAAGGTAAAGGTATAATTGGAACCAGAACATTTGATTCAAAATCAATTGAGAATTTTCAGAAAATTGAGAAAAGAATTTTTAATCGTATAAAGAATTCAAACTCCCCGGATACAATCCTTTCTAATTTTGTAAGAATAATTAAACAGGCAGATTTCCCCTCAATTTGGTATAACGAACTGCTTGATGAAACTTTTTTTGATCTGTTCATGAACGTGTGTGAATTTTCTCAATATTCAGTTGATCTTTTTGCACAGGATAAAGAGTTAAGCGAATTTTTTCTCAGTCGTAAAGTATTTATGAAAATTTCATTTAAGGAATTATCAGAGTTTGACTTAAAATACATACTATTATATCTCTCTGTGCAGCTCACATCTCAACTAATTACTGCTTCAGCTGTAACAATTCTTATGAGTAAGTTACTGCATCAAAAAATCCAAAAGCTGATTGGAAAAAAGACAAGCAAAATGAAATGGAATAATGATTATTTTGTGGCAGCTCAAGGTAGTTTGGGTTCATCAACAATAACTTTTTTTTCAGATCTCGATTTAATTTTTATAATCCGTAATTCTCAAAACTATCTAAAAATAGAAAATCATTTTCAGGATATACTTACTTCATTAAGATCAAGTTTGAAACCCTTCACTGTTGATTGCAGATTGAGACCTGAAGGTAAAAACAGCCAGTTAGTATGGGATATTTCGGATTCAAAACAATATTTTAAGAAACGAGCTCGTGTATGGGAACTGCAGGCATTAACAAAAATATCTTTTGTATCCGGCAATAAGCGATTATTTAATAGCTTTATTAAGACCGCTGCGTCATCAATATCAAGATTTGATCAAAAGCAAATTAAGTACCAACTAATCGATATGCATACGAGATTAGTGCTAAAAAGTATATCTACTTCATTCAATTTTTTCAATGTTAAGAAGAGCGGTGGTTCTTTGTATGATATTGAATTTATAATTCAGTATTTAATATTAGGTAACCCCGAATTATTCAAACAATCATTTGGTAAATTATTCCGTGACCAAATAATATTAACTGAAAAAACAAAATTAAAAAAAAGTGCTACGGAAGTTTTACTTAATGCATTTAATTTTCTAAAGAATATTGAATTACTTAATCAAACAATATTTAACGCCTCATCACCAAAAATCCTTTTAGAAAAAATGAAAATGAATGCAATTAGCAGTCAAATGAACTATCAAAATGCAGAAACATTCAAGGCAGCGCTAAGAATGCATACAAATAAAGTAAAAAATATTTTCTTAAAAGTTTTTAATTGATTTCTAAATGGTGTTTGTAAAAAAATATTATTATTTGTTTACAGGATTGGTAGTATTTATTGTTTATATCTTTACACTGGCTCCATCAGTTGTACAAATCGATTCGGGCGAGCTGGCAGCAGTACAGGCAACATTGGGGATTGCACATCCAACAGGCTACCCGCTATTTACAATTTTAGGTTATTTGTTTTCTCTTATCCCGCTGCCGTTTACTAAAATATTTCAACTCAACTTACTTGCAGCAATTTATTGCGGCGCCGGGATTGCAGTTTTTGTTTATACAGCTAAACTTGTTCTCGATAATCTTGAGTCATTTTCATCATTAAAAGTTAACACAACAAAAAAAATTAAGAATAGGAAAAAAAATGAAGAAGATAAAATAAATCATATTACTCCCTATTTAACGGAAACAATAAAATATATAACAGCAATTGCAGGCGGTCTCTGTCTTGCATTCAGCGAAACGTATTGGCTGCAGAGTACTTCGGTGGAAGTTTATTCCCTCCATATTTTTTTGATGAACATAATTATTCTTTACCTTGTTAAAGCATTTCTGTATGTTGAAAAGGAGGACGATAAAACTAACTTAAAGTTATGGCTTATCTTCTCTGCATTCCTGGCTCTTGGTTTCACTAATCATATGACAACACTTTTAATAATACCGGGGGCTGTCTACTTATTTCTTTCTAAAAATAAATTCGACACGGCAAGCATAAAAAAATTATTCCTGATGTTGATTGTATTCTTTCCTGTATTGTTTTTAATCTACTCTTACCTTCCAATCAGAGCGTTACAAAATCCGGTATTAAACTGGGGCAATCCCATAGATTTCGAACGAATACTAAGACATGTTACAGGTAAACAATATCAGGTTTGGCTTTTTGCATCAACCGAATCAGCAAAATTGCAATTAATACATTTTATAGAAACTATGCCCGGGCAATTCTCAGTTAACCTGTTCCTCTTTATAATCGGAATCTTTGCGTCATACACTTACGCAAAAAAGTTTTTTATTTTTATAATAATATCCTTTTCATTTACGGTGCTTTATTCAATTAATTATGACATACATGATATTGATCCTTATTTTTTATTAGCATACGCGATGACTGGCTACTTTGTTGTCTTCGGACTGTTAAAGTTATTTTCATTAAGAAAAAGGAAATTCCTCCCTGCAATATTTGCGATTATAATTGTACTAATATCAATCCAATTATATATGAATTTTAAAAAAGTAAACCAAAACGGAATTTACACTTACGAAGATTATACCCGGTCTATTTTAAACAGCGTTTCACCGGGAAGCATTATCTTCAGCTACCAATGGGATTACTTTGTTTCTGCCTCTTATTATTTCAGGTATGTTGAAAATTACCGAAAGGATGTTGCAGTTGTTGACAAAGAAATTTTAAGACGTTCCTGGTACTATGATCAATTAAACAAAAACTACCCTTATTTACTAAAAGATATGCAGAAAGATGTAAAGAGCATTAAAGAAGCATTAGTGCCTTTTGAAAGAAGCGAAGACTACAATTCAAATCTGCTTGAGAATCTATATCGCAGGGTGATGACAAACCTTGTGGCGGCAAATATTGATGAAAGAGATTTTTACATAGCACCGGAATTATTTGAGAATGAAATGAAGCGAGGTGAGTTTACACTTCCTCAAGGCTACAGTATTATCCCTGATGTATTATTATTCAAAGTTGTGAAGGGAAACGAGTACATCCCGGCATCCAATCCTTATTTCAAAATTAGATTTAGTGATAAAAGAAATTATTACATTGATAAGATAGAATATTTTGTTGGTTCAATGCTTTCAAGAAGAGCTATGTACGAAATACAATATGGAAATGTAGAAAGAGCAAAAGTTTATTTGGAAAAAATACAAGACGATCTGCCTGCTTACAAAATCCCGCCTGCTTTGCAAAATATATTGAAAGAAAATTAATCCTCAATCGCGTTAAGCAATTCTTCTTTCCTTTCATCAGTAAGTTCACTTTCTGTTCGGAAAGATTGCAAGGTTACATCCATTTGTTGTATAAGATTTCGTTTATAATATTTTGGTGCGAATACGCTGCCATCTATCATATAAAGTCTTCGGGTATCTTCATCATAAAAAATATAATTTACAAACGGACCACCCATTCCCTTAATATTCAAGTCCCACAATCCTTGAGTAAATAATGCGTAACGACCATTAAAATTTACTTCGTTAATAGTAAAGTAATCTTCAGCAACAACAACATAACTTGAATTATCGGAAGTTAAATAAAACTTCTTCGTTACCCTGTTTCGAATGACTTTAACCGAGTCTTCATTTAAATATTCAGGAGTTGCATTTTCAATCCAATGAATAAAAATCCATCTCTCCATGTTACTTCCGGGAGCCCGGCGCAACCAGACAAAATTATCTTCCGGCTTATTAAGCGCAAGGTGATAATCTACCTGCATATATATTATCCATCCATAATCTCTGAGAAATTTTCCTTCGATTCCCTTCTGTTCATATTTACCTTTGTACAGGCTGTTAAATAATCTTTTATCAGAAAATTTCTGAAATGCATATAAAAGATCATCGGAGTTTTTTAGAATTTTACTTCTCAAATTTTGTATAGATGATGCGGAAAGTACGACAACTAATTGATTCTTTGCCCAGAGATTTTCTTTATAAACAATAAAGTTCTGATCTTTTACCAGTTTTTTTTCTACAATGGAATCAACAACCGCAGAAATGAATTGTGATGTCTGTGAACCGGAATTTAAGGGAGCGGCAATAATAATATTTTTTCTTCTCTTGTACTTTTCAATTTGTGAGGGATTAATCCTCTTTAATGTGAATATTTTTTCCGGTTGTGGTGTAAAGATTATCTTTTCGAATGTTGAATCAAGCACATCTTTAAATTTAGAATATTCAATTGAATCTGCGACAACAAATATTTCATCCTCAAATCCTTTTGCCGGTTTATTTGATGAATTGCATCCGATAAACAATAACGAAATAGAAAGTGCTGTAATTAATTTTATAACAAATCTCATAACTTAACCCGGTACTTGTGACAAAGTTAATTCGTGGCCAGGTAAAAATATTGCATATAACAGCCACAATGAAAATCCAACAGCAAACGGTATAGATAAATTATCATCAACAAATTTGTACGAAATATTTTCTGTAAAAGCTCCTATAAATGCTACGATAAATCCTATTAAATATTCTTCCGGAAAGTAGCCAATTTTGGGTGCAAATAAAATTACAATACATGAACTGATAAAAAAAGCTAAAGTTCCCTCTAAGCTTTTAAATATAAATTTATTTTTCCCATACTTTCGTCCTATCAAAGCTGCCATACTATCACCAACAATAAGAATTGAAAATGCTGCTATGAAGATAACTTTTGGAAAAATGAAGACACCAATAAATGCAGATATTAAAACGTATGTTGCTCCATTCAGATTCTTCTTCTCATTATCAATCTCATGCTTTCGCAACAAAAATCCGAACATCTTATAAAAAACTTTAGCAATTTGAGGTGAAAAATACCGGGAGAGATCTAATGTCATGGCAAATATTACTAAGCCTCCAAGTATTACAAGTGCATCTAATTTGGGTATAAAATAATAGATGACTGGAATTAACATTGAAGTAAGATGAATTGATTTTCTAACTAATTCATCTTTATAATCAATAGTTCCGCGGTCAATGTGATTCATCTTGGGCGGCAGTATCTTTATTATCTCGCTGTTTTATCATTTTCTGAACATGATCAGGAACTTTATCCGATTTTTTTTCGCCATTCTTTTCTGCCTTCTGCCCGTTCTCAGGTATTGGAGGAAGTTCTTCTCCTTTAATAATAGTGTCTATTTCTTCTGCGTCCAATATTTCTCTCTCCAACAATTCCTTCGACAGTTTATGAAGCAAATCAATATTGTCTTTCAATATCTTATCAGCTCTCTCCATACCTTTTTTTACAATCAATCTTACCTCTGCATCAATTTCAATAGCCGTATTTTCACTATAATCTCTATGTTTTTGTATTTCACGACCAAGAAAGATTTCTTGTTCTTTTGCACCGTAGCTCAATGGACCTAATTTCTCACTCATACCCCATTCGCATACCATCTTACGTGCAATGTTGCTGGATTTTTCAATATCATCACCTGCACCGGTTGTATAGTGATTGAATATAAGCATTTCCGCAGCTCTGCCTCCTAAAGCATACGATATGATTGCTTCAAGATATTCTTTGGAATAAGTGTGTTTCTCATCTATAGGAAGATAACTTGTAACACCAAGAGCCCTGCCGCGTGGAATAATAGTTACTTTATGTACAGGATCGGCTTCGGGAATCATTCTTGCAACAAGCACATGACCAATCTCGTGATAAGCTGTTGTTTTCTTTTCCTCTTCAGATATGATAAGACTTTTTCTTTCCATGCCCATCATTACTTTATCTTTCGCTTCTTCAATGTCAATGCTTTCAACTTTTTTCTTGTCTTTGCGTGCAGCCAAAAGGGCAGCTTCATTAATAAGATTTGCTAAATCAGCACCTGATAACCCCGGGGTACCTTTTGCTATCACTTCAAGATCTACATTCTTGTGTAACGGAATATTTCTTGTATGAACTTTTAGTATTCCCTCACGTCCTTTCACGTCCGGTCTATCAACAACGATCTGCCTGTCAAATCTTCCGGGTCTTAATAAAGCAGGATCAAGTATATCCGGACGGTTGGTAGCTGCTATGATTATAACTCCAATATTTTGTTCAAATCCATCCATTTCAACAAGCAATTGATTGAGAGTCTGCTCACGTTCATCATGCCCCCCGCCAAGACCTGCTCCTCTCTGCCTGCCCACAGCATCAATCTCATCTATAAATATTATGCAGGGTGCATTCTTTTTACCCTGTTCAAACAGGTCTCTAACCCTGCTGGCACCAACACCAACAAACATTTCAACAAAATCGGCACCACTTATAGCGAAAAACGGTACACCCGCTTCACCTGCAACAGCCCTTGCAAGTAAAGTTTTCCCGGTTCCCGGAGGTCCTAATAAAAGAGCTCCTTTAGGAATTTTTCCACCGAGTTTTTGAAATTTAGAAGGTTCTTGTAAGAATTCAATAATTTCCTGAAGTTCTATTTTTGCTTCATCTGCACCGGCAACATCTTTAAATGTTACTTTATGATCGGATTTGGATATTAGCTTTGCTTTACTTTTTCCAAAGGAGAAAATTCCACGTGGGCCGCCGCCGCCTTGTCCCTGCATTCTTCTCATTATTATTATCCATACTGCAATAATCAGTATCCAGGGAAGAAAACCTATAATTATATTTAACCACTCATTCGATTCTTTATCGAAGGAGTAAACTATTCCTTTCGCTTTCCATTCAGCTTCCTGGTCTTTTAGTATCGGCTCAGGAATGTAAACAGAGATGGCTTTAACTTTTTTAAGTTTGTCATTAATTGTAATTGTAGTTTCCGATGTTAATTCGGCAGTAAAGTAATAGTCGTTAATATCAGATTTTGTAATTTTAGCTTCAGATATTTTATCAGGATCATTAAGCAATTTTTCATAAGCATCGAAAGAAATTTCTACAAAGTTTTCCTGTCCCGTTCTAACCATTTGCATAACAATTACTGCAGCAACTATTACGGCTCCCCATCCAAATACCATCCTGATGATCTTCGACCACTCAAAATCTCCATCCGGTTTTTTTTGACTGCCGCCTTTAGGAGATAACGGGTTGTTTTTATTACTTTTTTTACTTTTTTTATCAGACATAAAAAATTTCCTGTTAATTAATTTCATCATTTTCTTACTACTAAGATTCTTCACTCAGCACATAAATCGATCTTAAATTTCGATATTTTTGAGCATAATCAAGCCCATAACCAATCACGAATTTACTTGGAATGTTAAAGCCAATATAATCAATTTTTACATTATATTTAAGGCTATCCGGTTTCAGCAATAGGGATATAACCTTCATACTACTTGGATTTTTCTCCGAAAACAGTCCCTCTATATATTTTATTGAAAGTCCGGAATCAACTATATCTTCAACTATAATTATATCTCTTCCATTCACATCACAATTTAACTCTTTAAGCAGGCGTACTTTACCAGATGACAATTTTTCATCCCCATAGCTTGATAACTTAAAGAAATCAACTTCACAATCAATGCTAACACATTTAAGCAAATCCGCCATAAAAATAAATGAACCGTTTAATACACCAATAAACACTGGTACACTTTCTTTATAGTCTTTTGATAACTGTTCACCAAGCTCAGCAATTCTTAATTGTATCTGATCTTCAGTTAACAAAGGAACAAAAACTTCGTTGCCAACAAGTATTTTTTCTTTTGGTTCTTTTACTAAATCAGACACAGTTCCACTACCTTTTTTGTTTTCTTAGTAATTTTGTAGCGATTATCAATTCTTATACCAACAACCCAGACTATCTTACCGGAATTTGTTAACACTAATTGTTCTTTTTTCTTATATGATTCAATTTTTTGTTCACTCAGAAAATCCGAAATCTTCTTTGAATTCTTCATTCCCAACGGATAAAAACGATCGCCATCTTTCCATTTTCTTATGATAAAATTATCATTCAATTTATCTCCCGCAATAAATTCTCTTTTACCGGATGTACTAAACTTGAATTCTGTTCCATTTATCTTTTTTACGCTTAAAATTTTCTTTTCAAATTGCTTTTTATCACCAATTTTTAATTGAACCTGTTTACTATGATTTA
>SMVA01221157.1_pt1 | contig 17079 bp, 13 predicted proteins | sample 2456451 | NCBI WGS metagenome assembly SMVA01 (sample SAMN11095933, study PRJNA526329) | marine sediment metagenome | biome: Marine sediment; feature: Surficial sediment; material: Deep marine sediment; isolation source: Hadal surficial sediment | place: Pacific Ocean | collected 2014-05 | depth...
ATCCCGAGGGGCTCTTCGCCAATCTCTTCATCGATGTCGAAGCCACCGGCGACGTGATCGACCACGACCTCGTGCGGGGCGTCAGCCTCACAGGTTCCGTGAGGGCCGGGCGCGCTGTCGCGGCCCGTGCAGGCGCCGCGATCAAGAAGTGCGTGCTCGAGCTCGGCGGCAGTGACCCCTCCCTCGTGCTGGCGGACGCAGATCTGGATGCGGCGGTCGCCAACTGCGCGCTGGGGCGGCTCCTCAATGCCGGTCAGAGCTGTGTGGCAGCGAAGCGCTTCGTCGTGGTGGACGTGGTGCGTGATGTCTTCGAGCAGAAGCTCACCGCGCGCCTGAAGGAAGCGACGATGGGTGACCCCCTGGATCCAGGCACCGAACTGGGCCCGTTGGCACGCGTGGACCTGAGGGACGCGCTGCACGATCAGGTGCGACGATCGGTGGCGAGCGGCGCCCGCCTCGTCATGGGCGGCTCCGTGCCCGAACTGCCTGGGGCGTGGTACCCGGCCACGCTACTCACCGACGTGCGACCCGGGACCGCGGCTTACGAGGAGGAGCTGTTTGGTCCTGTCGCCTCGATACTACCGGTTGCAGACGAAGCCGAAGCGATCCGGGTGGCGAACGATACTGTATACGGACTCGGTGCTTCGGTTTACACACGCGACGTGAAGCGCGGTGAGCGCATCGCGGCCGACCTGCTCGACGCCGGTAACTGCTTCGTCAATGGAATCGTGAAGTCCGATCCGAGGCTGCCCTTTGGCGGGACGAAGCAAAGCGGTTACGGACGTGAACTCTCCCCGCTCGGGATTCTCGAGTTCACGAGTGCGAAGACCGTTTGGGTGAAGTAGTCAGCTATTCGGGACTGCTGGGCACTGCCTCGGACATCGTCTTCGCAACTTCCTCGGCCGCCTTCATCTTGGACAGGTCGAGCTCGAAATCCGGCTGGGTGGGCGCCTTTAGTTTGGCGACCAACTCGTGGATCTCCCGGCCAGAGAGTCCCGCAACCTTCAGTTCGTCAATGCTGCAGGACGCGCCGGCTCGCGCCGTGATTCCGTCTTCACCACTGTCGAGGAGCTGTGACAATACCGTGAGCTCCGCACGACTCATCGACTGTCCAACGAGGTCGTAATCCACCCAGGCTTCGTACGATAGCGGCGCGACGCGCTTGACCATGCCCGCGATGATCTCGGCGAAAACCCGGATCTCCCACTGCGCATGTGGATCCGCGCGCAGAGACAGGAAGTGCAGAAGGTTGTGGAGGTCGATCTTCCAGTACCACTGGGTATACGTCGAGAGAGGGAGGTCGATGCGAGCGATCTCTCGCGCCACGTCCTCGCCAACCATCCACGTGTAGCCGTCGCTCGCCTCGTTGCGCATTCGACGCCAACGCTCGATGGCCTCTTCGTACACAGCATCCGACGCGTCCGCGGCCCGGCCCTGGTGGTTCTGAGCACTCTGGAGCGCGAACTGCTCTCGCTCGGGCATGTAGTAGAGCAGCGGCATGAGGCTATAGCGGCCGCTGTACTCGTTTACCGAGTTGTGCGTGACGATTCCGTTCGCGATGAAGTTGTGGTACGGCCCCTCGACCTCGAGGTCGTACGTCTCCTTTTCGCCAACGAACTCAAAGTCGAGGACGCGAACCAGTTTCGCTCTGTCTAGCCGATTCCAATGGATACGCTCGCGAGGCACCCACTCCGACTTTACGGTTCCCCCTCCCAACAGCTCGACGAACTCCAATTCCTTGCCAGAAATCTGTCTGTGGCAGTCACTACAGAGCGTCGTGAGGTTCTCGATGTCCCGCGCCCGTCCGAGGTCGGCCCAGACTGGCACGACGTGATGGCAGTGCAGTTCGGACGCCCGCTCATGACAGAGTTGGCACGTCCACTCGTTCGTCGCATGGACCTTGGCCGCGACCTGGGTCGTCCACCGACCGATCGAGTCGCGTTCAGTGGTCCCGCCCCCGCGCCAGAAATTCGAGGCCGATCCGGCCCTGGCCCTCCGGTTGGCAGCAATCCACGCCTCCGAGGGTTCCCGAGGCCCGAGCTGGTAGGTCTGACCCTTGTTCCAAGGGACGTGCGCCTCCGAAAAGCGCCCACGACTCCGATCGGTCAGGTTGTAGCGCGTCAGCCACTTCCGGACCGTGTGGCAGGAGACGCCACAGGCTTCGGCGAGATCGCTGATCGGGCGACGATGCCCCCGGTACTCCCGCTGGAGCCATACCGGGTCACGGTACAGAGCTGGTCTCTCTTCGGTGGCACCATTCACGTATAGGAAATGGTCCCCCTCGCTCCACACGGCCCGACCCCCCTGCTCCCGCAAACCGGTGGCCCTCTTGAGGGTGCTCCAGCCGCCCGCAAACAGAAACTTGTGGTCGGAAGTGGCCTCGATCTGCTTGCCATCGGCGAGCGTCATCCGGAAAACCGGCTTGCGCCCGTTACGGTACACATCGAGGACCCGCGTGTGTTGGAGTTCGCGCGACTCCTCATTCACTTGACGGAGTTTCATGCCCCGCACACGGTCACGCCGACGAAACGGATCGCGCTGCTTGTCCGCGCGAGTCCGGTTCTCAGTCGGCTGAAAGCGCTCCCAAATTTCTTCAACGCGAAGCTTGTAAAGCTGATTTCCACGGCGAGCCACCCCGCCCGGAAGATCGAAATAGACCTCCGTCCCTTCCGCCAAGCAGGCCGTACGGTGCCGAATCCACTGCCGCGCCACGAACATGGGCATCGCGCAGTGGAATTTGAATTCCACCATCTCCGACGGCGTCGTGTGCCGATGACGTCGCAGATAGCGCACGAGCCCGCGGGTGGCCGACACCTTTCGCGTACCGTATCCGTAGCTGACACGCGCCGCACGCTCTACGTCGTCGTCCGTGCCCATGTAGTCGACGAGCGCGACGAAGCCATGATCGAGCGCGGGGAAATAGCCCCCGAGGATTTCTTCCGCAGCCGGACTCGTTGGTCTCCTTGTCTCCATGGCGCCGAATATAGCCCGCTGCTGCTGCTCTGGAAGGAACACGCCGCTCGCCGACTCGCTGGAAGTGACGTGGAAGACGTCTGCCGGCAATACGCTCTACGTTCGGCTGTTCCGAAGCCTGTTTACGGACCAACGGGGCGCTACCGTGCTCGAGGTGATCGCAGAGGACCTCACGGAGAGACGCGACCTGGAGGAACAATTTCGACAGGCGCAGAAGATGGAGGCCATTGGTCGCCTGGCAGGCGGGATCGCGCACGACTTCAACAACAGGCTGACGGTCATCCGTGGTCGCGCGCAGTTGCTCAAAGACGAACCGGGTACGGATGCGGATGCGATGGAGAGTCTCGACGCGATCCTGGAATCAGCGGATGGCGCGGCCAAGCTGACCAATGAGTTGCTCGCGGTAAGTCGGAAGCAGGTGTTCCGACCGCAGACAATTTCGGTCGGCGAACTCGTATCCAGACTCCGACCGATGTTCGACACGCTGTTGGGAGAAACGATTCGGATCGAGACCAACCTCCCTGAGAGTCTGCCGAACGTCTCCGCTGATCCGGGCCAGCTCGAGCAGATCCTCATCAACCTCCTCGTGAACGCCGCCGACGCCATCCCCGGCGGGGGGCTGATCAGCATCGAGACGGCCCGAAAGTTCATCGGCGAAAGAGAGGCTCACAGCCAGGCCGGGCTGCTCCCCGGCGACTACGTGGCGCTGCGCGTTCAAGACGACGGAATGGGGATCAGTCCGGAAGTGCTCGAGCGGGTCTGCGAACCGTTCTTCACAACGAAGCCGGTCGGACAAGGCACCGGGCTCGGTCTCGCCACGGTGTACGGCTTGATCAAGCAAAACGACGGGTTCGTGAGCATCGCGAGTGAAGTCGACGTGGGCACCACAGTTGAGCTGCTACTCCCGGTCGTACAGGGCGCGGTGGCACGTGACGCTAAATCCGGGAGACCGGGCATCCCCGGAGGCAGTGGATACACTGTGCTGGTCGTGGAGGACGAAGAGGGCGTGCGATTGACCGCATCGCGCACATTGCGAAGGTTCGGCTATCACGTGCTGGAAGCGGAGAGCGCCGAGGAGGCGCTCGCCATGACGGACGAGGCCCTCGACGACATCGACCTCATCGTGACAGACGTTGTCATGACAGGCCTCCGCGGGACGGATCTGGCGGATCGTTTTCAGGAACGGAAACCAGGACTGTCCGTGTTGTTCATCTCCGGCTATTCAGATGAGGGCCCCTCGCTCGAGAACGACGACGGCCGCAGGAGGGCATTCCTCGCCAAACCCTTCACGCTCCACCAGCTCGGCATGGCGGTCGCCGAGCTCTTGGCTGCGTCAACCCGCTTGGGTCCAGACGCGACGGTTAGCCATCATCAACACCCCACAGCCGGATAAAATCCTCGGGCTCTACTCCGAGCCCGTCCGCCACCCGGGTGATGTAGTTGAAGTACGCCACGATCTGCGTGGCGTCATGGATCGCCGTGTCGTCGAACCCGCAGGACCGCAGTAGCTCGATGTCATCGACGCCCACGTCGCGCTGGTGGAGCGTGAGCTTCTCTGCATATCCGCAAAGCGCGCGATCTGCCTCGCTCAGTTCTGCCCCACGCCAGTCGCGCACGATCGAATGCACGAAGGCGTCAGCGGCTTCAGGGCTCGCGTGCATCGTCGTGACCTCTTCCCGGAGATCGTGCGCGTGCGCCTGAGTTCAGTAGAAACAGTCGTTCAACTGCGACGTGACGACGGCTAGCATCTCCCGTCGCCAACGCGTGAGCGACGATGCTCCGAACATGATGGCCCCGTATAACCGGAGAGAAGCATCCATCGTGCCGGGGTTGAGGCTCATGACATGCACGATGTGCCACACGCGGCCCGCACGCTCGTGGGCTGCGTCGAATTGCTTTCTCAGCCACCCGGTGGCGTCTTCGATCGCGATCTGGGCGATGTAGGGCATCGAACGAATCTAGCGCTGTGCGGCCGAAGTCCGTTGCCACTCCGGCACACGGCAGCGGGCAAGGTTCGGGAAGGCGAACAACAACGGAGGCAGAAAAGTGAACCACAACCGAGGCAGATCCGTATAAGAATGCAGTGGGTACTCCGAAGGAGGTGAACCGTGGCTCAGTGCAGTGGCAATACCAAGAAGGGAGACCGGTGCAAGAGGGACGCTCAGGGCGAGTCACGGTTCTGCGCGATCCACCAGGATCAAGAGATCCGGGCACGAGAGCCGAACGAACGAGGTGAGTGGGACAACGACGCAATCATCAAGGCGGTGATCGGCTTCGCCATCATCGGACTGTTCTTCATGATGCGAAGGCGGTAACCCCAGTGAGCGGGGAGCCTTGCGCCAACGCGTCTCGGCCTATCGAATACGGTTCCCAGAGTTCACAGGCGGTCTAGCCGGCCCTAGGACTGCTGCGCCTCTTTCTCAAGCCTCCGCGCCCCTTCGCCCAGAGCCGACACTCGTTGACCCTAGCCCTCTTTGAGCGCGCCGAGCGGACTCTAGATCGTACGGCGATTGTCGCCCCGGACGGGATCTTCACGTTCGAGCAGCTACTAGCGACGTCCGGCCGGACCGCCACCCGGCTGCTGGCCGGGCGCGACGACCTGGAGTCGGAACGGTTCTGCTTGTTGGTCCCTCCGGGCTGGCACCATGTCGCGGCCCAGTGGGGTGTCTGGAGGGCGGGCGGGATCGCGGTGCCGCTGGCGATCTCACACCCGGCTGCTGAGCTCGCGTACGTTCTCGACGACGCTCAGCCGGAAGCAGTCATCGTGCATCCCGCCCTGCTCGACCGGGTCGAAGGAATCGCGGCGGAGCGCCGTCTACCCATTCTCCAAACCCCGGCGCTGGTGGCCGAGGGACCCATGGCAACGCTCCCAGAACTCGCGGGGGACCGATCCGCGATGATGCTCTATACGTCCGGCACCACGGGTCGGCCGAAGGGCGTGGTCATCACGCACGGAAATATGCAGGCTCAGGTGTCTTCCCTGAGCAGCGCGTGGAGCTGGCACCAAGACGATCACATTCTGCTGCACCTGCCCCTGCACCACGTGCACGGGATCACGAACATCCTTACCTCGGCACTTTGGAACGGCGCCACGTGCGAGATATTGCCTCGATTCAACGCCGTCGACGTGTGGGAACGCCTCTCCCGCGGCGATTGCACGCTGTACATGGCCGTCCCCACCGTCTACCGGAGGCTCATCGAGGCGTGGGAGCGAGCCGATCCGGCCACCCAGGAAGCATGGACGGCCGGCGCACGGGCATGCCGGCTCATGGTATCCGGATCGGCAGCGCTGCCGGTACTGACCCTCGAGAGGTGGCAGCAAATAACCGGGCAGCGCTTGCTCGAGCGGTACGGCATGACCGAGATCGGCATGGCGCTCTCCAACCCCGTCGACGGGGAGCGACGGGCGGGTCATGTAGGCCGGCCCCTACCAGGCGTCGAGCTCCGTCTCGTCGACGAGGCCGGCGATCCGGTAGAGGACGGGACAGGGGGTGAGATCCAGGTTCGAGGCGCTACCGTGTTCTCGGCGTACTGGAGACGGGAGCAGGAGACGCGCGCGGCATTTTCCGATCAGGGATGGTTCAACACCGGGGACCAGGCCGTGGTCGAAGACGGGTCCTATCGCATTCTCGGACGCTCCAGCGTGGACATCCTCAAGACCGGCGGGGAGAAAATTTCCGCGCTCGAAATCGAGGACGTATTGCGCTCGTGCGCCGGAGTACTGGACTGTGCCGTCGTCGGTGTGCCAGATGCGGATTGGGGTGACCGCGTCTGCGCAGCAGTCGTTTGTGAGCCAGCTCACACGCTCGACGTGAGCGCCCTGCGCAGTTTCGCCCGGGATCGACTAGCTCCCTATAAGGTGCCCAAGGAGATCCTGCTGGTAGACGCGCTGCCAAGGAATGCCATGGGGAAGGTGACCAAGCCCACGGTCAGGGAGCTCTTCCATGGGCACGATATCGAATAGATCCGACCAACCGAACACCATCTGCATCCTGGAGAGCGAATGATCGACGCCGTGCTTGGCAACCTGCGCGAGTACTGGATGGTGCACACGCTGCTGGCGCTCTACACCGTCATACTCGCGCACCACGCTTGGAGCGGGAACAAAAAGACCAAGGACCTCACCGACTACTACGTCGGCGGCCGCAACATGGGCGGTTGGGTCATCGGCCTCTCGTTCTTCGCGACGTACGCGAGCACGAATTCGTTCGTGGGATTCAGCGGCCGCACCTACGATTGGGGGCTTCCCTGGCTGCTCTTCATCCCCACTTCCGTCGCGTTTTGCCTCTTCTCATGGATCGTGGTGGCACCCCGGCTGCGCAGATTCACCGCGGCTATGGACTCGCTGACGATTCCCGACTTCATCGGCTTCCGTTTCAACAGCACCGCTGCACGGGTTTTCGCCGCGGCCATCGTCATCGTGGCATCGCTCTTCTACATGACCGCGGTGTTCAAAGGCATCGGGAACCTGCTCGAGGTCTTCCTCGAGATCCCGTACAAGATTTCGATCGTCATCGTCTTCTTCATCGTCATGACGTACACGATGATAGGGGGCTTCATCTCCGTCGTGAAAACCGACGTGGTTCAAGGCGTCGTCATGATGATCGCTGCGGCGGTGCTCTTCTTCGGGACGGTGAGCGCGGCAGGCGGATTGGGTGCGATCACTGAGGTCAGGGCGCAGCCCGGTGGAGAAGCACTCTTCACATGGGGAGGAGGTGTCGCGGTCCCAGTCCTGATCGGCACGATGGTCGCGGGGCTCGTTAAGTTCGCGGTGGAGCCTCGTCAGTTGTCGCGCTTCTTCGCGCTCGAGGACGACAAAGCGATCCGGACCGGAATGTGGGTCTCGTCTCTGACGTTCGCCGCCGTCTTTTCGTTGTTGATCCCGATCGGCCTCTACGCCCGACGGATCTTTCCGGATGGCATGGCGGACACGGACCTCGTCATCCCAAATCTGCTCAGCCAGGTCTTCGGGCAGGGTACGAGCGCATTCTTGTTGGTGGCGATGGTGGCCGCCGCGATGTCGTCGCTGGACAGCGTTCTGCTCGTCATGGCGTCGACCACCGAACGCGATCTGGTGAGCATTCTCCGACCTGGGCGCACAGAAAAGCAGGAAATGTTCTGGACCCGTGGATGGGTAGCACTCTTCGCGTTCATCACGATGCTGATCTCCCTGAATCCCTTGGGTGGCATCGTGGAGCTGACCGCGTTCAGTGGGGCGCTCTACGGCGCCTGCTTCTTCCCAGCGCTCGTGCTGGGACTGCACTGGAAACGCGGGAACGGCACCGCAGTGATCGCTTCGTTCCTGACCGGGATCGTCGTGCTCATGGCGTGGGACCTCGTGCCAGGTTCTGAGATCCTGCACGAAATATTCCCGGCCATGGGGCTGTCCACCGGCGTCTATGTGGGACTGTCTTTGGCGATGAAGGACACGGCCAGCGAGACCGTGGCCGCATTGATCGCGGGAGGGGGAAGGATCTCCGAGACATCATCGTAGTAGCAGTCAACACTCCAAGCTCCCCGACCGATACGGACTGCCCTTGAGCACGCTCACTCTCGCCGAACATCAAGCTGATATCCTCGGTTCACTCCGACGCCTCAAAGGCCGAGGCACCGTAGGGGATGTGGTGGCGGATTCCGGCCTGTCGGGCGACGATGTCCGCTCTGGGCTCAAGGCTCTGTTGGAGTCTCACCAGGGGCACCTAGCGGTCTCCGACATCGGCGAGCTCCTGTACGAGTTCGACGAGAAGCTCATCGTCCGTGGGACGGAGCCGGTGCTCGCTCGTCTGAAGCGCACAGCGACGGACGTGTTCACGAAGGGTTTCAAGGTGACGATCGTGATCGTACTGGTCGTCTACTTCCTCGTTTTCGTGGCGCTGGTGATCGCGGCACTCTTCGCGAACAAGAACAGTGACTCTCGAGGTGGCGGAGTCCTGGGAGGACGCAGGGGCAGGGGCCACAGCCACTTCCACTTCGGCAATTTTTGGCTGTGGTACTACATCTGGACGCCGCGATGGAGGCTCGGGCGACCGTATTATGGCCATCGCTGGGAGAGCACGCTGGCCAAAGAGGACCGACCACCTTTCTACAAGAAGGTCTTCGCGTTCGTATTCGGTCCCGATAAACCGAACCCGACTCAGGGCCAGCTCGATCGCAGCACGATCCGGCTCATCAGGGCTCGCAAGGGAGTCATCACGACGGCCGAACTCGTGGAGCACACCGCGCTCACGTTTCCCGAAGCCGAAGACGAGATGGGGCGGCTGATTGGCGCGTACGACGGCGAGGCGGCGATCTCCCCGGACGGTGAGCTCGTATACGCATTCCCCGAACTGATGCTCAGCGCGCACGACCAGCGGCCGCGGGAGCCCAACCCCGCGTGGCTGCGACTGGAGCACAAGCAGGAGTTGACGGGCAATACCGCCGGCGCGAACGCGGTCGTCGCCGGCATGAACGGATTCACGCTGGTCGCGGCGGCCACCGCACCCTGGTTCATCTTTCCGAGGCTGGGAATCAGTGGTCCTGCGGCGTTCGTCGGACTCGTTCTGGTGCCTTTCGTCTTCAGCATACTCTTCTATGGCGTTCCGTTCCTGCGGATGTGGGGCGTCACACGGGAGAACAAGCAGCGCGAGAAGCAGAACATCCGTCGCGTCTTGCTCGGTCTCGTCTACAGCCGCTCGCTGGGCCGTGAGCGAGATGTCGGCGAGGCAGAAGCCCACGAGCACGTTGTCGCCCGCCTGAAGTCACAGGTCGTGAAGCGGGCGGATGTCGACGCGGCGATTCGCGCGCTGGCGGCCGAGCTCGACGCTGAGGTCGAGGTGGACGACACGGGTGGTACGAGGTATCGCTTCCCGGCCCTACGCCGGCAGTTCTCCGCAAGCGAAACCGTGCGCCGGAAGCTGCAGCTCGAGAACCGGACGCTCGGGGAAATCGTATTCTCCACGAGTGACTCGGCGATCGAAGCCGGTGAACGCGAGCTCGCGCTCTTCGACCGCGAACTCACGGATGGCGAGGGCAACTTCGACCGCTACCTGCCGAGTCTCGACAAGATCGGATTCGAGGACGACTACGACCTCGTCGCCTTCGACGAAGAGCTCAAGCAAAGGGGTCTCAGCAGGGCGTAGCCAGCGGATATGTGGCATGAGGCCGCGGCCGAATGGCGGCAGATTTCGGCAACACAGTGCTAGTACCGCTCGGCAACCGTCTGTTGCACGGCCAGCGCGGAGTCGGCCAAGCCCTGTTCCAGAAGTACCTCGATGAGATTCAGATATTGGACCAGCGTCTGATTCGGCGTCGACAGGGCGCGCTCCAACATTCGAGCCGCCGCGTCGAACTCGCCGCGACCCTCGAGAATGAGACCGAGGTTGGTTAGTGCGGTCGGGTCATCGGGGTGCGTCTCGAGCACCTCACGGTACGCACGCTCCTCTGCAAGTTCGTCCAAGGTCACTGTGCCGTGGTACAAGGCCGCCGTGAGCAACCGCTTTCGCCGCGTCAGACGGGCGCGATGCTCGTAAGCGAGCGTGACCGCGGCCTGCACCTGATCGTGGGGAGCGGACCGCTCGAGCAGCAATTCCCCACGCTCGAGATGCGCCATCGCGAAGTCGGGATCCAGCACGATCGCTTCCCCCAGCAACGACAGCGCACGAACACCATCCCCGTCGTTCTGGGCCCGGACGGCCGCAGCATATCGCTTCAAGGCGTCGAGCGAGCTAGTCGTCGCGGTCGCGAGTGACTCGGAAGCGCGAATCGTGCGCAGGGACTCTCCGACCCTCTCGCGTATCCGAGCAGTGAGCCGCTCGATTCCCTCCATGAGTGCTTCGTCCCCGTCCACCCTCTCACTGTACTGCGCATGTGAGATGCCACTCGCCACCGAGACGATCCTTGCCGCGAGCAGATAGGCGTCGCCCTCCCGCCAGATATCACCCTCCACCGTGGCCGCAATGCCCTCTCGCTCGGCCAGCTCGCGCGCGACCTCCGGAGTGAGCCGAATCCCCGGATCTCGACCCATCCTTTGCAACCCTTCGGAGATCGTGGTGCCCTCGATCAGGGTCACGACCCGAGACCCCCACAGCCCCTCGCGGAACGCGTCGGTCACCGCGGCACCAAGGGCCGCGTCGTCGGTGTGGTTTTCGAATTCGGCAAGCAGCACTCCGTCTCCCACTTTCAGAATGCCCTGCGCTACGAGAGATCCGACCGGACCGATGCCAAACGTCCACATCGTCAGGTATGTGACCACCGAACCGGCCAGGAGGACCGCTGCGGCCACGCCGCCCAAGATCGAATTGCGCCATGTGAAGACCCCCGACCCGTACATCGGGTGAGCCTGGGGGATGACGAGGACCTCAGCCGGCGTCTTCCCCACGACATCATCGGGGTGGATCTCTTCGTGAGGATCCGCTGTAAGGCCCGGCACGCCCGATTGAATGAACGCGGTCGCCGTTACGATCGGTAGCCCGATCATGAGCAAAGCGAACGCCATCTTCGACGTCCAATCCGGTAGGCCCACGACGTTCATCAGCAGCTCCACCAGACCGAGGCCGAGCCAGGACATGCCGAGATAGGCGCCGAGCACCTGCCACACCGACCGGCGATGGATCTCGCGGATGAGCTTGCGCAATCGGTACATCAGGCGTCCAAGGCTACGACCGGCTCGGTCCGCCGGGTTGCCACAGAATGGGGATGACGCGTCAATTCTTCAAGCTTCCCGGATCCTGTCCTTACCAGCGGCCCGGGAAGTTCGTGGCCAACAGCGTGTGTTTACTTCCTTCCGCCAACCGTCGTATCATGAAACGGTGGCCGGCTCCGGAGGCAAGGAGAATATGATGAAGAGGACATTGACATCGCTCGCGGCACTCCTGGTTGTTGCGGCATGCGCTACGCCAGGTCGAGTAGCCGAGCGTGGCACGCCCTTCAGCGACGCGACGCTCGAAGCGGACCATATCCGGATTCACGTGCAAAATGACAACTTCGCGGACGCACGGCTGTACGCCGTCGGTCGCGGGATACGTCACTCCCTTGGCGTCGTGATCGGCAAGCAGGTAAGGGTCGTGGATATTCCGTGGACCTTCAGCGAGCCCCTGCGCATCGAGATCGACCTGTTGGCTGGTCCGAAGTGCACCACGCGGATCATCAACGCGGACCCCGGCGACGAACTCGAGCTGAGGATCCAGTCGGTGTTCACGAGCAGCAGCACCTGCTCGTAGAGCCGCGAGTCACCAGTTCGCTGGAATTCGCAGGTCTGCGCCGAATGTCTGACTCGGGACGCTAGCAGCCTGACGGCGTCGCGCGCCGATCGCTATTCATAGAGCAGGAAGCGCGCGACGCTGTCCGCGAACTCGGTGAGTTCCCCCTCGATGCCATACAGGATGTCGTCGACGGTCGCGCCCGATTCGACACCCGTGCGCAACCCGTCGTGGCCCCAGAGGATGTCGATGGGCGGGAGGCGTTCCTCGTACTCGTACGGCGGCGCCCGCCACGCGAACGCATCCGGGGCCAGCTCCTTCGCGGCGCTGAGCAGAGCCACCGCCGTCCGTACGGGCTCGAACGTCTCGGCATCGCTGACGTGGAGTTGCGCGCCACCGCACATCGTGCCGGCGTGCTTTTGGAACATCGGCTCGAAGTGGCACGGCCGAAACCGCACCCCGGGGAGGCGGTATTCGGAGAGGCGTTCGGCGAACGCGTAGGCGTCCAGATAAGGAGCCCCGACGAGCTCGAACGGCCGGGTCGTGCCCCGCCCTTCGGAAAGGTTCGTGCCCTCAACGAGCACCATGCCCGGATAGACCTGGCAGGAATCGACCGTGGGCAGGTTGGGGCTGGGCATCACCCAGGGTAGCCCGGTGTCGCGCCACCTCATCCCTCGATTGAGCCCTTCGCAGGGCACGACCTCGAGCTCGCAGCCGATGCCGCGCACATCGTTGAGCCACAGCGCCAACTCCCCGTAGGTGAGCCCGTGGCGAAGCGGCACCGGGTGGAGACCGACGAAGGACTCGAAGCCCGGGCGGAGCACGGGGCCCTCACGGCGATCGCAGGCGATGGGGTTGGGCCGGTCCAGCACCACGCAGCGCACGCCGGCCTCAGCGCACGCCTCCATCGCGAGCGCCATCGTCCACACGAACGTGTACACCCGGACCCCCACATCCTGGAGGTCGATGAGCAGGACTTCGAGCCCGTGCAGCATCTCCGGGGTCGGCTTTCTCACGTCGCCGTACAAGGAGTGCACCGGGAGGCCGGTAGCCGGGTCGGCGTAAAACTCCGACTCGATCATATTGTCCTGCTTCTCCCCGCGCGCGCCGTGCTGCGGGCCGAAGAGCGCGCGCACGTCGAAGTCCGCCGCGAGCAGCGCGTCAGCCGAAAAAATCAGGTCCGATGTCACCGACGCCGGGTGCACGATCAGCCCGCAGCGTGTTCCCCGAAGGTGGTCGGCGCCGCCCGCGAGCACGCGCTCGAGTCCTGTACGGACGTGGCCGTGGCTCAAGGGGCCGGCATGCCCGAACTGGACGCCAACTGCTCACTCACGATGGTCGCGGGGCGCTGACTGGCTTCATATTCGGATGATCGCAGAGGGGTCGGGAAGCCCGACAATGGGCGGCGGGGCTGTACCCCGCCACCCCACTCATTATTCCATTCTGAACGCCGAAGACCGGATCCACTCGCGCTGCGCTACGCGCGGGCACGCCACGGTCGTGACGAGCAACAGTAGAACCGCCACCGCACAATCCCGTTCGCCACACGGTCCACGGAGGCTCCGAGCGCCATCCGCACGCCGATCTCGTGCTGACGCTGTGCAACCTGGTACGCGAGCACGCTGTACAGGCCCACCGCGGCGAGCCCGCAGGCGCGCCCCCCGTGTTAGCCCTCGACGCGCCGAATCCGCTCGATCACGACCCGTTCGACCAGCTGCTGCCCTTCCACCGCGCCCATCTGGATATCTCGCACGACATCCATGCCCTCGGTGACGCGACCGAACACCGCGAACCCTTGGCCATCGAGGTTGCGGTTCCCGCCGAAGTCGAGCGAGGGCTGATCGTTGATGCAGATGAAGAACGACGAGCGGGCGCTGTCTGGCCCTCCACGGGCCATCGAGAGCGCGCCGTCCACATGCGTGAGCCCTGTGGTCGTCGTGCGCTCGAGTGGGATGGCGGGACGCATCCGGTCACGCATGGACTGATCGGTTCCGGCCTGAACGACCTCGATTCTGACCGAATCGTTCGGCTGATTGTCCATGCGCACACTGCGGTAGAAGGTGCCGGCGTCGAAGACCCCGTCGTCCAGGTAGTCGAGGAAGTTCTGCGCGGTGACGGGCGCGGCACTCACATATATCTCCGCGGTGATGTCGCCTTTCGCGGTCTCGATGCGCACGACCACGACCTCTGAAGCCGCCTGAGCGGCGACGGGAGTCGCGAAGAGTACCTGCACGATGACGAGCAAGGACGCCGTTAGCAGAAGGGTGCTGTTTCGCCGGCTATTCATGTCATAACCTGTTGAGCTACGAAAACTCGGGCACCGCGGCGCGGCAGCCCGAGCCGAGAACGTATGAGCGGCGCTTTCCGGCACGCCAGGGGAAGGCGTCGCACTAGCTTTAACATCATCAGTCTCGTTAGTGTGGCAGACGCCCGCACGGATGACCGGAGCCCCCACATGCCGACCCCAACTCGTTCCCTCTTCCTCCTGCTCACTGCGTCTACCCTGGTAGCATGCGGCGCCGAAGCGATCGACGATCCTGAGGCCTCGGCGGAGCACCAGCGCATGCACGCCCTTCTCGATCAGTACGCGACCGTCCGCCTGGAGGCCGATGTCTCGCACTTGTCCGCCAATGATCAGGAGGTCGTACGTCTTCTCATCCAGGCTGTGCAGCCGATGAACGAGGTCTTCTGGTATCAGACATACGGCGATGCAAACTCCGCAGCAGAACTGGCGCGCGGTGACCCGGCGACGCTCGAGTATCTAGGGGTCAACTTCGGGCCGTGGGACCGGCTGCACGGAGACGAGGCGTTCATCGAGGGGATTGGAGCCAAGCCTGCGGGAGCCAATCTCTATCCACGTGATATGACCCGGGAAGAATTCGACGCGGCGTTCGCGGACAACCCCGAATTGGGGAGCCTCTACACGCTCGTTCGCCGTGACGAATCCGGCGGACTCATCGCTGTGCCGTATCACGAGCAGTTCGCGCAGGCGCATGCCGATGCGGGCGCGAAGCTCAGAGAGGCCGCCGAGCTCGCGAGTGACCCGGAGTTCGCAAATTACCTACGCCTGCGCGCCGACGCGCTGGAGACCGACGACTATCGGGCGAGCGACATGGCGTGGATGGACATGAAAGACAACCCGATCGACGTCGTGATCGGACCGATCGAGACGTACGAGGATCAACTATATGGATACAAGGCCGCGCACGAGGGCTACGTGCTGATCAAGGACATGGCATGGAGTGGTAGGCTGTCGCGATTCGCGGCACTCCTGCCGAGTCTGCAACGTGGCCTTCCGGTCGACGCGCGCTACAAGGCTGAGACCCCCGGCACAGACTCCGACCTCAATGCGTACGACGTCGTCTATTACGCGGGTGACGCGAACGCGGGCGCGAAGACGATCGCAATCAATCTTCCAAACGATGAGCAGGTGCAGCTCGCGAAGGGTACACGCCGCCTCCAGCTCAAGAATGCGATGCAGGCGAAGTTCGATGAGATCATGGTGCCGCTCGCCGAGCAGTTGATCGCTGAAGACCAACGCGACCATGTGACCTTCGACGCGTTCTTCGGCAACACCATGTTCCACGAGGTCGCGCATGGGCTCGGTATCAAGAACACCCTGAACGACCGGGGCACGGTGCGTACGGCGCTTCGGGAGCACGCCTCGCCGATGGAAGAAGGGAAGGCGGACGTGGTCGGCCTCTATATGGTCACGCAACTCTTCGAGCGCGGAGAGCTGACCGAGGGCTCGATCGAGGACCACTACGTGACGTTCCTCGCCGGAATCTTCCGCTCTGTGCGCTTCGGTGCGTCGAGCGCGCACGGACAGGCTAATATGGTGCGCTTCAACTACTTCCAAGAGGAAGGCGCATTCACCCGGGACGGAGCATCCGGAACCTACCGAGTCGACTTCGAGGCGATGCGCGCCGCCGTGGACGGCTTGAGCGAGCTGATCCTGACGCTGCAGGGCGACGGCGACTACGAGGGCGTCGATGAGTTGATTCTAGAAAAGGGACTCGTGCCGCCGGAGCTACAGGCCGACCTGGACCGGCTCGACGCACTTGGCATCCCACGGGATATCGTGTTCGAACAAGGAATCGGAGTGTTGTTCGGGCGCTAGGCTTCTCGCTGGCCTCTACGATGTCTCATCGAAACAGATCCTTCGCCAACATCCCGTGGATGCCCTTGGTGCCATCGACGAGCTGCGTGACTCGGAGGTCGAGCGCGACCGAGCACAGGATATACGCGTCACCGGGGTCCAGGCCGTGCTCCGCGACGATGAAATCGACCATTTCCTGCGTGGCCATGCGTGCAGCCTCATCGAGGTCGGGATGGAGGCCCATCGACATGTAGTGTGTCGGTGTCTCGGCGCGGGGCCAACGGAGACCCATGGCCTTGTGAAGGATCACTTCGATCGTTCCATACAGCGAGGTCTCGATCGCGGTGCCACTGACCTCGCCGTCGCCTTGGGCCGCGTGGCCGTCGCCGATCGAAAGCAACGCGCCCTCGACGTGCACCGGAAGGAAGAGCGTCGTGCCCTCGACGAGCTCGCGATTGTCCAGATTGCCGACGTGGTAGCCGGGCGCGGTCGAGTTGAGCCGGCCCCGCAGCAGAGGCGGAGCCACACCGATGGAGCCGAAGAACGGGCGCACCGGTATCGACACTCCGTCGACACCCATCGTCGCGGTCCCTGCTATGGTGTCGATCTCGAAGCGGCGTAGGCCCCCGTAGGGGAAAGTCTCGGGTAGCGTGCCCCCTCCGGGCAGGAAGCCACTCACCCCATAAGGAGTCAGGAAGCCGATGTCGAGAAATCGCACCTCCAGCGCATCGCCTGGTTCGGCACCTTCGACATAGATGGGACCCGTGAGTGGGTGCGACCCCGCCCGCTCGGAAACGCCTGCCTCCACGGCGAGCATCGAGGGTAGAAATC
>SMVA01063764.1_pt1 | contig 17071 bp, 13 predicted proteins | sample 2456451 | NCBI WGS metagenome assembly SMVA01 (sample SAMN11095933, study PRJNA526329) | marine sediment metagenome | biome: Marine sediment; feature: Surficial sediment; material: Deep marine sediment; isolation source: Hadal surficial sediment | place: Pacific Ocean | collected 2014-05 | depth...
AGCTGGGATGAGATCAGTCCGGACCTTACCACCAACAACAGGGAGCGGCAGGGCATCTCTGGTGGACTCACCCCGGACAACATCGGTGTCGAGTACTGTTGCGTGATCTACGCGTTCGACGAGTCGCCGGCCCAGGCGGGCGTGTTGTGGGCTGGCTCCAACGACGGATTGGTTCATGTCAGCCGGGACAACGGCGCAAACTGGACCAATGTGACGGGGAACATGCCCGACCTGCCGGTCGATGGCGTCGTCCGGTCGATCGATGCTTCCAAGTGGAGTGCGGGCAAAGCGTACGTCACGATCGAGCATCACCAGCAGGGCAACTTCGAACCGCACGTCTATCGGACGGAGAACTTCGGGGAGCGGTGGACGAAGATCGTTGACGGGATCGCAGACAGTCCACTGAGCTTTGCCCGCTACCTGCTCGAAGATCCCGTGCGGCCCGGCCTCCTCTACCTCGGCACCGAGAATACGCTCTACGTGTCATTCGACGACGGTGACAACTGGCAATCGTTCATGACGAACTTGCCTTCGGCACCGATGTATGGCCTCTGGGTACAGGAACATTTCAATGATTTGGTTGTGGGAACCTACGGACGGGGCTTTTGGATTCTCGACGACCTGAGCCCACTCCAACAACTCACCGATGAGGTAGTCGCGTCTGAGGCACACCTTTTCGAGCCGCGATTCGCCTATCGGTTCCGACCGCGCACCGGCGCGCAGTCGATGCCCAACGATCTTTCGGCAGGCCGAAACCCCCCGAATGGTGCTGCCATCAACTACTGGCTCGGTTCCCGGCCGTCCGGCGACGTCTCGATTCACATCTCCGACGCATCCGGTGAACGAATTCGCACGTTCAACGGCTCACATCTTGTCGGGCTCAATCGTGTGTGGTGGAACTTCCGCGATGATCCCCAAGGCGAGATTCGCATGCGTACGAAGCCGCTCTACGCGGATTGGGTAGATCTCGGCGATGATGGTTGGCGCTCGGGTGGGGGAGGGATCTCGCTGCTGATGCCGCCGGGCACCTACACCGTGACCCTCGAGGTCGGCGGCCAATCGATGTCGCAGCAACTCGAGGTCCGAAAGGATCCCAACTCGGAGGGAACGCCGGCAGACATCCAAGCGCAGTTGGCCTTCGTCTCCGGGGTGCGCGACGACTACGTCGAGGCGGCGCGACTAGTCAATCGTGTGGAATGGGTCCGAAAGCAGATGTATGACATGAAGCCCGTTTTCCAGGATCAAGAGGGCTTCGATGACATCATTGCGGCGGCCGACGCGTTTGATGAAGAATTGATCGAGGTCGAGCAGAAGCTCATTCGAATGACCACTACGGGCACCGGGCAGGATGGCGTCCGCTACCCGACAATGGTTGCCGGCAGACTGCGGTACCTAGCCGGGGCCGCTGGGACGGCTGACTTCCGGCCCACCGACCAAATGGGCGAAGTGCACCAAGTGTTGGCTGCGCAACTGCGGGAGTACAGCGCGGAGTTGGAGGTGTTGTTGGGTGGACGACTTCAGGAGTTCAATGCGATGCTGCAGGCGAAAGGAATCCGTCCGGTGTTTTGACCACCCCGCACCGCTCCTCCCCAGAGGATCTAGGAGAACCCAAGAGGATCGAAATCAACTCTCGGGCTCTCCTGGATCCTCTCTGTATGTTGTGGATTCACATATGCTTACGAACAAATGCCCAGCTGGGTGAAACACCCAGAGCCTGGGGGACGTACAGTCAATTGTGAACCTCATCAAGCAAACTTTCGGGAGTACTTCTATGTCGAGACGGGGCAGCGTCATGAGCGCCATGGGGTGGATGATCGGTCTATCCGCCGTCCTTTTCTGGCTGCCTGTTATCGGGGGTCTCATCGCGGGATATGTGGGTGGTCGCAAGGCAGGGAGCTGGGGTCGTGCCGTCATGGCTGCGATCCTTCCCGGTTTCCTGTTTGTCGTTATCGGTGGGCTAATCACGGGGCTGATCGGGTGGATTCCCATCATTGGCGGATTGTGGGGTGCAATCGCTGGGCTCGGCGGTGTGGTACTCGGTACGATGAGCGTTCTTCCGCTCATGATCGGCGCGGTTCTCGGCGGGCTCTCAGCGCAAAACGAGTTCTAGCTCACTCCCCGCAAACGAGGTAGCTGCAAGCGGATCTCTTCGGTCGTCAAGCCGAGGAGATCCGCTTTTCTCACGAGGTCATCGAGGTCGACTGGGTACAGACGGTTTCGGGAAGCATCCGACAACCCGGCGACGTTCCTTGACGCAATTCCTTCACGAATCCGACTTGCCAATTCACCGGGGTCCGCTCGGGCCGTTCGGAGTTCCTTGGAAATCATCTCGATGAGCGGCTGCAACTGTGGATCGCGCGCGCCGAGGAAGCCGTCCCAACACCATTCATGACCGTCGGGCGCCAGGTCGAGGAGGCGTTGCGATGCTTCCGCAAAACTCGCGGCGGCGAAATACAACATCGCGTACTCGACGAATGTGTCGAAGTCGTGTCGGGCGGCGTAGGCACCAGCCACGAGATGCTCGAGATGTACCGCCTCGTCGCGAAGCAGGGCATCATACCGATCGAATGCAGACGGGAGCGTTGACGGATCCTCGAAGGCACGGGCAAGTCGCTCGACTGCGACAAGGCTCCAGGCAATTCCAGTTGAGAACATCGGAGAGGAGAATGCGTAGGAGTACGGCAGCAGTGCCCAGTTTGGGCCGGCGGCCTTTGCAAGGCGCCGTTGGAGCTGGGGCACGATTCGTATCTCGGTGACGGGTCGGGCGTCACTGAATTGGTCCGCCAAGGACGGGTAGGCGTAGAGCATGTCGTCCCACAGTTCCCGTGGGCTCATCGTCTGCTGCACTTTCCACCACGGTCCGCGTTCGATCAGAAATCCTGCGCTCACGATGCCGTGATCGAACGGGAGTTGGTACATCCAACCCTCACGCAATAGGTGGTGTACAGCGGCGCGATCGTCGGGGTACGGGCCAACCGGCATGGAATTCGAGATGCTCGCGACGTCGGCGAACGGCGGCACGCCCTCGAAGTGTCCGAACACGAGTGCCGTCGTCAGGTTCGTTGGCCGCTCTGCACTGGCCAGGCCGAGTTGCCGACCGATGAATCCAGCGTTACCGGCTGCGTCGATGACTATGTCGGCGTCGATCGAGACGGGGCCGTTTGGGCCGTTCCCCAGAAGCCTGATCGATTCACCGATCTCGGCCGACGTCATCTGCGTTCGATCCAGATATCGCACCCCCACATCTGTGGCCATCTTCGCCAGGTAGGCATCGACATCCGATCGCAACCAATGCGAGTCGGCGATCCGATCTTCCGGACTCGCCGCTACGAGCAGCCTGCGGTTGTTCCGTATCGTGTTGGAGAACGGATGATTGCGTTCGTGTCCGTAGAACGTGAAGCCCCGTTTGAGCCCGCGCCGCACGTGCGGCATTGCTTCCATCCAGCGTCCATAGGCGGCCAAGTTGCGGAGTTCGGGAAGCGCATAGCGATCCGCCAAGCGTTCCAAACAGATCGCGGCCAACGGGGTCGACGATTCGCCTATAGCAAACCGGGGATGCCGGGACTTTTCGACCAGAGTTACGTCGTGCCCTTGCACCTCGAGCACTCTAGCGAGAATCGATCCGGCAAATCCCGCTCCAACGATCGCCACTCTCACGCGCGACTTCCTTCGCACGCGTCGCACTCGACTACGGGCTCCAACATTCCGGTGAGATTCATGCGCGCCAGCCGTTCTGCGCGGCTACCGGCGCAGGCACAATCGGCGAAACGCTCCCAGTCCCAAAGATCGACGCTCACGATGCTCGGTAGCGTAATGCATCGGACCAGCACCTCTTCCAGATCCGAGAGGGTGGGTGGGGCCCAATCGCCCTGCGCGGCGAGGTGTTCGAGTGCGCCGTTGCCTCCGCGCGTTGGGATCACCGAGACGTGTCGTGCGTTCGATGTAATAGCATGCTCTACCGATCGCACTGTCCATTCGAGCGACTCCTCGGGTGCTACGTAAGGCGCGCCCAGAAGCACGAAGGCCCGCAATCCTATGCCATCACGAGCCAGTTGTTCGGCGGCGCGATCGAAGTCGTCCAGCGACGCACCCTTGTTCAGAAGTCGGTGGGCTCGGGGTTCGACGGTTTCCAAGCCAATGGCCACCTCGAGTTCACCGAGAAGCCGGTCGGCAAATTGTTTGCACGCGGCGTTGGTGAACTTGGGGTGGTTTTCGACGATGACTCTCGTGAAGGGACGCAGGGCCCGAGCGATGGCGTCGTAATCACCTACCGGCACCGCCCTGGGGTCGAAAAAGTTGCTCGCATTGTACAATTTGACCGCTGGGTGCTCGGCAAGTGGCCCAAATTCATCGAGGACAGTCTCGATCTGGTGAGGGATGGCTCCCTGGGGAGTGTCGCCGTCAAGCGTATGTCTCCACAGGTCACAAAAGACGCACGTGTAGGGGCACTCCGCTCCGGCCAGGAATACGGTCAGGACATCCTGAGGAACGGACGTGGTGCGTTCCAGTTCCCATGAGGCGCCGAGCGCGACGAACGGGTCAATCGGTCCCTTCGCGTCCCGAAGCTCCCGTATCTGGCGGCTCGAGAGTCCGCCGGCTGACACTAGGTCGGTTGGTGCAATGCGAGAAACACCTCGCGATAGTGTTCTTCGGTCTCGCTCAGGCGTCCGGTGAGCACGGCACTGGACACGGCACCGTGTTGAAAGCGTTGCTTCGGGAACTTGGGGAAGTCGCGGTCAAACACCTGGCGTACACCGCGAGAGATCACTTCGCCCTTGAGCTCGTACAGTTTCTCGTGGGATCCTGAAGTCAGGTAGGCAAAAGGAATTGCTTCGGCGACCGCGATCACGCGCGCGGCGGTATGAGGACTGAAGACCGTGAAGCCGAGGGATTTTGCGGGGGCGTATCCTCTCACGCATCCGCGGCTCTGCCCTCCGCTGTACGTCAAAGAATGCTTGATGGCGTCAACGCCCCATCCTTCCTGATACAGCATTCGATTGTTCACGACGCTATGGATGGTGAGTTCTGCGTTGGCCTCGATCGGATAGTCTTTCAGATTCTCGTCACCGCCATCCCCATCCATGAGGTAGTGCCAATCGGGATACCGGTCGCGAATGGCACGGAGCAGCGCGAGATTCACCGCGGCACATTCTACGTCCAGAGGTTTGTAGTCTTCGATTACGGAAACGGCTAGGTCCGCGTCGATGTCGTCGGCTTGAACGTGGATCTCTTCACCCAAGAACTCCAATCCAGTCCTGGCCAAGAACTCCCGAGCCTGCGTGGCGTCCGAGCCACCGCCGTCAGCGGAGAGGGTAAAGGCCTTGAGGCGTGCCGCGCTTTCACCTCTGGCCAATAGCGCATCGTGCACGGCGATCAGTACGGCCCCGGAATCGATCCCGCCCGAGAAAAGGACGCCGATGGGTGCATGCTCGGGAATGAAATCCAACCAGAGTGTGACCTCAGCGCGTAAGGCCTCGACATACTGTTTCCCAATCACGTCGAGATCCGCGGGCAGGGTCTCACGGGGAGGGTCGAAGAAACGCTCGTACTTGGGACTTGGATCCGGGCACCCGACGAGCCGGATCTCCATGACGTGGTGGGCCGGCACCATGCGGGTGTAGGTGGGGTGAAATTGGTCTTCGTATCCCTGGGATTCGAGGAACGTCTTGATGGCGTCGATCCGATCGGCCACGATCAGAAGGGGGCCGGCGACTTCCTTGGCCAGGAAGTAGCGCATTGGACGGTCTAGGCTCCTGGCCATGCGCACTCGCTCACCCTCACGAGCAACGAGCGCGAAAGACCCTTCGATCTCGGCTACCGAGGCGGGGTCTTGGTCAAGCAACCGTGCCCGAGCCGCATCGACCGACATGTTTCGGATATTCTGAGATGTGTCGGGAAGGAGATTCTCGACTCGGTGAATGGGTCGTGCACTGACCGTCATTTCCATCGCTCCGCAAAAAACCTTTTGATCCTATTGGGTGACTGCTGCTTCTGTACCCCGTTCCTCCCTCTGAAGTTCGGCGAGCATGTCGTCGAGCGTTCTCGAGTGGTGCATCGAGCAAAACTTCGGACCGCACATCGCACAGAACTCGGCGCTCTTGAAGTACTCCGCCGGCAATGTCTCATCGTGGTACTCCTGGGCCCGCTCCGGGTCGAGGGACAGGCGGAACTGCTCGTTCCAATCGAACGCGTACCGGGCCCGGGATAGGGCGTCGTCCCGGTCCGTGGCGCCGCCCCGACCCCTCGCAATGTCGGCAGCGTGCGCTGCAATCTTGTACGCGATGACCCCCACCCGAACGTCGTCGGCGTTGGGCAATCCAAGATGCTCCTTGGGCGTGACGTAGCAGAGCATGTCCGCACCGTACCACCCGATCATTGCAGCACCGATGGCGCTGGTGATGTGGTCGTATCCGGGAGCGATGTCGGTCACCAAGGGCCCGAGAGTATAGAACGGGGCCTCGTGACACAGTTCCTTCTCCTTCCGCACATTCATCTCGATCTGCTGCATGGGCACGTGCCCAGGACCTTCTACCATGACTTGCACGTCGCGCTTCCAGGCGCGGGTGGTCAATTCCCCCAGAACCTTCAACTCGGCGAACTGCGCGTCATCGCTGGCATCGTGGAGCGATCCTGGCCGCAAGCCGTCGCCAAGTGAGATGGTCACGTCATACATACGGCAGATTTCGAGAACCTCGTCGAAGTGTTCGTAGAGGGGATTCTGTTTGCGGTGCGTCATCATCCAGACCGCCAATAGGGACCCACCACGACTCACGATTCCGGTAATCCGTTCATGAACGAGATACAGGTGCTCGAGCAGCACGCCGGCATGAATCGTCATGTAGTCGACGCCCTGTTTGGCTTGGTGCTCGACCATGTCCAGTAGACCTTGGGCGGTGAGTGACGCCGTGTCGTCTACCTGCAGGATGGCCTGGTAGATGGGAACCGTCCCAATGGGGACCGTAGAATGTTCGATGATCGCGGTCCGGGTCTCATCGATTTGTCCCCCGGTCGATAGATCCATTACCGTATCGGCGCCGTACTTGACCGCCAAGTTGAGCTTCTCGAGCTCTTCGGGGATACTCGACGAGACCTCGGAGTTGCCGATGTTGGCGTTGATCTTCACGCTCGACACCTTGCCGATGGCCATCGGTTCGAGCTTGCCACTCAAATGATGAATGTTGGCAGGGATGACTAGGCGGCCACGTGCGACCTCGTCTCGAATCAACTCGGCGTCCAAAGATTCGCGATCGGCTACGGAGCGCATCGCATCAGTGATCTCGCCTTGGCGGCCGAGGTACATCTGGGTAGGGCAACTCATTCTGGAACTCCCTCCGCCGGTGTCACCCGGATCAGGTTCAAAGGGTGTGATCTCAGCCCGAATGGCGGGCACCCCTGTCTGGGTGAAAGATAGTCAATCGTCCACCGTAGATCGTCAATCGTTTGTGGTTCAGGTATCGGTTGGCGTGGCGGGGGTCGACTATCGACCTTCAACGATCCACTATTCATCCATGGTATTCGAACACCGCGAGCACCCCGAATTCTCATGGTCGCAGTCACGGCGGGCCACGTTCCGCCAGTGTCCGCGCCAGTATTACTGGCAGTACTATGGCGCGCACAATGGATGGTACGATGATGCGGATGAGACGGCCCGCCTCGCGTATCGACTCAAGAAGATCAGCTCGTTCTATGAATTTCTGGGTGGTACGATACATGAGTTGGCCGCGGACGCCATCAAGGGGGCCCGGGGAGGGGAGCGTCCCCTCATGGCGGAAGAACTATACCAGATAGGCCGCGACAGGTTGAACAAGGCTTATGCTCAATCCAAGCGCTTGAAGGATTGGAAGAGACGGCCGAACCGCCTCACTATGTTCCACGACTTCTACTACGGAACCGGTCCTTCCAAGGATTTTATCGACCGCATCCGAGACCGCCTCCGCACGTGCTCCGAGCAGTTGCTCGAATCTGAGAGCTATCGCGAAGCCGTCCAGGCGCCTTTCGTCGAGGTGAAGGAAATCGATCGCGGCCCAGAGTTTTTCACTATCGACGGCCACACCATTTGGGCGCAACCCGACCTTCTCTACCGGACGGGCGATGGTGAGTATCACGTCGTGGATTGGAAGACTGGGCAGGCCGACGAAACCCACGCATTGCAGCTCAGAACCTACGGGCTCTACGTGCAGTCGCGCGCGGATCTCGAGCCGAGGTCAATCGTCGGTCGGTTGGAGTACCTGCTCAAGGGGACGGGCGTAGCCGTCCCGTTGGGCGTGCCTGAGCTGGAGACGGAAGAAAGAGAGATCAGAGATAGCATCGCGATGATGCAGAAGTATCTGGTCGACACCAGTACGAACGAAGCTCGGCCCAAGGAAGAATTCCCGCTCCGTGACGACGTGAGCGACTGCCGATACTGCAAGTACTTCGAGTTGTGCGAGGTCGAGATCGAGGGAGCGGTGGCGGGGCCGTTCTAGGATCCTCTTAGATCCTCTCTGCCTACTGTCTCCGCAACCGCTCCAAAACCTCACTGGTAAGCGGATTCTCGCCGGCGCGCAGCGCCCGGATCCAGCCCTCGCGGTCGTCGATGTCGGTACGAGTGGCGTCACTCGAATTGATGAAGGTCTCGAAGTCGGCGATGGCACCCTCGAGGTTGCCGGTGAGCGCCCGGGCCAGACCGCGGCTGTCGATGATCCACGCGAGGCCGCCGGATCGCTCGACGGCCAGTTCGCACGCGAACATCACACTCTCCGCCCGCTCCCACAGTGCGCCGAACCAGCACAGTTCGTTCAATGACTCGGCGGGGATCATGTACGTGGCGTCGATTTGGGTTCCTTGCCGAAATGCCTCTAGCGCCATTTCGATGTTGCCACTCTGCGCCAGGTGTTCACCATCGGCGACCATCTGTTGAGCTTGGCTCCGCGGGTCGTCTAACGCCCCTAAGTCGTCTTCGAGCTGGCTGTATGCCCGCGGTTCTCCGAAGATCTCCAACTTCAATTCGGCCCCTCGTTGCTCGACATACTCCCCGGCGGCTACGGCCTCCGGGCTCTCGATGCAAGCAAAACCCCAGTCCATCCAACGCTCGAACGACGCGGAGAACCGGTCGGCCAGTCGTTCGGTTTCGGTCGAATCGAGCCCGGCCAAGGGGTCGTCCCCGCCTCCCGCATCAGCCATGCGTTTTTCGATCTCGAGGATCTCTCGCAAATGCTCGTCGGCCCATTTCCGGGCCGCGTCGGCACCTTGGGCGCAAGCCTCTGGCGACGCTTCACCGAGGTTCTCGACCAATCCATCCCACAATTCGAGATACCGTTCAAAATCGGCCGAAACGTTGTTTTGTGCAGACAAGGGGCCGAATGCAAGCAGAGATGCAGCCGTCGTGAAGATGACGCGTCTGAACATGGGGCTACACACCGTCGCGCAGGTACCGCGCAATCGCTACTACGGTTCGATCCACTTCTTCGTTCAGGTTGTAGAAGTGGGGCGAGAGTCGAATCCCAGGCCGGTCTGGACCGCCGCGTGAAGCCGTGATGATCCTCTCGTTCGTGTAGAGCGCCTGCGCCAGGCGTGACGGATCGAGGGAGCCCGGTTGGAACGTGATGACACTCGCCGACCGCTCGGGGTCGGGGTGCGTCCAGAGTTTGACACCGTCCAGCGTTTGGAGTCCCGCCATCAACGCTTGGGCCAGTTCCCGAGCACGAGCCTCGACTGCGTCCATGCCGATACTCATTTGGAAGCGAATGGCTTCACCAAATGCTGTGATGGCCGGATTGTCCCGCTGGCCCATGCCCTCCATGCGTCGCGAGATACCGGTTGATCCGCGGTAGAGGCTGATGACGGACGGCGAGATTCTCGATTGTACATCGCGGTTGATGTACAACACGCCCACTTCCTTGGGGCCACACGGCCACTTGTGCGCGCTACCGGAATAGAAGTCCGGGCGGATGTCGCTCAGGTCGACATCGAGCACCCCAAACGACTGGGCTCCATCGACCAAGGTCATAACGCCGCGGTCGCGAGCCAACGCGCACAGTTCCTTGACGGGAAAGAGATCGCCGACTGAATTGGTCACGTGGGTTATGGCGAGCACGCGCGTCCGTGACGTGAGGTGGTCGGAGAACGCTGAGAGATAGTACTCGGGGCCACGATGAGGACTGACGGGGTTGACGACACGAACCTCGTACCCAAACCGACGGGCCTTTTCAGTCCATGCGGCATTGTTGCTCGGGTGGTTGTCGGCAAAAACGACGACCTCGTCACCCTCACCAAGATCCAAGCCACTCGAAACGAAATTGTTTGCCTCGCTGGTATTGCGCGTGATCACGATCTCTTCTGGACTCACGCGGAGGTACTCGGCAAGCACCTGCCGGGTGGATTCTTTTCCTTCTGAAAACTTGCGCCGATTGTACGGCGATGGGTCTTCGTCGATCGAACGCGTGAGGTCGTAGAGATTCTGGAGCACGCCCTTGGACGACGGGCAGAGATTGGCGGCGTTCAGTGGTGCTAGATCTCGAGGAACCAGGAATTGGTCGCGCACCTCCGCCCAGTACGCGTCATCGGGCGTTGCCGGTCTTGGTCTCAGAGGTGGGGCCGGCGCAGCGCTCAGGTGCTGGAGTCCAGTCGGGAGCAGAGCCGCGGCGCCTCCCAGGCCAAGTAGGTGGGCAAATCGACGGCGGTCCATTGATGAGTGGGGCATCGAGCCTCCGAGTGGGTAACTCCGGTTATTCTAAGTATGCGGGGAGCGGTCGTCCTCCGCGAGGGTCTGCAACGTGGCATCATCGAGACGATGGCCACCGTCAAACGTGACGACGGCGTACGAGAGGCCTAGGGTCTCGAGACGTTTTCGCTCGTGCTCGACGGCCCCCTCCGCGATGAATTCGTCCCGTTCGCCAAACACGATGGTCAAGTTCCAGCGGCGGATTCGTGGCACATCGGTGTCTACGTCGATGTCAGGAGGGAGGGAGCCGCCCCAAAGGACCAGGTCGCCCGGGGCGATCGATCCCTGTGCGATCCACCGGCTCACGGTGGCGGTACCCTGCGAGAACCCAAGCACACGCACCCGCGATGGTTGGTTCGGCAAGAGTCCGAGAACGTGTTGGTGGAGGTTGTCCAGGTACCTCACGTAGTCCTCGATGTCGGTGAGCCGGTCTTCGCTCGTCATCCACGTTGCGCCGACTGTTCGTGCAGCATGGTCCGTGTAGTAACGCATCAGCGCCTCGGGGGCGACGACCAAACGACCGGGGCGCTGGATGCACTGGAACCCCTGGATGAACCTGCCGGCTAGTTCGCTGTATCCGTGGCAAACGTACCAAAGGTCGTCAACGGGTTCGTTCGTCGCTCCGATGGTGTAGTACCGCGCGGTGCGCGGGACTTGAAGCCGGTGTTCGCGAATCTCGCTCATTGGGGCCACCGCAGGCTGGCTGTGACCGGAAAATGATCCGATGGGTATCGGCCGTCCCGATTGTCGCGAACGATGCCCGCATCCACGATCTCGAAGCCCCGAACGAGTATAGCGTCGATGCGGTCGCCGGAGGTTTCGCCCACCCACGCCCCAAATGTTCCGGTCTCCGTTGCGTCGGGGTATACGGCGCGGAACGTGTCGGTGACCTGGATAGCAGGCACGGTGGTCTCACCCCGCAAGTAGCGCATGGCCGGGTTGTCCTCTCCGGCGTTGAAGTCACCCATCAGGATCACCGGATCATCATGCAACCGTTCCGTGATATGCCGGGCGACCAACTCTACGCTTCGCTCCCGTGACGGCTGCGACTGGTGGTCGAGGTGCAGGTTGAATACGTAGAAGGCGTGGTCGCTGCTGCGGTCGATTAACCGGACCCAGGTACAAATTCGCGTGATGCGGTTGCCCCAATGCATCGAGCCGGGTACTTCCGGGGTCTCGGAAAGCCAGAATGTTCCCGATGAATCGACCTCGAAGCGCTGGCTCCGGTAGTAGATCGCAGCAAACTCACCGGCGGCAACGCCGTCCTCGCGTCCAACGCCAATGCGACGATGGTTGGGCAAGACTTCCTCGAGTTCTCCGATTTGAAAGGCAAGTGCCTCTTGGACACCGAGAATGTCAGGATCGTGTTGTCGAATGACCTGTCCTACCAAGTCGCGGCGGAACTCCCAACTGTTACGCCCGTCATCTGCGGTGCCGTACCGAATGTTGAAGCTCATGACGCGGATGGGGTCGGGCGCATCGCCTGTTCCCGGCGCACAGAAAATTACGGCCGAAAGGAAGAGGAGGGTAACGGCGCGCATCAGTTTGGCCTCAGAACCCGTCCGGGCAAGCGTCCGGTGAGTTCGCCGCTCTGCAGCACGACCTCACCGTTGACGATCACGTGTTCGATTCCAACGGGATATTGATGCGGGTTGGCGAAGGTCGCGCGATCCGCTACGGTCGCCGGATTGAACACGACAATATCGGCAAACGCTCCCGGTGTGATGACTCCGCGATCGACCAGCCGCAGTCGACGGGCGGGCATGGCGGTCATCTTGTGAATCGCAGTCTCGAGAGGCATCACGCGTTCATCCCGGGAGTAGTGCCCGAGCACGCGTGGGAAGGTCCCAAAGCTCCGCGGGTGCGGAGTTCCCCTCGACAGCGGTCCATCGGTAGCGAGGGCCGAGCCGTCTGAGCACACCATCCCCAATGGATGAGCGAGGAATGCCGCTGTGTTCTCCTCGCTCATGCCGAATCCGACCATACCGGAACGTCCGAGGTCACCGGTGATCAGTAGTCGGAGCAGAGTGTATGGGTCGATGCCGCGCGCCTTCGCCAACGAGCCAAGGCGCTGACCTTCCGCCCACGCGAGCGAGTCGTTTGCCGTAGAGGTGACCTGCACTGCGTCCCACGATCCGAGCTTTGCTATTTTGTCGCGGACGGCGCGCTCGATTTGCAGAGCATTGGTAGGATCGTCGAGGCGTCCAAGCAACGCGGCATTGCCGCCGTCACGCGACCAAACCGGGAAAAGAGATGTGAGCCCGGTACTATAGGCGATATAGGGATACCGGTCGTAGGTGACGTCGATGCCATTACCGCGCGCTGCCATGAGCATCGCGAGTACGGTCTCGCGTTTCCACCAATTTCTCGTACCTTGGGCTTTGAGGTGTGAAATTTGGACGGGCACGTCTGCATGTTGGCCGACGTTCAGTGCCTCTTCGACGGCGGCGATCAGCTGGTCGTCCTCATTGCGCATGTGACTGGCGTAGGGCAGACCGTGCGGCTGAAGTTCTCGCGCCAGCATCACCAACTCGCTCAGATCGCCGAACGCCCCCGGAACGTATTCCAGCCCCGAGGAAAGGCCGCAAGCACCTTCGGAGAGCGCGGCGCGTACCAGGAGGCGCATCTGCTCGAGTTCGCCTGGGGTCGCCGGGCGGTCGTCGTTACCGATTACGGTCTCGCGTATGGTGCCGTGCCCGACCATGGTGGCGAAATTGACGGCGAACTCGCGCGCGGCCAGCGCCCGCATGAAGTCGCCCAGCGTGCCCAGGGGCGTCGTAGTGCCGTAGCGCTCTCTGTAGCTCTCGGTTGCGGAAGCGGCCCGTTCTTCAGGCCAGGGCCCCATGGACGAGCCGTCCTGGCCGGCTACCTCGGTGGTGACACCTTGTCGGATCTTTGAATCCGCCGAGGGATTGACGAACAGTTCAGAGTCCGTATGCGAGTGGATATCGATGAAGCCGGGTGCCACCGCCAGGCCATCCAGGTCGATCGACGGAGTGCCCCCTGCCGAGAGCGATCCTGCCAGCGCGCTAATGCGATCACCCGCGATGGCCACGTCGGCCTCGAAGGGTGCCTGTCCGGATCCGTCGTAGACGGTCGCGTTTCGTAGCACGAGGTCGGCGCGGCGCGGGAGATGCAATCCACGATGTGAGAGCAGCGCTGACCCTGTGAGGCCGAGGAATGTTCTTCGGTCGTATGTCATCGGCTAGTAGTGTCCCAACAGGCCGCGGTCTCGTGCCATGTGCTCGAGAAATTTAAACACGACGAAGCCGGCGGTGAAATATCCGATGCCCGTCGCTCCAACGATCAAGAGATCGCCGGTAGGGATGTTCCACAGTCGCGTGCCGTTGATCATCGAGTCGCCGATCAGGCGCGTACCCCAACTCAGCGGTAGAAACTTGAGCACCGGAAACTGTTCGATCGGTGCGGCAATGAGTCCGACGAAAAGGAACTGGAGGATTCCCAGGGCGGCCTGGACTTGCTTGAAGACCAATGCTAGCCCACCCATTACGAATCCGATGCCCTGGACGCTCGCCATCGTGAACAGCAAGAGAGGAATGACGGTCAACAGGTCGAAGTGGAGCCAGCGGCCCGTCGTCCACATCATGAGCAAGAGCAGCAGGAACATGATTGCGATGCGAAAGATCAGGGCCACGAAGATGCGGGCGATGAGCACGCGACCGAATCCCAACGGCGACATGGAAAGCTGCTCGAGCGTGCCCTGAGCCGCTTCGCCCACCAGCACCCACGACAATTCGGCGTAGGCATACACGGTCAGGTAGAACACCATGAATCCCACGACCATGCCGTTCAGCGCGTTCCCGAACTGTGCGGTTCCCTCCGCGAGGCTTTGGATTCCGTAGAACATCAAGATGAAGATCAGGTAGAACGAGACCAGCATCGACAATGTGTTGAACCAGTATCGGCGCAGCTCGATAGCGTACCGTTTGAACATGGCCTTGATCATGATGAGTGTGGCCATCTAGTGGTTTCCCCTGACGATCGAGAGGAAGATCTCTTCGAGGTTGGGATCTTGCCGATCTATGCTCTCGATGACGGCGCCACTTTCGTGGAGCACATCCATCAGCCGGTAGAGCATGGTACTTTCGAGGAACTCCACTTCGATTTCCGATCGATGATCGGTATGGTGAAGCGTAAGCAGGTCAAAACTGTGGTCGAGATGGCGGCAGGTCTTATCGTCGAGCCGTCCTTCGAGGACGAATCGATAGGCCCGCGCACGAAACACATCGAGCAGGTTGGCGACCTTATCGTCGGTGACAACCTTGCCTTCGTGGATGATGACCACACGATCGCAGACGTCCTGGACAACGTTCATGTCGTGCGTGGAGAGCAGAATGGTGCGCCCGTCGTTGTGGGCCATTCCCTTCAGCGTATCGCGTAACTCGTACGACGTTTCTACGTCGAGTCCAAGCGTGGGTTCGTCGAGCAATAGGACGTCGGTCTGTTTGATCAACGCACACGCGACGGCGAGTTTTTGTTGCATTCCGCGGGAGAGTTTGCGCGCGGACGTGTCGGCCTTTGCCCCGAGCCGAAACCGCTCGAGCAACTCTTCGATCCGAGGCCGAGCCTGACGCGTCGGCAGACCCTGTAGACCCGAAAAGAACTCCATGTTCTCTCGTGGACTCAGACGCCAATAGATGTTGCGATTGCCTTCCAACACGGCCGCGATACGCTTAAGCGCTCGGCGTGGATGACGAAGAACGTCGTCTCCGCCGATGGTGATCGATCCCGAGGTAGGTCGGACCAGCGTACAGAGACTCTTGATCGTCGTTGTTTTGCCGGCGCCGTTTGGGCCGAGGAGGCCGACCACCTCCCCGGCTCCGACTTCGAATGACACGCGGTCCACCGCTACGACGCGTTCACGCCGCGAGCGGTACACCTTGGTGAGTTCGTCGACCCGGACCATCGGGGAGAGTTCGCTAGACGTTGCGGGTATCTCCTAGCTGAACGCCGGCGGGTGCTTGGTATGGAAGCCCGTCGCGTCCTGATAGGCCTTCGCCGTCACCAGAAGGCGATCTTCCGCGAAGAGCCTCCCGATAAAGGAAATGCTCACCGGGGAGCCGTCCTCTTGGAATCCATTTGGAACGGTGACGGCCGGATGACCCGTAAGGTTGGTTATCAGGAGCACGTTGTTGGCATACGAAGGCGTAATGAATACGTCGATGCCGGCGAGTGCGGCTTCCATCTTGCCCATTAGAATGGTGCGCACTCGATTGGCTTGAATGTATTCCACTGCGGGGATCATTCGTGCCCTGCGGAAGGTCGTGGGCCACGCGCCCCGGGTCTGGCGCACGAGCATGTCGTCGCGACCGCTCCGCGTCAGGTCATCGAAGGCGGCACCGGCTTCAGCGGTCAGGATGATGCGCATGGCACTTATCGGCAGGTCACTCGGCATTTCGATGGGAATGAGATCGGCGCCCAGCCGACGAAGCACGTCCGGGGCCGGCGCGTCGAACTCGTGCGTATTGGACTCGGTATCTTCGAACGCGCTTTTTACGTATCCGATACGTAGGGTCGTCAGCGGCACGCTCGAATCCCACACGTACGGTGCATCGACCACCGTGGGATCCTTTCCATCGGGGCCGTAGATGGCCTCCAAGACGAGCGCGCAGTCTTCGACGGTGCGACAGATCGGTCCGAGTTTGTCCATGCTCCACGACAATGCCATCGCTCCCGCGCGACTGACGCGGCCAAAGGTGGGACGCAGGCCGGTTGCGCCGCACCGCGTGGACGGTGAGACGATCGAGCCGAGCGTCTCGCTGCCGATACTGAACCCCACTAAACCGGCCACGGTTGCAGAGGCTGGTCCGGCGGAAGATCCACTTGAGCCTTGCTCCGTGTTCCATGGATTGCGCGTCCGACCCCCAAACCACACGTCGCCTTGTGCCAGCGCGCCGAGCGTGAGCTTGGCCATCAAGACCGAGCCGGCCTCTTCAAGGCGTCGGACCACCGTTGCGTCGGAGTCGAGGTGCTGGTCTTCAAACGGCCTCGCACCCCACGTGGTTTTGTATTCGTCTTCGGCCAGGAGGTCCTTCGCACCCCACGGAATGCCGTGCAACGGGCCGCGGTACAGGCCCCGCTTCATCTCGGTATCCGCACGGCGGGCCTGACGCAGAGCAAGGTCATCGGTCATCGTGATCAGGCACTCCAGGGTTGGGCCGTATCGGTTGAGCCGGGCGATGTACATCTCGGTGAGCTCGACGGATGTGACCTGGTGTGTGCGAATCAGCTCGGCAAGGTCGACCAGGGGCCAGAACGCAACGTCTTCGAGCCGGGTCGGGCGCGTGACCGCTCCGGGTCGCGTCCGCCTCGGCGTCGAGGAAACCGGTCGGGGGGGCAAGTGCCCCG
>SMVA01272189.1_pt1 | contig 17071 bp, 14 predicted proteins | sample 2456451 | NCBI WGS metagenome assembly SMVA01 (sample SAMN11095933, study PRJNA526329) | marine sediment metagenome | biome: Marine sediment; feature: Surficial sediment; material: Deep marine sediment; isolation source: Hadal surficial sediment | place: Pacific Ocean | collected 2014-05 | depth...
CATCTATACACGCCGATTAAAACGAAAACACCGAGGCTATGGTGACACTTTCTTCATCGATGAGGTGTTCGTGAAAATCAATGGCAAGCAGCATTATCTTTGGCGGGCCGTAGATCAGGATGGTGAGGTGGTCGATGTCTACCTGCAGGCCGGCCGTGACGGCGCCGCTGCAAAGCGGTTCTTCAAGCGCCTGCTACGTTCGCATGGCGGTGAACCCAGGAAGATCGTGACTGACAAATTGCGGAGTTACGGCGTCGCGCATCGGGAACTGATGCCGGATGTGATCCACAACACTGATCGGTATGCCAACAATCGGGCAGAGCAATCGCATGAGTCGACGAGAGTGCGCGAGCGAGGGATGCGAAGGTTCAAGTCGGCCAGGCAAGCTCAGCGATTCGTGACAGCGCATGCCGCAGTTCAAAATCTATTCAATCTTGGCAGGCACCTGGTATCCGCCAATCAGTATCGGGATCTCAGGGTAAGTGCGTTTACAGAATGGAGTGGGGCAGTTGCTTGAGCGAACTGACCTTATAAATCTCTTCTCTAGTACTTAACTTGTCAAAACCACCCTGAGCACTTTGTCTACGTTGGGCTTACCCAGGACTTTGCCGTAGCCGATGGTATTGGCGGCTATGTTATGGTGGAGTATAGCTATCTTAGTGACCAGATGATGGATCTCAATAACGACCCGCTTAAGGTGCAGGATTCCTATAGCCTGGTTAACCTGCGCACCGGTTTACGCTTTGTTAATTACGATGCCGAAGTGATTCTGTGGGGACGCAATGTGTTGGACGAAGACTATCATTTCGCTTCCTTTGATATATTGGGGTCACCCGGCAAGCTCGGCGGTTACGCCAGTGAGCCCGCGACCTACGGCTTAACATTGCGGAAGAATTTTTAATTGCGTTGGGGGTGTCTTTGACGCAGCTAGCGAAGCTGGATAGCCAAATCCAATGCGGGGAACACCCCGGCCACTCAGGTCGGGGTCGGCCCCGGCGGCCCTGTAAAGCCACAGCGCCACGAGCCATTATCATAGGCAAATCCAGAAATGTTCGTATACCGGAAGGCGCACCGCATACATACGGCCCCGCATTGACAGCATGTACAGCCGTTGAAAGTAACCTTGACTGGCTAATTATTATAGAGAGTCGCGGCCTTGCCTATTACGATCTCACACAGGAGTTAGGCGGGTTACGAGCTAGGCGCAATTGAGTTGCCATCATATACTTTTGACCCAACGATAATAATTGGATATCACCATGAGTAGTGCGTTGCTGCAAAGTGCAGGTATTAGCGAAGATGAATTGGAGCGGCGGCGGGAAAAACTGCTGGCTGATTTAACTTTGGATGAAAAACTGGGCCTCTGTGCCGGTAAGGGATTATGGCAGTCGGCCGGTATAAAACGATTGGGGCTGCGGCCATTGGGGATGACTGACGGTCCCCATGGTATTGCCTATCATTCATCCTTTAAACGGGCTACCCGTTTCCCAGCTGAAATAGCCCTGGCGGCAACTTGGAATACGGAGCTGGTGCATGAGCTGGGTAAAGCGGTGGGAGATGAGGCCCGCTGTGTTGGCAAGCAAGTAGTACTGGGCCCCGGCGTCAATATTTGCCGCACGCCGTTAAATGGTCGAACCTTCGAGTACTTTACCGAAGACCCCTATCTAAACAGTCGCCTGGCAGTGGCGGTGATCAACGGTATCCAATCTCAGGGAGTTGCTGCCTGTATCAAACATTTCGCTGCTAACAACCAGGAAACTCGCCGGATGTCGGTGGATGTGCAAGTGAGCGAAAGGGCGCTGCGGGAAATTTACCTGCCAGCCTTTGAGGCGGCGGTGAAGGAAGCCAAAGTGCAAACCATCATGGCTTGTTACAACAAAGTGAATGGTGACCAGGGTTGTGAAAATGATTATTTATTGAATCAGGTATTGCGTGGCGAGTGGGGCTTCAGTGGTTTAGTGCTGTCGGATTGGTTTGCCGCCAGAAATACCCGTAACACCGCCAGTGCGGTAAGCGGCGGCCTCGATCTGGAAATGCCAGGGCTGGCAGCAAAACGTTTGCGCCGCAAGGATTTACAAAAAGCGTTAGCGCAGGATGAAATTAACGAACAGCAAATCGATAATAAAGTGCGCGCACTACTCGATACCATGTTACTTACTGGTTGCGATCAGCCGCCGGTTAAAAAACAAAGCCCTGATCCAGAAAAATATAAAAGTCTTGCCCGCCAAATAGCCACGGAATCGATGGTCTTACTTAAAAATGTGAATCAGCAATTACCCCTCAATGTCGATGCAATTAAATCGATAGCCATCGTGGGTAAACATGCTAAACACCGATTTACCGGGCCGCTAAAAGGCGGTAGCTCTGGTGTATGGCCGCGCTATGAAGTGACACCGTTCGAGGCACTAACAACGTTGTCCAAAGGACAATTTGAAATCATTAACGACGCGGCTAAAGCCGATGTGGCTATTGTGTTTGTTGGGCTAGGTCATAAAGCCGGGCAGGATTGTGAACACTACGATAGAAAGACATTGTCATTGCCACCAGAACAAGAACAATTAATTATTGATACCGCAGCCGCCAATGCCAATACTGTCGTAGTGCTAATTAATGGTTCACCGCTGGCCATGGAAAATTGGATTGATTCCGCCTCTGCCATTCTCGAAGCCTGGTACGGCGGCCAGGAGGCGGGCAATGCCGTTGTTGATTTGTTGTTTGGACTCGCCAACCCCTGCGGAAAATTGCCGGTGACGTTTCCTAAAAAAATAGAAGATTGCTCTGCCCATAAATCAGAAAAAACTTTCCCGGGTGACGATCAGGTGTTTTACGAGGAAGAATTGATGGTGGGGTATCGACATTTTGACAATGAAAATATTGAGCCTTTATTTCCATTTGGATTTGGACTTTCCTATAGTGAGTTTAACTATAGTGAGCTGCAATTAAGTGCAACGGAGTTTGTTGAAGGCGAAGAGCTAGAAATCAGTTTTACCCTGACCAATAGCAGTGAGAGAGCCGGCGTGGAAATTGTGCAGCTGTATATCGGGGAGCAACAGCCGAGGTTGGTTAGGCCGGTGAAAGAGCTGAAAGGTTTCCAGCGGGTGGAGTTGGCGGCTAAGGAGAGTCGGCAGGTTCGGTTTAGTATTGATGCGGGTAAGTTGGCCTTTTATGATGATGGGGCTAAGCAGTGGTGTTGTGATGTTGGCAAATATCATCTTTATATTGGTGGGTCGTGTAGGGATATTGGTTTGAATGCGGCTGTTCACTTTGCGGGTTGAATTTTGATGAGCCTACAGTGGTTGCTCTTTAGCTCCTGCCACCGCGGTTTTAGGAAGCCAGGCAGCGACCTGATAAAAAAGAAAGCGCGTAATCATCGGTGTTATTTTTGGAATGGTTTGTTTGTTGCGTTTTTGGTGTTTCTCTTTAGTAGTAACTCAAATTCAGCCATTAATTCAATGGGCAGCTAAAGCTGTCCCTGTGCTGTGCGAGCAATTAGCCTGTTTATGTTAATTAGCAGCGGCGCGCCAGGCTAGCAGCCGCCTCAACCGCGATAATTGACCGCCGTACTTCGATTACTTAGGGTAAAGTGGCCAGAAAAGGGCGTTTGTTCTTCTTATACTCTAAAATCGAAAACATAATCGGGGAATTAGCGATAGAGAGAAAACCAAGTCAATGGAGTAGTGACATGAAATATTTCGTAAAAAATTGCTACATATTACCCCTGCTGCTGGCAGCCGCTAGCACAGCCCAGGCACAAGACACATGGGGCGATGGCCTGTCCAAAGCGGTCAGCGATGGCAAGGCATCCCTGGACTTCAGGTATCGTTTTGAAAACGTCGATCAGGACGGTTTTGACAAGGATGCCACGGCTAATACACTGCGTTCGCGAATCACCCTGGCAACTGCACCCTGGGGAGGCTTTTCCGCACTGATTGAATTTGACGATGTGACCAATATTGGCTCGGACGACTATAACTCAACCGAAAATGGCAAGACCCAGTACCCGGTCATTGCCGACCCCGAGGGTACCGATATCAACCAGGGCTATTTCAAGTATGCCGGTGAAGACTTTGCTGGCATATTGGGTCGCCAGCGTATCAATCACGGCAACCAGCGCTTTATCGGCGGAGTAGCCTGGCGCCAGAACGAGCAGACCTACGACAGTTTGCGCGGCATCTGGGACCCCATGCAGACCCTGAAGCTAGATCTGGCCTATGTAATCAATGTAAGCCGTATTTTCGGCCCTGAGGACGGTGTAAATCCCGCCGACCTGAAAGGCGACAATTACTTCTTCCGCGCCGATTACCAAATGGCACCCAATCAGAAGCTGACCGGTTATGGTTACTGGCTGGATTTTGATGCCGACCGGGATTACGCCGCAGGTAAAACCGTGGACAACTCCGGTGATACCTACGGTGTTGAGTACAGCGGAAAATTTGACTGGTTCTCCATCAACGCCGCCTACGCCACACAATCAGATGCTGGCAACAGTACCCTGAACTACGATGCGGATTACTACCTGGTTGAACTGGGCGCGAAGTTCGGCGGCGTCGGATTTAAAGGTGGCTATGAAGTGCTGGGCGCTGGCGACGGTGTAGGCTTCAAGACGCCACTGGCAACCTTGCATAAGTTCCAGGGTTGGGCGGACATGTTCCTGAGCACTCCAGGTGATGGTATCGAAGACGTCTATGTTGGAGTGAGCGGAAAACTCGGTCCGGTTAAGTTGGCAGCGAACTACCACGACTTCTCGGCTGAGGACTCCAACGCCGACTTCGGCACGGAAATTGACCTGGTGGCCACATGGCCGATTAACAAGCAGTTCTCAATCCAGGCCAAGTATGCGGCTTTCGATACTGATAGCGTGCGTTACGCCGATACCGACAAAGCCTGGGTCACATTGCAACTTAAGTTGTAAATGTTACGGTTGGACTATCAGGCCCGGTCCTCTTTGAGGGCCGGGCCTTTCTTATAGTTCGAGGACAGTTTACTTAATTCAATGACACCGTCATTGAATTAAGTAAACTGTTCCCGAATTGGTACACTGTCCCCAGAATAGAAGAAGCCCTTGAAGAGATGAATAGACAAAACTATAGCCCGGCAATTCCGTTTGCAGTCGCGAGTCTGGGAATCGCCACATACGCCGGCATGGATGCCCTGATGAAGGGCCTGTCGCTTGAGATGGGGGTCTACAACGCCATGTTGTGGCGCACGTCTATAGCGCTGTTAATAGCGGCTGTGTTATTCGCGTGGAAGGGTGGACGATGGCCCGATAGCTCGACTGCCCGCCTGCATATATGGCGTGGCGTCATAACTTCACTGATGGCATATCTTTTCTTCTGGGGATTGTTATATGTGCCTCTGGCGGAAGCCATTGGCCTGTCCTTTATTGCGCCACTTATCGCTTTATACCTGGCCGCCGTTTTGTTGAAAGAGAAAATCGGTGACAAGGCTATACTGGCATCGGTGATCGGACTGGCGGGAGCACTGGTTATCATCGGCGGAAAGCTGGGTGGAGACTACGCCGAGAATGTTGGAATGGGCATCGCCGCAATTTTGCTCTCTGCGTTGCTCTACGCCTATAATCTGATTCTGCAGAGGCAACAGGCTCTGGTTGCCAACCCCATTGAGATCGCCTTTTTTCAAAATGCCACGGTGGTTGCGGTATACCTTGTGCTGGCGCCACTTTTGGCTGTCGTGCCGCCAGTGGAGCTGCTGCCTGAGTTGCTTGCAACTGCCCTAATTGGCATTACATCACTGATGTTATTGTCCTGGGCCTACGCGCGAGCCGAGGCAAAAATTCTGATTCCTGTCGAATATACAGCGTTTATCTGGGCGGCCTTGTTCGGCTGGCTGATCTTCGCGGAGGATGTCACCGTGTGGACGTTGGCGGGAACGGTATTGATTGTCAGCGGCTGCTTGGTGGCTGCGAGGCAACAGCCGGATCGTGTTGACCATGTTGAAACCACCGCAGTGTAGCCCTGGGTGAAATTTCTGATCAGCAGAACCGGGCTCTACTCTATCTCACTCCTGTCCTCAACCAGGTTTGCGTAGAGCCCATTCAACGCCATGAGAGAGGCGTGGTTACCCCGTTCCTGGATGATGCCATCGGCTAACACCAGAATCTCATCCGAATGACGGATAGTGCTGAGGCGATGTGCTATCGCGATCACTGTTTTTTCCATAAAGACATGGTTGATGGCGCGCTGGATTAACTGTTCGGTAACCGAATCAGCAGCCGCCTCAACCGCGATAATTGACCGCCGTACTTCGATTACTTAGGGTAAAGTGGCCAGAAAAGGGCGTTTGTTCTTCTTATACTCCCCGGCGAGACCGGTAAAGCGGTGGTTTACAAACGCAGCAAAGGGGTGCAGTTCGCCAGGCTGCAGAAGCTCAGCCACCGCGCCGAAAATCGGCAGGAGCCGGAGTGTCCGCATTTTGAACAATGTCCGGGCTGCCAGTTTTTGCACACGGACTACGCGAGTGAGTTGGGTTTTAAGCGGGCCGCCCTGCTGCGCCACTTGGGCCAGTTGGAGGGGGCGGAGGGTGCTATTGAGGTTCTGCCAGCACCGCGCAGGCTGGGCTATCGCAACCGGGTACAGCTGCACTACCGGCATAAGCACATTGGCGTTCTGGATGCAGTGAGTGACAAGGTTGTGGCAATTCCGCATTGCAAGATTATGCGTGAAGAGATTAAGCCTGCCTTTGACAGTTTGTATGAGGAGAGCCAGTGGTCAAAGGAACACCCGGGTCGGGGCCACTGTGAGTTGTATTTACAAGGGGAGGAGGTGGGCATTCAGTGGAATCAGGAGTACGCCCACGGTGGATTCTCCCAGGTTTATGACGAGATGAACCAGCTGCTACAGCAACGGGTCCAGACTATACTGTCTGACCTGGCACCGGCAAAGCTACTCGACTTGTTCTCCGGTCAGGGCAATCTCACTCACAGCTACGCGGTCGCGGGGGGCGAGCGGGTATTAGTGGATAGTTATTATAGTGATGCCCAGCTACCGGATAATTTTTGTAAACTGGATTTATACGACGAAGAGTCGCTGGCGCAATTCGTCCGCCAGCATGGCAAAGGCGACTTTGATACCTTTGTAATAGACCCGCCGCGGCGAGGGTTCCCCGAGCTGGATCGCTGGGTACGAAAATTCAAGCCGCGTCATTTACTCTATGTGAGTTGTGGCCCCGCCAGCCTGGCCCGGGATTTGCGCAATCTAAGCAAACCTTATCGCCTGCATCAGTTGGACTTACTGGATTTATTTCCCGCTACCTCACACTTCGAGACCCTGGTGTTACTGGAGTTTGTCTAAGCTCGGAAAGCGGCGCAGCGTGTCCGCTGCCGTCTGGATATTGGTAAGGTTTGCAGTTGCGGATCAAGCGCCCTGAACGAGGAAGTCCTCCAGCCAGCCTATGTAGTCGACCCGCTGCACAGCACAGACCGAGCGCTTGAGTATCTCAGCCATCAGCGCGTCTTGCTGTTCATTCAGAGCCCCGAAGCCAATGGACACGACAATGGTCATCAGGGTGTGGTAGGTGAAACTGCGGTATTCCTGCCAGGTCTCCTCGGGATCAATAGGGGTGCCGTAATGGCTGCGGCGTTCTACATAATAATCTACAAATTCTCGCTCATGGGTAGCCAGGGTGGCCGCCGGTAGGGAGTCGATCAGAAAGTATTGGACGTCGCGAATACCCTTGCCCCAGTGGACGGCTTGCCAGTCGAGCATGCCCATCTCGTCGCCATTGACAAAGAAATTGCCGAGATGGCTGTCGCCGTGTAGCAGGGATAACTGCCCGTCAAACCAATAAGCTAATAACTTATCCCAGTGTTGAACCGATGTCTTGTACGCATCAGCCACCGCGACCGGAATTTCGCCGGGACATTTTTTCATGCAGGGCTTCAGGGCCAATTTGTTTAGGCTGCGCGACACCAGGCCCATGCCAGGAGACAGGAAGGGGTGAAAATCCAGTGGCAGGATTGCGGCTCGCTGGTCGGCAGTGAGGTCATAGTGCTGGGCGTGAAGACGGGCGAAGCTATCGAGGCAGCGACGGGTCAATTCCAGCGACGGCCCCTTCAACATATCCAGGTTGGTGAATAGTTTGACCTGCGGATCTTCTCTCAGGTTCTCCTGAATCAGGAAGAAGCGGCTGCCCTGGGCGTGGGTGGCATAGGTGATGGGAGTACGCAGGGGCAAGCCAGCCGCCACGTGGCGGAAAAAATATGATTCCAGCTGCCAGGAATTGATGATACTGAAAAACCAGCGCGTGAGCAGCGACTCCATGGGCAGTTTGACGAACACGCTACCAGGTAGGCTGGTATCGCCCCCGTGGTCGACGTTCAAAATCAGGTTTTGGCAGTTGCTACTGACGGAGGGTATGTCCTGCTGGCTAACTGTGTTGATGCGGACCGGCGTGGTGCTGGGAATAAGTGAATAGTTGTTGATCAGCCTGGTCAGGGTCATCGGCTTGCACACCTCCCGCGGCTTGAAGGGCAGGCTGCGGCCCGCCATATCTCCCAGGGCATCCCCGGCCAGACGCGCTGCTCCCCTGGCGGCCACCAGCGCTAACTTCATCGTATTTATTCCACTCATGTAAACCCTGCTGAACAGGCCTTTTAGGCGAACTGCCCAGCCTTGTTGTTATCGGACACATTCTATAATATGTCCGAGGCAGAGAAATCACAAGTCGTCCCTGAATTATGGAGTGAACAGTATGACCCAGCACAGCGAAGTGTCTGTACAACCTGATCAACAGCCCGACTGCATTATTGTTGGGGCGGGGCACAATGGCCTGGCCGCGGGTCTGGTGCTGGCGCGCAATGGCCGTAAAGTGCTGGTGCTGGAACAAAACAACTACTTTGGGGGGATGGGAGGGACCCGTGAAATTCTCAAGGGCTGTCGCAATGAAGTCGGGGCCAGTTGCCTGTTTCCGCTGTCCGCTGAGATTAAACGCTACTTTGACTTCGAATCTCACGGGGTTGAATTGATTCCCCTGCCGGTAATGGCGGTGAATCTCACCGGTGCAACGGGCCGGCCGCTGATAATTTTCAAGAATTCGCTTCGCCTGTCTTTCAATATTTTGCGCAGCTTCGGTCCTGGTGCCATGCTGGGTTTCATTCGCCTAATGAAGTTTTGCCAATACCCGGCGCGCATTCTTGATCGCTTTACTGCCCGCAAGGCGCCGCGAAAACTGGAGGAGTTGATCGCCGAGGCGGCCACAGCGGAACAGCGTGAGCATTTGGAGTTGGCATTTAAAGGCTCCGCGATGGATATTATCGATAAATTTTTTCCGGATCCGGTAAAACATAAAGAACTGCGGGCCAGTATGGCCTTTGCCGCCGTGCAAGCGACCTACAAAGGCCCCTATACCCCGGGTTCGGGATTGTGCCTAGTGTATACCTTGGCTCAGGAGGGCTCCGAGGGTTTGATGCAGCGGGTAAAAGGGGGCATGGGTCGTCTATCTGACTGCCTGGCCCAGCAGATTGAGGAACTGGGCGGCGAAGTGAGGTTAAAGCAAAAGGTCGCCAGTGTTTTGGTGGAGGACGGTCGTGCGGTGGGGGTGGAGTTGAAGAACGGACAGCAGCTTCGCGCCGATATCATTATCTCCAACCTGGACAAACAGGCCACCTTTAATCGGCTCCTGGCCGGCCACTCGCTGGCGCAGCCGGAGCAGCAGAAAGTTGATGCCTTCACTCACCGCGGTGCCTTTGTTCATATGCTGTTCAAATTAAAAGGTCTACCCAGTTATGCGCCTCGATTGAAGCGGCTAAACAAGATCCCCGGTGCCCGTTTTGGTGGAGCCATGGTGCTGGAACCGGAGCAGCTGCAGGAGTCCTACGAAGCCTGCCTGCGTGGAGAACTGCCCGAGGAGGTTCCCCTGGCGTTGCAGATTCCCACCGTGATGGACAGCAGCTTGGCCCCCGAGGGCTACCATATTGCCAGTGCCTACGGTTTTTACTTCCCCTGTGAGGCGGATAAAGCGCGACGCGGAAAATTGCGCGATCAAATGGCAGAGAAGATCATTGATCACATTTGCATTCACATGCCGGACTTCAGAGAGTTGATAGTAGATAAAGCGACGTTTTCGTCGGATCACTTCGCCAGTATGCACGGGGTCACCAATGGGGATTGGACCCACGGTTTACTGCATCCTGACCAGATGATCGGCGAGCGCTGTTTGATTGAGGGGACCGGGCACACCACGCCGGTGGCGGGCCTGTATTTGTGCGGCGCCTCCTGCCATCCCGGCCCCGGGGTTACCTTTTTGCCGGGTTATAACTGCGCCCACGAGGTGATGGCGGCGAGTGTGGCTAGTCCGGAATCGGTTTCAATAACACCGGTACCAACAGTGCGTGCAGCGTAGTACGCAATTGAGTGTCACTGCTGATCCAGTTGCTGGGCAGAGTGAGGAAGGACAGTAACAGGCGGTACACCCACTCCACCAGAATTTCCGGGGGCACCGCGTCCTGTAGGGCACCGGCCTCCTGGGCTGGGCCAATAACGTGAGCCATTAACTCTTCGCCAAAACGCACGATGATATCGGAGCTCCAAATCACTTTGCGGCTGCGGCTGTCTTCATCCGAGGCAAATACAGCCTTCAGCAGGGGGCGTTTAGGGACTTCCTTAATCGCCAGAATCAAGCCTTCGACGATGAGGTCATCGGTTTTGTGGTAACGCGTCTGCTTGTTGCGAATGAGTGTGTTGAGGCTTTCCATTTCTTGCTTGATGGTGGCGATCAGCAGATCGTCCCGCCCCGGGAAGTAACGGTACAGGGTGGATCGGGCGATGCCTGCGTGTGCTGCGACCTCTTTCATGCCAGTGTTGGCAAAGCCGTCGGTGAGGTAGCAGTGCTTGGCCGCCGCGAGAATACTATCGATGGGATCTGATTTGGCGGGTGTCATTGGCGAGCGAGGTCCTTGCATGAACTCTGCGGGAAGCACTCATTTTCGACTATCTGGCTCATGCCGTAAAGAGAGCGAGGGTACTGACAAGTTAAATGCCGGAAATGGGATAATCCAGCGATGAATACATATAAACGCCACTGATTCCCACCCGATATCATAAGTTACGCAGTCTGGCTTTACTATCGCTTCAATCTGAGCCACCGAGATATCGAAGATCTGCTGGCTGAGCGTGGCATAACTGTCACCCGCGAAGCGATTCGCCTCTGGTGCATCAAATTCGGTACGTTGTACGCCAGAAGATTGAAGCGAAAGCACCGGGGCTACGGCGACACCTTCTACATTGATGAGGTCTTCGTCAAGATCAATGGTAAGTAGCATTATCTGTGGAGAGCCGTAGACCAGGATGGAGAAGTGGTTGATGTCTATCTACAGGCGAAGCGGGATGGGGCTGCAGCTAAACGCTTCTTCAGACGCTTACTGCGGAGCCATGGTCGTGAGCCCCGGAAGATCGTCACGGACAAGCTGCGAAGTTATCCTGTAGCTCATCGCGAGGTGATGCCTGATGCTATTCACGATACTTCTCAGTATGCGAACAATCGGGCAGAACAATCGCACGAGAACACCAGGATGCGAGAGCGGGGGATGCGCCGATTCAAATCCATCAGGCAGGCTCAGCGATTCGTGACCGCACATGCGACTGTCCATAATCTATGCAACCTGGGTCGGCACCTTGTATCCGCCAGCCACTATCGCGACCTTAGGGTAAGTGCGTTCAGTGATTGGAGTAGGGCCGTTGCTTGATTATCACCGACTGGATTTTCCTCGACTCAGATACTTAACTTGTCAGAACCCATCCTGGGCTTCGGCACAAGTAACTACGGGAAGGGCAGGCGCGATGCCTATGACACAATCAATCTGCGTATAAGCCTGGAGGCAGAAAACTGGACGGTCACCGCCTGGGGCAATAATATTCTGGATGAGGAATATCTTGAAGAAGTTATTCCGGCGCCAGAATTTGGCGGTTACTTCATCCACCCCGCCAAGGGCAAGAGGTACGGTTTGGATATCAGCTACAACTTCTAGGTACTGCAGTGGGCGATGCGGTCAAACCCCGCCGAGAGCGGGGTTTTTTGACTGCGGGTTGCGCGCCTGTACTACTCTGCAATCGGACATGCTATGATTTTTGTCTCATAACAAAAACAAGCAGTAGCGCGCGGTATCAACCCCCCCGTCTGGCCCCATCAGCCGCCTTGTGCCGCCGCGCCCGGAGTAGTGTATGAGCTCGGTGTTACCCCAGTTACCGTTGCCGGTACGGCTGTTCAATGGCGGCTTTGCCAGCCTCGGCCCGCTCGGCAAGCGGCTGGTCAATTTGTCTCCGCCGCGCTTGTTGGCCGCCGCCAGCAAGCAAACCGGCTTGGACGACTACGGCCCGGATTACTTTCGCGGGCCGCTACAGCGGCTGTGCGACTCGCTGGAGCAGGACGCCCGGCTCAGCGGCCTGGGCCGGATCCTGGCGCGCCAGGAGTTGCTGCGGTTATTGAGCCATCGCCTGCAGTTTATCGACATCTTCAAACGCCACCCGGAGATTGCCGAGCAGGAGATTAAGGCGCCGCTGTTCATCCTGGGCATGCCGCGCACCGGCACCACCAGCCTCCACGAACTGATGGCCCTGGACCCGCAGTTTCGGGTGCCGCTCAGTTGGGAGGTAGACCAGCCCTTTCCGCCGCCCGAAACCGCCACCTATCACACCGACCCGCGCATCGCCGCGCTGGACAAGAACCTGACCAAGATCGACAGCCTGTTGCCCGGCTTTAAATACATGCACCCGATGGGGGCCCAGCTCCCCCAGGAGTGCGTGGCCCTGTTCAGCCATGATTTTGTGTCGATGATTTTTGATGTGCAGTTCCGCCTCAACCAGTACCAGAGTTGGTTGATTAAGGAGGACATGACCGAGGTGTTTCACCATCACCGACGGTGGCTGCAACTGTTGCAGTGGAAGTGCCCCGGCGATACCTGGGTGCTGAAATCCCCCCAGTACCTGTGGAATGTCGAGGACATGCTGCGCGAGTACCCGGACGCCCGGGTCATCCAGACCCACCGCGACCCGGTCAAGGTGGCCCTGTCGATTGGCAACCTGGCGGCGACCCTGCGCACCCTCGGCTCCAGCCAGGTCGATTTGCCCGAGACCACCCAGGCCTATGCCGATTTACTGCTCTACGGCACCGACAAAACCATGGCGGCCCGCGCCAAGGGCCTGCTGCGCGAGGAGCAGGTGTTTGATATTCAGTTTGCCCATTTTCGGCAGGGGCCGGTCGCCGCGCTCAAGGAGGCCTATGGCTATTTTGGCCTGGAATTTACCGACACCGTGGGCCACACCATGCAGGCCTTTCTCGACAGCGGCAGTGAAACCGAACGCCACGGCAAGCACAGTTACAACCTGGCGGACTCGGGTTTAGACCTGGCCCGGGAGCGCCAGCGCTTTGCCACCTACCAGAAAGCCTATAATATTCCCTCAGAGTCTTTTTAATCAGGACCGCCAACCATGACCATCGAGACCAAGAGCCGTACCAGCCTGCAAGCCCTTATCGCCCTGTTACAGGAGGTCGACCAGCGCTGGTGTAGCGAGGAGTGGAACCTGAGCTCGCCGGAGGACATCGTGGGCTCCCACCGCGCCCTGATGCATATTCTGGAGGCCGCCCTGGTCGGCCATTTTGAACAGGATGTGCGCCAGCCGGATTTTCGCCGCATCGTCACCCCCAGCCGCAAGCTCACCGGCGACAACGCCGACGCCATTTATTTTGACGCGCCGATCGACCCCGCCTATGTCTATGAAATCCAGGGCGAGATGAACGGCGCAGTCTACTTTTCGATGACCATCGAGAACGATGCCGAGGGCGAAAAAATCACCACCACCGGCGGCGCCATCAACGACACCCAGCTCGATATCGACGCCGACGGCAAGTTCACCATCACCCTGGGCGGTGAACCCCAGGCCAAAAACTGGCTGCCCCTATCCGGCGGCGCCTCGCGGGTCACCACCCGGCACTACTGGGAGCTGAAGACCCCGGCGGCCCTGGACCCCAAGTTCGAACCGCGGATGACCATGCGCTGCACCAACAACAGCGATATCCCGGAGCCGCCCAGCGACGCCAGCGTGAGCGCCGGTATCGAGCGGGTGATCAGCACGGTGCGGGCCCGCACCCTCAACATGCCGACCCTGGCGGGCGGCGAGATGCCGTCGTTTATGTGGCTTACCCCCAACAGTTTTCCCGAGCCCCAATCCCCGGGGGATTTCGGCCTGGCCGCCGCCGACGCACACTACTCGATGGCGCCGTTCTTTCTCGATGCCGACCAGGCGCTGCTGATCACCGGCCGCTGGCCGGATTGCCGCTTCGCCAATGTCTGTTTGTGGAATCGGTTCCAGCAAACCCTGGATTACGGCAGCCGGTCGGTGTCGTTAAACCGGGTGCAAACCGTTACCGAGAGAGACGGCAGTTTCCGGATGGTGATCGCCCACCAGGACCCCGGGGTGCCCAACTGGCTGGATACCGAGGGCAAGCTGTTCGGCCTGGTGTTCTGGCGCTTTTTCCTGGTGGAGGGCGAAGTGGACACGCCCCAGGCAGAGGTGGTGACACTGGAGGATTTACGCGCCGGGCGGGTGTGATCAATCGCACCACTATCGTGGTGAAGGGGGCCCCTTAATTTTTACATGTGTTCAAATACATCGAGCGCATCTAGATCAAGCAAGGCTTTTGTGCTGTTTAGAAGGCCTTGTTCCGCGATATCTGCTTCTTGCATTGCTCCAGAAGCTACCGTGACCAGCGCCGCAACAAACGGGTGTATGCTATTTACAATATAGTCTTCCCTGGCCATCTCCAGGCTGTAGTTGTCCACGCCATGAGCCTTTAGACATTCAACATATTGAGCGATTAGCGCCCACTGATGTTCTGTGCGTATTTTTTCGGGGACGGACAATATCATAAAGTAACTAATATCTTTCATCCCACAGCCTCGTTGCAAAACCTGCCAATCCAGCAAGCCCACCTTGCCGTTAGTGAAGTAGGTGTTTCCTATATGAGGATCGCCGTGTAGTAAGGTTTCTGGCCGCAGTTTATTCAGCCGGTGCACTTTTTCTACGGTAGATTCCAGCAGGCTTTGATTTTCAAGGAGCGAGTCTGGAATAAGCTGGTTAAAATCTCTAAAAACCTTTTTGAAAGCAAAGCCGACAATAACCTTCTGAAGATCTTTGTTCTTATCCATACTACTGGATTGAACCCAGCTCCATTCGGAATCGAACTTAGTGGTTTGCCAAAATCTTGCATGGAGAGTGGCTAAGGCCCTTATGATTTGTTCGGTTTCCTCTAAATTGCATTTGTCCGCGGCTGATTTGAACACTGCGCCCTGTTCGACTAAATCTTCTAGCAGTAGGATGAAGTCTCCACCCGCATCTCTTGCCTTGGCCAGGAACGCTTTCGGGGTCTTGATACCCACCTGAGATTGGATCTGTGAATAAAATCTGACTTCGGTGATGCCCAGCTCGAACAGGGCGCCAAATACTCCTGTTGCCCAGTCGATTGCTCTGGCCTTGACAAAATACTTGCCCGGCGGCCGCCCGGTTTTTGTATCGTAGTGCAGGGTAACGCCGCTGCGGTCTGTCGTGCCTGAGCTTCGCTGTTCGATTTCGACCCTATCAATTTGACTGATTGACTCGGGGTTCCCAGATGATAAAACCGTCTCTATCCACTGAGCCGATATCTCGCGGGAATTTTTAGGTATGGAATACGCTAAAGGGCGAAACAGGGTGATCAAACGATAGAAAGCACACCAGTACACATGATAAATTGCCTTTACCAAGACGACCAAGTAACTCAAAATTTTATCCTCATCGCTGTAGATCCAGTCAAGTTCGTCGGCCCCTTTTTTATAATGTGAGCACTATGACCGGCCGACAAGCATAATCAACATAACAGCTAAAGTAACGACAATACTATCTCCAAGCATACGCACAGTCAGGATGTCAGTAGGGATATTCATGCGCAGACCAAAAATCAAAGACCTGAGCCCAACTACCTTGGCAAATTCTGGTATGTAATTGCAAAATAATCAGTTCTAATGGAACCCTAAGAGTGAGATATGAACCCACCAATGCACAGGTAGATATTCATGGACAACGATGTGACAGTCGAGCCAGAAAACGATGCCGATCAATCGGCGCAAGCCGATATAGAACAGCTGAAGGCCGCGACCAATACCAAATCTCTCAAGCTACAGGCGGGCTACCACCTGGTGGGGTTGGTGAGTGCCGTAGCCATGTGGGGTGCTGCTGACACTTGGGTATTAACCAGTGAGCTGACGATCGCCGCGCTGTTTTCGGTTATCGCGTCCATCGTATTTGGCGTTGCCATGGCCCACATTATTCATGAGTGGAGTCATTTTCTCGGGGCTGTGATTGCCGAGGCTAATTACACGGTGAAGAAAAAGCCAGCATTTCTATTTTTTGATTTTGACTACGTGGGTAATACCCAGCGTCAATTTCTATGGATGAGCAGCGGCGGCTTTGCTGGAAATTGTGTGCTGATTGCTATCGTGTGGCTGGCAATTCCGCTGGACAGTGCAGGACGCGGGATGTTGTTGGCCACCGTTATCGGCATGGCAGTCTACGTGGCAGTGCTGGAAGGGCCGGTAATTCGACGCACCAGAGCGGGGGAAGATTCCCTGACCGTACTGACCGAGCACTTTGGACAGGGCGACATTCTGTTCAACCGGGCCACCCAGTGGGCTGTGGGTGTGGGTTTGGTGTGCTGGTTGCTTGTATCCTAGCTGATAACTGTACGTCGTCAGACCTTATGGGGCCAGTTGACCCTATTTCTAAGAGAGACTTTTCTGCCAGTTGCTTCTCAAGTTTAGCCTGTTAATCGCAGGTTGTGTATTGTTCTCCGATTCATCGTACGAGATTTCACCGCCGCACGTTGATCCAGAATCTCGTTTCGTCTGCCCTCGTAGACATCTGCCGGTGTCACGTTATCCAAAGACTCGTGATAACGCTCATGGTTGTAATGATCAACCCACTCAGCGATAGCCTTCTCCAGTTCCCAGGGATAGTAATAGTTCTCCAGCTTGACGACGTTCTTCATCGACCGGTGATACCTCTCGATTTTACCCTGGGTCTGA
>SMVA01098097.1_pt1 | contig 17070 bp, 17 predicted proteins | sample 2456451 | NCBI WGS metagenome assembly SMVA01 (sample SAMN11095933, study PRJNA526329) | marine sediment metagenome | biome: Marine sediment; feature: Surficial sediment; material: Deep marine sediment; isolation source: Hadal surficial sediment | place: Pacific Ocean | collected 2014-05 | depth...
CGGCACACTTTCATCTGCCGGGTTAAACCATAAGATGCTGAGTGCGGCCGCGAAAAATACCGTTGCCGCTGTCGCCAGATTGGCCCAGGAACGGCGCCGGGGCGATCCATGCTGACGCTGGAGGTCGCGTTCGTCCGCCAAGTCCTCAGTCATCCGCAGGCGCTGCTCGATGTTCTGCCAGACCTCATCGGCAGGGTCGATGTCCGGCAACTCGTTCAATGCGTGTTTGATCTCTCGAAGAACTTGCAGACGCGCACGGCTCGCGGAATCAGCTTCGATCTCGGCCGAAAGTTTCGGATCTATGTGTTCGCCGTCACGATGTGCGAGTAGATCTGATACTGGAATCTTCGTCGTCATCCCTTGATCCTCCGTAAAGCAACGCCAGCTTCTTATAACCCCTCGCCAACTGGGATTTTGAATAGCTGGCTGTGTGTCCGAGAAGCTCACCAATCTCCTTGTGGGTATAACCTTCAACGTCGTGCAGCCATATCACCATCCGGGTTTCTGCCGAGAGGCTACCGAGCGCGCTCTCGATGTCCTGCATGTTCTCGAGGTGTGCCGAGCCATTGGTGACATCCACATCCTCTACCAGTTCGAGGGTCACCCGGCGCTTATGCCAGGGTGAGCGCAACCGCATGAGGCAGTGGTTGACGGCCACTTTTCGTACCCAGCCTAAAACCGCGTTCGGATCGTTCAAGGTGTGCGCTTTTTCGATGAGCTCGACAAACGTGTCCTGCACGACTTCCTGAGCAATCCCTTCATCTCGCAGGATGCGCATTGCCATACCCATCACCGCGGGCGCGAGCGTTCGATACGCGACCGCCTGGGCGCGGCGATCACCACGCTTCAAAGCGCGGGCAACGCCCGAATCCAGCTGAAGATCCGCAAATTTGGCCATATAGAAATAAGATGCGTCAGGTTGTGAAAAGGTCGCCGAACATGGGCAGATTAGTCTTTTTTGTCCAGAAATCGCCTTCTCCCATCATCAGGCGGCAATTTCGACCGTTTAGACATACATTCTAATCCCAGCAAGAGGCAGAGACAGAGGCTATCCACGCCCGTCACCCGGACTCACCAACAACCGCGTTGAGGCAGTTGCCTGGCGCCGCGCGTCATTCGGCTGCTGGACGCTCGAAGACCGAAGGCTTGTCTTTGGCCTCCTCGGCAACCCGCCGACCCAGGGCAACATAGGTCGGAATGTCATCATCACTGGGTGAACTCATCCGTACCTTGCGGGCCATCGCCGCTTCCAGATAAGGGGCGAGTTCGGTCATTTTCCGCTCCTCACGTTCTGCTTCACGCGCTTTGAACTCCCCCATGACCTCGGCTGCAAATAGTTCCAGCGATTCGCAGATATGCTCGTGTTGGTTCATTCCCGCCTGCTGAATGAAGGTCACCTGATCGACCCCGCACTTTTCGAATTTACGCAGATGTTCACGCAGATCGTCGGGTGTGCCGATCCCACCGCGGCCACCGGTGAGCGCCTCACCCGCGTTCCCCAACTGCTTAAGTACGGAAGGCATGTGGACAGTCTTGAACTCTTTCCAGAGGTCGGTTCGGCCCGGCTTGTGCTCTCCAAAGCCGTACAGGCTGCCGAGGGCAAAACCGAAGAATTCGAACCCCTCCAGACCACGCTCGATGGCGGTATCCCGGTCGTGGTGACACGAGAAACTGGACACCATGCAGATGTTGGCATTGATCGCATGCCCGATCGGGACGCACGCCTCGCTTTTGATGATGTGGTAATACTCATCCACCCAGGTCTGGGCCTCCATTGGATCCACAAATGCAAAGGTGAGTGCACCCATACCGAGACGCGCCGCCATGCGAATAGTCTCGCGTTGCGAGCAGGCAACCCAGATCGGTGGATGCGGACGCTGCACCGGTTTCGGGACGATGTTGCGGCAGGGCATTTCGAAGTACTGGCCTGTGTATCCCGGATAGGGGTCCATGGCCAGCATATTGCAGATCTGCTCCGTCGCTTCGAGGAACATCTTGCGCTTGCTCGCGACGGGAACGCCAAACCCGCCAAGCTCGAGTACCGCAGATGATTCGCCGGTACCAAACTCCACGCGGCCCTGAGAGACGAGATCGAGCGTCGCAATCACCTCCGCGGTCCGTGCCGGGTGGTTGTACTGGGGAATGACCTGGCGGATCCCGTGACCGAGGCGAATGTTTTTCGTGCGCTGAGAGCAGGCCGCCAGAAATACTTCGGGAGCGGATGAGTGGGAATATTCTTCAAGAAAATGGTGTTCTACCTCCCAGGCAAAGTCGATGCCAAGCTTGTCCGCAAGCTCTACCTGATCCAGGGCATCCAGGAACAGTTTCTGTTCGGCGCCATCGGTCCATGGCCGAGGCAACTGGTGCTCATAGAAAATCCCGAACTTCATCGTATTAAACCCCTCAACGCGCTCTTCGCCGCGAAGCCTGGTGGCCGAAACCTCGCTCTATGAAATTGACAACCTCTTCAATCACCTCATCGACATCGAGTTGCTTGCGACCGGCAAAAATCATTGCGTGGCGCATGAACCCGCTGATTCCCTGGCTCAACAGTGAAAGTGACCACTCACTACGCTCACCACCGCTCAGGAACTCGGCGCCGATAGCGAGTGACAAAAAATCACTGATGCGATCGTAGATGCGCCAGGCATCATCGTTGTTGGGTGCGATCATCACCGGATCTAAGAACGCCGCCTGCAGCACGCCCGAGTGTTCGCTGCCATATTTGATCATCGTGCGCAGGATCACTTCGAGCCGCGACCGGAGGCCGATGACACCCTCGAGGTTCTCTTCAAAGCGCACCGCCAGCTCATCCTGGACCTGCTCGGCAAAGGCCAGAAACACCGCTTCCTTGTCCTGGAAGTGCAGATAAAACGTGCCGTTGGCAACCCCGGCCGCACGGGCAATGTCCTGGGGCCGGGTGGCGTCGTAACCGTTGTCGACAAACAACCGTCGCGCCGCTTCGAGCAGCTTCTTGTTGCTCACCTTTCGACGCCTGGCCTGACCGTCACCTTGTGTCAGCAACGCACAATTTCCTAAAAATGACAATCTGTCATATTTTGCGACTCTCGCGTGGCTATTGCAACCAGGGCAATCCGCTCGTCTCGATTATCAATCCAAAAATGTCACTCGAACGTTCGTTCTGCTATCATTGATCCATGGCGAAGACTGCTAGCATGCGAGATACCCTCCTTGAACAGCTTGTGCCGGTTTTTCGTGAACAAGGCTACGCGGGTGCGACCCTGGTACAGCTCGCCGCAGCCACCGGACTCGGCAAAGCGAGCCTCTACCACCACTTTCCCGGCGGCAAAGCCGAAATGGCTGCGGTGTTATTGCGAAAATCCGTAGCCGATCTGCAAAAGCGCGCCTTTGCCCATCTCACCCGCACCAAACAAGCCCCCACTGAACGTCTGCGAGCTTTCATCGACGGCTTCAGCGACTACGTTGCCGAGGGCGCAGGCCACTGCCTGGTAGCGGTATTTGCCCAGGGGCCTGCAGCCGGCGTTCATGGAGATCTCATCAACAACCAGTTTGTGGACTGGCGTAATACCCTGATCGCGGTGTTCGAGGAGCTTGGTGAAAAACGTAAACGCGCCCGGCGTTCCGCGGATCAGCTCATCGATGAGCTTTATGGCGGCTTGCTGACAGCTAAGCTGCTCGGGGACCCGGAGCACTTCACACGGTGTGTAAAACGCATCAAGAAGGCGCTCGGTTAACGCAGCAACGTATGGAGCTTTTTCACCCAGCCGATTAATCGTTCGGGCGCATTTTTACGCCGCCAACTGCCAGCCGCAAACTTGCTGGCTTCATTGAGCGTTGGGTAGATGTGGATGGTAGCCATGATTTTCTTCAAACCCAGGCCGTGGGTCATGGCCAGGACAAGTTCACCAATCAACTCCCCCGCGTGGGCACCAACGATCGTCGCTCCCAGGATCCGATCTTTGCCTCTGGGTGTGATCACCTTGACCCAACCCTGAGCCGTGCCATCGACGATGGCGCGATCCAGATCGTCCAGGTCGTAACGCACTACATCTACCGGCAAACCTCGAGCGAGCGCTTCGGTTTCGGATAGTCCGACCCGGGCCACTTCCGGATCGGTGTAGGTTGCCCAGGGGACCACGGAATAGTTGGCTTTGAACTTCCAGAACATTCCGAACATTGCGTTCACGGCAGCAAACCAGGCTTGATGTGATGCCATATGAGTGAACTGATAGGGACCGATGAGATCTCCGCACGCGAAAATATTCTTAACATCCGTACGCAGATAGGCATCCACGGGTATTGTTCCGTCTTCGGCTGTAGTCAGCCCCACAGCCTCGAGATCGAGGCTTTCCGTGTGTGCCCGGCGACCGACCGCCACCAGGATACGATCGAATTCGACCGACACCTCACCGTTTTCGGTCTCGGCGAATAAACAATTACCGCTAACACGCGTCGCCTTGTGTCCGAGCCGCACGTCCACACCTTCGCTCTTCAGGACATCCGCGATGAACGTCGAGGCATCGGGGTCTTCGCGAGGCAGTAGCGCGCGCTCCATATCCATCAATGTCACCCGGGAACCGAGACGCGAAAAGCTCTGCGCCAACTCGCAGCCGATGGGTCCACCGCCAAGAACGAGCAAACGTTGCGGCAGCGTTTGAAGTTCCCACAGATTATCGGAAGTCAGTGGGCTGGCCGATTTGAGGCCCTCGATGGGCGGCACCACGGGAACCGCTCCGGTTGCCAGAACGATGTTTCGGGTGCTCAAGACCTTTGAGCCCACGCGAACGTGGTGTTTGTCCAGAAGGCGCGCCTCCCCCATCACGCAATTGACGCCAAGCTCCGTGTAGCGCGCGACCGAATCTTTAGGCTCGATGGTTCGAATCGCACTGTGTATGCGGGCCATCACCTTCGCAAAGTCGACCTCTGGCTCATGCGACGCCAAACCGTACTGCTCAGCATTGTTATGGTAATGGGCGATTTTCGCTGAGCGAATCAATGCCTTACTCGGGATACAGCCCGTGTTCAGACAGTCGCCACCCATCTTGTGTTTCTCCACCAGAGTGACGCGGGCGCGTACGGTCGCGGCGATTAACGCGGTAACGAGGCCCGCCGAACCGGCTCCGATGACCACGAGATTGTTGTCATATTTTTTCATGATCGAGTGCGCGCGCGCCGCAGCCATACAAGGCTCTTTTTTGCGAGCAGAGGAAACAGCCCCAACAACGACAATGCCGCGATCAGGCCTGGACTCAATATTCCCGACAGACTTTCAATGGCAGCCAACTGGGTGCCGGCAAAAACGATGACCAAGGTACCTGCCAACATACCGATCTGGCTTACCCAGTAAAACTGCCACAGCGAAATCCGAGTCAGTCCCATCACCAGATTCACCATGAAAAACGGGAACAGGGGCACCATCCTGAGGCTGAACAGATAATAACCGCCATCATCGGCAAATCCCTGATTTACGGTCAGCAACTGCGCCGCGAACCGTGTCTGCACCCAATCGCGCAACACCGTTCGTGACACCAACATGGCAAGGGTCGCACCAACCGTGCTCGCAAACGAAACCAGTAAAAAACCCCAATGCAGGCCGAAGACAGCACCACCGGCAAGCGACATGACCAGTGCCCCCGGGACCGACAGCGCGGTAGCCAGTACATAGCCGAGGAAATAACTCACAGAACTCACAACCGGGTTGCCTTCGACGTAAAGAACGATTTCACCGCGAACTTGCTGCAAGTAGCCGAGATTCAGGTATTCCTGACCATCGAGCAGAAAAAATGACGCCATCAGTCCGCCAGCGAGGATTGTGAGCGCGACTTTACCTTTGGCGTTCATGGCAAGCTTCAGTACCATTGTTCTTTTACGAAATCAGGATCTCATCATGGCGCGCAGTTTCCCCCTGACTCGCTTGAGACGCAATCGTACCTGGGACTTCTCACGGCGTCTGGTACGGGAAACCGTGTTGACCGTGGATGACCTGATTTATCCGGTATTTATCGTTGCAGGCAGTAACCAACGTCAACCCGTGGATTCGATGCCCGGGGTAGAACGACTCTCCATCGACAACCTGCTGAGCGTTGCCGAGGAGATCGCAAAGCTCGGGGTACCCGCCATCGCCCTGTTCCCCAACCTCGATCCGGCCCTGCGCAGCCTCGAAGGTGAGGAGGCCTGGAACCCCGACGGGTTGATTCCCCGGGCAGTCAGCGCGCTCAAGGAAGCCGTGCCCGAACTCGGGGTCATGACCGATGCCGCCCTCGATCCCTACACGACCCACGGTCAGGACGGTATCGTCGACGACGATGGCTACGTACTGAACGACGTCACCGTCGCAGCACTTTGTCGACAGGCCGAGGTCTGTGCACACGCTGGCAGCGATGTGATTGCACCTTCCGACATGATGGACGGCCGGGTCGGGGCGATCCGACGAGCGCTCGATGAAGCACACCAGGGCAATACGCTGATCATGGCCTACTCAGCCAAATACGCTTCGGCATATTACGGGCCGTTCCGCGACGCGGTCGGATCTTCCTCCATGCTCGGCAGCGCCAACAAGTTCACCTATCAGATCGATCCGGCCAACAGCAACGAAGCGCTGCACGAGATCGCTCTCGATCTCGATGAAGGGGCGGACATGGTCATGGTAAAACCCGGCATGCCGTACCTCGACATCGTCAGGCGGGTGAAAGACGAATTCAAAGTGCCAACGTTCGTTTATCAGGTCAGCGGTGAATATGCCATGCACATGGCGGCAATTGAAAACGGCTGGTTACCTGATTCGGTGATCAGGGAATCGTTGTTGTGTCTGAAGCGCGGTGGCGCGGACGGAATTCTGACCTATTTCGCCCTGCGTATCGCCAGAGAACTATCATCGAATCGGTAAGTTCAGACGCTGTGCGCCGGTTTTGCGGTTAGCCCGGCAACTCGTGATAGACTCAATCGCTAACGACACTTGGAGAGATAGATGAGCGATGCCATCGTTTACACCTCGGATGCGGAGTTCGACGCCGACGTTCTCCAATCGGACAAACCGGTCCTTGTCGACTATTGGGCCGAGTGGTGTGGACCGTGCAAAATGATTGCGCCCATCCTCGAAGAGATCGCAACCGAGTACAGTGACCGGATCAAGGTATGCAAGTTGGACATCGATGCCAACCAGGATGTGCCGCCTCGATACGGGATTCGCGGCATTCCGACTCTCATGTTATTCAAGAACGGCGAAGTCGAGGCCACCAAGGTTGGCGCCATATCCAAGTCACAACTGGCGGCGTTCCTCGACAGCAATATCTGATTTTCTTACCGTTCGGGCCTGAGCGTCCGTTAATCGGCAGTTGACACCCGGCTATCGTTTAAAGCACAGTTAGCTGGCAGGCTCGCTTGACGCGTGGTTGCAAAACACTAGACTAGGGGCAATCCTAATTCGCTTGTGGTAGCAACCTGCTACCTTCTACCGCCGAATCCTTGCGCCTCGACAAGCTAACCACAACCAAGATTCTCGGCTCCTAAGTCTGCAAATCAACACCTGCTAACCAACTTGAAAGGCCATGAACCTAACAGATCTGAAACGCAAACTCCCCGGTGACCTCATTGACATGGCTCGGGACATGGGTCTCGATAACCTCGCGCGCGCGCGCAAACAGGAAATCATAGCCGCCATCGTCCGCAAACAGGCGAAAAACGGCGAAGACATCTTCGGTGACGGAACTCTGGAAATTCTCCAGGATGGCTTCGGCTTCCTGCGCTCGGCGGACAGCTCCTATCTCGCAGGACCCGACGACATCTACGTTTCCCCGAGCCAGATCCGCCGCTTCAACCTGCGTACCGGCGACAGCATTGCCGGGAAGGTCCGTCCTCCGAAGGATGGCGAACGCTATTTCGCGCTGCTCAAGGTCGATGAGATCAACTTCAGCGATCCCAACTCCAAAACACACAAGATACTGTTCGAGAACTTGACGCCGCTGTTCCCTGATCAGCGCCTGGTTCTGGAGCGTGGCAACGGCAGTACCGAAGACCTTACCTCACGGATCATCGATTTGATCTGTCCCGTCGGTAAAGGCCAACGGGGATTGATAGTCTCTCCGCCCAAAGCCGGTAAAACGCTGGTGTTGCAGAATATCGCTCAATCGATTTCAGCAAACAATCCTGAAATCATACTCATCGTGCTGCTCATCGACGAACGGCCCGAAGAGGTTACCGATATGAAACGCTCGGTACGCGCCGAAGTGGTTGCCAGCACGTTCGATGAGCCTCCGTCACGCCACGTACAGGTCACCGAGATGGTGATCGAAAAGGCAAAACGGCTGGTGGAGCATCAGAAGGACGTGGTCATCCTGCTGGATTCCATTACCCGACTCGCCCGCGCCTACAACACCATCGTACCGTCTTCCGGCAAGGTGCTCAGCGGTGGCGTAGATGCTCACGCGCTCGAGCGTCCGAAACGTTTCTTCGGCGCCGCACGCAACATCGAAGAAGGTGGCAGCCTCAGCATCATCGCAACCGCGTTGGTCGACACCGGTTCGAAAATGGACGAAGTCATCTACGAGGAATTCAAAGGCACGGGGAACATGGAGTTACATCTGGAACGAAAGATCGCCGAGAAGAGAGTGTACCCGGCGATCAACATCCGTCGTTCCGCTACTCGCCGTGAGGAACTCCTGATGGGCGAGTCGGAGCTGCAACGAGTGTGGATTCTGCGGAAATTGCTCCACGACATGGACGACATCGGTGCTATCGAGTTCATGCTCGATAGGCTGAAAGACACGAAAACCAACGAAGAGTTCTTTGCATCGATGAAAGGTAAATAGGCGGCAAGCGAAGTTTTCCATGCCGGTAAGGTCGGATACGTGACCACCCCTGATCCTACCGACGCCATGCTCGTGTCTGTCACCGATACCCGGGTGCAGACGCTTACCTTACGAGTATCGACAAAATTCCGTTTTCAAGCAGGGCAATATCTCAAGATCGTGCACGGAAGCGGTGCACTCATTCCCCTGTCGATCGCGACGGCACCCCATCGGTTACCGGAATTACACCTTCACTATCAATCCACCTCCGCCCCCGAGGCCAGATTAATTGACGAAATGCTCGCCGCCCGCAAGCAGGGCTCTGGCGAATTCAAATTATGCGGTCCTTTCGGCGATGTCATATTGGGCAGCGTGCAACACGAGCCTCTGCTGTTGATAGCCGGCGGTACCGGTGCTGCCCAGGCCGCTGGTTTTATCGATCAGATGGCGATATCCCCACCCGAACACAAAGTGACTGTGCTGCTTTGTGCTGACACGGACGCCGATCTGTATTTACGTGCTTGGCTCGACGACCTGGACGCGCCCTGGCTCGAAGCCGTATTTATCGCGGACGCTCGTCGTACGCCGGACAATCGGAGCCTGATCTGGCTCGAAACCCAGGCGGAAACACTCAACGATCACAGAATCGTGCTGTCTGGCAGCCCCGGCTTCGTGTACGCCGCAGCCGATACGCTGACCAGGTCCGGGATAGCCGAGTCAGCCCTGGAATCAGACGTATTCGCGTACTCGAACCACCCTGATACTTAGCATCGGCGAATTCACCCGTGCCCGAAGCGCTTACGCGCCGCCTGCCTGAACCTTGTTGTCGGACCTCTTCTCCGGCTGGGGAAGCTCAGGCAGCTCAGCCAACGCCTGACTCAGGTACTCACCGCCTCGAGTCACGTCTCCCAGCGCAACGCACAGCCGACCGAGTTCGCCATAGACCGCGTGGGTACGCAGTAGTCTCAAGCTGACCTCGAAGTACTCACGAGCTTTTGCCCATTGCTGGTTCATCAAACACACTCGACCAAGACAGAGCAGCAATCCGGGGTCGTTCGGGCGCGCCTTCAACCATCCTTCTGCAACAACGAGTTGTCGCGCTACATCGTTGGACGCGATTCGGCCATAGAGCTCAACGAGCGCTTCCTCCCAGGTATGCTCGAGCGTCGCGCGCACTACCGCTTCGGCCTCCTCCAGACTGCCCTCGGCAAGCAGCCTTCGTGCATAGGGCAATACCAGGGCGGTGCTACGGCGCAATTCCTTTGGGACAGATCGGAAGACCCCTTCAACATCGGATTTTTCGTCTTTGAGTCGGTGGGTCAGGCAAGCAACTGCAGCCGATCAAGCTCGTGGGTGTTTAGCGTTTTGGTTTTCTTCAGTCCCGGAATCATCTCGACCAAGGCCCCCCATTCATGCAGCTCTTCGTAACAACTTGCCAACATCGTCAAAACCAATTTGTGTCTGGGTGCCTCAGAACGCAACTGCAGCAGTGTTGCGAGACACTGTTCCCATTGACCGATGGACATCTGCAGTTGAGCCTGGGTCAAGGCCACGGCAAATCGAGAGCCGGGCGTGGTTTCGTGCGCCTTGCGAAGTAGCTCGTCACGACCTTCCACATCACTCAATTCGTGCGCGGCACGCGCTGCATTGAGATAATTGATCAGCGGAGAGCGCACTTCCGTCGCTGCCGCGACGAGCAGTTTTTTCGCCTCTGCCCACTGCCCTTCCGCCATCAACAACAAGCCCTGTACGGTTTGCTGGCGAGCAACACGAACCTTACGCCGTCTGTTCCACGTGCCGAAGTTACCGCCACCCCGCAGGAGTCGGGTACTTAAATAAACAGCAAAACGAATGAGGAAATACAGTCCGGACAAAATCAACACGGCGAACCAGAGGCTGGTTTCTATCGCAAAGTCATCGTAGGAAACAAGGACATAACCGGCATCCCGAACAACCAGCGTGCCGACCAAGCCTCCCAACACCACGGCGATTCCGAGCAGGAGCAATCCGAGCTTCATTGCGGTCCCCGACGTGCTGCTTTGAGCGCTGTGAGTGAACCGGAAATATCCGGCAGGGTCAGATTCAGCTCCACCTCGGCCAACCCCTCAAGCTCGGCAAGGAGTCGTCGAGTGCTGTACTCATCCGTCGCAAGAAACTCGACAATCCACTCTCGGGCGGTTGCAATACTCTGCTCGAAGACCACCTGCTGTCGCCGCAACGCGGCAAGCTGAGCCCGCTCCAACATCAATCTCAGATTGAGTTCGAGGTACACGGCTTCTTCGGGTGCAAGCAGTGGCTTGTGCCCACCTTCCAGGCGCCGGAAACGCAAATAGCTGGCGAATTGGGCTCTCAATCCTTCAACCAAGCCAACTTCTTGTGCGGTTTCAGAATCTTCGTCCTTGATGAGCAGATACTCGGGAACTTGCAACGGCAACTTGACGATTTCACCTTTTACCGCTTCGAGACGCAGATAGATTCCCTGCAGATCGTTATCGCGAACCGCTCCCAGAGCAAGCATCTCATCTGCAAGCTGAGCACGCACTTCATAGAAACCAAAGTCATCGATCTCGAGCAATATTTGATCAGCCCCCCGCAACAACTCCAACGCCGCCGTAACATCCCGCTCCATGAGCAGGCGGTGATTGGCTATCCGCAGCAGGTATTCCGCCTCGGCAAGCTTCCACACGCGCGGTGGTGGCGGCGCCTGACTCGACACCGTATTGAGTGCATCGATCAAACTGGTTTCGAGAACCGCGAGTCGTCGAACCTGCTCGGCCTGGAACGTTTCGAGCGCGGCGGGTTGCTCCGTCTGCATCTGCCGTAACTGTTCGACAACGCTCGAACCATTCGATTCGAGCCCAGTGATACGCTGTTCGAGGGCTGTCAACGGATTCAGGTATATGAAGAGATAGTATAGATACGCTCCCCCCGACAAAGCCGTTAGCGCCATCAGGAAGCTCACCCCGGCAAGGAACCTACCCCGTGGTTTGATCGCAGGCTCGAGTTTTTCAAACGAGGTTGAGCCTGTGGATTTTGAATTACTGACCGAACTTGATTTCTCGTCGGTCAAAGAACGATCTTCCGAATCTTGTTCCATGGTCAACGCCTCCGGGTGTGTGCGCCTCTAAGCTATTCTACGTGTCGCTAATACCAGCCAAGCCGCGTAACACCGCATCGCTGTCGGCCCCCGCACAATCATGCACGTTTGGAAGGCCCAGCGTCCTGCCTTTCAAGGCGACCCGCTCGGACGGAACGAGTACGGGCACATTGGCATTTCCGTTGGCAAGCAGCCATAAACGGGCGGCGTTTTCGAATCCATCGCCACTCGATACCGCAATCATGTCCACTTTACTCAGCTGGCTGCACTGTTCCGGCAACAGTCTGTCGAGCGCGACTCGTCGATAAACCGAGAACTCCTCAACTTTGGCACCGCGTGAGGCAAGTTCGCGTGCCAGCAGATCACGCCCGGACAACCCGGCCACCAGCAGGATTCGCTTGCCGCGTACTGCGGTCAACTCCGGTAATTCAAGCAGACCCACCGAGGAATGAAGCAGCGGAACCGTGGCTTGTGCTCCCAATTCGGCCAGTACCGCAGCGGTTCGATCGCCCACAGCCAGGACCACCGAACCATCGATTCCGATCTTCTTTGCCCCGAGAATCGCCGCATGTTCCGATAAAAACACCACCGTGTCGAAGCGGGTTGGTGGCATGACGGCGATCGCCTCGATCACGAGCACCGGAGCCACCAGCACGTCCACCCCACGACGTCGCAAGTCGGCAGCCAGACGACCGGCGCCAGGTTGGGTTCGCGTGATCCAGACACGCAACCTAATATCCCGGCTTATCGGTAGTCATGGGAGGCTCTGCAACAGTTCCAGCCCGCCCTGGTCGGTCAGGCTCGCAACCACCTCGCGTACCAAGGTATCCACCTGGGTGCCTGACGCTTTGGCCCGAAGAACCTTGGCGCCATCCGGAGTAGCCAACACGGCCCGCAACGTGATCTGACCATCGACAATCGTCGCGTGAGCGCCGAGCGGCGCGGAACAATCCGCCCCAAGACCGGCACTGACTCCCCGTTCCGCCATCACGCAAGCACGAACATCAACATCGTCCAGTGGTGACAACAGTTCGATCAAGGCCGCATCATCCGACAAACACTCGACTCCAAGTGCTCCCTGCCCACCGGCGGGTAGACAGATGTTGGTGTCGAAATATTCCGTGACGCGCGCTTCGAGCCCCAAGCGCTTGAGTCCGGCGCTCGCCAGTAGCAGTGCATCGTATTCACCACTATCGAGCTTATTGAGGCGTGTATTGACGTTCCCGCGTACCGGACAAATCTCAATATCACTCCTGAGCACGTGTATTTGCGCCTGACGGCGAAGGCTCGACGAGCCGACTCGAGCCCCCTCACGCAACTCGGACAACTTCTCCCCATTGCGACTGACGAGTACGTCGCGGGGGTCCTCTCGAAACGCAATAACAGCGAGCGAAAATTCCTCAGCCAGCAAGGCGGGAACATCCTTCATCGAATGCACTGCAAGCTGTGCGGTTCCCGCAAGTAGCGCGGCTTCGAGTTCTTTGATGAATAAACCCTTACCACCAACTTCAGCAAGGGGCGCGTGCAACCATCGATCTCCCTTGGTGGTCATACCGAGAAGTCGTACTTCGATACCAGCCAGTACCTTCTCGAGGGCATTTTTGACGAACCCGGCCTGCCACAGAGCGAGCTCGCTCTGTCGCGTGGCAATGATGATGGGGTTATTAGACATTTAACCCTGATGTGACAATAATCCACGGCGCAGACTGCGTACCGCTCGCGTTTTAACAGGCAAACTACGCACTTGCTCGATTTTCACTCAGGTCACATACGGTAGCGTATGCTCCCATCTCGAAAATCTGTGCGAGCACGCATTTTGCCTGTTATAACACGTCTGCGCGCGCACATTATTGTCACATCAGGGTTAAGTGGTTGGCGCTCTCAAAGCGTTTTGATGAACTTCCGCACACCGGCAACATGCCGTCGGCTTATTTCCAGCGTTTCTTCCACGTCCCGCATGCGAATCTTGTAGTGGCCACTATCACGGGCGCGATCCAGACCTTCTATGTAACGCGCCGCAACAAGAGCATTACGATGCACCCGAACGAACAGGTCACCAAACTCCGTTTCCAGTTCTCGCAACGTATCGTCGATAATGATCTCTCCACTACCATGGCGAACCGTGACGTATTTTTGATCTGCTTGAAAGTAGCGGATGTCGTCGATGGAAATGAGCTCAATTCCTCTGCGGGTTCGCGCCACAATGTGCGAGCGGCGTGACTCTCCGTCGTCGGCGAGCGCGGCGAGTTGTGCTTTGTTGACCCGCTGGGCTTTGGCTAACGCCGTTCCGAGGTTTTCCTTTCGTACCGGTTTCAATAGATAGCCGACCGCCTGCAAATCAAACGCTTCCAACGCATGCTCTTCATAGGCCGTGCAGAAGATTACCGCGGGGGGTTCTTCAAACTCGTTGAAGTGGCGGGCGGTTTCCAAGCCGTCCATGCCCGGCATGCGTATATCCAATAACACCAACTCAGGTAACGTCTCAGCCGCCAGCCTTACTGCTTCCACACCATTAGCAGCTTCTCCAACGACCTCGTAGGCATCAAAGTCACTAACCATTCTGACCAATCGATCTCTGGCGAGTTGTTCGTCATCGACAATGAGCACTCTCATGGTTCGTTTACCTCACCGAGCTGATTCGCGAAAGGATACGACAGTGATGTGACATACAGACCGTCCCGAGTGGTCGTGGTGAGCTCGGCCCGTGCTCCATACAACACGTTGAGGCGACTGCGAATATTGCTCAGCGCCATCTGGTTTCCCTGGCTGCGAGAACGACTTTCGTCAGGGGGAAGCGGGTTGGTGATCTCTACTTTGACCGTTTCGTTTTCGTACCAGAGCCGAACCGAGATGGTGCCCCCGTCCTGCAGAGGTTGTATACCGTGATAAATCGCATTTTCCAACAGAGGTTGCAAAGTGAGGAGTGGAATTTTCACGACCTGGCTGGTCTGCTCTACATCCCAAGTCAGCTTCAACCGATCCCCAAGGCGCAACGACTCAATACGTACATATCGCTCACAAAGATCGAGCTCTTCGGTAAGCGGCACCTGGTTACCCGCGTCATTCAGGCTGGCGCGAAACAACTCCGAAAGATCCTCCACCACGGATTCCGCGGTCTCCGGGTCCGTTGCGATCAAACTCGCAATGATGTTCATGCTGTTAAATAGAAAGTGCGGTCGAATTCGTGACTGCAACGCTTGAATACGGGACTGAAGCTCGGACTGCTCTTGCTCGCGGAGTTGCTGCTGAACATAAAAGTAGCGCAGCGCCAGGGCAGAAATAATTCCCGAAATCACCAACTGACCCACAATCGTGGAGAGATCGATTCCTCTGTCCAAGGATCCGACAAGGACGCGATCCGCAACTATGCCAACCACCAAGGTGATGATCAGGATTAACAAAAATGCCAACACGGCACCCGCAACCAGCCCAAATCTGGCGAGCCACGCGCGTGACCAGCAAAGCACGCCCGCACTAGCCAGAGCCACCCATTGCACAAACAGCGACATCAGGGAGAATCGCGCCCAGCTCACCTCTCCACCGGCAAATAATAGAACTAAAACCAGCAACTCACCGATGAGCACCAGCAGAGAAATCGCCGCCGCGTTACAGAGTTCGGGGACGATGAACTGTGATGGTCTCGCCAACCGGTTCATTTCCGGCATCGAGCCCCGCAATTGATTGCTATAATCCGCCATCTTAACGGGAAATCCTTACACCATGAGCCAAGATTCTAAACCTTGGGGCGGCCGGTTCAGCGAAGCCACCGATCAATTCGTGGAGAGTTTCACGGCATCGGTGACCTTTGATCAGCGCCTGTACCGTCACGATATCCGCGGCTCAATCGCCCATGCCAACATGCTCGCTAAAGTTGGCGTGCTTAAACCCGATGAGCGCACGCGTATCGTATCGGGATTGCAATCGATTCACAAAGAGATCGACGATGGAGAATTCACCTGGCGGGTGGATCTCGAAGACGTTCACATGAATATCGAAGCGCGGCTGATCGACCTGACCGGAGAAGTCGGCAAAAAACTGCATACCGGCCGATCCCGCAACGATCAGGTAGCAACGGATCTGCGGCTATACCTGAGAGACGCCATCGACGACCTGCAGGGGCGCACAGGGCAACTACTGAATGTCATCCTCGACCAGGCACAACAGCATCCGGAAACCATCATGCCCGGATTCACCCATTTGCAAACGGCACAGCCCATTACTTTCGGACACCATCTATTGGCCTGGTTCGAGATGCTGCTGCGCGATAGCGAACGGCTCGAGGATTGTCGACGGCGTGTGAACGTATTACCACTGGGTAGTGCCGCGCTCGCGGGAACCACCTTCCCCATCAACCGCCAACTCGTCGCCGAGGAGCTTGGGTTCGACGCGGTGTCGGAAAATTCGCTGGATGCCGTGAGCGACAGAGACTTCGCAATAGAATTCTGCGCTGTCGCGAGCCTCATGATGAATCACATGTCCAGGTGGTCTGAAGAGCTCGTCTTATGGAACTCACAACAGTTTGCCTTCATCGAGTTACCCGACCGGTTCTGCACCGGCTCGAGCATCATGCCGCAGAAAAAAAACCCCGATGTACCCGAACTTGTGCGTGGTAAGACGGGCAGGGTGATTGGCCACCTGGTGGCCTTGCTGACATTGATGAAAGCACAACCGCTCGCCTACAACAAAGACAACCAGGAGGATAAGGAACCACTTTTCGACAGCATCGACACGCTGCGGGACGTACTGATCGCCATGACCGGCCTCATTGGCGCCATGAAACCCAATACCGACGCCATGCGCAAGGCGGCAAACGACGGCTTCGCTACGGCAACGGATCTGGCCGACTATCTGGTGCGCAAGGATATGCCATTTCGCGACGCTCACGAGGCGGTGGGGCGAACGGTCGCTTACGCCATCGATGAGCAAAAAAGCCTCGATGAACTCACCCTGGAAGAGCTTCGCAAGTTCAGCACAGAGGCGGTCGACGATTCCGTTTTCGACGTGCTGACGCTCGAAGGCTCGGTGCGCTCCCGCAATCACTTCGGTGGCACCAGTCCAGAACAGGTTCGCGCAGCTATCGCTCGAGCCCGAAAACGCATAAAAGTGTGATTGGTGCCGTGCCTATTCGTGAACGTTTTGCATGCAAAACGTTCACGAATAGGCACGGCACCAATCACACTTTTATGCGTTTTCGGGCTCGAGCGA
>SMVA01377168.1_pt1 | contig 17070 bp, 19 predicted proteins | sample 2456451 | NCBI WGS metagenome assembly SMVA01 (sample SAMN11095933, study PRJNA526329) | marine sediment metagenome | biome: Marine sediment; feature: Surficial sediment; material: Deep marine sediment; isolation source: Hadal surficial sediment | place: Pacific Ocean | collected 2014-05 | depth...
TAGGCATGGTGCAGTGGCGCATTCGTGCCCGGCACGATATCGTCCAGATTGATATACGCCGAGGCAAAATCGGCGCAGTGGCCGTGGTTGCGGTAGCCATACCAGTAGTCCCAGCTACCGACGATGCCGATCGGATCGATAAACGTCATTTCGATCCGGGCCGGGTTCGTGGCGGCACTCTTATAGGCTTCGCAGAGCGGATCCAGGACATACGCTCCCGCGCTGTGCGAGATCAGGCGCAGCGACGAAAGCTCGGCCAGGCCAGCGAGTTCGTGCCCGAGCGCGCGGCCGATGACGGGTGCGTGGACCGACGCGCGCATGCGATCGTCCGAATAGGGCGACCAGACGTACCGGCGCACGAGCGCGCCGTCCGCGTTCGCGACACCCGCCGCAATACGTTGCGTGATTTCGATGAGCAGCGGTTCGTCGCGGCCACCGCTGCCGTGGAACAACAAGACGACACTCGCGGTGTCGGCCGGAAAATCCAACGGCACAATGTCTGCGTTCGAGGGATAACGTGCGTAGATCTCGAGTGCGAGCGCGCAGGCGAAAACAATGCCAAACGCCTGCAGCCCCCTGCGTCGCCATTTTGAACTGGCCATGTCCGCGATATTCGCACACTCCCGGGGGCCGGCGCATTCCATGGTAGTATCTGCGGCACGGTCTTGTCGGGGTGCCCGCCGTTATGCGGTCGGCTGAGATCAGCAGCTGCTGAATCCCGTGGAACCTGATCAGGTTAACGCCTGCGTAGGAAACAAGATGATTTGCGCAAAGAACCGGTAACGTCGCTGCATCGCGTTCCTCACCTGGTCGGTTTCCCGTGGCTAAAGGCCATGCGCGAGACCCCTCGTAAACCAAAGGCAGACCCATATATAAAGAGGTACATGCAATGCGCGAGAACGCCGTCAGTAAACTCAGCCACGTCGCGAAAGTCGACGATCTTTCTCTCGGCCCCCTGTCGGGGTCACGCAAAGTCTATGTCCAGGGCAGCCGCCCGGATATTCGGGTGCCGATGCGCGAGATTGAGTTGACGCCGACCCGCCTGCAGGACGGCTCGACTGAAGCAAATGCGCCGGTGCGGGTCTACGATACCTCTGGTCCATACACGGATACGAGCGTTGAGATCGACGTGCGCCGTGGTCTGGTGGGCATGCGCCGGCCGTGGATCGAAGACCGCGGCGATACTCAGGTACTCGATGACTTCAGTTCCGAATACGCGCAGCAGCGTGAGCGGAATGAAGCACTCGACCAGTTGCGATTCGATTCGCGGCGCCGGCCTCGGCGCGCGTGCTCAGGTCGCAATGTCTCTCAGTTGTACTACGCGCGGCGCGGCATCGTCACGCCCGAGATGGAGTTCATCGCCCTGCGCGAAAATCTGAGCCCGGAATTCGTGCGTGCCGAAGTCGCGGCTGGCCGAGCGATCATCCCGGCGAATATCAATCACCCTGAACTCGAGCCGATGATCATCGGCCGGAATTTTCACGTGAAGGTCAATGCCAATATCGGCAACTCGGCCGTGACGTCCTCGATCGAGGAAGAGGTCGAGAAGATGGTCTGGGCCACACGCTGGGGTGCGGATACCGTCATGGACCTGTCGACCGGCAAGCATATTCACGAAACGCGCGAATGGATCATTCGCAACTCGCCTGTGCCGATTGGCACCGTGCCGATCTACCAGGCGCTTGAGAAAACCAACGGCGTGCCCGAGGATCTGACATTCGAAATTTTCCGCGATACGCTGATCGAGCAGGCCGAGCAGGGGGTGGACTATTTCACGATCCATGCGGGCGTGCTGCTGCGTTACGTGCCCATGACGGCGAGTCGCATGACGGGCATCGTGTCGCGCGGTGGCGCGATCATGGCGAAGTGGTGCCTCGCGCATCACGAGGAGAATTTCCTCTATACGCATTTCGAGGATATCTGCGAAATCATGAAGGCCTACGACGTGTCGTTTTCGCTGGGTGACGGGCTGCGGCCCGGGTCGATCGCCGACGCCAATGACGAGGCGCAGTTCAGCGAATTGAAAACCCTCGGCGAGCTCACGCAAATCGCCTGGCAGCACGACGTCCAGACGATGATCGAAGGTCCAGGCCACGTACCGATGCATTTGATCAAGGAAAACATGGATCTCCAGCTCGAATATTGTGACGAGGCGCCGTTCTATACGCTCGGCCCGCTGACGACCGACATCGCACCGGGCTATGATCACATCACGTCCGGCATCGGCGCGGCCATGATCGGCTGGTTCGGTTGCGCCATGCTCTGTTACGTGACGCCGAAAGAGCATCTTGGCCTGCCGAACAAGGACGATGTCAAACAGGGCATGATCACGTACAAGATTGCCGCGCACGCGGCCGACCTGGGCAAGGGGCATCCGGGCGCGCAGAGCCGCGACGACGCGTTGTCGAGGGCGCGCTTCGAATTTCGCTGGGAGGACCAGTTTAACCTCGGCCTGGATCCGGATACGGCGCGCGCCTACCATGATGAGTCGCTGCCGAAGGACTCGGCGAAGGTCGCGCACTTCTGCTCGATGTGCGGGCCAAAATTCTGTTCCATGCAGATCACGCAGGACGTGCGCGCGTTCGCGGCGGCGCAGGCCGACGAGGCTGCGACCTTGGGCATGAAAGAGAAATCAATAGAATTCAAAGAGTCAGGCAGTAAACTTTATACAAAAGTTTAAGTAAGGGCATGAATATCGGAATCGCCGGCGGGGGGTTACTGGGCCGCTTGATTGCCTGGCGCGCGTTATTGCGTGGCCACACCGTCACGGTTTACGAATCCGGTTCACTGAAGAATTCGCCCGCAGCCGCCCGCACGGCGGCCGGCATGATTGCGCCGCTCAGTGAGGTGGTCGTATCCGAGCGGTTGATCTACGACATGGGTCTGGAATCGATTCGGTTATGGCCCGCCTGGCTGCGGCAACTCGGCGAGGCCGGTGGTCCGCCCGTGACCTATGCGCAAGCAGGTAGCCTGGCCGTTGCCCATGCGCAGGATCGTGCCGAACTTCAACAATTCCACGCAGACCTGTGCCACAAGCTCGGGGAAGACAACGGGTTTCGTTATGTCGATCGGTCCGCCATCGAAGCACTCGAGCCGGATCTCGCTGCCTCCTTCGATACCGGCCTGTTCCTCGAGCAGGAGGCACACATCGACAACCGGGCGTTGCTGGATCGTCTTCTCACCGTGATCGAGGCGCGCGGCGGAATCTGTCATGCGCACCGCCCGGCGATTGTGCAGGGCAACCACATCGTTTCGGAACATCAGGACACCGCGTTCGATTGGGTCATCGATTGCCGGGGCCTGGGCGCCAACGTCGACTGGGCCGGGCTTCGCGGCGTGCGCGGCGAAGTGCTGACGGTCGAATGTCCGGAAGTCCGGCTCGCACGCCCCGTGCGCCTCCTGCATCCGCGTTACAAGCTCTACATCGTGCCGAAGTCGGATCACCGGTACGTCATCGGCGCGACGGAAATCGAAAGCGAGGACCGCTCGCCGATCAGCATTCAATCGATGCTCGAACTCGCGAGTGCGCTGTATACCGTGCATCCGGCCTTTGCCGAGGCCCGCATCGTCGAGACCGATGTCAACCTGCGGCCCGCGTTCATGGACAACCTGCCGCGTGTCGAGTCGGAACCCGGCCTGATCCGGGCCAACGGACTCTATCGTCACGGTTACCTGCTCGCGCCCGTCATCGCGGAGCACGTGCTCGGACTCGTCGAGCAGGACGTCGATCTGCCGTTCGCAACGGAACTCGGCGACGCGGTGGCGGTGGCAGGCGAGGTTGCCGTCCGTGCTTAAGGTCTGCCTGAACGACAGGCTCGTCGAGGTCGCACCGAATACCTCGCTTAAAGACGCGCTGCCTCTTTGGAATGGCAGAGCGGGCGACACGAGCGCATCGGGCCGGCGCTACGTTGTTGCGGTCAACCAAACATTCGTGCCGCGTTCGGAATACGGCACTGTGATCCTGCAGGACGGCGACGAGATTGATCTCGTGCGGCCGGTCTGGGGAGGATGAGTGTGACTGAAGGCTGGTCGATTGATGATATTGCTCTGACGAGTCGCATGCTGCTCGGCACGGCGCTGTATCCGTCGCCGAAAGTCATGCGTGATGCGATTACCGCATCAAATGCCGAGGTCATCACGGTTTCGCTGCGGCGCCAGAATCCGGCCGACCGGGATGGCGATGCGATCTGGACTTATATTCGCGAGTCGGGTTGCCGCTTGCTGCCGAATACGGCCGGCTGTAAGACGGCCGGGGAAGCGATCACCCTGGCCGAAATGTCGCGCGAGATTTTTGAAACGAACTGGATCAAGCTCGAAGTCATCGGCGACGATTACAATTTACAGCCCGATCCGTTCGGGCTCGTCGAGGCCGCTGCGGAACTCGTAAAGCGCGATTTTTTCGTGTTGCCGTATTGTACCGACGATCTCGTGCTTGGCAGGAAGTTGCTCGACGCCGGTTGCGATCTGCTGATGCCGTGGGGGTCACCGATCGGTACGGGTCAGGGACTCCTTAACAAGTACGCGCTACGCGCGCTCAGAGAGCGCCTGCCCGATGCCGTGCTGATTATCGACGCCGGTATCGGCGCGCCTTCCGAGGCCGCCGAGGCCATGGAAATGGGTTTCGACGGAATCCTGTTGAATACGGCCGTCGCCAAGGCGCAGGACCCGGTCCGCATGGCCGGCGCGTTCGCGGGGGCAATCCAAGCGGGCCGTGAGGCACACCTGGCCGGTCTCATGGTCAAGCGGCAGACCGCATCGCCATCGACGCCGACGGTGGGCCAGCCCTTTTGGCACCGGCGCGCGCAATGACCCACCGATGACCAGGGGGATGAGTGCTGAGCGGCCCGTCGTCTGGACCGTCGCGGGTTCGGATTCGAGTGGCGGGGCCGGTATTCAGGCCGACCTGAAGACGTTTTTCGATCTCGGTGTGCACGGTTGCTGCGCCGTGACGGCGATCACGGCGCAGAACTCGACCGGCATCGTATCGAGTTCTGCGGTTGCCGATAACGATCTCGAGGCGCAACTTGCGGCGCTGGCCGGAGATCTGCCGGCCCGCGCAATCAAGATCGGTCAAATGCCGACCTCCACAAGTATCGAGGTGCTGCGCCGCTGCCTGGCCGATTACCGCGGTTTTGTCGTCTGTGATCCCGTGTTCCACGCGAGTACAGGCGCATCGCTCGGCGCCCACGACGTCGCCGAATCCATGCCGCGCCTGTATCCGCATATCTCTTTGTTGACGCCAAATATTCCCGAGGCCGAGCGGCTCACGGGCACGACCATTCGCTCGGCCGACGACATGGTTCGCGCGGTGGCACAGTTGATCGATAAGGGTCTGCCGGCCGTATTGCTGAAAGGCGGTCATGCCGGCGGCGATTGGTGCCAGGATTTTTTCCGGGATGGCGACACGAGTTTCTGGCTCAGCCACCGCCGACAGGCCAGCCCGCACACGCATGGGACCGGCTGCATGCTGTCCTCGGCGATTGCGGCTTTCGTCGCGCATGGCAAAGCGTTGCGTGATGCACTCGTGCTCGCGCACGCCTACCTGCAACAGGGTATCCGCTTGGCCAGACCGCTCGGCACCGGCGCGGGTCCGGTCGTGCAGGCGGGTTGGCCCGATACGCTCGCCGATTTTCCGGAAGTCGCTCAGGTGCCGGACACACACGACCTGCCGGAATTTCCGCCTTGTGACTCGTTTGTACTCGGCCTGTATCCGATCGTCGACTCGGTCGAGTGGCTCGAGAAATTGTTGCCGGCCGGCGTCCGTACGATCCAGTTGCGTGTGAAAGACAAGTCGCTCGAAGTGCTCGATCCACTCGTCGCGCGCGCGGCCGCGCTGGGCCGGAAATATGGCGCGCGGCTGTTCATCAACGATTACTGGGCGCTCGCGATCAAGCACGGCGCGTATGGCGTGCACCTCGGACAGGAGGATCTCGCCGCGGCCGATCTCGATGCGATTCGCGGGGCCGGTTTGCGCCTTGGCATCAGTACCCACAGCGAATACGAATGGGCACGGGCCGTGACCTGCAAGCCAAGCTATATCGCGCTCGGCACGGTCTACCCGACGAACACCAAGCCCGCGATTCTGATCGGCACCGAAAACCTGCATCGGTGGGTACCGATCCTGCAGAACGATTATCCGCTGACGGCGATCGGCGGCATCAAGGCCGCGAATATTGAGGCGGTGCTCGCCACCGGCATTCGCTCCATCGCGGTGGCGACGGCGATCACCGAGGCCGAGGATTATCTCGCGGTGACCCGGGAACTCAGCCGGGCGATCGCGGCGTGACGCCGAAGTGAACAGACCGAGATGATGCGGCATCACCGGCAGCAGCTCGAGCCGGTGATCGCCAATTAACTTAATCGCACGCCGCCGCCGCCGCTGAATTGTAAGGCCCCCGAGTTTGTTTGGCTGCAGCTGCGGGCGAGCGGGCCGGGCTGGGCGCCATCGGTCCCAGCACGCGAATCGGTTACAATGTCCTAGAGCCTTAAAAATCAAAAGAATACGCTGACTAGTTTATCCATGACCCGAATAAGCGAGTTACCCATTGCCGCGTCCGAGCAGTCGGAAATCGGCGCTGACGATGTTGTGCTGGCGCAGTTGACCGGTTCGCCGAGTCTCGCGCCGGGTATTCTCATCGATCGGCGCCAGCAGGGCTGCCGGCGGAGTCGTTCCATGGCCTCCCTGATCCGGGGTAACACGAAACCGCGCCGGCGCCTGAGCCGGCGGGCCGGTGATCACAATTCCCTGTTGCTGGACTGGTACCCGCCGAAGATGTTGTACCTGGCGCTCGGCATCCTGTTGCTGAGTTGCACCGACGCGCTGTTCACGCTGAATTTGCTCGCGCTCGGTGCCGAGGAAGTGAATGTCCTCATGTTGGCGCTGCTGGAAAGCAGCGTGGATTTGTTTGTCGGCGTGAAAATCACTTTAACGGCTATTTCAGTCGTCATTCTGGTGGTACTCGCGCAGCAGCGATTCATGGGCTGGTTCCGCGTGATCCGGGTCATGCAGGCGGCCTGCATCGGCTATGTCGTACTGATTGCCTACGAAATTTACCTGCTGCGCATGATCATGATCTGGTGATCGACATTCTTCGACGAAAAATTGGCGCGAACCTCGACTAATTAATTCCCGCCCGGTCCGGTCCCGGATCTCACACGGCGGCGCTTTCGGGTATTATTGCGCTGTTGTTGTCGAGGAGTGCGAGGATGAGAATCGTTCTATCCATGATCGGTATGGCGCTGTGCTGTGCGCCAGCCGCGGCTGATTCCATTGATCTGAGCTTTAACAGTGACGCAGTGCGCCTGCTGTATATCCACGAGTTCCAGGCGAATAAGCTGAACCTCGATGCCGGATGGCTGTACAACAAGGATACCGGTAATGTGCTTCATGTCGGCTTGCACTTGGCCGATGTCGCATCGGGTGGCGCGAACCCCGTCACGGCCGGTCTCGGCGCGCGACTGGTTTACACCGACGGCGACCGCAGTAATCAGAAGGGATTCGCGGTCCCGATCGGCGGTTATCTGAAGTTTTCCCCGCAGAGATTCAACCGGTTCTCCGTCAAGGGCGGAATCTATTTTGCGCCCGAAGTGCTCAGCATCGGCGATTCGGAGAAGTACGAGGAGTATGTAATCAAATTCAGCTATAACATCACGCGCGAAGCCGATGTTTATATCGGCGCGCGCTACATCAAAGGTGAGTACAAGGACGCCCCGAGTTCTCTGTACGATAACGGCATGCATCTCGGTATCGCATTACGCTTCTGAGTGACGCCATGGCGGGGCATAGTAAATGGGCCAATATCCAGCACCGCAAGGGTGCCCAGGACAAGAAGCGAGGCAAACTCTTCACTAAACTGATCCGCGAAATCACGGTCGCGGCACGCGTCGGCGGCGGCGACCCGGACGCAAATGCGCGTTTGCGCATCGCGGTCGACAAGGCCAAGAGCCACAGTATGCCCAAGGACAATATCGAACGTGCGATCAAGCGTGGCTCGGGTGAGCTTGAAGGCTCGGACTACGAGGAAATCGTTTACGAAGGCTACGGTCCGGGCGGCGTAGCGGTCTTGGTCGAGTGCCTCACGGATAACCGCAACCGAACTGTGGCCGACGTGCGTCATGCGTTCGCAAAGTATGGCGGCAACCTCGGCGCGGACGGATCGGTGGCCTACCTTTTTAATAAGGTCGGTCTGATCAGCTTTCCGTCAGGGATCGACGAGGACCGCATCATGGAGGCTGCGATCGACGCCGGGGCCGAGGACGTCGTCACCAATGAAGACGGTTCGCTCGACGTGCTGACGGATCCGGTCGAATTCGATGCGGTGAAGATGGCGCTCGAGGCTGCCGGTCTCGAGGCTGAGTTGGACGAAGTGACCATGCGCGCGTCCATAAGCTTGAGTCTGAATGAGAAAGAGGCGGAAAGTATGTTGAAAATGCTGGAAATTCTTGAGGATCTGGATGACGTACAGACGGTCTATTCGAATGCCGACATCCCGGATGAGATACTCGGCAGGTTATGAATCGTTGAGTGGCCCGGGAGCATGATGCGCATACTTGGAATCGACCCCGGCTCGCGTATCACCGGCTATGGCATTATCGACAGCGACGGCGCTTCCACGTGCTACGTGACGAGCGGCTGTATCCGGATCGCCGAGGAGAATTTCGGCCGGCGGCTCGAGCGGATTTATACGGAGGTGCGTGCGCTGATCGATGCCTACGCACCGCACGAGGTTGCGATCGAGAGAGTATTCGTGCACCGCAATGCCGACAGTGCGCTGAAGCTCGGCCAGGCCCGGGCGGCCGCTATTTGTGGCACTTTCGGGGGTGGCACTTCCGGGGGCGGTACGTTTGGCGGCAGCCTCGACTTGTTCGAATACGCCGCACGCCGGGTCAAGCAGGCCGTCGTCGGGCGTGGCGGCGCCGACAAGCAACAGGTTCAGCATATGGTCAAGGCGATTCTGGGCTTGAGGGCCACACCACAGGCCGACGAAGCCGACGCACTCGCGATCGCAATCTGTCACGCGCACAGTCGGGTGACGACCTGGCCGCGCCGGCAAGAGGTGCGGGGATGATTGGATTCATTCGCGGCGTGCTCGCGCAGAAGGAACCGCCTTACGTGCTCGTCGACGTGAATGGCGTCGGCTATGAACTCGAGGTGCCGATGTCGACCGTATTTCGCTTGCCGGACATCGGCGCCGAGGTGAATTTGCGCACTCACCACCACGTCCGCGAGGATCAGCAGACGCTGTTCGGATTCGCGACCGAGGAGGAGCGCCGCTTGTTCCGTAACCTCATCCGGATCAGCGGCGTCGGTGCGAAAATGGCGCTGACGATACTGTCGGGCATTAGCGTGGAGGGGTTTGTCCGTTGTGTGCTGACCGATGACAAAGCGGCGCTGGTGCGGTTGCCCGGGATCGGCCGCAAGACGGCGGAACGCCTGATCCTGGATATGCGGGATCGCGTTGATCAGTCGCTCCAAGGTGCCAACGGTGCGGCCGGGGTACCCGACGACGGTCCGAGCCCTCACGCCGAGGCGTTTAATGCGCTGGTGACACTCGGCTACAAAGCCGGCGAGGTGCAGAAGATGCTCGATCGGGTGTCGACGCGGGCGACGACGACGGAAGACATTTTGCGCGCTGTTTTGAGGTCGGCCACACCATGATCGGGGCGGTGTGCGTGTGACAGAGGAACCCAGGCTTGTTTCCGGCGACGAGCGTTTCAAAGAGGATGCGGGCGAGCGCGCGATCCGTCCACAACGGCTCGCAGACTATGTCGGTCAGGAATCCGTCAAGCGCCAGATGCAGATTTTTATCACGGCCGCGGCCAAGCGCGGAGAAGCGCTCGACCATGTCCTGATTTTCGGTCCGCCGGGCCTCGGTAAAACGACGCTCGCGCATATCGTGGCCAATGAGCTGGGCGTCAACATGCGACACACTTCGGGCCCCGTCCTCGAGCGACCCGGCGATCTGGCCGCGATGCTGACCAACCTCGAGCCGCACGACGTGTTGTTCGTCGACGAAATTCACCGGCTCAGCGCGATCGTCGAGGAAGTGTTGTACCCGGCCATGGAGGATTTTCAACTCGACATCATGATCGGCGAAGGCCCGGCGGCCCGGTCCATCAAGCTCGACGTGCCGCCATTTACGCTCGTCGGTGCCACGACCCGGGCCGGTTTGCTGACGTCACCGCTGCGCGACCGTTTTGGTATCGTGCAGCGCCTCGAGTTTTACACGGCCGATGAATTGTGCGAGATCGTTACGCGGTCGGCCCGTATCATGGAGGTCGAAATTGACGCGGCCGGCGCGAGTGAGATCGCGTCGCGGGCGCGTGGCACGCCGCGGATTGTGAATCGTCTGCTCAGGCGCGTGCGCGATTTTACGGATGTCAAAGGTGACGGCCGGATCAATGCCGATATTGCTCAGTCGGCGATGGACATGCTCGACGTCGATCCGAACGGATTCGATGTCATGGATCGCAAATTATTGCTGGCGATTATCGAGCGTTTCGACGGGGGGCCGGTCGGCGTTGAATCTCTGGCCGCGGCGATCGGGGAGGAACGGGGAACGATCGAGGACGTGCTGGAACCCTTTCTGATTCAGCAGGGGTACCTGATGCGCACGCCGCGTGGGCGCGTGGCGACCAGCCGGGCCTATCAGCATTTCGGCCTGGCGGCCCGGGACGCAAGAGGCAACGAAACCATTCCGCTGTTCGACCGGGATTCTGCGTGACTGGCCGCCGTCGGACGGGCGCAGGTTGCCCGAAACACGTGTTCCTGAACAGGAAAAAAGTGAAATGACAGGAAACCTGTCTTTTATCAATCTCGTGCTCTCGGCGAGCTTAATCGTGCAGGTCGTTATTCTGCTGTTGGTGGCAGCGTCGGTTTCTTCCTGGGCGATCATCTTGCGCAAGCGCCGGGTGTTGCAGAACGCGATCATCGGCTCCGATGCGTTCGAATCGAGTTTTTGGTCCGGTGGCGACCTGACGACGATTTACAAGGAGATAACGAGGCAGCGCGTGGCGCCGACGGATATGGCCGGCGTTTTCGAAGCGGGTTTCCGTTCTTTCCGGCGTCTGTCGGAGCAGCCCGGATTGAGTAGTGGTCAGGTCGTCGAGGGTGCGCAACGTGCAATGCGCGTGGCACAAATGCGCGAGATGGATCGCCTCGAACACAATCTCGCAACCCTGGCCACGATCGGATCGACCAGCCCTTATGTTGGGCTGTTCGGCACTGTCTGGGGCATCATGAACTCTTTTTCAGCACTTGCTAACGTGCAGTCGGCCACGCTGGCCATGGTGGCGCCAGGTATTGCCGAGGCGTTGATCGCCACGGCAATGGGCCTGTTCGCGGCGATTCCGGCTGTGATTGCGTATAACCGATATGCGGACCAGGTCGGGCGGCTCGAAGTTCGCTACGACGCGTTCGCCCAGGAATTTTCAACTATTCTCGAGCGTCACGCGCATACCGATCAAAGTGCGCCAACCAAAGACGGTGATTCGAAGCCATGATCCGGACCAAAAAACTCCAGTTAATGGGCGAGATCAATGTTGTGCCGTATATCGATGTGATGCTGGTCTTGCTGATTATTTTCATGGTCACGGCGCCGCTGCTGACCCAGGGTATCAAGGTCGAATTGCCGAAGGCGGGCGCCGAGCCGTTCGATCCGGCGGAAGGCAATGATCCACTGATCCTGTCGGTCGACGCCGACGGCAATCTTTATCTCAACGTCGGCGATGACGAGGACAGTCCCCTGGAGCCCGAGCGAATCGTCAAGCTCGCTGCCGTCGTGCTCAAGCGTAATCCGGAAACCCCGGTGCTCGTCAAGGCGGATTTTCGGGTCGCCTACGGCGACGTGGTTATGGCCATGGTGCTCCTGCAACGGGCGGGCGCCCAAAAGCTCGGGTTTTTGACCGACCCGGTCGATCTCGAACGCCTCGGCAGTTCGTGACATGTTTTCTCCGCAGGGCGCCGGTTTCAAAATGGGGTAGGCCGTCACCCGGTGCAAACATTTTTACGCGAAAACGCCTCGAATCTGACTGTTTCGCTCGCCGGTCACGGCGTGGTGTTCCTGCTCATGGGGCTTAATCTCGTCCTGACGCCGTCGCCGTCGCGCCCGCCGGTACTGCTGACCATCGAAGCGACCGTCATCGACGTCAGCGCGATCCGGCGTCGTCAGCAGGAGATCAAACAGGAGCAACAGGCGGTGGAAACGGAGCGCCGCCGCAAGCAGGAAGCCGAGCGGCGCAAGCGCGATGAGGCGCGGTTCGTGGAGCAGCGTAAGAAAGACGAGGCCGAACGCAAGCGTGAGAAAGAAAAGGCCCGCAAGGCCGAGGCCGCGCGCAAAGCAGAGGAGGCGCGCATTGCCGATGTCGAGCGCAGGCGCCTCGAGGCGGAGGAAAAACGGCGTCAGACCGAGCGGCAGACGAATATGCAGCGTGAACTCGAGGCCGAGGAGCGGCGGCTGGTCGCGATCAATTCCGGCAAGCTGGCGCAATATATTGCGCTGATCACGGATAAGGTCGAGCGCAATTGGATGCGCCCGGCCAGCGCGAGACCGGGTGTCGAATGCGACGTACACGTGACCCAGATACCCGGCGGTGAAGTCATCAACGTGCGGGTCGGGCGTTGTAATGGGGATGCGGCCGTCATTCGCTCGATCGAGGCTGCTGTGTTCAACTCATCGCCGTTGCCGAGGCCCGCCGATCCGAGCCTGTTCGACAGAAACTTGCGATTTACATTCAAACCCGAAGAATAGCGGCCTGCGTTTAAGGGAGCACATCAAGCGTATGTTGATTGTCGTCAGAAATTTCATATCGATTTTTATTTTGTTGTTCGCGCTGGCACCGGTTGCGCGTGCGGAACTGCGTATTGAGATCACTCAAGGTGTCGATAAGCCCGTGCCGATCGCCATCGTGCCGTTCGGCTGGGAAGGCCGCGGCGACACGCCACCGTTCGACGTCGCCGCGCTCATCTCGGCCGATCTTGCGCGCAGTGGCCGCTTTGCCCCCCTCGATCCGGACGACATGCTCGAACGGCCGACGCTGGGCCGCGATGTGGATTTTCAGGATTGGCGCCTGCTCGGCATCGAGGTCGTCATCGTCGGCCGGCTGATCGAGACAGGTCGGGACGATTACACGATTCAGTTTCAAATGTTCAATGTCTACCGCGGCGAGCAGCTGCTCGGATACCGGCAGCCGGCAAGCAAGACGCAATTGCGCGGCGGGAGTCACCTCGTCGCCGATATGATCTATGAAGAATTGACCGGTATCCGCGGCATTTTCGCGACGCGTATCGCGTATATCACGGCGACTGGCGGACCCGGTGCTCAGATCTTCAGGCTGATCGTCGCCGATCCGGATGGCGAGAATGCGCGCATACTCGTCGAGTCGGCAGAGCCGATCATGTCGCCGGCCTGGTCGCCGGACAGCCGTAAACTCGCGTACGTTTCTTTTGAGAAACAGCGATCGGAGATCTATATCCAGACTCTGCGATCCGGCGCCCGTCGACGCGTGTCGAGCCGGGCGGGCGTCAACGGCGCGCCGGTCTGGTCGCCCGATGGGCGTTCACTTGCGTTGACGCTGTCGATGACGGATGGGAACTTGGACATTTACACGCTGAACCTGTCGAATCAAGTTCTGAAACGCCTGACCCATGGACCGTCGATTGAAACTGAGCCGACCTGGTCGCCGGACGGCCGGTGGATTTTTTTTACATCCGACCGGGCCGGCGGGCCGCAAGTTTATCGCATGTCGGCGAACGGCGGAACGGCCAAGCGCGTCACCTTTGAGGGTGCCTATAATGCCCGGCCGCGACTTGCGCCGGACGGTCAGAAAATCGCAGTAGTGCATAATGACCGTGGCAACTATAGAATCGCCTTGGTTGACGTTGATCGCGGCTATACTCAGGTACTGACCAAAGGGCATCTGGACGAATCACCCAGTTATGCGCCGAATGGTGAAACTTTGATTTATGCGACCCGCAGGGGGCTTCAGGGCGTGCTTGGGACGGTCTCGACTGACGGGCGGATTCATCGGATCATATCCTCCCTCGAAGGCGATGTGCGTGAGCCGGCTTGGTCGCCATTCAGGGTCAATTAGTTATAATCCTGAGTATATTTGGTTTGTAGATCGCTTTTTATTGTTGTGTATTAATCAGGGAGTGTGCGGAGATGAAATTGATTCGACAGATTTTATTCCCAGTTTTGATGATTGTCTTGGCCGGCTGTACCAGCGAGAGTACGGGCACGCGCGATGCATCCGGCGTCGGTTCCGTACCGATCGGCGGCAGCGGCGATGACGTTTATCGAGCCGGCAGTCCGATGGACGAAGGTGCTGGTGGCATCATGGGGACCCGAATCATTTATTTCGGATTCGATAAGACCGACATCGAGTCGGATTACAGGGATATCCTGGCTGGTCACGCGCGTTTCCTTGCGGCGAACCCCGATGTTGACGTGCGCCTCGAAGGGCACGCCGACGAACGCGGGAGTCGGGAATACAATATCGGGCTCGGCGAACGGCGGGCTCAGTCCGTACGCGAGATTCTTTTACTTCGCGGCGTGTCGTCCGGAAGCATGAACGCGATCAGCTTTGGCGAGGAGCGTCCTGCGGCCATGGGCAGCGGAGAAGAAGCCTGGGCGCAGAATCGGCGTGTGGAGTTGATTTTTTCGGAGTAGCCTATGACTAGCCTCAGGTTTGCGGGCCTGCTGGCATGGGTTTGGACTCTGGCCGGATGCATGCCGTTGCCGCCGGAGGATGACCCGATGTACCTCAAGACGACGGATATGGATAATCGTCTGACCCGTGTCGAGCGGCAGGTCGAAAATGAAGGCCTCGTCAGCTTGATGGCCAAACTCGACACACTCGAGAATGACGTGCGGGGACTGCGCAACGACGTCGAGACGATGCAACACCAGGTCGAACAGGCGAACGGGCGCCAGCGCGAACTCTACCTCGATCTGGATCAGCGATTGCAGGGCATGGAACAGACTGCCGCGCGCACGGGGGTGCCTGCTGCCGCACTGGGCGCCGGGCTGTTGGCCATGCCGGGCGAGACCGACCGCGACAGTTATCAGGCCGCGTTCGATCTTCTGAAGCAGGGCGAATACGATCAGGCCGCCGTCGCTCTTCAGCAGTTTTTGGTGACTTATCCCGACAGCGGGTTGGCCGACAATGCACAATACTGGCTGGCCGAAACACGTTACGTCAGCCAGAACTATGAGGAGGCGCTAACGGAGTTTCAGGTTTTGCTGCAGCGCTATCCCGATTCACGTAAACGTCCCGACGCCTTGCTCAAAATTGGTTTTTGCAGTTACGAACTCGAGCTTTGGGATAAGTCGCGTGCGGCCCTGTCCGAGGTCGCAGGGGTTCACCCGGAAACAACCGCGGCAAGGCTTGCGAATCAGCGCCTCGATCGCATGAAAAGCGAGGGCCACTGATCGCGGTCGTCAGGGCCGCGGCCACGCAGGCGAGGTCCATGTCAGACCCGGATAATCGTTCGGTGCCGCGTGACGACCGGCTCCGCATCACGGAGATTTTTCACTCACTGCAGGGCGAATCCCGTCCAACCGGGTTGCCGACGGCCTTCGTGCGGCTGACGGGCTGCCCACTGCGTTGCGGATATTGCGATACTGAATACGCGTTTCACGGTGGCCAGCAGATGGCCATCGAGGATATTCTGATGCAGGTCCGTGCCTACGGCACGTCCTACGTCTGCGTCACGGGTGGCGAGCCGCTCGCGCAACCGAACTGCCTGCGCCTGTTGACGCGGCTGTGCGATGCGGACTACCACACGTCACTCGAAACCAGCGGTGCGCTGGACGTGACCGAAGTCGATTCGCGGGTCACGATCGTCATGGACCTCAAGACACCCGCATCCGGAGAATGTGAACGCAATCGTTGGGAGAATCTCGAAGCGTTGAAGGCGAACGATCAGATCAAATTCGTCGTGTGTGATCGCGGCGACTATGAATGGGCCAGTGAAATTGTTGCTGAACATGCGCTCGCCGACCGGTTTTCCGTTCTGTTTTCGCCGGCCTGGGGCCGGGGTATCGACCGGCAACTTGCCGAGTGGATCCTGACCGACCGACTCGGCGTCCGGTTTCAGATGCAGTTGCACAAGATACTCTGGGGCGACGTGCCGGGTCACTGACGTTGGACGATTGCTGATGACCAGAGCCGTGATCCTGCTGTCGGGCGGGATGGACTCCGCCACGTGCCTCGCCATCGCGCGGCGCGACGGCTTCGATTGCCATGCGCTGAGTTTCGATTACGGACAGCGCCACGGTGTCGAGCTGGATGCCGCGACGGCAATTGCGAAAGCCACCGGCATCGCCGAACACCGGATTATGAAGCTCGATCTGGGCGCATTCGGCGGCTCCGCACTGACCGACGCGCGTATCGACATTCCCGAATCGCCGGGCGACGGCATTCCGGTGACCTATGTACCCGCCAGGAACACAATTTTTCTGGCGCTTGCCTTGGGCTGGGCCGAGGTGCTCGACGCCGGGCGCATTTACGTCGGCGTCAATGCAATCGACTATTCCGGCTATCCCGACTGCCGCCCCGAGTATATCGAGGCGTTTCAACTGATGGCGAATCTGGCGATCAAGCGCAGTGTCGAAGGCAATCCGATACAGATCAATACGCCGCTGATGGAACTGAGCAAGGGTGAAATCATTCGACTCGGCGTCGGGCTCGGCGTCGACTACGGGTTGACGATTTCATGCTATGCGGCCGACGCAGGGGGCTTGGCGTGCGGTCGCTGCGATGCCTGCCGGCTGCGGCGCGAGGGATTCGAAGCCGCGGATTGGGCGGATCCGACGCAATACCGCGAAGCGTGAAATTGTCCTGATGGTGGCAGACGCAAAAGTTTTTGCAGGTTGCCTGCACGGCGATCGACCGCGTAGAATGCCGCCCCTTACCTGATCCGGGCCGTTAGCTCAGTTGGTAGAGCAGTTGGCTTTTAACCAATTGGTCGACGGTTCGATTCCGTCACGGCCCACCAATTAAATCAAACACTTACAGAAATAAAGTCTTACTTTTGCAAACAAAAAACCCAAAATAGTACAAATTAGA
>SMVA01142718.1_pt1 | contig 17018 bp, 16 predicted proteins | sample 2456451 | NCBI WGS metagenome assembly SMVA01 (sample SAMN11095933, study PRJNA526329) | marine sediment metagenome | biome: Marine sediment; feature: Surficial sediment; material: Deep marine sediment; isolation source: Hadal surficial sediment | place: Pacific Ocean | collected 2014-05 | depth...
ATCTCTGACGCCAACGCGATGTTACCCGGCCGCTCGATATCTGCGCTCGAGCGGGTTCAGCTGATCGCGAGGATCTCCAACAGCGGGGAACCCATTGCGCAGCCCGGCGATATTTCGGGTGAGGTCGTGCTCGAAACATCCACCGCTTTTTCAGATGCGATCATCATCGACATGGATCAGCTCGTCCAATAAGCGGACCTTATGACCACGCCTGCATCTTCGCTGGTTCGTGACAGCGCTGACCTGATCGAGCGCTTTTACCTTGCTGCCGACGAATGATAAGTGATGAGCCGTGAAATCAAACGCAGGATGGCCAGGTCGGGAGTCGACTTGTTGCGTGATCCGTTGTTGAACAAGGGCACTGCGTTTACCCACGAGGAAAGACAGGCATTCGATCTCGAGGGTTTGTTGCCGCATCGAGCCGTAACGATTGAAGAGCAGGCGGACCGGGTTTTTCAGGGTCTCGGCCGGTTGGATGATCCGTTGGAGAAATATATTTCTCTGGCCGCGCTACAGGATCGCAACGAGTACCTTTATTTCTATTTATTGCGCCAGAACCTCGAAACGCTGTTGCCGATTGTTTATACGCCGACTGTCGGGCTCGCCACCATGCGATTCAGCCATGTGTTTCAACGGGGCAGGGGTGTCTGGATCACCCCGGCGACGGCCGGATCGGTGGCAGCGACGTTGCGCAGGGCCGCGCGGAGTCGCAAGATCAAGCTCATCGTCGTGACCGACAACGAATCGATTCTCGGACTTGGCGATCAGGGCGCAGGTGGAATCGAAATTTCGATCGGTAAACTCGCGATCTATACTGCAGCGGCGGGTATCGATCCGGCCACAGTATTACCCGTCAGCCTTGACGTTGGCACCGAAAATCAGTCCCTGCTGGACGATCCCATGTACCTCGGCTGGCCCGAGCGCCGCTTGCGCGGTGAACAATACGACGCGCTCGTGGAAGAATTTGTTTGTGCCGTTCAGTCTGAATTTCCCGGTGCGCTGATTCAGTGGGAAGATTTTCGCAAGGACAATGCACTCAGGGTCATGGACCGTTATCAGTCGCGCGTGTTGTCGTTTAACGACGATATTCAGGGGACCGGTGCCGTCGCATTGGCCGGGTTGCTCAGCGCACAAAAAATCCATGGGCGTCCGCTGACGCAGGAGCGCATTTTGATCGTTGGGGCCGGAGCCGCCGGACTCGGAATTTTCCGCCAAATCAGGAATGCGTTGCACGAGGAGGGCCTGGCAGATGAAGAACTGGACCGGGCCATTGCCGTGTTGGACAGTCACGGTCTGGTTGTAAATGACCGGGCCCTGTCAGACGACTACAAGCGGGAATTTGCCTGGAGTCCTTCACTTGCCCGGCGATGGAATCTTGACGGGCCAGATCGAGGGCTCGAGGTCGTATGCGGCCGCTATCAACCCACTGTTTTGATCGGTACCTCGGGGCATCGCGGGGCCTTTAGTGAGTCGGTCGTCCGGTCGCTCATGCGATCAACTGAGCGACCCGTCATCCTGCCGATGTCCAATCCGACCGAGTTCTCGGAAGCGACGCCTCAGGATCTGTTCGACTGGACCAATGGCAGGGCACTCATTGCGGCCGGGAGCCCGTTCGCAGATGTTACGGTTGCCGGCCGCAAACAGGCCGTTGGCCAGGCTAATAACGCGTTTATTTTTCCGGGCGTCGGTCTCGGTGCCCTGTTGTCCGGCACGGAAAGGATTACAGACAGCTTGTTTTATGCAGCCGGGCGGGCACTGACGGAATCGGTCACGGAGGAGGAACTCGAGTCCGGTCTGCTATACCCGGCTATATCTCGTTTGCACGAAGTGTCATTGCAGGTCGCTCGGCAAGTGATCAAATGTGCGGTGGAGACCGGACTGGTCGCAGCGATAAGTGACTCGCAAATCGAAGAGTTACTGGCGCAGGTCTGGGTCCCGGCCTATCCGTTATACGAACAGGCACCCGCGTCGAGAAGCCGGGAAGATAACGGAGCGGTGTTCCGAGAATAATTTAACAATATGCTGCAAATAGAACCTTGGCAGCAACCGATGCCTTATGAATCAATCATTTGATTACACAACGGTCGCGGTTGATATTACGGACCACTATACTCACCGGTCATTGTGTTCGGGAGACTGACATTGACAATTAGAAAGTCTGAAGCTCTGGCAGCGGCAATTTCATCAGTGCTCGCTGTCGTTGTCCTTGCCGGGTGCGGCGTTGTGTATCGCAATGCGAGCGCCTGGGAGGGTCATACGATCGGTCAATTGATCGAATCATGGGGAGAACCCGATTCCCAGATAGCGCTTGGCCTGGACCGCCGGGCCTATACCTGGCGCGGTGAGGACGATCTCTGCGAACACACATTTACCGCCCAAAACGATAAAATCATTGGCGTTTCGGATACCGGCTGTTCAGGTTAGAGCGAAACGCACTCGCAACAGGATAAAGATCCATAATGATATCTAAATATCGGCTCGCTGCGAGCAATCGCGGCTCGGGCGGCCAGTTCTACGGTTTGATTGCTCTTTTTTTGCTGGCCCTTTTTTCAGGCGCGTCCGGCAATGCGGCTTCATTCTTAAAAATTGAGCCCGCGGATCCAAACGTTGAATCATGCCTTGCGTTTGGTGCGGGACCGGGAGGGCTTGGCGGAGGTTCGCCCGGTTTCGACGGTACATCCCCGTACATGGGATTCATCTATCAGAATATTCCGCCTTTCGAACTGGAGATCGGCGACATCCTGAGCTTCGATCTCGGTAAGGAAAATGACTTCGATGTCGAGATTGATATCGCGTTGGCGGCGACAACCGTGAACGGTGGAGATGTACCGGTGGGGTCATTTACCAACGTGGTTCTCAATCAACAGACGCCTGTCAATCCGCGCGGTGACACGATCATCGGTAATTTCGAAATGCAATTCGTCATCGGGTTTCCCTTCAGCTTTCCGGGCGGCGGGATGATCATTCGATTTTCGAACGGTTCCGAGGCTTATCGGCAGGATCTGACCTGTGACGAGTCTCAGGTTGGAGTGGTGGCCACGTCCTCCGATTCCAGCGGATTCTTCGTCAGGGCATTCTGGGCAGACGATGACGGGCAGGCGCCGTGGGACCCTGATCCTGCGACCGTCAGTTTAACGCAGAAGATCATTGGCGGATTCAAGATTTCGCCCGATACGACCATTGCTCTGACGAATACGGATCTCGATTCGACGGGGGCTGAAATTTTTGCCGCCGCGGTAGGTGATGCGATCACCTATCAAATCGCCGTGACCAACAATGACCAGGTCGATGCGACCGGTGTTGAGATTACGGACACATTGGCCGATGAACTCGATTTCGTGCAAGCAACGGCGACCCCGGCAGCCGGCGCGATGTTCGATGCAGGGCCACCGCAAACGGTGGTCTGGACGGTCGGCAACCTGCCGGCAGGGGATTCGGCGACGCTCGATATCGATGTGCAAGTCTTACGTCAGCCAGTAGGGGCGCTCGTAGCGAATCTCGCAGAAATAACCGCTATTGATCAGATCATTCCATCATTCGACCTTGTCGGTTCTACGGCGCCATCGACTGTCACGATCACGGGTGTCGAGGTAACCAATACGGTCTTCGATTCGATGGGGTTTGAAACAGTCGCCAGCGCAGTCGGAGACGTGGTGACCTATAAAATCGTCGTGTCCAATTCGTCCCAGGTCGGCGCGACGGGAGTTGAGATTACGGACACATTATCCAATAACCTCAATTTCCTACAAACGACGACGACCCCGGCGGCGGGCACTGTCGTCGATGCAGGGCCGCCCCAGACGGTGGTTTGGTCGTTGGGTAACCTGCCGGCCGGGCAGTCGGCGACACTCGAAATCGATGCGGAAGTGCTTTTTCGTGCGATGGGAAGCGATGTCACCAACCTATCGGATTTAACCGCCATTGATCAGCCATTCGAGGCTGGCGCGAGTGCGCAGTCGGAACTGACGATCATTGAATTGCCGGACGACATTTTGTCGTACAGCGACGGCGGAAATTGTTTTATTGCGACAGCGGCCTTCGGGTCGTACCTGGAACCCGAGGTCCGTGTTTTAAGACAATTCAGAGATGATTTTTTACTGTCGCACCGGGCCGGGCGCGCCATCGTTGCATGGTACTACCGGACCTCGCCGCCAGTCGCGGCGATTATCAGGGATCATGACTGGATGCGTGCAGTGGTTCGAGTGAGTTTGAGCCCGGCGGTCTATGGGATCAAGTATCCCGCGACGTCCGGATGGGTGCTATTCATCGGGATTATTCTTTCGTTGGGTTATCGGCGGCAAGCCAATCGAGTTCGTTCATGAAATACTTCAAAATACTGCTGCCGATATTATTGCTCGCGCCTGGTTCGCTATGGGCCGAACAAGGTGATTTACCGTACCGGACACGGGGTTTTTATCTCGGCATTGGCGGTGGCGTGTCAGCGATCGAAATGCAAGCCGGCCCAATCGTGGTGGACGGCGACGATCTCGCGACAAAATTAACCGTCGGTTACCGTATCCAGAAGGATTTTTCACGCCTGGGAATCAACCTGGCCGTAGAGGGGGCCTATTTGGACCTCGGGACCGTAACCGAGCGTACATTAGGATCAACATTCGATCTCGAGGTGGATGGACTGAATCTCTACGCGGTCGCTTTTTTCCCGATCATGGATCGATGGGACATTTTCGGCAAAGCGGGAATCTACAGTTGGGATGCCGATTTAAAGATTGAAGGCGTAACACTGGACGATGACAGCGGCACCGATCTTGCGGGCGGGTTCGGCGTTTCCTTCAATACCGCTACAGCGTTTGGCATTCGGGTCGACATTGAAAGCTTCGATATGCTGGATGGAGCCTGGGCCACGACGATCTCTGGCATTTACCATTTTAAATAGAGTGGGGCCATGAGTCGGTCAGACTTCATGCAGATCTATTATTTAACATAATATATATTATGCGCAAATTCTAAATCTGTCGGCTGACACCTAATTACATATTTATTCTTTTCTTATCAGATAAATGCCCTATTTACCTAGAGTAAAATATTGGATCCCAACGAAGAAATCGAAGTCCAGTTCCTGCTCACCATCGCGTGACCAAAGCCCTGACCCTGCTGACATCAGCCAATGCAAGCGCGGTTTAAGCTGGATATCTAAGCCGATGTGGTAGTTCATGTTGTCATTCGCGAAATCGGTCTCTGATCCACCATAAACCTCGAACATGATCTGGGTTCGTTGGCCAACCGGGTGTCCGAATGCCGCGCCATATGCCAGGGCGTCAGCATTGTTTATGACGCTCGCGTAGCCGAATTCGCCGTTGACGGTCCAATGACCGACTACGTATTGGAAATTGACCGGCAGGAACAAGATACCGTCATCATCCCCAATACCACGCCTGGCGGCGGACGCCCGGATTCCGAACGCGTAGGCTGGTGCGAACGCAACCTGCAGTTTGTTCTGATTCAAAAACCGCCATTTGAAGCCGACTGCCAGATTGCTGGGGTGGCGATGAGAAGGCTCGTCTACGGTATTAGCGAACACATACGGCAAGGACATAGACAATTGTGTATTGACCGTCAGTCCGTATGAAACATCCAACAGCGGAAGTTCATAAACATCCACGGCCTCACTCGTAGCACCGGTCGCGGCTCCGATGATTTCCCATTGGCCCGGCTTCAGGATGCCGGGATCGTCAATGGTCAGCGGTGGGCCTGCAAAAGCGCCCGGCAGGTGCGCAAAAAAAGCCATGGCCGACGCGAGGGCCGGCCCGATCCTTCTGTTTAGTGACATGGGTTACGAAGTCTGACTGTGGCGCACAGATAATATCGAAAGATATATTTCTGCATAACCCCCACTGACGAGAGAAATCGCTATTTATTGTTCGACCGCGGCCTGAATCTACGGCCTGAACTCAAGGACTGAATTTAATTTTCAAACGCCCGGTAAACGGTTTTTTGAGATTTCCGGCTTTCAGTGCATAGTGGATGCCCAGTTTCTTGCCGCGCCAGCCTGTCCCGACGGCCAGCCGGATCGCGCATTCGAAAGTGTCGACCTCGCGTTCCGGCTGAATGGTCCCGAGCGACGCACACACCCGGATGCTATTTCTCGTTTTCTCGACGTCGGGATAACCCATCAAATCCGCCTCGACCGAAGACTGTTCTTGATCGGGCGGAGAATAGATCTTATCTGAAATATCAAAGTCGGAGGCTCGCGGAAAGGATAACTCAAACGTGGCATCTTCGAAGGTCAGCCGGGTCTTGTTCAAGATAGAAAAATTTATTTTGACCGCCCGTTCTTCAAAAAAATAGTAGATATCCGCCCTTTTTTTACGAATTTCTTCGGAGGCGTTTTTCGTTTTGATCGTATTGTCCGCCTCGGTCAATGCTGTTTCGGCGACGTACATGCGGGCGTTCACGATACGTGCTCGCGCGATACTGGTTTCACTTGTCAATTGGTCGGATTCCTGGCTTCGCTTCAGTTTCTGCGGCGCGCGTTTGGAAGGCGGATCAGCCCTGTCGGGAATTTCAACTTCCAAAACCTGACAGTCCGCCTGCCCATTGAAGCCGACCAACACCGAGGGTGAGTCGGCCGCTTGTATTTTGCCGTACATCCGATCCAGATCGCTACGCAATGCGAGGCCGATTTTCCCGTCCTTTCGGATCCAGCATTCACCGCGTTGAAGCCGTTCCGAAACCGTTTCCTTGACGACATACGGTGGATCCCCGCAATTGCGTATGTGCAAGACGGCGATGGGCTTGCCGTCGATTATTTCATAATTTACTTTGATATCGAGATCCGGTTCGATCAGCTCGCCAATGCGGGCGATATCGTCTTCAAGAAAATTTTTATCCGCGTCCGTAAGGCCGATGATGTTCATGGTTGTTCCGTCGTGATGCGCACCGAATATGATATAGCGATCATCCTGGACATCTGCGTTCGCCAGTCCGAGGACCTCACGAACCATTTGCTCGCGGTGCGCGCGTCCATAGGGTTCAAAACGACAGACCCGATTGGGTGCATCTGACGTCAATTGGAGGATGTCTGGCAGGTTCATCGGGCCACGATCGCTTGTTTTTGCACCGGGGTATTTTAGCTTTGATGCAGTTTCGATGCGCGATGTCGGTCGCATTTTCGATGCCTGTGCTATAAAGCGAAGATGGAGGCTTTGGACCTACCTCATTTGGTGACTGCCCTGGTCACCGTGACCATCGTGATCATATGCGTTGGTGTCCATTACGAAGGGCTGAGCGTGTTGAGCAGATGGGCCCGGGCCAGCGTATCGCCACCGCGGCTTAAAATTACAACATTAATAGTGGGGCAACTGTTTTTACATGTTGTCGAAATTTGGATATTTGCGGTGGGCTACTTTCTCCTGACTCAGAAACTGAAGTTTGGTGTCCTGATTCAGCTGCCGTATTCAGATAACCTGGGTACCGAGGTCATTGGATTTCTCGACCACGTCTATTTTTCCGCAGTTGTTTACAGCACTCTCGGTTTTGGAGATCTCATTCCTAATGGGCCCGTGCGATTTTTGACGGGAATGGAGGCGGTGGCGGGTCTGGTTCTGATCACCTGGTCCGCGTCATTTACGTTCATCGAGATGCAACGCTACTGGGAGCGCGATTAGAATCACGAAGAAATCCTGCGCTGCCGAAAATCGGCGACACGATCCGTAAAATCCGTAAAAATGGCGTCGACCCGGAGATTAAGGATAAACAGCTCGAGCAATTCGTTGAAGTCATCTATTCCAACCGGAAGGTCGTCGGCTCGGAACGTATAGGGATGCACGGCCAGTCCGGTATCGTGAGCCATTTCTACGAGAGCCGACAATTGCGGTTCGCCTCCTTCACATTTGCCGCGATAAATCAGCTTTATCGAAGGTCCGATACCGGCCGCATACTCTGATATCTCCTGCAATAACTGACTGTCGACGTCAGTTGTACTATCCAGAAGCTGTATGACCGGCAGGCTCGGACCCACGCTCTTGTGAACTTGTTTGAGCTCATCGGGGTCAAAGCATTGCAGAAAAACTGGGTCCCCTCCTCTCGTCAGGTATCCAAAATGATCGAGCAGCTCCAATACCTTCTCGGTCAAATCGATCCCCTGCTCCCGGTGCCATGCCGCGTGTTTTAATTCAGGGTAAATTCCGACTCGACGACCGGTGGCCTTATTCAGACCCTGGACAAAACGAATCTCCTGCCGCAGCGTGACGGCCGGAAACATGCCGGCATTTCTTGGGAAACGGCCAGCATAGCGAAGTTCCCCTGTTACCGGGTCGAGGCGTTCGCCAAAATTCAAAGTATGAATCTCATTGAGATCGAAATCGATACAGTAAAAATGACCATCGGCTCGAGCCCGGGTCGGGAATTTATCGGCGACATCCGAGACCGCATCAAGGAACAGATCGTGCAAAACCAACAGCTCACCGTTCCGGCTCGCGACCACGTCCTGCTCGAGAAAATCGGCGCCCATGCCATAGGCCAGCGCTTTCGCTGCTAACGAGTGCTCCGGCAGGTAGGCGCTTGCACCGCGATGCGCAATGATCGACGGTACGATTCCGGGTCCGCGCACGTGCCTGGAATGGGCGTTTGCCCGCCCTACTCCACACCCTCCACGCCGAGCCGTTCATGCATGATCGGGCTCGTCGTCGTGTATTGCAGATGAACTTTCTTGCCGGGTTCAATGATCGTTTTGGCGGCAAATGCGGCCAGTGCAACCTCATGAAATCCGCTCAAAATCAGTTTTTTCTTGCCGGGGTAAGTGTTGATATCGCCGACCGCAAAAATCCCGGGAATATTCGTCTCGAAACGCTCGGTGTCGACATTGATGGTTTTGCGATTAATGTCCAGGTCCCAGTCCGCGATCGGGCCCAATTTCGGTGACAACCCGTAAAAGACCAGCAAATCGTCTGCCAGGATGGTCGTGAGCTCTTCATCCTGATGCTTGATCTCTACAGAAACCAGATTTTTTCCTTCAATGTTTATCCCCGTGAGTTTTGAGGACCTGAAAATGTCAATTTTTTTGTTGTCGGGAGATCGTTCTAGCGCCTCCAGTGTTGCGGGAGCGCCGCGAAACTCATCGCGTCGGTGAACCAGCGTCAAATGCAGGGCATTGCTGTGCAATGCCAGTGCCCAGTCCAACGCCGAATCTCCGCCGCCCAGAATTACTATTCGTTTATCACGATATCTCGATGGATCCTTAATTTTGTAATTGACGTGCGTGCCTTCGATCTCCTGCGCTTCCGGCAGCCTCAATTTTCTCGGTTGAAACGAGCCCACACCGCCCGCGACGAATACTGTTTTGGTCTGAAATACTTTATTGCCGCTCGTGACGACCCGAAACCCTCCGTTTTCCGCCGCCACTTCAACAACCTCCTCCCCAAGGTGGAAACCGGCATCAAAGGGCTCGGCCTGTTTCATCAGGCTATCGATCAGCTCCTGGCCACTGCAGACGGGAATACCGGGGATATCGTATATGGGTTTATCCGGATAGAGTTCCGTACATTGCCCGCCGACAACCGGCAGAGAATCGACGATTTCAGACTTGACGCCGAGCAGCCCAAGTTCAAAAATTTGAAAAAGACCACAGGGTCCTGCCCCAACAATCAGCGCATCAGTTTGTATCGTCATAAAAGTCGATGAATCGTAAATCAGTTCGTTAATCAAGATTGAAATCGATTACTTCCCACTCGGAAGTGTCTTCGTTTCGCCCCAAGCGTTTAATTGCACCGATTATCGCCCGGTCATTCCAGTCAATAATGTCATCGCAACAATCAATAACCTCCTTTTTAATGGTGATGGTCTCGCCGAAAGCCTTCACTCCTATAATCGGCTTTTCGTTTGCCTGGCCTACATCGACCTGAAACCGCATCAGGCTCGGATTCAGCTCGAACATGGCCACCGGCATGATCACGACCTCGGCCGGCTTGATCTGGCTGATGAGTTCATCCTTGAGCGCTTGAACGCCACCAGACTCCGGCAAATCCTCCGGTCTGCTGCAGGCCACGTAATAAAAAGTATCGCGGCTCGTCAAATATTCGAAAACCCGCTGGTAATCCTCGTTTTCGTCGAATAGGTGGGTCACAAAAACGCGGTAAGGGTTATTTTCAGACACTGCAATCTCCTGGCCTCAGCGCATCCCGATTATCAATACGGTGCAGTCTATCTCACCAATAAGCCTCACTCTATCAGTAGAATCATCTGAAAACCCGGCCCCGTCCTTTTGTGCTCCGCCAGCAAGGCAGTACACTGTCCGAAATGCGCTTATTGATCTATAACATCCGGTACGCAGTCGGGGGCCGGCCGACGCCCCGGAGACCCGTTCCGAGTTCGGGATACCTTTTTGGCAACCGGGGCAACCTGGGCAAGATTACGGAATTTATCCATTCCGAAGAACCGGATGTCGTGGGTCTGATCGAGGTCGATATCGGTTCGGTTCGAAGTGGACGTGTTAATCAGGCCGAGTTTATCGCCGAATCGCTGGGGCATTTCTCCTCGTACGAATGTAAATACGGAGAAGAATCTGTCAATCAAATTCTCCCTATTCTGAGGAAACAGGCGAACGCGTTCCTGGCGGCGCCACGAATTACCGGGCAGCGGTTTCATTATTTCAATCAGGGTATAAAACGGCTGATTATTGAACTTGAGCTGGATGATGTGGCAATCTTCCTCGTACACCTTTCCCTCAAGTACCGGCATCGACATTTTCAGCTCCGGCATCTTTACGAATTGGTCAAGGGCAGTCATAAACCAGTCATTGTTGCCGGTGACTTCAATACCTTTTGGGGTGAGAATGAAATTTTCCTGTTTATGAAAGCTGCGGGATTGAAGAGTGCCAATGTCTCCAGTCAACCCTCGTACCCAAGTCGTTCGCCCCGCATGGAACTGGATTTTATTCTTTACAGCGCGGGGATTGAAATATCGGGATTCCACATGCCTGAGGTGGCTTATTCGGATCATTTGCCGTTGATATGTAACTTTGAGTCGACGGGGAAATAGATGAACACACCGGACCGGAAGCAATCGAGAATGCCCTTCGAAGACAGTCGGCATTGGCGGATGGAGATTGATGCGGATGGGCTCGGATGGCTATGCCTCGACATGGCGGACTCGAAGATTAACGTCCTGTCCCAGGATGTGCTGATCGAGTTTGAACGCATAATCGCCGAGCTGAGCGCTGACCCACCGGCGGGGCTGATCATTTTCTCCGGTAAAGATACGGGATTCATTGCGGGGGCTGATATCAACGAGTTTCCGAAGATGGAATCCGGAGACGAGGCGTATGTATTGATGCGCCGTGGGCACAGGATGCTGGAACAACTTGAGTCTCTCCCATGTCCTACCGTGGCGATGATCGATGGTTTCGCGCTTGGCGGTGGGCTCGAACTGGCGCTTGCCTGTAACTGGCGCGTCGCGATCGGAGAGGACCGCCCTACCCTCGGACTGCCCGAGGTACAGCTCGGCCTGCATCCGGGATTCGGGGGCACAATCAGGACAGTTCGGCTTCTGGGGGCCACTCAGGCAATGTCATTGATGTTGACGGGCAAGTCGATCACCCCGGCAAAGGCCCTCAAGATTGGGCTGATCGATCGCTTGGCAACTCAGGAGAATTGGCGGGATGTGGTCCGGTCAGTGGTTTCCGAACCGGTACCCACGCGTCGTCAAACGATTTTGCATCGGCTGATGAACCTCTCGCCAGTCCGCGCTGTACTGGGCCGGCAAATGCGCACAACAATCGCCAAACGCGCGAAAAAGGCTCATTATCCCGCGCCTTACGCCATAGTCGATCTATGGTGTCGGTATGGTGCCAATTCGCGCGATGCCTTCGACGGCGAAGCCCGTTCCTTCGCGGAACTTGTCGAAACAGAAACCTCTCGCAACCTGGTGCGGGTGTATTTTCTCCAGGAGCGGCTGAAACATGCTGCCCCGATTGACGCCGGTGCCCCGAGAGTAACTCACGTCCATGTCGTTGGCGCCGGCGTAATGGGTGGCGATATTGCGGCCTGGTGCGCATTACAGGGATGCTGGGTGACGCTTCAGGATCGTGATATGGACTCTATTCAACCGGCGCTCGACCGCGCAGCAAAGCTGTTTCAGAAGCGCCTGTCTGATCCCGATAACCGCGCATCGGCCGAGAATCGCCTGGTCGCCGACCTGGCAGGGGAAGGCATTAGTCGTGCCGACGTTGTGATAGAGGCGATATTCGAAGACCGGGATGCCAAACAGGCCCTTTACCGGCAACTCGAACCACAGATGAAAGACGGTGCAGTCCTTGCAACCAATACGTCCAGTATTCCGCTCGAGGAACTCGCACCCAGTCTGCACATGCCTGAACGCCTGATTGGGCTACATTTTTTCAATCCGGTCGCAAAATTACCTCTGGTCGAGGTCGTCAGCGCGGAAACCAGTGGCATTGCGGCGACATCCAGGGGATTGTCATTCGCGCGCCAGATCAATAAGTTGCCGCTGCCCTGCCGCAGTCAGCCAGGATTTCTGGTAAATCGAGTACTCGCGCCCTATATGGCCGAGGCCATGGAAATGTTGCATGAAGGTACTCCTATGGAACATATCGACCAGACGGCGGTTGATTTTGGGATGCCGGTGGGTCCGATCGAACTGACCGACTCCGTGGGCGTCGACGTCGCGCTCCATGTCGCACGAATTCTGGCCCCAGTGGTCGGGCGCGCCGTTGCCCCGGAGCTCGAAAAACTGGTGGCCGAGGGTCGTCTGGGTCAGAAGACCGGTTACGGCTTTTATCGATATCGTGATAACAAACCCGTCCGGGCGCGTGGATCAGCCGCTGAGGCAGGCCCCGATATCCAGGAACGCCTCGTGATGGCGATGTTGAATGAAGCGGCAGCGTGTCTGGCCGACAATGTCGTCGATAATCGGGAATTGCTGGATGCCGGGGTGATTTTTGGGACCGGGTTCGCCCCATTCCGTGGCGGCCCGCTGCATTATGCGCAAAAGATCGGAATTCAGCAGGTGGTGGCGACGCTTGAGCGACTCGCGGAGACGCATGGACCCCGATTTACGCCGTCGAGAGGATGGGCAGAACTGGTTTAATAGATTACAGGTTTTCGGTTTCGTAGCACAAAATCTTCCGGGTACAATATGCCACCTTTGCGACCGTAAACAGGGATAAACAGGTAGAAAGAAATATATGTCAGACGCCAGTCTCAACATCGATACTCTGAGGTCGTTTACGCCTCTGGATGGCCTGAAACGCGAGAATCTGGCGGCCCTGGCAAAAAAAACCGAGTTACAAAGGCTTGCGGCGGGCAAGGTGCTATTTCGCAAGGGTGATAACAAAAAACGGACCTACTACCTGATTTCCGGAACGATTGAGCTGAGCGACCGCGAAGGCAAATCCGTAAAGATTCTCGGAGGCTCGGAAGAGGCCAGGTCTCCGCTTGCTCCAATGTTGCCGAGAACCGTCGGCGCGATGGCTCGCGATGACGTTGAATATTTTTCGATCGATAGTGACCTCCTCGACGTCATGCTGACCTGGGATCAGACTGGCGCTTACGAGGTAAAGGATATTAAATCGACCGAACTGCCCGACTCGGCGGACTGGATGACGACCTTGCTTCAATCGAAGGCGTTTCACCGAATCCCACCCGGTAATATTCAGGCCATCTTCATGCGGATGCAACGGGTTGAATACAGTGCCGGCGATGTTGTTATTCAGCAGGGCGACGTCGGCGATTTTTTCTACGCCATTACTGAGGGAATATGTCTGGTGACGCGGGAAACGCCACTGAACAAAGAGGGGATCAAACTTGCGGAATTGAAAAAGGGATCGACCTTTGGGGAAGAGGCCCTGATATCTAACGCATTACGCAATGCGACGGTGACGATGCAAACCGATGGTATCCTGATGCGATTGGGCAAGGAAGATTTCAATACTCTGATGAATGAGCCCATGCTCGAGTGGGTTAATCATCAGCAGGCCAAGGATGTGGTTGCGGCAGGAGGGCGCTGGCTGGATGTGCGATTACCCAGTGAATTCGAGTCCTATCACGAGGACAATGCGATCAATATCCCACTGTATTTTATGCGCTTGAAACTCAATACCCTGGACAAGAAAATCAAGTATGTAATGTGTTGTGATACCGGTGCCCGCAGCTCGGCTGGCGCGTTTATCCTGAATGAAAAAGACTTCAGTTCCTGCGTCCTGCAAGGTGGTTTGAACGCGAACAAATCCGAATAAGAAATCTCAAAAACGACGGCGGCGTTACATCGTGTGAGTCGGTTTATCACCACCCAAAGCGCCGGCGAGGTAATTTTCGATTTTCTTCTGGGTTGTCCCGTCGTCCTGTGAACTGAACTGCACACCGATACCCGCGGTTCTCTTGCCCTGGGCACCTTTCGGTGTGAGCCAGATAACTTTTCCGGCCACCGGAATCTTCTCTTCCTCGCCCATCAGGTTCAGCAACATAAAGACTTCATCGCCTAATTGGTAGGCGCTGCTTGTGGGTATAAACAGGCCGCCATTGATTACGAATGGCATATACGCGAGATACAAGGCGCTTTTGTCTTTAATAGTTAATGTCAGTAATCCTGGTTTCGACATGAATGATTATGACGTCCTTATAGCCCGCCCCCGCCATACCAGCGGGTCAGGAGATCGGTTAATTGCAGATCCGCATTAAGGCCCGCGCCTTGCAGCCGACGAAGCTCGTTAATGTCTCGGAGACATCCAAATGAGCGTTCAATGTTTAGTGTTTTCGGTCTTATTTGCAAGGACCTGTATTGCGGTATTTGATTGCCATTGGATCCATCACCGACAACTGACTGCCTGATCTCGCCACTCACACGTTGATAGAGCCAGCGCAAATATCGATCCTGATCCTGACGAGACCAGCGTTTGGCAACAACAGCCGGCGTGACTCGTTTATCAAGCAGCGCCAGGAGATCCTGCTCAAATTCAGCGGCCTGCTGGGTAAAACCGGACTCATGAAATTCCAGCGCCTTGAACGGCGCCCCGCCTGCCAGTTCCAGCGCCGTTTTCCAATCCACATCACCGCGATGTCCCCGCAGCCAACGGGTCGCCGCCGCCGTATTCGGCGTTGTGATCCTGATCCGGTGGCACCGGCTGACCACGGTCGGCGCGATACGAGACAACGAATCCGTGACTAACACAATCAGGCTGTCGCCCGGCGGCTCTTCCAGGGTCTTTAGCAGGCTGTTTCCGGCCTGAACGGTCAGCGCCTGTGCGGGACTGATTAACGCCGCTTTCGCCCCACTCTGGTGACTGGTCAAGTTAAGAAACGAGATCAATAAACGTATTTGATCTATTGAAATCGTTCGTTTTTCCTTTTCATTTTCTTTATCTTGTTGCGGTTGTACCAGTTGGAAATCAGGATGGCTTGGAACGTGGTCCGCATCCAGTATTCGACCGATGTTGTTGTCGGCGTCCATCGTGAAATCGTCGGAATCCAACACGCGACCGATCGTCCAAAGCGCCAGGAGTCGGCGACCGGTGCCGTCTGGGCCGTGAATCAGAATCGCATGGGGAATGCGTCCCCGGTTGGCGATGGCCTCCAGGGCGTCTCGGCTCGCCTCTAACCATGACGGAAAGTTATTAATATAATTCAAACTATTATTCTGTATATTTAATCTAATTTGTAATAAAATTTGCCAGTATTTTAGCCAGGTTCCGCTGCACGACATCGATCGGGTCAGCCGCATCGACCGACTTTACACGTCCCGGATTGCGGCTGGCAATTTCATGGTATTTCGCCCGTACCCGGGTAAAAAAATCGGCCCTCTCCTTTTCAAACCGGTCTGTCAGACCCCGATTTCGCCGCCGTTCAGCCGTAATCTCCGGTGACGCATCCAGGAGTATCGTCAAATCAGGCTCCAATGATCCCGTTACCCATGTATCCAGTTCGGAAATGGCAGCGTCAGGAAGACCACGGCCACCCCCCTGATAGGCGTACGTGGCATCGGTAAACCGATCGCAGACGACCCATTCACCGCGCTCGAGAGCCGGCAAGATGAGTTCATCGAGATGTGATGCGCGTGCGGCAAACATGAGCAGCAATTCACAGCGGTCGGACAGTGTGCCCGGTTCGGATTGAAGCAGAATTTCACGTATCATTTCCGCGGCCGCTGTTCCGCCGGGCTCGCGGGTCGTGACAACGATTTTACCCTGCTGGCGAAGAAATTCCGCAATAAACTCCAACTGAGTTGATTTACCGACCCCTTCCGTACCCTCTAGCGTAATAAATTTCCCGCGCTTGCTATCCTGACGTGTCATCGGCTTTTTTCCTTGCGCAAATAGGCCAGGTAGCGGGCAACGGCCGCATTGTGCTCCTCAAGCGTTGCCGTGAAATAGTGGCTGCCGTCGCTACGCCCGGTCGCAACAAAATAGAGCGACTCGCCAGGCGATGGGTTGACGGCTGCCGCTAAAGCGCTCTCACTGGGCAACGCAATCGGGGTGGGTGGCAGCCCCTTTCTTTTGTAAGTGTTGTAAGGGTTGTCGGTCTCGAGGTGGACCCGGGTCAGGTTGCCGTCGAAACTGGATCCCAAGCCATAAATGACCGTTGGATCCGTCTGCAGCCGCATATTTTTCTCGAGGCGGCGTAAAAATACACCCGCGATTTCCGGCCGTTCGCTCGCAAGGGCGCTTTCTCGCTCGACGATAGACGCCATGATCAGTGCCTGATAGGGATCGGTCAGGACCAGGCCGGGTCGGCGATTTTCCCAGGCCCGAGCCAGATGCACCTGCATCAGGTCGTAGGCTCGCCCGAGCAATTCTGCATCCGTCGTGCCCCGTGGAAATTTGTAGGTGTCCGGAAAAAACACGCCCTCCGGGTGTGCGTAATTCAGATCCAGCAAATCGATCAAATCTACCGGAGTCTCGATTTCCAGAGTTTGTTCAAGGGCCGGATGGTGCCGGATCGCACCCAGCAGATCGGATACCGTCCAGCCCTCGACAATCGTCAGTGAGTGCAGCTTGACGCGCCCATCGACCATCTGATCGAGCAACGATCCGGGTGTGACCTCGGGCGTCA